>Ga0302326_10023875_pt1 | contig 12443 bp, 14 predicted proteins | sample Palsa_T0_3_FD_202264 | JGI IMG/M metagenome (GOLD analysis project Ga0302326, IMG submission 202264) | Peat permafrost microbial communities from Stordalen Mire near Abisko, Sweden - Palsa_T0_3 | ecosystem: Environmental > Terrestrial > Soil > Palsa > Peat permafrost | place: Sweden: Abisko...
CATCACCATTGCGGCGGGCGGGTCGACGACCTCCTCCAAGTTCTACGCCTGGACGCAGCTGATCGTTTATGGCGCGACTTTCTTCACCACTGCCGTGGGTACCTCGACCTACACGGTGAACGGCACTGCGACGACCTCCTGTGAGGCGCTCTATGCCATTTTCGTCGCCAACACGAACACCACGGGCACGGCGGTGACCTTGGCCACCAACACCATCGGTGCGGCAGCCAGCGGCCCCTTCTTCGTCGGCGGTACCGGCCCCACGGGCTCGAATGTCAATGTCGGGGGCATTGGCGGGTACATCGGCGGCTACCAGGGTCCGTACGCCTTGAACACGCTCGGGGGCACCAATACGACTCAGCCGTGGGGTACGACCACGTATTCATCCGGGTATCCGGGCGGGAACCTGGCGGGACAGGGCGGGCTCTACATGAATCCGGGCGATGCCATCGCTTTTGTCTCAGGGACGGACGCCACCTGGGCGGGGAGCTTCAACATTCAGTATTCGGTACTGCCGCCTTCCGGGCAGATCCTGGCGTAAGTTATGGCACAGAAAGTCTTCCCGACGTATTCGGACCCGAACTACACCACGCGGGATTCGTACAATTCTGGGCTTCTCTCGGGCTCGACCGCGGTCGCTAAATTCGTATCTTACGCGAATTCGTATCTCTATAGCGTCACAGCGCTTTTGGATACGATCGGCACCTCGACCTATACGGCCAATGTGGGCGGCACGGTCACGGCGGCCGGCGGCACGGCGACCACGAGCTCGCAGACGGTCTCGGTCTACGTGGTGACGAACACGTCGACCACGACTACGGCGGCCTTGGCCACCTCGACTTTCGGGCCGTACGTGCCCGGAGGTTCGGTCTCCCCGGCGCAAGCGGGCTTGGCGAACGTGTTCCCCTTGAACACCAATACCGGGACGGGGCAGTATGGCGGGGTGTATGTGCCCGCATATTCGGAGATCTACTTTCAGTCAGGGACCGACGCGACCGCCAAGGTCACGGCGACCCTAGACTTCCAAAATGCGCCGCTCGCAAGCGTTACGGCGTAAGGAGTTTGTATGGCGATGAAATTCCCCGGCATGAAAGAGCAGGAGCAGAACGAACCGACCCCGGACGTGGGCGTGCTGCCGAAGTCTGGCGGCAAGTCCCTCGATAAGTCCGGCATCAAGGACACGGGGTATCTGGAGAAGAAGGGCACGCCTTCAGGGCTCAATGCGAGGTTCAATTATCTGCCCCCCGGCATGAATATTGAAAACCAGGAGAACGCGGATATCCGCGAGCAGAAGATGCTCACGTACCCGGGCGGCATCACGTATCCGGGAGACGGCTGGACGTGAGCAAGGTCGTTCAAGAGAAGTTCCAGGTCAACGAGCCGCTCGCGAATCCGGCGACTCATCGCTGGGTGTCGGATAAGTCTGCCCGCAAGTCCCATTCGATGGGTGAGCGGATGAACTATCTGCCTCCCGGCATGGATATTGAGAATCAAGCGCACGCCGATATCAAGGCCCAGGGGATGGCCTCGGACTTAGGTGTCATGTCTGATCGCACCAAAGACGTGAATATGAAATCCTTGCGTGAAGGGTTCGATCGTAAGTCTTTGCGACCCACCGATGATATGTACACCCGTGAACATCACGATGCGTTCTATGACACGATTAAGGTGGATGGTGTCGAAGGCTATGTAGAAAGGAACAATGTCTTGGATAGGGAATAAGTCAGGAGTAGCATGTGCCTGTCACGCCCTCACTTCTCAACGCCCAATACACCGCGATAGCAACCGCCGGTACGACGACCATCAACGCGAACCAGGGCGCCCAAGGCCAAGGCGTTGGCGTTGCGATTCCTGGGGCCTTGTACGGGGTCAATTTCACGAACCTTGGCACTGCCACGGGCACCTTTACGGCCGCAATCCCTGCGGTCAATATCTACGACATCATCCCGGCGCAGGGTAACAACGCGGTGACGACTAATACGCTGATGGTCGCATCCGGCGCGGCCTTGGGCTCCGTGGCTGCCGGTATCTATTCGATTGGTGTACGCTACCGCGGCGCGCTGGTTGCGGTCACGACCGTGACGAACGGCACAGCGGGCGCACTGAATGTACTCTGGGACTAGGAGGGCGAGAATGGACAAAGTCGAATTGAAGGGCCGCGAGATCGATCACACCCGTCCCGTCGGGGTCGTGTACGGCTCGACCGAGTTTGCACAAGAGCAGGACGGTGTCCTCTACGATCACGGCGGCAAGCCCGTCCAGCAATGGACCACCCCGGAAGCGTTGGAGCGCGAGCGAGTTCAAACCGCCGCGCGGGTCGCCAAGGAAAAAGCAGCTGCCGCGAAGCGCGACAAAGAGGCGGCACTGCGCAAGGTCCTGGCCGAGTACATGGATAAATAATGCGTGTGGCGCATAACAGATCCCCAGTGCAACGAATCATCGAAAATTCGCTGGGAAATAGTCGAATATACCCGGGGTAAAGGTTTAGACGTCGGCTGCGGCCTGCAAAAGCTCTATCCGCATTGGATTGGGGTCGACAACAAGACGGATGAGCGGCTTTTCGGCCATCCCATCAATTGCGATATCCGCGTCGACACCGCGGAGCGCATGGAGATCTTTGCCTCCGGCTCCATGGATTTCATTTTTAGTTCCCATTTACTCGAGCACATCGAGCCGGAGCGGGTGACGGGGGCGCTCCGAGAGTGGATGCGCATCATCAAGCCGAAAGGCTATTTAGTTCTGTACCTGCCCGATGAGGACGAGTATCCGAAGGTCGGGACGGAGGGGTGCAACCCGGATCACAAGTGGAACGTGAACTATGACCGGCTGATCCAGTACATGCGGGGTGCGGGTGGCTGGGACTTGATCGAGTTCCAAAAGCGCAATCAAGAGCGTGAATACTCGCTCTATTTCGTGTTCCAGAAGGTGGGCGCCGGCCAGCACGAGAGTTGGAAGAAGAAAAAGCCGCCCGCGGGTAAAACCTGCGGCATCGTGCGCTATGGAGCCTTTGGGGATCTTTTACAAGCTTCGTCGGTGTTTGCTGGCCTCAAGGCCCAGGGTTATCACCTTACTCTCTACACCTCCCCTCCTGGAGACGAGGTCGTGCGCCATGACCCAAACATCGACGCTTTTTACATGCAGGACAAGGATCAGGTACCCAATCACGAATTGGGCTCCTACTGGGACTGGCACCGCAAAAAGTACGACAAATGGGTGAATTTGAGCGAATCGGTCGAGGGCTCCTTCCTCGCGCTGCCCGGTAGGAGCCTGCACTACTGGCCTCCCAAAACCCGACACGCGGTGATGGATCACAACTATTTGGACATTCAGCACAGCATCGCGGGGGTCGATAACGAGCCGCGGCATATGCGCTTCTTCCCCACCCAGGAGGAGACCGCTTGGGCGAAAAAACAGCGGGCGAAGATGGGAGAATTTTTGATTGCTTGGCCGCTTGCGGGCTCCTCGGTGCACAAAACTTGGTTATACCTCGACAACGTGGTGGCCTCTTTGATGCTCGACTTTCCGGTGGACGTGGTGTTCTTGGGCGGTGAGGCGGCGAAGCTGTTGGAGCAGGGCTGGGAGAAGGAAAAACGAGTTCACCGCCGCTGTGGACAGTGGTCTATTCGCCAGTCGATTGCGTTCATGGCGCACGTCAACATGGCGATCGGGCCTGAAACCGGACTGATGAACGCCGCGGCGTATCTCGATTATCCGAAAGTGGTGTTCCTGTCGCACTCGAGCGAGAACAACCTGACGCGCGACTGGCCCAATACGCACTCGCTCTATAGCCACCACACCGTGTGTCCGGGGCGTGGAGATAATGAAGCACCCGCCTGCCATCAGCTGCACTACAACTGGAATCACTGCAAAAAGACGGAGCACAGCGTGGCCCAGTGTCAGGCGGACATCAGCTTCGAGCAGGCGTATCGGGTCATCTGGCACACCGTCAAGGACGCACTGAAAGAGCGCGAAGTGGCTTAGGTGGCAACGTCCGGCACGTATTCGTTCTCCGTTCAAGCGACCGACATTGTGCGCGAGGCGATGTTGAATGTCGGTGCGATTGGGGAAGCGGAAGTGGCGACCGCCCAGGAATACAACGATTGCTTGAGAAAGCTCAACATGATCGTCAAGCAGCTCATGGGCAAGATGGACTTTGCCCCGGGATTGAAGATGTGGAAGCGAAAGCGCGGGGAGCTCTTTTTAGGGCTCTCCAAGTACTGCTATCAGTTAGGTCCCTCGGGCGATAACTGGGCGGCGGGGACTACGGGCCTGTCCTTCCCCTACCTCTACAATACGAACCAGTTGACGGCGATCGCACCCGCCGGCCAGCAATTCGTTCAAGTGCTTTCGGTCACCAATATCAACCCCGGGGACTATATCGGCATCCAGTATCAGCCCTCGGCGGGCACGAACGGCAGTGATCTATTCTGGACCACGGTGACGAGCACCGAACAAATGACGGGCGTGGGGATCGTGAATCTTGCCGCTCCCCTCGCCGGCCAGGCGATGAGCAACGCCTACGTGTTCAACTATACGACCAAGGCTCAAAGGCCGCTGAATGTCGTTACAGCGATTCTGCGGGACGTATACTCGAACGACACGCCCTTAGACTTTATGACGCTCGAGGATTACGAGCAGCTACCGAATAAAACCGACCCGCAGAACACCTCCGACCCTTCCGCGGTGTACTACGAGGCGCAGATCGGCACACAGCCCAACATCGGCGGCGGGCGGCTCTACATCGACTGCGGCGGCGCGCAGGATGTCACCAAGCACTTGCACCTTGTGTTTTTGGAAGCCTCACAGGATTTCGACAATCCGGGGGATAACCCCGAGTATCCGCAAGCATGGTATCGGCCCTTGTGCTGGGCTCTATCGCGCGAGATTTGCGGCATGTTCGATGCGGTGTGGACCCAAGATATGGACACCAATTACAAGGAAGCGATGGCCATGGCGAAGGAGCAGGATGCGGAAACGACTTCGTTTTACTTCCAGCCCCATGCTGGAAGTCCGTATGACTCATGAAAATCCTGTCGTTATTCGGCGGTTCGACTAAGCATAAGAGCCTGGTGGTTACGGCTCAACGGCGCTTGAACTGCTACTACGAGAACCGGCCCGATCAGGATAAGGCGAAGGTGGTCATTTACGGCACGCCGGGCCTCGTACAGTATTTGAACTACGGCGCTGCCGCCACCCCAACGGCACCCGCCTCCGAGACGGTATCGAGTATTGTGGATCAGTTCGACTCAGGCACGTATTCCGAATCCGTATTCTCGGTGGCTGCGGCGAGTGATCCGACCCGCACGGCTTTTACCTCATTGAATGTCAATGGGGTGACGCGGCTTTCTTCGAGCGCCTCATACCAGTACGCAGACGGCATCGCCTACTGGATTTGGAACAATGCGTCCTTTGGCTTCGCCGCGGGCTCGACCTATACGCTCACTTTTGCGGGGAGCAGTTACGGGCCGATTATGTTCACCGCAGGGGTCCTCTCGCAGCGCGCTCCCGGCGGCGCCGGGGTGATTGTGGACTACGGCTATCAGCTATCCCCGGCGATCGGCAGCATCAATGCTGCGCTCGTGCCCAATGGCTTTCAAGGTCCCGCGCGAGGTATTTTAGGGACGACGCTGGTCAACTCGAGCATCAATGGCCTCTTTTTCGTGGTGGGGGACCAGATCATCTCGCAAGTGCCTAACACGCAGAATTTGATCTTTACTCCTGCGGTGTTGCAGACCAGCGCGGGGTTAGTCTCGATGGCCTACCGCCCCGGCCAGATGGTCATCGTGGACGGTCGGCAAGGCTATTTGGTCACGTTTTCGACCACCTTGAATGCCACGGTCATCGCGAGTTTTCCCGCCACGGGAGCGAAAACTATCACGTTTTGCTCGGACTTTTTTGTGGCCGAACAGCCAGGCACACAACAGTTTTGGGTCTCCAACTTCAACGACGGCTCGACGTGGAATGCCCTGGCCTTTGCGAGCGCTTCGGCGTACTCGGATAACATCGTCGCGGTCGATAGCGTGTTGGGGAACCTAATCCCGTTTGGGCAGTACCACACGGAGTTCTGGCAGAATGTCGGCAACACGCCGCAGCCCTTCGCCCCCTTGCTGTCGGCGGTGAGTGAGTATGGCTTGGCCGCGATCTTCTCCCGCGCCCACGTCGATCAGACGATTATCTTTCTGGCGCAAACCCGCTCAGGCGCGGTGCAGGCCGCGCAGATCGTCGGCTACAACATCAACATCATCTCGGATGCGGATGTGGAGTCGATTTGGAATTCCTTCTCGGTTACCTCCGATGCAGTGGCACTCACCTACCAAAGAGACACCCACAAGTTCTACCAACTCACATTCCCCACCGCGAACCGTTCGTTCCTGTTCGATTGTTCCACGCGGTTATGGAGCGATGTGCAGACCGGCACCACGACGGGGAGACACACCGCGAATCTCTCGACCGTGTTCAACGGGGAGACGATTCTCTCCGACTACGCGCAAGGGCTCCTTTATAGCCAGTCGGACACGGTGTATACGGATAATTTGACCCCGATCGTGCGGGAAATTGTGACCCGGCATGTGCTCTCTAACTTCAACCGGGTGCGCCCTTCCTTGCTCTATGTAGACATGGAGACCGGGGTCGGACTACAGACGGGGCAGGGATCGGCCCCTATGGTCATGTTGCAGCACTCCAGGGACAACGGACGGACGTGGTCGGGCGAGCGGTGGAGTTCCTTGGGCCAGGCCGGCAACTATCTCGCGCGGGTCAGCTGGCGGCGCTTTGGCTCAGCCCGAGATCATGTGTGGAAACTCAGAATGAGCGACCCCGTGAAGTTCGTGATCACCGAGGGGGCGATTAAGATCGCAGAACGCGAGCCCGCGGCGAAGTCCGGATGAGCCTAATCCCATTCACCGAGGGACCAAAGAATATACCAGCACCCTTGTATAGCTGGTTTCAGTCCATTCAGCGCTGGTTGGGCCCGATAGGACAAACGGGGGTTACCTCAGCTCGGCCTAACTCCGGGGTGTATGTGGGCCTCTCCTATTTTGACACCACGCTGGGCTACCCCGTGTTTGCCAAGTCGGTCGTCAGTTCCGCTAATGCTCAGGTGGTGGTGTGGGTGAATGCGAGCGGGGGCGTGGTTTGAAGAACTTCCTGAAGCTCGCGCAAGGTATCAACATGACGCCCTTGATGGTGCAGATTCAGCGCCAGCCCGAACTGTGGAAGGCGGATACGTATCTGCGCGATTACCCACAAGGGCCGTTTGAGGACGTGGAAACGATCTTCTTGCGCTTCCCGCCATGCTCCGTGAGCGAACTGGAGCGCAGCACCAAGGATCAACATGAGTGCGTCTGGATGGATGGCGCTTTGCATCTGCCGTCCGCCCGAGGGCTGATCTTCAGCCTCATGGGCACGGTCGAGGGCGAGCGCTTAGGCCGGGTGATGCTCAACAAGATCCGCCCCGGTGGGCGCATCTTTCCGCATGCGGACACCCCGGTCCATGCCAACTATTGGGACCGCTTCCACTATGTCGTCAAAAGCCAGCCTGGAGTGGTATTTCGGTGTGGGGAGGAACAAGCTCAAATGACGACCGGCGATGTGTGGTGGTTTCAGAATGCCATTGAGCATGCGGTCACGAATAACAGCGCTGATGACCGGATTCATCTGATCATCGACATACGCACCCAGCACTTGGCTTTCAAGGGGGAACTGCCAACGCAGCCCGTATGATCACCTTTCACGTCGAACGGCTGGCCGATGAGCTTGAAAACCTCAAGCCCTGGTTCCCCATTCACTGGGCGGAACTCGCCTTGAATCAGGACAAGGTCCCCCTGGACCCGCAGTACCACGTCTATTTGGAGCGCGAGGCGCGAGGCGAAGTGCTATTCGTCGCTGCGCGGGATCAGGGCACCATTGTCGGATATTTCGTAGGTTTCGTAGCCCCAGGGCTGCATTATCAGACCTGCCTTACACTCACCATGGATATTTTTTGGGTCGAGCCCGAACACCGCGGCTCTGGGGCTGGGTATCACTTGTTCAAGTTTGTCGAACAGGAGTCGCGTCAGCGCGGTGTACAACGTATATTTGTGGGGTCGAAACTGCATAAAGATGCATCCTGGCTGTTTGAAAAGCTAGGGTACCAAGAGGTCGAGCGCTATTACAGCGCCTGGCTCGGAGACTGACATGGTTGCGGCAGCAATTATAGGCGGCGCAGTGGTGGCGGGAGCCGCAACGTCCTACGCTGGGAGTGAGGCGGCCGGCGCCACCAAAAGTGCCACGAACGCCTCAATCAACGCCCAGGAGCAGGCGCAGGCGAAGCAGCAGGCCTTAAACGCGCCCTACGCTGCAATCGGTACGGGTGGGGCCATTCAGCAGTACCAGAAGCTCTTAGGTTTGGGCACGGGTGGAACCGCGGGCGAACTGACGGCTTTGCAGCAGACCCCTGGTTATCAGTTCACCCAGCAGCAGGGAAATCAGGCCACCGTCAATCAGGCGAGTGCTATGGGCTTGGGGCTCTCTGGCAACACGCTCGAAGGGCTGTCTCAGTACAACACCGGGCTTGCGGATAACACCTATCAGAATGCCGTGGGCAATGCCCAAAATGCAGTCACCATCGGTCAGAACGCGGCGGCGGGTACGGGTGCAGGAGTCTTGCAGACCGGAGCCGGGGTAGCGGGTGCGCTCACCAATGAGGGCAACACCATCGCCGGAATAGACGTCAATGAAGCGGCTGGCCTGACCAAAGCCTTATCTGGCGGCGCGAGTCAGTACACGACCTACAACACCTTGCAGGGCTTGGGCACCCCGAGTTCCGGTCTCAATTTAACCTCGCAGTATTCCCCGGGTGGTAGCGCGAACGCGCCGGTCAATTTCTACAGTGACGGTGGCCCCTGATGGCTTCCTTTGATCCATCCGCGTTGCAGGACATTCAGGGGCCGGATATCGCCGGTTCCATCGCCAAGGGCTTCCAGTTGAAAGATCTGGTCGACACGACGCAACTGAACACCTTGAAGCTCAACAACGAGAAGCAGGATTTGCAGCGCAAGGAAAAGATGCGCTCTTTGCTATCGACCGGCGATGTGTCAACTGATGTGGGGGTTGCCAAAAAGGCCGAAGAAATGACCAAGGCTGGCTTAGGCCCTGAGGCTATGGACTTCGTCCAGCACGCCCAGAAGGTCAGGTCCGGAGAACTTGATAACGAGCTAAAACGGGTTGACCTCCACGTCGCTTCTCAAGATGTGATCGCGGGCACGGTGGATAAGATTTGGCAGCAGGCGACCGCGATGAAGAACGAAAAGACGCCAGATGGCCGGCCGAAATACACGGACGCCTCTGTCAACGCCTGGATTCAGGGCCAAATCCCAATGGCTATCAACTCGGTGCAAAGCGATTCGGGGCTGCCTGAAGACGTCAAAAAGACCGCTTTGCAAGGCATCATGCAATCGACATCCAAGCAGCAGGGCCCGATCACTTATGACGCGCTCACCGAGATGGAGCGTGGTAGTAAGCGGGGCCAGGCACAGTTGGCGTCTCACCGGGCTGACTTGGTGGCCCAGACGGGCCAAAAACGCGAAGAGGAGCACGAGCGGCATGACGAGAAAATGGAGAGCCTGGCCGCCACGAATCCGAATCGCACGCCAATGGCGCCGCAGTCTGGTGATTTGCTGGCCGCCCTCACGGAGAAAGGCGTCACACTTCCCCAAGGGCTGCGCAGTCGCCAGGTATTGCAGCAGACACTACAGGGGTTGATTGCGAGAAACCCGGGTAAGTCCGTCGATGAAATCGCCGATCAGGTCAAATCAGGTGCCTTGACCATGGGCACTGAGAAGACCGAAGCGAGCGTGCTTGGGCGACGCGAGGCGGCGATTTTGCCGGTCGAGAAGTCCATCACCAAGCCAGGCGGCTTCTTGGAGCAAGCCGAAAAGGCAGTCGACTCGGTCGATTTCTCCAAGTTGAAGGCCGCGGGTTCCTTCGAGAAGTGGACTAAGGATCAGGAAAGCGACCCGGATCTGTCCCGTTATAAAGCCGCAGTCGCGGAGCTACGGGCGGAGTATTCAATCGTGCTCTCCAAAGGCGGGCAGGTCACGGACGCGGCACGCCACGAGGCGGAGAAGGTTATCCCGGACTTGATTACCAAGGATCAGTTCAAGTCGATCAAACAGGTCGTGCTGCAAGGCATTGAGGCATCCAAAAGCGGGGTCGAGGAGAGTATCCAAGGCGTGACTGGAGGCAAGCCCTCCGCCCCGGCGGCACCCGCACAGAATGACCCCTTGGGGATACGCGGTGGCTGACATTCAATCCATCCGCCAGCAATACCCTCAGTACGGGGATATGTCCGACGATCAGCTGGCGAGCGCTCTTCACGGCAAGTTCTACGCCGATATGCCGGAGGCCGACTTTCGCTCCAAGATCGGGCTGAAAACAGAAAAGACCCCTGCCAAACCTGCCGAAATGAGCGCACTTAAAAGCGCGGGTGAAACCGCGTTGGGCGCGGGCAAGGAAATCGCTGGCCAGGCAGCGAGCATGGCTCGAACATTCGGCGGCGTCGGGGTGTTGCAAGCGATGACCAGTCCGCGCAAGACGGGAAAGGCCATGGTCGAGGAAGCCAAAGAGGTAGGAGAAACGCTCAAGCATCCCTATGAGAGTGCAAAAAATGCCGTTACCGGATGGATGGAAAAAGCATTGCCGACCCCCAAAACACCCGAGCAGGCCCAGGAGCGCGGCGCGGCACTGGTACGAGGAGCCGAGACCTTGGTCCCCGCCGGCGGCTTGGGTCGCGATGTGGCAAGCGCGGCCGCGCGGCCGATTGAAAAGGCCCTCGCCCCCATGGCTGAGAAGATCGCGGCCAAGGGAGAAGCAAAAACCGCCGAAAAGGTAGCGGCATCGGCTGAGAAAAACGATCTCATCAAGGATGTGCGTAAATTGGGGCTTCGCCTGACCAGCCAAGATGTGGACGCACCGATTGGTAAACGGGTCGAGGCGGTCGCGAGTCGGCCCCAGCTTGAGCGCGAGATATCACTGGGCAATGCCGCGCGGGTCAAAGAGGCGGCGGCCAAAGACGTAGGTATTAAGGGGCCTTTGAGCAAGGGTGCTGTGAATAGCGCCATTACCGAAACGCTCACTCCCTATCGCGCGCCGCGTGGTTTGGGGCGGGTGGATCTTGCCAAAGACACCGAATGGCAGGCGAAATTGAAATCCATCACGGACGAGACCTCCCAAGAGCACATGGATTTCCCAGAGGACACACAGCCGCAAATCGACAAGGAAGTGGAGAAGTTCAACAAGCCCTCCGCCGATGCGGATTCGCTCGTGAGCAAGATCGCGAAGCTTCGGGAGCGGGCCTCGGATAACTTCGCCGGCAATGCGGATGATAAGGCCCTTGCTCGAGCGCAGCGCAAGATCGCGACCGCCATGGAGGAAGCCATCGAGCGGCACGGCGAGGCGAGCGGTCAGAGCGGGGTTATCAAGGCGTTCCGGGAAGCCCGTACGCGCTTGGCTAAGCTTTACACCATTCGCGATGCGCTCACGGAAACCGGGGAGCTAGACCTTGGCGTACTGGAGAAGGAGCTAGCCAAGGGCGAGCCTCTGACTGGCAATCTTCGCACTCTAGCGAGGGCAAAAGCGGCGTTTGATCGATCGTTTCAGAACCCGGAGAACATTCGTGGACATCCTATTGGGGCTGGTGATATTGCGTTGGGTGTTCTCGCTGGTGGCGGGAAAGGCGCTGCTGCCGGAGGGATCGCGGGTTTCGGCGCTGGGGCTCTGGCTGCGGGCGCTCGGCCTGCCACGCGCGTTCTACTTGGATCAAAGCCCTACCAAGCCGCCCGCATCAAGCCGCGGGTGCCTAAGGATAGTCTCGTCACAAGAGCAGCCCGCAACATCGCGGGTAAGCGTAAGACGGCGCTCGAAGAGGCCGCCGAAGCTCGTCCTTTGGAAAAACCCACACTGCAACAAATGAATGAATGAAGTTACTCATTTTGAACTTGGACAGCGTCGGCGAAGGGCTCGCACTCGCCGTTCGCGCGGCGAAGGCTGGCCATGCGGTTAAGATCTGGTACTCGAAGGACAACCATGCCGAAACGGGTAAAGGCTTCAGAGGCGTCGAGCGCGTCGCCAATTGGCTCCAATACGCCAAGTGGGCTGACTTACTCGTCCCTACCGGCAATCACGATTTCATGCCCAAATTGGGCAGCTTACGAAAATTGGGTGTTCACGTGTTCGGGCCCAGCGTGGCCTCTGCCGATCTTGAAATCAAGCGAGCCCTCGGCATGAAATTCTTTACCGATCACGACGTCGACGTGCCCGAGTGGGACGAGTTCCCGGATCTTGCCGCGGCCGAGGCGCATGTACGGAAAACCGGCGAGCGCTACGTCTTTAAAACGCTGGGCGATGAGGAGGACAAGAGCTTGTCTTACGTCGCCAAAACACCGGCCGATATGATCGCGCGGCTA
>Ga0302326_10023877_pt1 | contig 12442 bp, 5 predicted proteins | sample Palsa_T0_3_FD_202264 | JGI IMG/M metagenome (GOLD analysis project Ga0302326, IMG submission 202264) | Peat permafrost microbial communities from Stordalen Mire near Abisko, Sweden - Palsa_T0_3 | ecosystem: Environmental > Terrestrial > Soil > Palsa > Peat permafrost | place: Sweden: Abisko...
TCAACAAGGTCACGCATGAAACCGTCGTACTGCTGACGGCTCGTCTCTTCGCTCAGTTGTGCAATCATCACGAAATGCAGGTTTCCGTAAGCGGCATGCCCCGCGGCCGAAGATTCATATCCGTGTTTGGCAAGGAGGCCGAGCAAGTCACGGGTAGCATTCGCAAGTTGAGCAGGTGGAAAGCAAACGTCTTCGATGATGAGGTTTGTGCCTTGCGGACGCATTTCACCGACGATACCTAGGAGACCATCACGAATGTGCCATGCAAGCTCAATGGCTTCGGCTTCGCGAACGAATTCCAACGGCTGCAGCATTTTCACATCGCGTAGAGCGTCCCCAACCCTCTGCTCGATCGCCGCAAGTTCTTGCTCGCTATCAAAGCCGAATTCAACCAGTAGCGCCGCGTTCTTCGGGTCGAGATCTTTCCAATACTTTGGCGTGCCTTTCATCAATTTGGAGGCTGCGGTCAGAGAGGAAGCGACCATCAATTCGACTGCCTGCGCTCCCAGTTCGACCAGCTTTCCGACCTGCTCGACGGCCGCGTCGATGGTGTCGAATGGTAGCCATGCCACCGTCGTTTTTGCGGGGAGGTGATAAGTCTGGTAGACGGCCTCGGCCACGAAGCCGAGCGTGCCTTCTGACCCGACCATCAAGCGGCGCAGGATTTCTACTGGCGTTTCACCGTCAAGAAACGCATGCATGGCATATCCACAGGTGTTGCGGATGCCGTATTTCCGAACAATTCGGGCAGAGAGTTCCTTGTCTGCAAGAATCTCCTCACGGATCTTCAGCAGTCCCGCCGCCATTTCTGGCTCGGATGCAACAAAACGTTCCTCAGCGTGCGGATCTTCGGTATCGATAATCGTGCCGGTCGTAAGAACGAGTTTCATGGCGACGATCGAATGGTACGAATCGATCGCCGGCCGGCATCGCATACCACCCGCGTTATTGGCCAGTACGCCACCGATTGTTGCGGCGTTAAAGCTTGCAGGATCCGGTCCCATGCGGCGGCCGTGGGGTTTCAACGCTTCGTTAATCCGTCCAAGTGTAGTGCCGACATTGCAACGAATCCGCGACCCGTTTTCCTCGACTTTCCAGCCGCTCCAGTGCTGTCTCACATCGATCAAGATGTCGTCGCCTTGCGATTGGCCATTCAAGCTGGTCCCGCCGGCGCGGAACGTTGCGCGCCGATTTTTGCGAATGCAATATCGAAAAACGCCCCCTACGTGATCGACGTTCTTTGGTTGTACGATCACCTTCGGGATATACCGGTACGGGCTGGCGTCCGATGCATAGCGCACCAAGTCGCTGATACGATGCCGAACAACATCCTCGCCAAGGATCTCGATCAGATCGGTCTTAAGCTCTTCCGGAGTTCCCCCGGCAAGCTCTTCGCCTACAGCATCCGAGGAGGGTGGTACATCCGGACGACCGAGTCGTGTGGGGTCTGCTGATAGTAGTTTATGCATGATCTCTCCGATTCGTGATGCGGTAGGACACCGAGTTCTGCAATTAGACAGGCGGCGGTTAATGGCCCGATCCCATCGATCGCGTTAGATAAGATTCGCAGCCTCCAGGCCGGCGAATGCGGTCGCCTCGTCGTTGTCGGACGTGTCACCGGTCACGCCCACGGCACCGATCTCTGCCCGTCCTGAACCAGAACGCCGCCCGGTACAGGTATCAGCGAACCGCCGACCGCCAGCGTAGCGGCCGCGATGAAATACGCGGTGGGTGCCTCCTTGCCCGCTGTGTATCCGGAACCCTGCGGATATGAGAGGAATACCGCTCGAACGAAACTGGCAGGGATCTTCATGATTGTGGTGGTTATCCGCGTGATTCCTTCGCGATCTTCGCCTTCGTCTCCTCAAACACAAATCCATCTTCAGTGATGGCGGTAAACAATTGCATTCGCTTTACTCCAAAAGGCAGGTTCCTGGATACGGCACAGTCGTCCTTCTTATTTCAAACCGATTCCTCAAACATCCTTACCGCCACGAATGTGCAAGAATCCTGCCAAGTCGGTGATCCGCCGGACCGATTGGTAAGTGATTGAGATTGAGATAACAGGAATACCAGCTGGCCAACAGCCTTATCCCCCAGCAATGAAAGTCCTATCAGTGTCAATGACGCGTCAGTTTTATGGCACAGGTTTTTGAACTATCCAAGGTGCAAATCTTGCCAGACCGGAAAACGCATTTCAGACTTGAGGACATGGTGCCGTGCGCGTTGAAACGCGCCGAACGGTGGCAGGCTAAAATGGGCAGCCCATGATGTCTAAAAGGACTGCTGCTGTTCTACACAGTTTACAAACCCTTAGACAGAGCCGCCACAGCGGTCGACGATTTCTGCCGCTAACGCCTTATTCGACCGCAAGCTCTCAAGAAATGGTTCGGCGACGATCCGAGGAAAAGCTAGGGTGTCGGCGGGAGACCAGCGTCGGGGGTAACCACACAGCAACCCGGGACCATAAGACCGTCACTTTTGACCAGCCAGGGCTGGTGGAAGTTTCTTGCGTGATCCACAGCTCCATGCGCGCCAAAGTTCTGGTTGTGCCCAACAGATACTTTGCAACGGTCGCGGCAGACGGAAGTTTCCCTCCCGCGGGCCTTACCATCGCAGTGCTCGATGGGATGAAGAATCTGCTTGGCGGCCTAAACGCTCTGCCGTCCCCACCCATCGCGCCCGGGAACCCGCAAACTCAAGCCAAGATTGATCTCGGCCGGATGCTCTTTCTCGACAAAGGTCTTTCCAACGACCATTCGATCAGTTGCGCCAGTTGCCATGACCCAACCATGGCTTACTCCGATGGCCTGGCTACAGGCATCGGAATTAATCATAACCAACTCAAGCGCCGTACGCCGAGTCTGCTGAACTCCGCATACAACCCCGCTCAGTTCTGGGACGGCCGCGCCAAGAGCCTCGAAGAACAAGTGCTCGTGCCCATTCTTGCCGAGGGCGAAATGGGCATGCCAGTCGCTGAGACACTTCTCGCCCGGCTGCAGCAAGTCCCGAAGTATCGCCGCGGTTTCCGCGAAGCCTTCAAAAGGGAAGTAAACCTGCTAGATTTCCAGCGGTCGATTGCCGCCTTCGAGCGCACCCTGGTGACGCCAGACTCCGCCTTTGACCGCTACTCTGCCGGAGACAAGCAGGCCCTCACCGATCCACAGAAGCGCGGCCTGATCCTGTTTGTCGGGAAGGCAGCGTGCAGCCAGTGCCACAGCGGCCCAAACTTTACCGATAATAAGTTCCGCTCCTTGGGATTTCTGCCCGGCCAGAAGGAAGATCCAGATGTGGGACGCTTCGCCATCAGCAAGAGCCCTGCGGACCGGGGCGCCTTCAAGACGCCCAGCCTCCGCAGCGTCAGGCTGCAGTCGCATTTCATGCACAACGGTTCTTTCGCCAACCTGGCCGAGGTCATCGCTTTTTACGACAAGGGTGGCGGTGCCGGGCCCAAGTCAAACCTGCTCTTCAAACTTCATCTCACGGATGCGGAGCAAGTGGACTTGCTCGCATTCCTGAACGTCCTCGCCAGCCAAATATCGGAAGATTTCCACTCAACCACATGAAGTGAACACCAGTTATCAGCGGTTGCATCGAAAATGACCATGCTGTCAGCATAACAATCAGTCCAGCCGGCACCGCAATTGAGGAAGAACCTTAATTGTGAGAAATTCAGGTTAGAAGGGCGTTCCTCCCTTGAAATCTGCGGTGATCGCCGTATTGACTCCAGTCATGCAGGCCTGATCGGAGAAGATGAGCCCCAGTTCGCGGTTCTTACCCAATGATTCACTGGTGAAATTTTCTGATCCCACAAAGAGCTTGGCCGCGGGGGTATCATAGTCTGCCAGCACGGTCTTGGCGTGAATGTAGTAGCCAGTCGAGGAAGTGTAGACGGCGATATGCGCGCCGGCGGATTTGAGCGTTGTGAGCACCGAGTCGTAATTATTCTCAAGATTTTCCTGCACGAGGGTGACCGCGACGCCACGCTTGAGTGCCGCTTCCAGGGCCGTTTCAAGGGATGGGTCATCGAACTCTTCCTGCGAGATGAGCAGTGAAATTTTTGCGCTGCCGATGAGTGCTAGCAGCGCGCTGGAGGAGTTGGTTGGGCTCCAGACCAAATTGTCGCCCGTTGGCGGCGTGATGGACTGATTCTGGAAGTCGGCATTGAAGGTGGTTTCAATGGCCGCAATATCGGCCGCGTTGTTGGTAATCACGGCGAAGTCGCGCGTGGTGGCGTAGTCGGTGGGCGTGAGATTGAGGGTCATGACTGCGGCGGTGGCATGGTCGACGGTGATGGTCTTCTGGTGCGTCGCCATGTAGATCGGGTTTGCCCAATGAACCGCGACGTGGTTCTCCTGAAGATAGTTGTAGGCGGGGGTGTTGCTTTTCTTCTCGTCATTCTGATCGAGAATCACGCGGACCGCGATGCCGGCAGCTGCGGCTTTGCCGAACAACGACGTGACGGTAATGTCTGTGAGCTCGTATATGGTCATGTCGATGGACTTCTTGGCCGAGGAGAGCAGGTTATAGATGGGACTGAGATCGTCTGCAGGCTCGGTGATTAGGGTGTATGTGGTGGCAGACGATGGATTTGGGGCTGCCGACGAATGGTGCGCGGGATGCGGGGAAGCATTTGCGTACACGGGGTTTCTCCTGGATGCGGCGCGGCTTACCCACGCACGAACTCCGAAATTGTACGCCGGGTGGTGATGCGGGGAGGGAAAAATGCCTCAATATGTCACCGCCGGTCGAAAATTCCGCCTTTCGCCGATCCGAAATTCCCGTCATTACTAAAGACCTCCACTCGTGCCAATCCAATGGCCGGTTCTCCGACACAACCGATGCGGGGTCGGTTCAAGGTCGACGATTCGCTCCATATGCGCCGTCGACAGGGGAAGGTAACGTTCTGGTAACCGTTACTGAACGGAATCTTTAAGTAACTTGTCGAACCGCATCTAGATCCTAGAATCTACCAAGGCGGCTTGTGTTTCCGACGTTCGTGATCGGAGGTGCCATCGCGCCGGGGCGGGTGGGTAGCCTTGGCTTCTCCTGTTGAGCGAAGTGCGTTTGCAGAAAAAATATTATGGTTTGGGACGTTTCTCGGAGGACTGCCAGAGATCTGGCTGGGGCATGCCCGTAGAACTAAGGACCAAAGTAAACTTTGCGCTTAGCCTAGCTTTGGCGGCATTGGCGGGTATGGGCTGGCTATCGCTGCGAGAGAGCCAAAATCTAACGGAGGCCGATCGATGGGTTTCACATACTCGCGATGTACTCGAAACCAGCGAATCGTTTCGCTCGCATCTTTCCGAGGCTGGTATGGCTCGACGAGTTTTTCTTCAGGGCGACAGCAAACAGATCGATGTGTTCAACGCTGCGGCCAAGGCTTCTCTTGCAGACTTCAATGCCTTGCGACAGCTGACTACCGACAACCAGGAACAGGAGAAGAGGCTCGAGCGTCTGGAACCTCTAGTGCACGCAAGGCTCGCCGTTCTGGAGAAGTCCATTGCTGCTCATAGACTGGTCGCACGTGATGAATCCTTGCAGAATAATCTAACGAGCCAGTCCACCCGCGTTCTCGCTCAAATCGCCGATCAGACGCGAGAGTTCCAGAACGTCGAGAGAGAGCTACTCAGACAGCGGACGAGCAAGGTGGAGGAAGGCGCTCGAAGGACATCCAGAGACAACACGATCCTGAGCTTCTTTGTATTCTGTTTTATCGTGATCGCCACGGCAGGGCTAAACCGTGAATTATCTCGCCGCAAACAAACGGAGCAGGCAATTGCCGACCAAAAGTCGTTGTTGCAGTCCATTCTCGACACTTGCGACGATGCGATCGTCGTAGCCGACAGTAGGGGAAAGCTCATCTTGCGCAATCCTGCCGCTTTGCGAATGCATACCGACCTGGTGAACCGCGTGGGGGAGGAGGTTCCTCGTAAGCTGGGATTCTACAGGTCGGATGAAACAACGCTATTCCCTTATCAAGACCTTCCTCTCTATCGAGCACTAAAGGGAGACCATGTAGACAACGTCGAGATATGCCTGCATCCTGCCTGTGAGCCAGAGGTTCGTTGGCTGCTCGCGTCCAGTCGTCCTTTAATCAGCGAGACGAAGATGCTCGGTGCAGTCGTTTTCTACCGGGACATTACCGAGCGGAAAGAGCTGGAAAACAAACTTGCAAGCTACACCGAGGAATTGAAATCCTCGAATCTGGAGCTTCAGAAAGCCCAGGTCGCGCTGGAACAACTGGCCTCGGCTGACGAACTCACGGGTCTGCAGAACAGGCGCGGGTTTCTCGCGCTTGCGGCCCAAAGCATTAAGCTTGCTCATCGTGCTCAAAAACCCTTTGCCTTAATTTTTGTAGATTTGGATGGTCTGAAGAAAATCAACGATACGTTGGGACATGGCGACGGAGATCTAGCCATTACCGACGCTGCGCATGTCTTAAGTGACAGTGTTCGACACTGCGACGTGGTGGGCCGTCTAGGCGGCGACGAGTTCGCGATTCTGATGAGCGATGCCCATGCAGAGAGCGCCCGAATTGTGAAAAAGCGGCTGGCTGACAAGGTCGACAAGCTTAACGCCGAGGGGTACCGTCCTTACACTCTGTCGCTCAGTGTCGGGATGCTGGTTTGCAACTCTGATGAAAAAGCGCCTCTGGAGACTTTGCTCAGCAGAGTCGATGCACTCATGTACGAGGAGAAGAAAAAGAAGGGCGCGAATCGGGACCTTTGGCGTGGTGGGGAACACCCTCGCTCAGAGCGGAGGCCACAGGACACTGTTGCCACAGTTGCGGCGAATCCGTCTCCTCTCTCCCGCTCGAGATGACTGGGAGATGTGTGAGGTCCTGCCAGCTGGTTTTCTGGCGGTGGTATTCGTTCCCTGTTCGCAATGAAGGAAATCAGGCCGAGCAGGAGAGCGCTGACCGATGGTTTTTTCACGCGCACAGGCCGATGATTAGCTAGACCTAGACCATTTCCACAATTGCCGAGGCTGGCAGGGCTCCATGTCCACCCGCCAGCCATCGAACCCTCCCCTCACCACACCCGGCAAGCGTGCGCCCGGACCATTTTCTGACCAGCCTTGCAACCGAAGGCCTGGGCAAACTCGGGCATGTTCGACACCACATTATCGACGCGGAAGACGGGCAGCGAATGCGGATTAGCGGTAACGACCAGCCGTGCCACTTCGGGCCTGATAGCCATGCACCACGAGTAGGCATTAGAGAGAAAGAAGCGCTGACGATAGGTCCAGCCGTCCGGACCCTTGTCGTCGAGCGACTTCCCTTGCGTCTTGAGTGCAGCCTCCAGCGCGAACAGCGCGAGATGGATTCCGCCGCTATCCGCCGTGTCCTCGCCCTGGGTCAGCAAGCCATTCTGCTTGACTCCTGGGCCGGCATCGGGAACGTCCTGCGTGTACTCGTCGGCAATGCACTTGCCGCGTTCGTCGTACTGCTTGGCGTCTTCCGCAGTCCACCAGTCGCGCAGGTTGCCCTGAGCGTCGAACTTGCGTCCCTGATCGTCGAAGCCGTGAGTAAGTTCGTGCCCGATGATCATGCCAATAGCGCCATAATTCACAGAATCATCCATGTTCTTCTCGAAATACGGGGGCTGCAGAATGCCGGCGGGAAAGTTGATCGTGTTCAATTGCGGATCGTAATACGCATTGATGGTAGGCGGTGTCATGGTCCACTCGCTGCGGTCCACTGGCTTGCCAACCTTGGCGACCCAGCGCTCGAATTCGAACGCCGATGCCTGCTCCACGTTAGCCAGATGGCTGTCGCGCGTGACTTTCACACTGGAGTAATCGCGCCAGTGCGAGGGAAATCCGACCTTGTCTTCGATTCCCTTCAGCTTCACGATGGCCTGCTGCTTGGTGGCAGGCGTCATCCAGCTCAAGCTTTCAATATCGTCATGCATCGCCCGCTCGATGGCATGCACCATTTCGATGGTGCGGGCCTTGCTCTCCGGCGGAAAAGCGCGATCCACGTAAGCCTGTCCGAGCGCCTCACCCAGATCGCGGTCGGCGGTCTGGGTGCAGCGCCGCCAGCGCGGAAGCTGCTCCTCCTGGCCCGCCAGCGTGTGTGAAAAGAAATCGAAGTTCTCGTCGACCATCGCTTTGGTTAAATAAGGCGCGGCCCGGTGAATCACCTGCCAGCGCATATAGGCCTTCCAATGCTCGAGCGGATGTTCCGCCAGCATTTTCTCCTCCGCGCGGAGGAAATCGGGTGCCGTGACGATGTAGTGGTCGGTCGCCGGGGCCTTCACCGCTTTGAGGTAAGCGTCCCACTCGATGGAAGGCATAAGCTCGCGGATCCGTGCCAGGCTCATTTTGTTGTTAATGTTCTTCGGATCGCGGCGTTTGATGTTATCCATCTGCGCCTGGGCCATGGCGGTTTCCAGCTCAATCACGGTTCCGGAGTCGGCGGTGGCCTGCGCTTCCGGTGCCCCCGCCAGAACGAACATTTTCTGCAAATGCGATCGGTATTTCTTGAGAATCTCCACCGACTTGTCATCAGTTTTGATGTAGTAGTCGCGATTGGGCAGGCTTAGGCCTCCCTGGTCCAGCTGCGCTACCACTTTGGAAGCGTCGTCATAATCTTGCTGACCGGTGAAGCCGAAAAACGGAGAGTTCGTCTGATTGTCGCCCAGCTGCCAGGCACCGGGAAAGAGGTGGTGCAGATGAGCGATTTCGAGCGTAAGTTCTTTCTTGGATTTGAGGGCCGCAAGGCGGTCCAGTTCCGGCTGCAGGGGCTTCAAACCGGCCGCTTCAATGCCGCTCTCATCCATGCAGGCAGCCCAGTAGTCGCCAATCTTCTGCTGCACAGGGCTGCGGTTGGAATCGTTGGTGCTGTTTGCTTCCATGGTCTCGCGCAATACGGTTTCGTTCCACAGTTCCAGGCCGCTGTCGGTTTCCCAATAAACCTGGTCGGGCGGAATTGGGTTGGCCGTGAGCCACTTGTTGCAGGCGTATTTGTAGAAGTCGTCGCAAGGATTCAGCGCTTGGTCGATCAGATTGGGATCAAAGTGTTCGAGTTTGGGAGCCGTCGTTTCCCCTGCGGCTCCGGCAGTCGCGCCGGAGGTTGAGTTCAGCGTAGCGTTTTGCCCAAACACAGCCAGGGGTAAAGTCAGAAGCAGAAAACGAAAGATGACTCTGGAAATAAACATTTGGCCTCTTTTCGGAGAATAGGCGAGATTGCAGCAAGAGCAATCGCTCTTGAAAGCTATGTACATGAGAAGATGAAGGTCCGAGCCGCGCAGGGACGAAACGGCATACCCCAGCCCGCAGTGCAACAACATACTATAGGACCCGGCAACAGCAGTACAGTTAGCGCAGAGACCTGAGAAACTAAACCTGTGTTGTGTCAGTTGCCAGCGACCTGGAAGTAATACCAGCCGACACCTGGTACGCTGATCCTTCTGGCGCGCTCACTTTTGTAAATAAACGACATTAGGATTATCTCGGTCACCGAAAAGACCATCCCAGTTCGCTTGCATCGGGTATCCCGGCAGCTTTCCTACCACGCTCTCGTGAACATCCCCGACGTCCACCTCGTCAATCAGGACAACTTTCCCGCTTATTTTCTGCAGACTTTTGAGAGGCTTCTCATCTGGGCAGAACGCCCGTTCACCACCTCCAAACAGATCATGCCAGAGCCTCAGCCCAGTTCCTGTGGCAGCATCTCCCAGGGAATTCCGCTGCGTAAGTCATTCGCGGCCGTTCAGGCTCTGCAAAAGTTACTTGCAAAAAGGGCTGTTTTATAATACACAGCGCTGTGCGTATGCTTCAATCTGCGTGCAGGCTACAAATCAAAAGCTTGCCGAACTGACGGGAGCCACTTCTATGCCAGGCTACAAACCCAAACCGGGCACGTACGACAATTCCATGACCGACGACTTCGGCTGGCTCCCCACCGAGTTCGAACCCTTCGAGCCCAACCCAAAATACAGCTTTACAGGGCGAAGACCTCCCTCGAAGAACGCTTGGAAGACCATCGTGCCAAGAACGGCTCCCCCAATTGGGAACCTTCCGCACCTCGTCGAGAAAGTAATCAAAGCGACTTGGAAGTTCGCTGAGCCGTTCGCGAATAGCGTCCGTGGCGACGTCACCATCGGCACATGCGGTGGTACCGTGCCCGAAGGCGACGACCGGTATCATCCCCAGGTCCGTCCGACGAGGACTAACATCACTACGACATTTCTAAACGACGCGGCGATTGCCTCCGACTGGAAGGTGTTTGAGCAGATCGAACGCACGAATGCGGTGACCTTTCGCGGCGATACCCGCTCGCCACTCAATGTAATCGTTAAAGCGAGGGGCTTTCACCCACCAATCTCCCGCAACGACCGATACTATCTCGAAAACAACGTCTATGAGGAATTCGCGAGTTATCTCTCGCGGCGATACACGCGCCAGCTCACCAAAGAAGAGTTTCTACAAGCGGTCGACACCACAGCGATAGCAGCGGCGGACAAGAAACTGCTCGTCGATTATATGATGTGGCGCAAGATCACCGAAAGAGAAGCGGTGCATCTCGGGCGAATGGTCGAGAATGAATGCCTGAAAGGATATATCTCGACCGCACGGTCGATTGACACCTCGATCTGTTTTGGCACCATTACACAAAGAAACCGGGTTGGCTCTATTTGACAGTCATCCACGGAGGCTTTGTGGTGCCATGGGGCCACCAAAACCATTGGGGCTCGGAGGAAGCGGAAATCGCGCAATGGGGGCCGGTTCCAGCGGAGCAAATCGTCGGGTTTGTACACCTGGATCGCTACCAACCGGACAGCCCCATTTTCATTCGCCGCTCCTTCCGGAAAAATGAGCCCCAGGCGTTTGAATACATGTTCAATGTCATGAGTGGGATGACCCCCGAGCAGCAGTGAGTGTTTGTTAGTTTTTCAAGGTAAGAGGAGGTCTTGCTGGCGGTTGGTGTTGCCGTTTCGTAAGACACTAAGGGCGCCAGGGCCGCCCTTGGTTCGAAAAATTGAGAGGCTGAGCTTTTCAGAAATCATATTAACCTCCGGAACAGCCATTGTGAGCAGGAATGTGCTCGAGTCGATCTGTTGATATGTCCATCGATATTGCGCAGCGACGCGGCTCATAAGCTCCGCGTCTGCGAGTTGAGCGTTGGTGACCATGCTTGCGGTAAACGCTGATACTACTCGCACCAGCATCCTGAGCTAGCTAGGTACCTTATCTCGCCGTCAGTGCACTGAGTCTTGAGCCACGGGTTGTTGGGCGAACGGCTTGTTGCTGGCGAGCGTCCCGCAGGGCGTAGTCGCGCTTACGTAATACAGGAATCCCGTTGAGAGAAACGCTAGTCGTACAGGTTCATCCCTGTCCCAGTGTGCCGAATTCCTGGCGAGCTGAGTTTCCAGTCGCCCTCCCGCAATAACAAACCTTCCCCCGCGAGCCAAGTATTCCCGCGATGCTTCTGAATGAGCGCGGGCACTCTATATTTGTGCTCTTCGTAGGCGGGCCGAATCTTTCATATCGACGTTCAAGATCATATAGGCGCTCATGGTCTCGTCTCCTCCAGATTCATGACCACCATTCCTCAGCCAGCATCCGAGCGGCTGACCTGCGCCTCGAGCTTGAAATTCATCTATCCTTCCGCTCCAACGCTCCCGTAGATCGAACCTTGCGGCGCGGCCGAAGCCGCGCCCTTTCAAATCCGCCCAACGCGGATGCAGCTATTGCGAGCCACCTGACGATCCTGCTGGCGTGCCATCCGGGTTCAGAAAACGAATCTCGCCCAGGCCGACCTCGCGCACGCCGGCTTCTATCTTGGCGCGGTCGCCTACTACCACCCACACGAGATGGTTGGGGTGGACGACTTCTCTCGCGGCGCTGTCGAGGTCGGAGGTTGTGAGGGCGCGGATTTTTCCGGCCATGGTTTCGTAGTAGTCGTCGGGCCAGCCGAACTGGATTAGATCCATGACCGACTGCGCGACCTCGATCAGGGTTTCGCGAGAGCCGGGCAGGCTGAGCGTTTCGTTGTCCTGGACGCGCTTGAGTTCATCCTCGCTGATGGGATGGTCGCCGAGGATTCCGGTAAACTCTTTTTTCATTTCGATCAGCGATTCTTTGGTCTTGTCGGTCTGTACCGGAGCGATGGCGAGATGAGGCCGCTGCGCGCGGGCGGCCCAAAGGAGGGTTTGCGCGCCGTAGGACCAGTGCTTGTCTTCGCGCAGGTTCATGTTGAGGCGCGCGCCGAAGGTGCCGCCGAACGTGTCGTTCATGGCCTTGACGGCGATTTCATCGGGAGTGTTGGGCGGCGGTGCAGCCTCTCCGGCAACGATGACTGATTGCAGCGCACCCGGCTTGTCGACAATGTAGACGACTGACGTCGCTGGCGGCTCGACATGGCTGATATTTTTCTTGGGGACGTCGCCGGGTTTCCACGTGGCGAAAAGTTTTTCCAGCTTAGGCTTCACTT
>Ga0302326_10023878_pt1 | contig 12442 bp, 8 predicted proteins | sample Palsa_T0_3_FD_202264 | JGI IMG/M metagenome (GOLD analysis project Ga0302326, IMG submission 202264) | Peat permafrost microbial communities from Stordalen Mire near Abisko, Sweden - Palsa_T0_3 | ecosystem: Environmental > Terrestrial > Soil > Palsa > Peat permafrost | place: Sweden: Abisko...
GCGGTACACGTGTGTGTCGTATTCAGGATTGGCCCCCGAAAACGCCGAATATACCGGCTCCGGAAAGCTCATGCTGTGCCATCGGGCGGTCCGGAAATCGAGCATCCGGATTCCATAGAGCGCTTTAGATTTTTCAAGTACCACGGCAAAATTCTTGAACAGGTCAATGTTTTGCACCAGGACATCGCTTTGGTGGGGGACGAAAACCTTCCAGCTCGCGGGGCTGATATCGGATTCAGGCGCGGTCAGGATCTGAAAATTCTTGGCGTTCTTGTTGGAGCGGATGTAGAACAATCCTTCGCGATGGTCGATATCGTACCGGTGTTTCTTTTCGCGCGCCAGAAACACGCGGAAGGCGGCGCGCGGCTGATCCGAGGCCAGGAAGCGGGCCTCGGTAGTATCCGTGCTGTTGATATTCAGGATGATGAATTTCTTGTCGCGAGTGCGCTCGGTGTAAATTCTGTACAGCTCGTCTTTTTCCTGATAAATCGGATCGTTCCCGGAATCGCCGAGCGTGTGACGCCAGAGATGATCGGAGCGTTTGGTGACCGCGTCTTCCGTGGTCAGGAACAGGGTCTTGTTGTCGGATGCCCATTCCAGCGACGTTACCCGCTCGGCGGTGTCCGGCAGCGTCTGGCCGGTGCGCAGATCCTTTACGTGCAGGGTGTATTGCCGGTATCCGGTTACGTCTGTCGTATACGCCAGCAAATTCGAGTCGTCACTTACTTGAAAAGCGCCCATGCCAAGGTAGGTGTGTCCCTGGGCGAGTTCATTGCCGTCCAGCAAAATCTCTTCGGGCGATTGCATGCTGCCTTTGCGCCGGCATTGGATGGGATACTGCTTGCCTTCTTCGGTGCGCGAATAATAGAAGTAGCCATCGTGGCGCGTGGGCACCGACAGGTCAGTCTGTTTGATGCGGCCCAGCATTTCCTTATAGAGCGACTCTTCAAACGGCTTCAGATCTTTGGTTAACGAATCAGTGTAGGCGTTCTCGGCCTTGAGATACTCGATGACAGCCGGATTGGATTTGTCGCGCAGCCAAAAATAATTGTCGATCACGGTGGCTCCATGCCTCTCTTCGCGGTGGTCAACTCGGTTGGCGACAGGGGGCGTATCGGGAGGGGCTGCCTGGACGCTCCAGCATAAACTGAGTGCGAGTAGGGCGGGGTGAGTGTTTTTCATTAAACCTTCTTCTTAGCCGCGGATGAATGTGTTGAGGAACGCGGATTCTTTTCGGCGTTCATCTGCGGCTAATTCTAGCAGGCTTGCCGCGTTCCTCACCGGCTGGCCGTCAGCGGCAACTCACTCACCAGCTCTTTGGCATGCGGTGTCACGCGGAACCGCACCGTGAAGTGTACGATGCTCCCGCGTCCCGGCTCGCTCTCCAGCCGGATCGCCCCGCCCATCAGCTCCACCAGGCGCGCTGAGATCGTAAGCCCGAGCCCGCTTCCCCCATAGCGCCGCGTCATGGATACATCGGCCTGAGAAAATGCCTGGAAAATCACTTCCTGCTGGTCCTTGGCGATACCGATGCCGGTATCCTTAACCGCGAACTGCAGCGAGAGGGACTCCGCACTGATGGACTCCACCCCCACGCGTACCTCCACCGCTCCCGTGTGTGTGAATTTAATGGCGTTTCCCAGCAGATTGGTTAGCACCTGCCGCAGCCGCGCCGGATCGCCCGTTACCTGGTCCGGTACCCGGGCCGCGATGGAGTGGGTCAGCGCCAGCCGCTTTTGTGCCGCCTGCGCCGCGAATACTTTGACCGTTTCACGCACCAGTTTATGCACGTCGAACGGAACCTGCTCCAGATCCAATCTCTCCGCCTCCATTTTGGAGAGGTCTAAAACGTCGTCCAACAGGTGCAGCAATGAGTCGGCGGAGTTCCGCGTGGTCTCCAGCAACTCGCGCTGTTCGGAGGAAAGCATCGTATCCAGGGCCAAATCCGTGGTCCCGATAATGCCGTTCATCGGAGTGCGCAGCTCGTGGCTCATATTCGCCAGGAAGCAGCTCTTGGCGCGATTGGCGGCCTCTGCCATCTGCGTGGCCAATACCAGCTGCCTTCGATCATTGATCGCTTTCCAGTATTCGCGGTTCAGATAGCGGCCCTGAACCAGGAAAAACGTCGTATGTACTGTCATGATCACGGCCAGCAAGTAGCCTTGCGTGCCGCCGACATACAGGTCAGCCGCGATGCACGGCAGCAACATGGGTAAAACATGCAAGGACAGATACAGCAGGCGCGGAGTGAACGAAACCAGTCCGCCGGCGCTGATTCCGAGCACGCAGAATGTCAGAAGTACGGAATTCCAGTTGGAAAAGCCGTAGTCTATGTAACTGATGCCGGTCATCACGCCCCAGGCGCCCGCGAAGATCGGAAGACATAGGCTGAACGCAATCCGCCACGTTCTGGGATGGTTCGGATATATGTCGCTCTTGCGCAGCACCAGGAACAGGCGCGTCAGACACGCGCTCATCGTAACCACTGCGAAAATTGTAGTGCCGAGAGGGTGTTGCACCAGAAACGTCCCCGCCAGCAGGACGAATTGCACCATCCCCAAGCTCGCCCAAATACCTGGAAGAGCCCGCCGGGCGATGTCGGAATCCCGCTGGATCGCTAGGTCTGCAACTTCGCCGAGTTGCCGGTTTTTGGATAACACCGCTCAATCTATCGGCAAGTGGCCAGAAAAGCTTGAGTTAGCGAGCGGTAACCTGTATGCTTTCTAACGCATCTTCGGACACTTGAAGCTTCACGCCCTGGGCCTTGCAGGCCGCTAAATCGTCGGGATTGTTGACTTCGCACGGGGGCTGATCGAACCACGCCAGGGCGATATAGTTGCCCGGGGCCACGCCATGCATCAGAAAATTCCCGTACTGGTCGGCATAGGCGAGTTTATAGGCGCTCGACCGGCCCAACGGTGGATCTGGAATCAGCAGAACGCTTGCCCCCGTAGCCACCACGCTCGAATCGGCCGCTGTCACCGCTCTCCCCAACACCTTGCCGCCCCGCGTACTCAGCACCACTTCCATCTCCTGCGGGTCGCCTCCCGGTTCGGCTGCCAGACCACTTGAGAGCCGGTCGCTTTTGCCGACGCGGACGGCCACCAAATAGACATCCTCGGGGAGGTTGAGCACGGTTAGATCGTAGGTTTCCTGCGGCAGAAATGGAACCGCGAATTCGAGATTCTTGTCCACATAGGCTCGCACGGGAGAAGCCGTAGCGCGCCGCGGAAGGAGTTCCACCCCGAGACCGGGCAGCGTAATGGACTGATCGCCATCCACCACAATCTTGCCTTTCCAATTCTGCTGCGGCCCAATGACTATGGATAGCGCTTCCACATCCGCGTCGCCCACCGAGATCGCGGTGCGCGCGCTGAGCGGTTTTCCTTCGTCAGTCCCGCCAGTCAGGATGAGATAAGGACCCGGCGTAACGCCCTTAATCTCGAAATTGTGTTGCTTGTCGAAAGTAACGTCCACCGGCGCCGAGACTGAAGCGGTATTCTCCGCGTCGTTCCAGCGCAAAGTGATGCTGGGCCCCTCCACCACCACCCCGCTGAGCGCGCTGGTGACGCGTCCGTGAAGCCGGACCGTGTGGACCAGCGTAAGAAAAATGTCGATGCTTCCAAGCTCCTGCCCCGGCGAAAGCCGCAGCGCGACGGCGTCGGAAAGCTTTTGTACCTCCGGATAAAACGTGACCGCGTAACTCAGTTCCTCGCGGGACTTTCCGGGAGCATCCGTCGGGCGTTGTTCCTGGACGTTGGCCGGACGCTGGGGCGCCTGATACAGGGCTGCGACGTAATACGATCCCGGCTCGAGCCCATGCACGCGATATTCGCCAAGATCGTTGGTCCGCGTGCTGGCGGCCACTTCCCAACCATGCCGGCCCCGCCTGTAATATTCGCGATACAACTGGATGGTTACACCCACGGCCGGCTCAGCGTCATCGAACTTCACTTTGCCGCTCACAATTCCCCACGGCGTCAGCCTAAAATCGAACGATCCAACGTCCTGCCCCGGCTGGAGTAGAAAGATGGGCGGCATCTTGTACGCGCCGATCCTTCCGGCAGTTTGCTTCAGATACCCGTCGCGCTCCACCGTGACCGAATATGTACCAGGGATCACCTTGGGGAACGAGAACTTGCCTCGTTCATCGGTGGTTTGGATCAGTGAACTGCCGCCGGTTTCAGCCGGGCTGAGCAAAACCTGAGCCCTCCGCAGCGGCTGCCCCGTGGAATCGCTTCGAACCACTCCCGCAATGCTTCCGGGCACTTTCTCCTCAACCGGGGCAGGAGTGGGAACACTTTGCGCGAATACCCCCGCCTGAGTACACCAGACGACAAGGCAGAGCTTTAGCCAGGATGGCATCCAATCCACTGGACGGTATGACGTAATCTTTGCTCCCAACGTTGAATGCAAACACTAGATATTGCCGCCTGCCAACCGAACCGTGACCGCAAGGGAGCGTAACGCAACACCCGGCGCTCGTGGTAGCGCTCCGTTGAAGACGCGTTGGTCGGTGATTGAAAAACAACGGCACCGACTCCCTCACGGTCGCGGCTCGGCAAGGGGGATCTCATTCCGAGCCGCGAGCGTAAGCGACCGGTGATTTGGTTTTTCAAGCGTCTTCATCACCTTTGGCGGGCCAGCAGGCACATGATCACTCCCTTGCGATCGCGGTTCGGTAATGGCGCGTTACCAGCCGGAAAGCAGACGCAGGCTCGCTCGATCGAAATAAAACGGATCAGCCGCGCGGAAATAGCGGCGGATTTCCTCGCTCCCGATATTCACCGTAGTTTGATCCCACTCACACTGAGTGCAGTGCGGCACAGCCCCAGTGGCCATTGAGCCGCCCGCGAAATGAGCCCGCGCCTGACGATAAGTCTCGGAGTTGAATACGTCACCTCCGTTGCCGTTGAATCTGGCGAACACCAGGTTGGTGTCGGGCCGCGGACCGCCGCAGCAAGGCATGATCCTCCCGGTCGCATCCATAATCATGTTCTTGTACAGCCAGTGGCAGGTGTGGCCGGAACTCGGCGAGGAATCGCTTGGCTCCTGCGCATTCCACGGTGCGTCGAATGCCCGCGTAATCGCGCCCGCATCCAGGCTATCCGGGAATGGGTTCCAATTGTCTGCTTCACTGGCGAAAGAGAGCGAGTCCAATCGCCGTACGCCCCCTTTCACCGCTGCCGGGCGAATGTCCGGATCGTCCCAACCCACATCAAACGGATTCACGATCCGGAATTGGTTCACGCCGAGTTTCCGCGCCGTGCGTTCCGCCAACGCAATCTCGTGGACATTGTGTTCGAAGGCTAAGAAGTTCCAGGACAGCACGGGCGTATGTCTGCGCAACTTGCGCTTGGCGTCCACAAGTTTCCGAATGTTGCTGAGAACCAGTCCCAGGTCGCCATTACGGCGGAACTGCTGGTAGACCGGCTGCGTGGCGCCGTCGATCGACATCACCATAAAATCCAGGCCGGATTCCACGTAAGCCTCCGCGTCCAACTTGCGCACGGACAAGCTGGTGGAGAGCGCCGTTCCCATCAGATAGGTTTTCGCCAGGCGGATTAGTTGGGGCGTCCGTAGATTCAACAGCGGCTCGCCGTAGTTACAGAAATAAGCTCCAACTGCATAGGGGCCGTAGAGCTTCAGCAGTTCTGCCAGCCGAGCTTCCGAGAGTGTGCCGTTCGGCCAATCAAATACTTTGAGCGTCTCATTCCGAGTGGAGTGGACGCAGCCCGGGCAGGCGAGCTCACACACGTTGGAGGGATCGATCACCAGTCCAAACGGACGCGAAAGCACCGAGGAGCTACGTGTCCGGAGGTGATGCCGGGCCAGAAAGAGATTGAGAATCTTGACCGTGAATGCCTGAGCCACCAAAGGTTCGAAGCGCCGGTTCAAACAAGCGTACAAATCCGCTCGCGATTTCTCCAGGATGTTGACCGTGCCGTCCAATTCCCGGTCAATCCGGGTGAGCGTGGGAAATGCGGTTGGTCCCCGGCCGAGCGAAGCGGGGAGAAAATGGTGAACCAGCGCGTTCAACCGGGCGCGGCTCACGCGGCTTTGCTGTATCACTCCCCCGATTGTAGACCGAACCGCGACCGCAGGGGAGCGCTAGCACAAGCGCCGGGTATCGCGTTACCCTCCCTTGTGGTCGCGGTTCGGTTACGAAATTAATGATATGCTCAACTAATTCACTGGTAACCCGATAATGTCGAGCCGTTTCGCAGCAATTCTCGTCACTCTTTCCAGCGTCACACTTTCGGCATCCGAACAATGGGTGAAACTGACCACTCCGAACTTCGAACTCTACACCACCGCTGGTGAAAAGAAAGGCCGCGAGGCCATCCTCTACTTCGAACAAGTCCGCAGTTTCTTCCTGGAGGCCAGCGCGTCCAAGCGCGCCTCGGAATTCCCGGTTCGCATCGTGGCTTTTCGAGGAGAGAAACAGTATCAGCCCTACCGGTTGAACGAATTCGCTATCGCCTACTTCACACGCGGCCGGAATCGCGACTATATCGTGATGCAGGATATCTCGGGCGAGCATTATCCAGTCGCCATTCACGAATACACGCATTTGATCCTGGCACACTCGGGTCTGAAACCGCCCCCCTGGCTCAATGAAGGCATGGCGGAGCTTTATTCCACACTCACTCCCGTAGGAAAAAAGACGGCGATTGGCGATATAATCCCAGGCCGCGCTCGAACGCTTCGAACCACCCAATGGATTCCGCTCGAAGTCCTGACTTCCGCCGACCACAAGTCGCCGCTCTACAACGAACGCGACCGTGCCGGAATGTTTTATGCCGAAAGCTGGCTCTTGACCCACATGCTGTTCTTTTCGCCCGGCTATCGCCCGAACTTCCCCAAGTTTCTGGAGGCCGCGGGCTCGGGTAAGTCGATGGACGACGCCTGCCAGACCGCTTTCGGCAAGCGGCTGCCGCAAGTCCAGGCAGATCTCCATCAATACGCCGGAAGCGGGAACTTTTTACGCGCCGTGTTTGATGTAAAGCTGGAAAAATCGGCGGAAGACCCTGATGTGTCCGAAGCAACGCCCTTCGAATCCGGAATAGTTCTGGCGGACCTGCTGGCTCTTACGCATAGAAAAGACGAAGCGCTCAGCGCCTACCAGCAATTGGCCAAGAGCTATGCGGACAAGCCGGATGTCGAAGAGTCGCTCGGATATCTGGCCTGGCAGGCAGGCGATAAGGACGCCGCGCGAGGCCACTTCGCTCGCGCCCTGGCGGCAGGAACCAAGAATGCCCGCATGTGCTTCGATTATGCGATGCTCGCGCGCAGTGGCGATGCCGTGAAAGAATCGCTACCCGCTTTTCAAAAGGCATTGGAGCTGAAGCCGGACTATGCCGAAGCGCGCGTCCAGTTCGGATTGATGCTGGTGAACACGCGCAATTATCCGGAAGCGATTGTCCAGTTGAACCAGGTGAAGAAGATCGACCCTGAGCAAGCACAATGGTATTTTCCGGCGCTGGCATTTGCGTACCTGCAGACCGGCGATAAAGAAAAAGCCCGAGAGTACGCCGAAGCCGCCAGGAAGTGGGCCAAGACTCCGCAGCAGTTGGACCACGCCGATGCGCTGTTGCGGTCGCTCGAATCGAGAAGCACCACGGCGCGCTCGGCGCCTCCCAGCGAAAAGTCTCCCACAATCCGGCGTGTCGAGCGCAGTGAATTCACCGTGATGGAAGAGGCAGCGGCCAACCCGTTCGTCGCCCAGGACGACAAAATGAAGCGTGTGCAAGGCGTGGCGCAACGGCTGGATTGCAGCGGAAAGGCGGCGCGGTTTCACGTTCTGGTGGACCAAGCGCCCATGATTTTCCTGATCCCGGATCCCGGCCGCGTGCTGATCAAACACTCCGACGAATTCAAGCACGACTTCACCTGCGGCGTCCAAAAACCCTACAAAGTCTCGGTCGACTACGCCATCCTGCCGGACGCCGCAAGTGGCGCTGCCGGAATCGTCCGCGGTCTCGAGTTCTGAAGAAATTCGGGGACAGGACGGGAGCTTCGTTGCTGTTCCAAACTTGATCGAAGGCAGTCGTATCCCCGCAATTTCTTTCTTCTGATACATTTGCTCTCATGCGCGCTGACCGCTTGGTTTCTATCCTGCTCCTGCTTCAGGTGAACCGCCGCACCACGGCGCGCGAACTGGCCAAGCGTTTGGAAGTTTCCGAGCGCACCATTCATCGTGATATGGATGCGCTATCCAGCGCCGGAGTGCCGGTGGTGGCAGATCGCGGAAACGGCGGCGGTTGGGGATTGATGGAAGCCTACAAAACCAATCTCACTGGCCTGAATCATTCCGAAATTCTGAGCCTGTTTCTCACCAAACCAACCCAATTGCTGTCGGATTTGGGACTGCACCAGGCTTCCGAGGGCGCGCTCATCAAGCTGTTGGCCGCGCTGCCATCCATGTCGCGCCGCGATGCCGAATACGCGCGCCAGCGGATTCACATCGACACCGCCGGATGGCGCAATTCTCCAGAGAACGTCGCCTCGCTGCCGATACTGCAGGAAGCCATCTGGCAGGAGCGCCAGTTGCAGTTCCTGTATGAGCGCAGCGGGTGCCAGCCTTCCGAGCGGATTGCGGATCCACTGGGACTGGTGGCGAAGGGCAGCGTCTGGTACCTGGTGGCGGCGGTAGACAGCGCTCCGCGTACTTACCGCGTCTCCCGAATCAGCCAGGCGCGCGTTGCCGATCAACCTTGTGCGGTGCGGCCGCCCGATTTCGATTTAGCCGCGTACTGGCAGCAATCCGCCGCGGAGTTTCAAGCCGGCTTGCCGCGCTTCTACGCGAAGTTGCTAATCGGTCCGGACGTGGTGCGCTGGATGGGTTATCGGTCCAGAGCTTCGCGCGTCGAGCATAACGAACCCCAGGATGCGCAAGGTTGGTCCACCGTGACCGTTCGATTCGACGTGGAGGAAGAAGCTTGCCAGTTCGCTCTCAGTTTCGGCGGCCAAGCGAAAGTGCTGGAGCCGGAATCGCTTCGTCAGAAAGTAATCACCGCCGCGCAAGCAACGGTCTCGCTTTACCTCAACGAGGGGTGACCACTTTCGGAATCCGCTCCGCCGCCGTGGGTAGCGCCGGAAAATTCGTGTATGGCTCCGCCTGATACCAATAGCACGCAGAGAAGAAATTATCGCCGCGGTCATTCCCGTGGCCGTGCTCGATGGTGTGCTTCAGATAACGCTGGAAGGTGACCGGATTGTCGCCGTGCCAGCGATACAGGCAGTAGCGTCCTCCGGTGCGCTCGGCCGCGGCGATGAAAGGCGCGCCATACTGGCGGTGTGCGAAGGTCACCGACGAATCTTGGCCTCCGAAGTCCCAGCTACCCAGAAAGTAATCTTCCGATCCGGTGCCGTTAATCAACGGCTTGGCTTCATCGTCGACGAAAATCATGTCGTCGCCTTCGCCCCACCAGCCATCCTGGTTCTGCAGAACGCCCATGGTTACGCCCATCAGATGGCCGCTGCCGCGAGTCTCGGCGAAAACATAATTGTGCTCCCCGTTGGGATTCAGTTTGGCGGCAGGGCCTGTCACGGGCACACATGGCGCCGCCTGCCGGTACTGTGCATGAAAGTACAGCGCGTCCGCGGGCAAAGCTGGAACGGTCTGATAATCGATGTTCGAATAGAACGCGCCGATCGATTCCTTGCTTTCGTTCGTTACAGTGAAGCGTGCCGATTTCTTGTACGGCATCACGAAGTAACAGTTGAGAGACTTGCCGGGCGAGCATGCCAGGTACGCGGATTCGTAGATAAAATATTGGCCCAGATTCAATCCGAAGAAATCGCCGATGGGAACTTCCACGCTGGGTTTGTCGTTGCCGTCCCAGTATCCCCGCAGCACAATCTCTTTCAGATGATGATCGCTGCGCGCGGCAATGGTGAACCAGATGTGCGTGATCACGCCCGGACCGGTAGCGTTAAACACTTCTCGCACACCGCCGCCCGCGATGGGCCAGTAATCGCGATTCCCGCCGGTGGTGTCGAAACTCGATTGCTTCAGAGACCTATATTGTTGGGCGCGCGCGTAAGCGGGAAGCCAGCCATGCTCGCGATCGGTGCCGGTTTGCGCCTGGCTCGGCGCGGCTGCCGCCATCGCTAATCCGGAAGCGGCTGTCAAGCCGCGAAGAAACCCACGCCGGTCGTCTGATCCATTTGCCATGAGGTCCAGCCTATCATGAGTAGGCCAAGCCTCCGGCTTGTCCGCCCGCCGTGCGAAAAATCGCCGCCAGTTGCGCCGTGTTCCGGCCGAGATCGTAGCTTTCCATAACTCTCTGCCGTCCCGCTGCTCCAATCCGCCGGCGCAGTTCGGGATCGTCCATCAGCCGCGCAATCGCCGCCGCCAGTTCTTCGTCACTGGAAGGCGTGACCAGCAGCCCATCTATCTGGTCTCGGATCAATTCCGGAATACCAGTGATGCGCGTCGCTACGCAGGGAATTTCCATCGCCATGGCTTCCATCAGGACCACCGGAATACCTTCGGCGAAGCTGGGTAGCGCGAAAATATCGGCCTGCTGGTAGAGGGCACGCACCTGATCGGCGTTCTGCCAGCCTTCGAAGATTACATATGGATTGAGACTTCGCTCAACCACACCGCGCTCCAATGCCGCGCGCTCCGGCCCATCGCCCGCCAACCGCAAGCGCACCGCGCGGCCTTGCTTCACCAGGCGCGCGAACGCGGCGATGAGTACCTGCAGACCCTTCACCGGAGCCTGCCTGCCCACGAAAAGGATCTCGAACGGGGACGGGTTCTCGCGAAACGGCCGCGCTGCATAGAGCGCCGTATCCACGCCCAGGCGCGAGACGTGGAACTTCGTCCACTCAGCGGGCTCTGAGAATCGCATCAACTGCATGCGGCCGAATTCGCTGATGGTGCATAGCAGATGGAACGCACGGATTTTCTCAGCCAGGTAAAAGCCGCGCGGATCGGCAAACTCGGCCGGACCGTGGAGGGTCGCTGAAAACCGCAGCGTCGCCAGACGGGCGGCCAATAATCCCACGGTGGACGTGAAATGCATGTGCAAGTGAGTAAGATTCTTGCGCCGCATCCAATCCACCACCACCCCGGCTTCCGCCAGATAAGCGAGATTGAAAAACAGGGTACGCGGGTTGCCGCCGGCGAGCCTCAGACAATAAAACAGCGCACCGATATACCGGAATGGCTGCCGGAAGAACACCACGATATTCGCACCGATGATGCCCGCCCCGATGATGCCCGCCCCGCCTCGCGGCTTCACGTAAAAGGTGGTTCGCTGTTCGTCTTGCTCCTCGGGCGACAGAAGTTCGAAAGTCCGGTCCGCGGCTCGGACAGAGGCTACCTGAATATCGAACCCCAATCTTCGCAGCTCAAGAATTTCCCGGAGGACAAATGTGTGGTTCACCGCCGGGTACTGGCTCACCAGGTACGCAATGCGGATGGGAGGGTTCGAGGACATTCCAGCCGCTCGCAATCACTTCTCCAAACGCAGGGCATCGATCTCTTTCAAAATCCCCTCCACCATGGCGTGCACCATGATCTCGCCCTTCTTGCGCGTTGCCAGCGTTGCGTCACCATAAATGCCGGACGCCGAGTAAGCGCCTTCGCCGTTCGGATTGCGGGTCAGGCCGCCCTTCGGCGACGGATGGTAATCCTTCACGGCCTTCTTCATATCGACAGTGTCCGGCGCGATGAACAACATCATGGAGGTTTCGATTTCGTCGGCATGCGTCCCGCCTTCTTCCTGTTTCACCTGTTTCTCCGCGGATTCTGCCACCTTCAAAATGTCGGTATAGCGGAACAGAATGCCGTCCTGCGCCAGCACCTCCTGCGAGAGCCGCAGCGCGCGTATGGTTGAGACGCCCGTATTCAGCGCGTAAAAGCGCTTGGGACCGTAGCGGGCCAGGCTCCGGCAAATATCCACCAGCAAGTCGCGCGCAGTCTCGATCCGCAGCGTAGTAGAACCCGGATACTCGCCGAAAGCCGGATAGTAATGATAGTTAACGGTGGGCGCCACCACCACCGCGGCATTCTTCAGAACTTCGCGCGTAAGATACCCGGCGATCAGGAAATCGTTTTTCAGCTTCAGGTGCGGCCCATGCTCCTTGGATTCAGCGCCGATCGGGATTACGACGATCGTATCCGGCGTCAGGACTTTCTCAGCCTCCGGCCAGGTAAGATCTTCCAGCAGTAAGCCTTTGTCTTGTGCCCCGGCGCACGTTGCAAGAAACAGGAGCGTGGTCAGCGGGAGCGTTCGCATTCCATAAACATAGCAAGAGAACATAGCCAGAGAGAATCACCGAACCCAGGATCCATTTATGACACCCATCAAAAATTTGGATTCCCGCCGCCGTCTCGATTGCGGTACTGTAGAGGGTTCTTCGGTTATCATTTTCCAATCCCAGGAGGTTCGATGAGTCCCAAAGAAGTGTTGGAGTTCGCCAAGAA
>Ga0302326_10023881_pt1 | contig 12442 bp, 9 predicted proteins | sample Palsa_T0_3_FD_202264 | JGI IMG/M metagenome (GOLD analysis project Ga0302326, IMG submission 202264) | Peat permafrost microbial communities from Stordalen Mire near Abisko, Sweden - Palsa_T0_3 | ecosystem: Environmental > Terrestrial > Soil > Palsa > Peat permafrost | place: Sweden: Abisko...
GGGCGCATTCGCCGAAGAACTTTCGCGCAAGACCGCATGGGTGGAAGAAGGTCCATTCTATCCGCCCAAGCTCCCGCTGGACACGGACAACGATCTGATCATCGTCAATGATTCGATCACGCCCGCCATTGGAGAGATCACGCACCTGAGCGGACGGCTGCTGGATGCCAAAGGTGATCCAATCCGCAACGCCACGGTGGAAATTTGGAGCACGGACCACGAGGGCGTCTATCTGGCGGACCGCGGCAATCAGGCTCGTTTCGACGCGCACTTCCAGGGCTTTGGACGATTCCTCACCAGTTCCACGGGCGAATATTACTTCCGCACGCTCAAGCCGGTGCGCTATCCGGGCCGGCAGGCGCCGCACATTCACTTCATGATCAAGATGAAAGGCCAACGCCCGTGGACCACGCAGCTTTTCATCAAGGGTGAGCCGGGCAACGAGCAGGACGGCGTTTATAGGGAGATCGGCGACGCGCAAGCATTGGACACGGTGACGAAGGATTTCGTGCCGGTCAAGGATTCGCGCATCGGCGAACTGGCGGCGCGCTTTGACATCGTGCTGGGCCAAACGCCGGAGGACCGGCACGACTCTTAGTTCAAGGTTAAAGAAACGGTTTGCGCCGGAGCATGGTACACGCTTAGAGTATCTCCCATGCTGCAAACTTTGGAAAGCCGCGGAGCGCCGAAGGCGGCGTCTTCCTTTCCAGCGCAATATCTGCAGGCCTATCGCTTCATGCTCCTGGCCAGGGTGCTGGATGATAAAATGGCCGGTCTTTACCGGGCCGGGAAAATTCAGGGTGGAGTCTTTCTCGGACGCGGCCAGGAAGCGCTGAGCGTGGCGATGGGGCTGGCCTTGCGGCCTGGGGATGTGTTTGCCCCGCTCATCCGCGATGGCGCCGGACGCCTGGCTTTTGGCGAACCGGTGCTGGACTGGGTGCGCACTTATCTCGGCTCCGCTTTGGGCCCGATGCGCGGGCGGGACGGCAACGTGCATCGCGGGCGGCCCCGGCAAGGTCTCTTGCCCATGATCAGCCATTTGGGGGCGATGATTTCGGTGGTCAACGGCGCGTTGATGGCGCGGCGGTTTAAGAAGATCGAAGGTTGTGTGGGAGCGGCGTCCGTCGGTGATGGGGCCACGTCCACGGGCTCTTTTCATGAGGCCCTCAACCAGGCGGCGGTGGAACGGTTGCCCCTGGTGCTGCTGGTGGCCAATAATCAATACGCCTATTCCACGCCCAACTCTCGTCAGTTTGCCTGCAAGGATCTAATGGACAAGGCCATTGGGTATGGCATTCCGGCGCAACGTGTCGATGGCACGGATTTGGAAGATTGTCTGCGCGTGCTCTCGGCCGCCACAGCCCAGGCGCGCGCTGGGGGCGGACCGCAGATGGTGGTCGGCCGCTTGCTCCGCCTCGGCGGTCATGGCGAACATGACCCTGCCCATTACATCGATGCGCAACTGAAGAAATCTCCGCTGGGACGCGATTGCCTCAAGGTGGCGGAGGAACGTTTGCTGCGGGAAGGCTGGGCCGACGCCGAAGCCATGCGCGCCTTGCGCCAGCAGATCGTGCAGGAGGTGGCGGAAGCGGTGGCCACTGTGCAACGCGAGCCGGCGCCCGATCCCTACAAGGAAAATTGGTGCGCGCTTTCCTCCAGGCACTTGATCGACGTCTTCGAAGTCCCGTCCCTGACTCCGTCGCCATGAGCATCACTTATCTGGAAGCCATTCGCGAAGCGCAGGCCAAAGCCCTGGCTGACGACCCGCGCGTCTTTATCTACGGACAGGATGTGGGCGCTTTTGGGGGCGCGTTCAAGGCCACCAAACAACTGGCGCAGGAATTTCCCGGCCGTGTGTTGGACGCGCCCATTAGCGAAGATGCCATGGTTGGCGCGGCCATCGGCGCGGCCATTGAAGGCATGCGTCCGATTATCGAGATGCAATACGCCGACTTTTCCACGCCGGGCTTCAACCAAATCATCAATCAGGCGGCCACGCTTTTTTGGCGCACGCAGGTGCCGTGCCCGATTACCATTCGCCTGCCGTCGGGCGGCACTTCCGGGGCCGGACCTTTTCACAGCCAGAGCATGGAGTCGCTTTACGCGCATTATCCTGGATTGATCGTCATGACCCCGGCCACGGTCGAGGACGCTTACAGCATGTTGCTGGAGGCGGTGGCCATTGATGATCCCGTTATTTTCTGCGAACACAAGCGCCTTTACTACCATCTCAAAGCGGCCGCCCTTCCGACCGAGGCCATGCCCGTCGGCAAAGCCCGCATCGCGCGCGCCGGGCGCGACCTGACCATCGTGGCTTACAGCGCCATGCTGCAGGACGCGCTGGCTGCGGCGGAGGAATTGGCCGCCGAAGGTTTGGAAATCGAAGTGGTGGATCTGCGCACGGTCAAACCGTTGGACACCGACACCGTCATGGCCTCGGTAGCGCGCACGGGGCGTTTGCTCTGCGTGGGGGAGGCTTTCCCGTGGGGCGGGGTGACGGCGGAAGTCCTGGCGCGCGTGGCCACGGAAGGATTCGGGCTGCTGGATGCGCCGCCGCAGCGTCTCAATGCCAGGGATACGCCCATTCCCTACCATCCCAATCTCTGGCTGGTGCATCGCCCGACGGCGCAAAGCGTCTGCGCCGCCGCGCGGAAATTACTGGAAATGTGAGATGAAACAACTGCCCATCATCATGCCGCAATTGGGCGAGTCCATTGCCGAGGCCACCATCGTCCAATTTCTGGTCAAGGCCGGAGACTGCATCGCCGCCGACCAGGATGTCATGGCGGTGGAAACCAACAAGGCGACCATGAACGTGGCCTCCCCCTGCGGCGGCAAGGTTGTCAACATTACGGCCAAGCTGACGGAAAGTTATCCGGTCGGCGCGGTGCTGGGGTATGTCGAATTGTCGCCGGAAGAAGCGCAACGCCTGGGTTTGGATGCGGAGCAGCCCAGCGCGGCCCCGGCCTCCGGGCAAAGCGCGCAAAGTCTGGGCCTGGAAGCCCGGCCCGGCGTGCAGCCGATGGTGCGCGGCTTGCCTGTGCCGGCGCACGCGGCGGGCGCCAGTTACATGTCCCCGCGCATGAAGGCGCGCATGAACGAGTTGGGCCTGCACGCGGCCGACTTGGCGGGCCTGGCCGGCAGTGGCGCGGCGGGGCGCGTGACCATCCAGGACTTTGAGAAATTCCTGGCCCACCTGGAAACCAACAAATTGACCAACGCCTCCAGCATGCGCGTGGCCGTGGCTGACGCCATGCGGCGAAGTTGGACACGGCCTTTGGCCACCGTGGCGCTGCCCTGTCCGGTCGAGGCGATGCTGGCCCATCGCAAGGTCAGCCAGCCTAAAATCGGCCCCGCGCTCTACGCCTTGCGCGCCCTGGCCCTGGCCCTGGCTGAAAACAGCGCCCCAGCCGGGCGGCTGGTGGGAAACAAAATCGTCCATCCGCCTTCCATCGACGTCGGGTTCGCGGTCGAAGCCGAGGACGGCGTGCTGGTGCCCGTGCTGCGCAACGTGGATGTGCGCCCGCTGGCCACGCTGGTGGAGCGCTACAACGAGCTGGTCGAATTGGCGCGGCAACGCCGTCTGCCGCCCGACGCCACCGGCGGCTCGATTGCCACGGTGACCAATTTCGGAACTTTTGGTTTGACATGGGCCACGCCCATTCCGTTGCCGGAACAAACCCTGGTGCTCGGCCTAGGCGCGGGCCGCAAAGTTCCCTCCTGGGACGAGCGGAAGAATCAATTCGTGCCGGTGACGGAGTGCAACCTGACGCTGAGCTTCGACCATCGCGTGCTGGACGGCGGCGCCGCCGGCCGCCTGCTGGCGCGCGTGTCTTCGTTGCTGCAAACGCCGGAAAAACTGTAGTCGCGCGCTCGGTGACTGACTCTGTTCCGTCGCCTTTTCTTTGTGAGCTTTGTGTTCTTTTGTGGCAATTAATGCAGCGAGCTCTGTGGCCCCTGGCCGTTGAGGATATATTTCTTGATTTGAAATTTGCGGCTGCCGAAATTGATGAGCAAGCCGTGCTCGAGGCGGGCGGATTTCAAGTAGCCGAGGACTTGCGCGACATGCTCATCCACGAATTCGCGCGCGGCTTTGAGCTCGACCACGAGTTGTCCGTCCACCAGCAAGTCGGCGTAGTATTCGCCGATTAGGGTTCCGTCTTCATCGTAAACCTTGAGCGGGTGCTGCTGTTGGACTGCAAGTCCGAGCTTGCGGAGCCGGTGAGCCAGGGCGTTTTCGTACACTTTCTCCAAGTGGCCGTGGCCGTGATAGAGGTGGATGTTGTAGGCGGTCTGGCGAACGATGTCACAGAGTTCTTGGATTGTTTGCATAGGAATTATTGCCACAAAGAACACAAAGCTCACAAAGGTGACAAGAGATCTTTCCCATTGCATAGCCCATCTTTTCATACAGAATTCGGGCATGATATTTGGCGCTCATTGTTCGACGGCGGGGGGCGCGCATACGGCTTTGAAACGGGCGGAAACCATCAAGGCGGCATGCGCCCAAATATGCGTCAAGAATAATATGCAATGGTTCGGACGGGCGCCGGCGGCGGAGGAGATCGAACGCTTCGCGGGGGAGTGGAAGCGGTTGAGTTTGGCGGCGGTCTTCGGCCACGCCGGCTATATGATCAACCTGGGCGCGCCGCCCTCCGCCAACCGCGCCAGGTCCCTGCAATCGCTCATCCAGGAAATCACCTTTGCCGGCGCGCTGGGGCTGCCGTTCCTGGTGCTGCATCCCGGCGCGCATCTGGGCGCGGGTGAGGAGGCTGGGCTGGAGCATATCGTGGCCGGTTTGGACGAGGTGGCGCGCGCGACCAAAAGTTCGCCCGTGCGCGTGGCCCTGGAAAACACCGCCGGGCAAGGGAGTTGCCTCGGCTACCAACTGGAACACCTGGCGGCCATCTACGACCGCGTGCAAAAGCCGGAACGACTGGCCGTGTGCATTGACACCGCCCATTTGTTCGCCTCGGGCCACGATGTTCGGACGGCCAAGGGCTGGGACAAAACCATGAGGCGCCTGGACAAGTTGATCGGACGAAAACAAATCGCCGCCTTTCACCTCAACGATTCCAAGACCGAATTCAATTCGCGCGTGGATCGGCACGAACACATCGGCAAGGGCAAGATTGGTTTGGAAGGCTTTCGCCACATCGTCAACGACGCCCGGTTCAAGCGCACGCCGGGCTGTTTGGAAACTCCAAAATCCGACGACCTGCATGAAGACGTCGAGAACCTCGCCAGGCTGCGGTCCCTAGTTGCGAATTAAGGAGACAAAGTTTTTGAGCAATTGCAATCCGACGGCCTGGCTCTTTTCCGGGTGGAATTGCGTGGCAAAGACATTGTCCCGCCACACGGCGGAGGCAAACGCTTCGCCATAGGTGGTTTCCGTCGCGGTGATGGATGGGTCCGCCGGCTGGGGAAAATAACTGTGGACGAAATAGACGTAGCTGCCGGAAGGGATGCCTTGAAAAATAGGGCAGTCCGGCCGGACAATGTTCAGTTGATTCCAACCAATCTGCGGCACCTTGAGTCCTGAATTGCCGGAGAAGCGGACGACTTTGCCGGGAAAAATCCCCAATCCCGCCGCGCAACTGTTAAACTCCTCGCTCCGCTCGAACAAGGCCTGGTAGCCCACGCAAATGCCCAGGAAGGGCCGACCCGTCTTGATGAAATCCCTGACCGCGCCCAGCAGTTCCTGCTTTTGCAGCGCCTGCATGCAATCGTCGAACGCGCCGACGCCTGGCAGCACCACGGCGCGCGCGCCGTCGATCTCCTCAGGCCGCCGGACCACGCGCACCTCCGCGCCGACTTTGAGCAGCGCCTTCTGCGCGCTGCGCAAGTTGCCGGAATCGTAGTCAATCAACGCGATCATATCATAAGAGCTCGCGCAAGGCGCCGGCCAGCAACTGATACTGCTCGATCGTATTATACAATTGGGCGGAAATGCGCACCAGCCGCTTGGGAAACCCCGGCCACGGGATGATCGGGACTTCGATGCCGTGACGCGCCAGCAACTGGTCCTGCAAAGGGTCGATGTAAAGCGGCGACAAGGACTGATGGGCTTCGCGCGCGTCGGGCAGCGGCACCGCCGCCATCGAACCAATGCAATCCTCGGGGCAGGGCGGATCGACTTCCAATGTTTGACACAGCAGCTTGCGGCCTTCCAGCGCCAGAGCGCGATTGCGCGCCATGATTTCCGTCCAGCCGCCCGGCGCCAATCCCTCCATGAAACGCAAAGCTGCCGACACACTCAGGCAGGCCGACGGCTCCAGCGTGCCGGTCCAGGCAAACTCGACGAGAAAGTGCGAGCGGTCGGCGCGCGGCGAGTTCAAGCCGTGGCTGATGGTCAGCGGATGGATGAAGGGTTGGCGGTCGGGGCGGACGTGCAGGAAGCCGGCGCTTTTTGGCGCGCACAGCCATTTGTGGCAGTTGCCGGTGTAGTAGGTCGCGCCCAACTGCTCCAGTTGCAGGGGAACCATGCCGGGGGCGTGCGCGCCATCGATCAGCGTCTCCACTCCGCGCGCCGCCAATTGGTTGACAAGGCGCTCCACCGGCAGGATGAAGCCCGTTTGGCTGGTGACGTGATCGAACAGCGCCAGCCGCGTGCGCGGGGTGATCTGGCCTAGGATGGCTTCCTCAATCTGGCCGGTGGATTGAAACGGGAAAGGCAGGCGCGCCACCACGATTTTGGCCCCGGCGCGCTCCGCGACGAAGTCGAGGGCGTTGCGGCAGGCGTTGTATTCGTGGTCGGTCACCAGGAATTCGTCCCCCGGCGCAAAAGTGAGCGAGCGCAGGACAGTGTTGACCCCGCTGGTGGCGTTGGGCACGAAGACCAGGTTTTCCGGGCGCGCGCCGGTGAATTGGGCCAGAGCGGCGCGCGCCTGATCGAGCAATGGCTCCAACTCGCGCACCAGGAATTGGACCGGCTGTCGTTCCAGGCGGTCGCGCAAGGCGCGCTGGAACTCCAGCACCGGCAGCGGACAACTGCCGAAGGAGCCGTGATTCAGAAAGACGACTTTCGGGTCCAGCGGCCAAAATTTCTTGAGTTCAACGTTCATAATCTTCCGATCTTAACTCATTCGCGGTCGATGGGTAGAGTACCATTTCGTCCGGGCGCGGCAAGTTGGTTTCGCGGGCGGGTAGAGTCCTAATTTGGGGAGCACACGCGCCCCGGGTGTTGTGGCTGGCGCCCTCGCCGGCCACGTCTTGTCACCTCATACACTTCTTATGGAATGTGAAGATGCCATCGGCGAGGGCGCCGATGGCGACACGCGATGGCGCGTGTGCTCCCCGAAGATGGATCGCAGGCCGCACAATCATTGATATTAGGACACTGCCCGCAGGTGGGCGGGCTTGCTATTTGTGTTGCGGGCGAATAACATAAGGGGGCAATTCGTCCAAGCTTTGCCACTGCTGTGCCATCCTTGACGCCAAGTTTAGTCCAGATCGGGAAATTCCTTTCCTGCGCGGCATTTGCTGCCTGGTGCGGATCGGCCGCCGGCGCGGAATTGCCTCCGGCGGCCACCGGCGTGGTTGATTACGTGCGCGATGTGCAGCCGATCCTGGCCCAGAATTGCTACACCTGCCACGGCGCGCACAAACACGAGAGTCAATTGCGCTGGGACAACAAGGAGATCGCCTTGCAAGGAGGCGAGCACGGGCCGGACATCATCCCCGGGCACAGCGCCGACAGCCGCGTGATCGAGTTGGTATCCGGCGCGGTGCCGGACCTGATCATGCCGCAAAAGGGCGACCGGCTGACGGCGCAACAAATTGGCATTCTCCGCGCCTGGATCGACCAGGGGGCGCCCTGGCCGGCGAGCGCATCGGTCAAGGCCGTCGATCCGCGCCGGCATTGGGCTTTTAAAGCGCCGATCCGGCCGCCGATTCCGTCCGTCCAGAACAAGCATTGGCCGCGCAATGCCATCGATTCCTTTGTGCTGGCCCGGCTGGAGGCTGAGAAACTCCGGCCCTCGCCGGAGGCGGACCGTTCGACGCTGCTGCGCCGCGTGAGCCTGGACTTGACGGGACTGCCGCCCACCATCCAGGAGATGGAGGATTACCTGGCGGATCACTCACCCGACGCTTACGAAAAGCAGGTCGAGCGGCTGCTGGCCTCGCCGCATTATGGAGAGTGCTGGGCGCGGCATTGGCTGGACGTGGCGCGTTACGCGGACTCCAACGGCTACGAAAAGGATTTGTCCCGGTCGATCTGGCCCTACCGGGATTGGGTCATTGACGCTTATAATGCCAATCTGCCCTTTGACCAGTTTGCGATCGATCAGTTGGCGGGCGATCTATTGCCTGACGCCACGCAGGCGCAGAAAGTAGCCACGGGCTTCCTGCGCAATTCGATGCTCAACGAGGAGGGCGGAATCGATCCCGAACAATTTCGCAACGAGGGCATCATCGAGCGCATGGACGTGCTGGGAAAGGCATTCCTAGGTTTGACAATCAACTGCTGTCAATGCCACGACCACAAGTACGATCCCTTTCCGCAAAAGGAGTATTACCGGCTGTTTGCCTTCCTTAACAACGATGATGAGCCTTTGATGGAGGTTCCGGACCAGGCGGGTCAGGCCAAGCGCGCGGCCATTCAGCGCAAGATCGCCGACATCCAAGACCAGTTCATGGCCCAATACGCGGACCTTCCGCAGAAGATGGAGGCGTGGGAACGGGACATGAAAGCGATGGAAGGGACTTGGACGGTGTTGGAGCCGCAGACGTATTACGCCAGCGTCGGAACGAAGTTCACCAAATTGGACGACAACTCGCTGCTGGCCACCGGCTCCAATCCGGGCGTTTCGCAATACACGGTCACGGCCAGGACCAAACTCAAAGGCATCACCGGCTTTCGCCTGGAGGCGCTGGCCGATGCCAATCTGCCTTATTACGGGCCGGGCCGGGCCGACAATGGGAACTTCGTCCTCTCTGAATTTTCCGTCGGTGCTTCGCCTGATGCGCCCAACGCTCCGACCAATGAAGTTGCGTTACAAAATGCCACCGCCGATTTTTCCCAGCCGGGCTATCCCGTGAGCGCGGCCATCGATGGCACCATCACCAATAAAATTGGCTGGGCCGTGGAGGATTTGCCGGGTCGCCGTAACCGCAGCCGTCAAGCCGTCTTCGAAAGCAAGGAGGCGGTGGGTTGGGAGGGAGGCACGGTCTTAAAGTTTACGCTCAACCACAGTTACGGCAGCGAGCACGCGCTGGGACGGTTTCGCCTCTCGGTCACGACCGCGCCGCATCCGTTGCGGGCCGATCCACTCAGCCGCCACGCGCGTGAGATCCTGGCCCTGGCGCCCCAGCAACGCAGCGTGGCTCAGCGGCGCGAGTTGTTCGACTTTTACCGCATGACCGATCCCCGCATGGCCGAGACGAACAAGAAGATAGAGGATGAACAAGGGCAATGGCCGTCGGCGTCCACGACGTTGGTCCTGGCGGCGCGAGATTATCCGCGCCCAACGCACGTCTTCATCCGGGGCGACTGGCAGAAGCCGGGGGCTTTGGTCACGCCGGGCGTTCCCTCCATTTTTCCGGCTTTGCCCAAGGACGCGCCGCTGAATCGTCTGACGCTGGCCCGATGGCTGGTCGATAAGCGCCATCCGACGGTGGCGCGGGTGATTGTCAATCGCATTTGGCAGGCCTATTTTGGGCGCGGCCTGGTGGCCACGTCGGAGGATTTCGGCACGCAGGGCGATGCGCCGACGCACCCGGAATTGCTGGACTGGCTGGCCTGCGAGTTCATGGACTCCGGCTGGGATGTCAAACATATGCAGAGGCTGATTGCCGAATCGGCCACGTATCGGCAATCGTCCGTCGTCAGCCCGCGGCTGCTGGAGCGCGATCCTTACGACCAACTGCTGGCCCGGGGGCCGCGCGTGCGAGTGGATGCGGAAATCGTGCGCGACATCGCCCTGAGCGCCAGCGGCCTATTGGATGGGCAGATTGGCGGGCCGCCAGTCTATCCGCCGATCCCCGACGGGGTGCTGACGCTGGGCTACGGCTCGCCGATGACTTGGGAAACCAAAGCCGGAGACCGTTATCGCCGCGCGCTCTACACTTTCGTCAAACGCTCCGTGCCCTATCCGTCCTTGCAGGTTTTTGATGCGCCGACGGGCGAATCGCCTTGTCCGCGCCGGAGTCCCTCCGACACGCCGCTGCAAGCGTTGACCACTTTGAACGACCCTGTTTTTGTGGAAGCGGCGCAGGCGCTGGCCTTGCGGGTGTGGAAGCATGGCGGCAAGGACGACCGCACGCGCCTTCGGTTCGCCTTCGAGCTTTGCACCGGACGCCCGCCGAGCCCCAAGGAAACGGCGGTCCTCTCCTCGCTCTTGCAGGACGAGAGCCAATTCTTTTCCGACCGCACCGCCCGAGCCGTGCAGGTCGCCACGCAGGACGTAAAGAACCCGCCCCAAGACGTCAACCTGGAAAAGGTGGCGGCGTGGACGATGGTGACGCGGGTGTTGCTCAATTTGGACGAAACGATTACAAAGGAGTGAACCAATGAATTTTGCCGAACATTTCCTGCACGAACGCCGCAAGCTGGTGACGCGCCGCTATTTCTTTCGCGAGTGCGGCGTGGGTTTGGGCGCGCTGGCCCTGGCGTCGCTGTTGCGGGGCAACGAGGCCTTGGCCGCCACAGCCGGGAACCCGCTGGCTGCGCACGCGCCACAATTCCCCGCGCGGGCCAAACGGGTCATTTACCTTTTTCAGGCCGGCGGGCCCAGTCAATTAGATTTGTTCAACCATTGCCCGGGCTTGGCCAAATACGACGGCCAGCCTATTCCGAAGGAAATCGTCAAGGACCAGCGTTACGCGTTCATCAAGCCGGACGCGGCGCTGTTCGCCTCGCGCTTCCAATTTGCCCGGCATGGCCAATGCGGCGCGGAATTGTCCGAGGCGCTGCCTTATCTGGCCGAGGTGGTGGACGACATCGCCATTGTCAACTCCATGACCACCCCGGCGTTTAATCATGCGCCGGCCCAGATTTTCATGAACACCGGTTCGACCATCTTCGGCCGTCCGAGCATGGGGGCGTGGGTCAGTTACGGCTTGGGCAGCGAATCCCAGAACCTGCCAGCCTTCGTCGTGCTTAGTTCGGCAGGCGGCACCAGCGGCGGTTCCGGCAATTGGGGCGCGGGCTTTCTGCCGACCGTTTATCAAGGCGTGGCATTCCGGCGCAGTGGCGATCCAATTTTATACTTGGCAAATCCGCCCGGCATCACTTCGGACATGCAGCGCCGGTCGCTGGACGCGCTCAAAGATTTGAACCAGGATCGGCTGGACGTGGTGGGCGACCCGGAGATTGCCACGCGCATCAATTCCTTCGAGATGGCCTACCGCATGCAGACCACCGCGCCGGAGTTGATGGACCTGGCCAAGGAATCCAAACAGACGCTGGAGATGTACGGGGCCGTGCCGGGGGAAAGTTCGTTTGCCAACAATTGCCTGCTGGCCCGGCGCCTGGTGGAGCGTGGCGTGCGGTTCGTGCAACTTTTCCACGAGGCCTGGGACCATCACTCCGATGTCACCGGCGGCATCAAGAAGGAATGCGGCGCGACAGATAAACCGTGCGCGGCCCTGATCAAGGACCTCAAGCAGCGGGGCATGCTGGAAGACACGCTGGTCATTTGGGGCGGGGAATTTGGCCGCACGCCGATGGTCGAAACCAACAAGGAAGCCGGGCGCAGCCAGGGGCGCGACCATCATCCGCAGGCCTTCTCCATGTGGCTGGCCGGGGGCGGGATCAAACCCGGCTTGACTCTGGGAAAGACGGACGAGTTCGGCTTCAACATCGTCCAGGATCCGGTGCCGGTGCATGACCTGCACGCCACGATCCTGCGTCTGCTGGGCTTCGACCACACCAAATTGAGTTATCATTTTCAAGGGCGCGACTTTCGTTTGACGGACGTGGAGGGCGAGTTGGTGCCCAAGTTGCTGGCGTGAAGGCCGCGATTCTGCACGGGCGCGAGGATGTCCGGGTGCAAGAGATTGCGCCGCCCGAGTTGCGGCCCGGGGAGGTGCGGGTGAACATTGAGGCGGCGCTGACGTGCGGCACCGATCTCAAAGTCTTCAAGCGCGGCTACCACGCGCGGATGATCGTGCCGCCGTCGGTGTTCGGCCACGAATTCGCCGGAACGATTGGCGAGATCGGCGAGGGCCTCACCGGTTGGAAGCAGGGTCAGCGCGTGGTCGTGGCCAATTCCGCCCCGTGCGGTTCGTGCGCATATTGCAAAGCCGACCGGGAGAACCTTTGCGACGATCTTCTCTTTCTCAATGGCGCCTACGCCGAATCCATTGTGGTGCCAGCGCGATTGGTGCAGAAGAACATGCTGGCGCTGGCGCCCAAGACGCGTTGCGCCGACGCCGCCCTGACCGAACCGCTGGCTTGCGTGGTGCAGGGTTGGGAGGAGGTCGGAGCGCGCCCGGGTCA
>Ga0302326_10023884_pt1 | contig 12441 bp, 8 predicted proteins | sample Palsa_T0_3_FD_202264 | JGI IMG/M metagenome (GOLD analysis project Ga0302326, IMG submission 202264) | Peat permafrost microbial communities from Stordalen Mire near Abisko, Sweden - Palsa_T0_3 | ecosystem: Environmental > Terrestrial > Soil > Palsa > Peat permafrost | place: Sweden: Abisko...
GGCCAGAACCCCGGCTATCCCGGGCACGAGGAGCTCGAACTCGCCCTCGTGCGGCTCGCCGGCGTCACGGCCGAGCCGCGCTATGGCCGGCTGGCCGCGTGGTTTGTCCGCCAGCGCGGGGCGAGCCCCCTCTATTTCGATGAGGAGGCGCGCCGCCGCGGCGAGACCCAGCCGCCGTACTACGTCCATGTCGACGGCCTGGACTACTGGCAGGCAGGCCGGCCGGTGACTGCCCAAACCGAGCCGGTCGGGCACGCGGTCCGCGCGATGTACCTGTATTCCGGCATGGCCGACGTGGCGCGGGAAGCCGGCGATCCGGCGCTCGCCCGCGCCTGCCGGACGCTTTGGGACGCCCTCGTGCGGCGCCACCTCTACATCACCGGAGGCATCGGGGCGGATCCGACCGGCGAAAAATTTTCCGAGGGCCTCGACCTTCCGAACGACCGGGCCTATGCCGAGACCTGCGCCTCGGTCGGGCTCGTCTTCTTCGCGCGCCGGATGCTGGACCTGGAGCTGCGCGGCGAGTTTGGCGACGTCATGGAGCGGGCCCTGTATAACAATGTCCTCGCCGGCATGGCGCTGGATGGCCGGAGCTTTTTTTATGTCAATCCGCTCGAAGTGCAGCCGGCGGTCGCCCGCCGGCGCTACGACTGCAAGTCGGTGAAGACCTCGCGCGTCGGCTGGTTCGGCTGCGCCTGCTGCCCGCCCAATATCGCGCGCCTGCTCGCGTCGGCCGGCCATTACGCGTACGGGGAACTACCGGACGGCCTGGCCGTGCACCTCTACGCCGAGGGCGGCGCGGACTTCACGGTCAAAGGCGCCGCCGTCCGCCTCGACGTGCACACCGACTATCCCTGGGACGGCAAGATCGCGCTGAGCGTGCACCCCGCCGCGCCGGTCGCCTTCACCCTGCGCCTGCGCATTCCCGCCTGGTGCCGCGGCGCCCGTTGCGCCGTCAACGGCGCCCCGCCTCAGGAGGTGGGGCGGCGCGCCCCCGCGACGCCCGGTTTGGAAATTGCGGACGGCTACCTCTCCCTCCGGCGCGAATGGCGTCCCGGCGACACCGTCGCCCTGTCCCTGCCGATGCCGATCGAGCGGATGCGCGCCGATCCGCGCGTGGCGGCCGACGCCGGCTGTGTCGCCCTCCAGCGCGGACCGCTGGTCTATTGCCTGGAGCAGGCGGACAACGGGCCCGATCTCGCCGCCCTGTCCCTGCCGCGGGATGCTATTCTGCGGGAGCGGTTCGATCCCGCGCTGCTCGGGGGCTGCGCGGTGATCGAAGGGGAAGGACTCCGGGCGCAACCCGGGACCGCGCTCTATTCCGTCGAGCGGCCCCGGACAGATCCGGCGCCGCTCCGCGCGGTGCCCTATGCGCTCTGGGCCAATCGGGGCGAGGGGGAAATGCGCGTGTGGATCCGCGAATGACCGATCGCAAGGCCGCCCTGGCGCGGAGCTTCCGTCTCTCCACGGCTGAGGGGATCGTGGCGAGCCCGATCGTCACGATGTCCCTGCCGGTCAACCTGTTTTTGACCGCGCTGGTGACCCGGGCGTTTCCCCTGCCCGCATCGACCATCGGCCTTTTCACAGCGGTGCCGTTCATCGCCAATTTCGTGCATATTTTTGCCATGCCGGCGCTGGCGCGATGGAAGCCGCCTAAGACGCTGACCGTCGTGGCGGCCACCCTCCACCTGGTCACCTGGCTTGCGCTCGGCCTCCTGCTGCCCTGGCTGCCGCACGACGATCCCGCGCGCGCCGGCCGCTGGCTCATCGGATGGTTTTTCGGGTCGAGCCTGTTCGGCGCGATCATGGGCGTGAGCTGGAATTCCTGGGTGGAGGAATGGGTGCCCCCGCGCCTGCGGGGAAAATATTTCGGCCGGCGCAACCGGCTGCTCCAGATTGCCATTCTGCTTTTTCTGCTCGCCGCCGGCTGGATCGTGGGCCGCTGGCAATATGCCGTGGCGGCATTTCAAGCCATCATCCTCGGCGCCGGGGTGCTGCGCCTTTTCTCCCTGCGCTGGCAGTGGATCAGCCCGACCCGCCCCCTGCGCCCGGCGAAGGGCGAGGTGATCCCCCTGCGCACGCAGCTGGGGGTGCTCCGCCAATCGGGGTCGCTGCTGGCCTTCATCGCCTTTGGCTGCGTGTGGTCGTTTGCCGCCAATTGCTTCGGTCCCTTCTACCAGGTGTTCATGTTCGACGAGACGCACCTGTCCGCGTTCCAGGTGGGCGTGACCGCGACGTTGTCGCAGCTGGGCGGCGCGCTGTCGATGCCGGCCTGGGGGCTGCTCCTCGACCGCTACGGCAACAAGCCGGTGATGATCGTTTCGCTGCTGCTGTGGCAGATCTCGAATTTTTTCTGGTGTTTTGTGATCCCGGCCAACCAGTTCCTCCTCTATGTGCTGTGGATGTGGGCCGGCGCCACCAGCGCGGGATTCGTCCTCGGTCAGTTCACGATCCTGCTCCGCCTCCTCCCGGCGGAGGCGAAGAGCCTCGCGATCGGCTTCAACCTGGCGATCACCTCCCTCTTCGCGGCGATCGCGCCGGTCGCCGGCGGCTATTTCCTGGAGTGGGCGCTCGCGCGGTCCAGCGACCGCCTCGCCGTTTACCACGCCTGCTTCCTGCTGCAGCCCGTGCTGGCGCTGGGCGGGGCGTTCCTGCTCTTCCGGGTGCACGAGCCGAAGGCGAGCCCGCTGTCCGCCGTCGTCGGGGCGATGCGCAACATCCGCACCCTGAGCGGCGTCCTCGGATTGAGCTTCCTGACCAACTACGTTTTCCTCCGGCGGCCCAAAACAAATGAGGAATCGCGGCCGTGATGAAGGACGAGGCCCGCAAGGTGGGGCGGCGCGCCCCCGCGACGCCAATTGGACTCTGCGGGCGTTTATCGCAGTCCGCGCCAAACAGGCGTCGCGGGGGCGCGCCGCCCCACCCCTTGGCATGATGCGCTAGTGTTGCATTTTTCCGCCGGAGGTCGATTTTTGGAGCGGTGAGCATCCTCGCGCTTTACGGCGTCACCATCTTCACGAGCGCCGCGCTGCTTTTCTTCATCCAGCCGATCTTCGCGCGCATGGCCCTGCCGCTCCTCGGCGGATCTCCGGCCGTGTGGAACACGGCGATGGTGTTCTTTCAGGCGGCGCTGCTCGCCGGCTATGCCTACGCGCACGCCAGCATTGCGTGGCTCGGCGTGCGGAAGCAGGCCGCCGTCCACCTGGTCATCCTGCTGCTGCCGCTGGCCGTCCTGCCAATCGGGATCTCCCCGGGCTGGACGCCGCCGCCGGGAAACCCGGTTGCCTGGCTGCTGGGATTGATGGTCGTCGTGGTCGGGCTGCCATTTTTTGCGGTCTCGACCACGAGCCCGGTCGTCCAGGCTTGGTTTGCCTCGACCCGGCACCGGCAGGCGGCCGATCCCTACTTTCTCTACGCGGCAAGCAATGTCGGCAGCATGCTCGCCCTGATGAGCTATCCGTTTTGGGTCGAGCCGGAGTTGCGCCTGACGCGGCAGAGTCACGCGTGGGCCTGGGGCTACGGGCTGTTCGTGCTGCTGGTGGCCGGCTGCGCGGCATGGCTGTGGAAGTCTACTTCGGCCGCATCCGAAAGTGCGCGTTCATCCGTCTTCGCTTCGCTCCGCCGTGACAAGGCGGACGACGGCGGGCCGCGCGCCACCCAGCGCGCGCGCTGGGTGCTGCTCGCCTTCGTGCCGTCGAGCCTGCTGCTGAGCGTCACCCTCTATCTCTCGAGCGAGATCGCCCCGGTGCCGCTGCTGTGGATCGTTCCGATGGCGATCTACCTGTTGACGTTCATCCTCGCTTTTTCGCGGCGCCCGCTTTTTTCCCGGGAATCCTGGAGCCGCGCGTTTGTGCTCCTGGTCGTGCCGCTGGTGCTGGTCATGAACATGCGGGCCACGCAGCCGATCGGATGGCTGATGGCGCTGCATCTCGTGACGTTCCTGGTCGCGGCGCTGATCTGCCACCGGGAACTCGCGGCGAGCCGCCCGGCGGCGGCCCATCTCACCGAGTTTTACCTCTGGATCTCCCTGGGCGGCGCCCTCGGCGGCGTGTTCAGCGCGCTCATCGCGCCGTTGATTTTCAATTCCGTCGCGGAGTACCCGCTGACCCTGGTCCTCGCCTGCGCGGTCTGCGTAAAGAGCAGGGGGCAGGATAAGGTAGACGCGGCATCCCCGCCGCGTTTCGAAAAAGGAACGCGGCGGGACGCCGCGTCTGCTTTCCTGACCCTTTCGGCAGACATCGGGGACTACGCGTGGCCCGCCCTGCTCGCGATCTTCACCATCGGGCTTGTGCTGGCGGCCCAGGCCACCCCCCTCCTGACGGCCGCGGTGGCGCCCGGCGTTGTCTTCTGCGTTCCGGCGCTGATCTGTTATTTTTTCTCGCAACGTCCCGTGCGCTTCACGCTGGGAATCGCGGCCCTGCTGCTGGCGGCGTTGTTTTATTACGGCGGGACCGGCCGCGTGCTCTTCGCGGAGCGCAGTTTCTTCGGCGTCCATCGCGTCACGCTTGATCCCACGGGTCGTTTCCACATCCTGCTTCACGGCAAGACCACCCATGGCATGCAGAGCCTCGATCCGGCGCGCCGGCACGAGGCTCTGGCTTACTTTTATCGCACCGGGCCGATCGGCGACGTGCTCGGGCTTTACGGCCGCGGCGAGAACGAGAAGATCGCGGTCATCGGCCTGGGGGCCGGTTCGCTCGCCAGCTATGGCCAGCCGGGCCAGTCCTGGACGTATTTTGAAATCGATCCCGTGGTGCTGAAGATCGCCAGCGACCCGCGGTTCTTCTCGTTCCTGCGGGATTCCTGGGCGAACGTGAACGTGGTCCTGGGCGACGCGCGGCTGTCCCTTGTCGGCCAGCCCGATGGGAAATTCGACCTGACCATCATCGATGCCTACAGCTCCGATGCGATCCCCATTCATCTCGTCACCCGCGAAGCGCTCGCCCTTTACCTGCGAAAACTGGCGCCGGGCGGCGTGCTGGCCTTCCACATTTCGAACCAGCATCTCGATTTGGAGCCGGTCTTCGGCAACCTGGCCCGGGATGCCGGTCTCACCGCCCTCACCCGGGCGGACACGAACGTTTCCGCGAGGGAAGTGGTGGAATTGGGCAAGGCTCCCTCCCTTTGGCTGGTCATGGCTCGCCAGGGGGAGGATATTGCGTCCCTGGCCCGGGAGCACGGGTGGCGCCCGAGTCGGCGGAATGACCGGCAGGCCGTATGGACGGACGACTACTCCAGCGTGATGAGCGTATTCCGATGGCAGTAACGCAGGCACCCGGCGCCAGCTCACCTTACATGAAAGCAAAAGGACTCACTTACGTTCGGATCGCCTTGATCGCGCTGGCCGGATGGTGGGTTTTCTCCCCGGCATTGCGCGGCGACTGGCTGTGGCGCGACAAGTCCTTTCTCGCGGAAAATTCCGTCGTCCGGGATTCCGCGGGGCTTTGGAAGATATGGTTCGCCCCGTCGGACCCGGATTACCGTCCCTTGATGACCAGCGTCCAATGGCTGCAATGGCGGCTCCTGGGCGCGGATCCACTCGGATACCATCTGACCAACGCCGGACTCCATCTCCTGAGTGCGTTGCTGCTCTGGCGCGTGCTGCGAAAACTCGGCGTGCGGCTCGGGTGGCTCGGCGGGCTGCTGCTGATGGTCCATCCGTTTGCCGTGGAGTCGGTGGCCAGGATCCCCGAATTGGGCGCCTGCCTCGCGCTGCCGCTACTGCTGCTGGCTGCGCTGGCGTATTTGAATTTTGACGAAACGAGCCCAACCCATTTAGCCACAGAGAGCACAAAGAGCACGGAGAAAACCAATGCATCCTCTTCTTTGTGCTCTCTGTGGCTAAAGGTCTGGGGATGGCATGTCCTATCTCTGGGCGGGTTCCTCCTGGCGATGCTAAGCAATGCTTCGGCCGCGATCTTCCCCGCGATCCTGCTGCTCCACGCCTGGTGGAGACACCGGCGGATCACCCGGGTGGACTGGCGGGCGGTTGAGCCATTTTTTGCGGTAATGCTCATGTTTGCCGCCGTGACCTTGTGCATGCGATCGTATTCGACCGCGGACGCGACGACGGCCGGCCTGTTTTCGCGTCTGGCGGCGGCGGGGCTGGCGATCGGATCCTACCTTCTCGCATGCCTCGTTCCCATCAACCTGGTTCCGCTCCAGCCCCATGCCTGGCTCCCGCTGGCGGTTCTGATCGGGCTGGGCGCGGCGGCGCTCGGCTGGTTTTTCAGTTCACCGGTTTTTCGCGGCTTCGCTTTTCAAACCAGAATGAGCCTTTTCGCCGCGGTCGCGGTCGTGATCGCCGCCCTGGCGGGCGCGAGCCGCAGCTACGCCGGTGTCTTCACCGGCAATGAGGCGTTTTGGAGCGCCGGGGCGGACCGCGACGCGGACTCCGCGGTGGCCCAGTACAACCTGGGCCTCGTGCTGGTCGGTTCGCACCGGCTGCCGGAGGCCATCGGCCGTTTTGAGGCGGCACTGCGCGTCCAGCCCGATTACGCCGAGGCGCAAAGCGACCTGGCCATCGCGCTCTGCGTCGAGGGCCGGCCTGCGGAAGCGATCCCGCATTTTGAACGGGCCATCCAGCTCAAGTCCGACAGCGCGCAGATTCGCTACAATTTTGGGCTGGCGCTCCGCGCCGTGGGCCGCCCCGAGGAAGCCCGCGCGCAATGGGAAGCAGCGGCGCGGCTGCTCCATGGCGGCAGCGCAGACGCTCCATCACAGTAAAAAAATTTCGCATTTCGAATTCCGAATTTCGAAATTTCTCCCGGTTGAGACTATTTCAACATGGCCTCGACTTCGCTCCGCAGCGGAATCCCCGACTGGGCGCCGGGGCGCTGGACCTTCAATGCGGCGGCGGCGTTGGCGAAGCGGCAGGCGGCGAAGAGATCGCGGGATCCAAGCCAGTGGCTGATCATCGCCCCGGCAAAGCAGTCGCCGGCGCCCACCGTGTCCACGGCCTTGACCGCGAAGCCCGCGATCTCCCTCTGGTCCCCGCCGGTCGAAACCACGCAGCCTTGCGGACCGCGCTTGACGACGACGTGCCGGGCTCCCCGCCGGTGCAGCACGGCGGCCGCCGCGAGCGCCGCTTCGCGCGTCGCCGGATCGATGCCGGTCAGGGTTTTGGTTTCCTGTTCGTTGGGGGTGACGAAGTCGGCCAGGGCGAGAAAACGGTCCGGAATCTCCCGCGCCGGCGCGGGGTCGAGCAGGATGGGAATCCCGGCGCGCTGCGCGATCTGCATCGCCCGCTCCACCGTCGCCAGCGGCATCTCCAGCTGGACCAGGAGGGCGTCGGCGGCCGCGATCCGGCCCGCCATGCGATCGAGGTGATCGTCCGGCAGGTCGTCATTGGCGCCGCGCAGGACGAGAATCGTGTTGTCGGAAGCGGCGTCGATCACGATGAAGGCGATGCCGGTTTGCGAACGGCTCGATCGATAAATCCCGTCGGTGCCCACCCCGAACTGCGCCAGGGACTTGAACGCGATCTCCGCAAACGCGTCCGTGCCCACCGCTCCGATCAGATTCACGCCACACCCCATTCGGGCGCAAGCCACGGCCTGATTGGCGCCCTTCCCTCCCGCAACAATGCTCAGGGATTCCCCGGTGACGGTCTCGCTGCGGTTCGGCGGGCGCTCCGCGCGCGCCACCAGATCGACGATGATGCTGCCGACCACGGTGACGTTCATCAGGAATGGGCGGCCATGAGCAGATCGAGCGCGCGGCGGACGCGGCCGGCTTCGTCCGCCGGGACGGCGCCCGGGCGGAAAATGGCCGACGTGCCGCCCACCAGCAGCGACGCGCCCCGGGCGAGCAGCTCGGGAATGCGCCGGGGGCTGACATTCCCGTCGACCTGGATCCTCGCCCGCGAGCCGGTGGCCAGGATCAGGGCCGCCAGGGCGTCCAGCTTGGCCATCACCGGCTCGATAAAATCCTGTCCCGCGAAACCGGGCTCGACCGACATGACGCAAACCAGATCAACGGAGCAGATCACCGGCTCCAATGCGGAAACCGGTGTGCCGGGGTTGATGGCGACGCCGGCCTGGCGGCCGGATTTTCGGATCGCCGCAACCACGCCGCGGAGATCGGCGGCCGTCTCGGCGTGCACGGTGACCGAATCGGCGCCGGCCGCGATAAAGCGCTCCAAATGGCGCTCGGGATGCAGGACCATCAGATGGGCGTCAAAGGGCTTTTTCGTGGCCGCCCGCAGCGCCTTCATCGTGTCGGAGCTCAGGGCGAAATTCGGGACGAAACTTCCGTCCATGACGTCGAAATGAAAATAATCGACGCCCGCCCGGTCGAGCTCGATCACGGCGGCGCGCAGATTTCCCTGGTCCGCGCACATGAGCGAGGCTCCCAGGTCCGCCGAGGCGGAATTTACCAGGCGCGGCATCGGCGGCACGCGTTAAACCCGGACCGCGCCAACATCCTCCACGCTGACCGCCTTGAACGCCGGCCGGCCGTATTTGCCCGTGGGTTTTAGTCCCGCGGGATTATAATGGAATTCATCGACCCCGCGCGCGAGGTAAGCCTTGAAATTCGGATTCACGCCGAGGTCGTTTTTGACGTCCGTCGTGCTGTAGCGCAGGGTCAGCCCGGCGCGCCGCCGGTCCGAGGGGTTGGCGGGCGAACCGTGCACGGCCCGGTCGTCATGCAGCGACACCTCCCCGGCCTTGAGCTTGAACTGCACCGCCGCGTCCTCGCGGAAACTTCCCCGCTCCAGTTCGAGCGTCAGGACGGAGTCGGTCTGGGTGGAGCGCTTGTGCTTGATGATGCCCGAAACCTGGGATCCCGGGATGATTTTCATGGCGCCGTTCACGGCATCGACGTCGTCGAACGCGAGCCAGACCGTGACCGTGCGGCCCTGCGGCGCCATCGGCCAGTAATAGGCGTCCTGATGCCAGCCGACAATCGCCGTGGTATGGGGGTCCTTGATGAAGAAATTGCTGGCCCAGAGGTAGAAATTCGGCCCGAGCAGCCCCTCGACCAGGTCGAGGATCTTCGGATTCATGGCGATATCATAGAGATAGAGGCTTTCCTCGTGCCACTCCCGGATGTCCTTCGTCGACTCGCCCGGCTTGAGCAGCGCGAGCAGCGGCGGCAGGTCGGCGTTGATCCGGCGCATCTCCTCCTGGGTATAGATCGGCGGCAGGCCGATCAGGTAGCCATTGTCATGGTAGAATTTCTTCTGCGCTTCGGTGAGGGTGTAAGGAGAGCTCATGGAGAATAGGGAAAAATCACCGTAACCAATCTCCCCTGCACGGCAAGTCTGCTTGATAGGTGGGGCGCCGCGTCCCACCTTTCGGCCTGTTTTTTGTCGTCGATTCTTGCGCGGCGGCGGGTAGACCTGTCCTCCACCCCCGGACCCTTTGGTTTTTTACCCGCATGAATTCCTACACCCCCGCCCGTGAAGCCTATGGCGCCCAAGGCGTCGATACCGAAACGGCGCTCGCGACCCTCGCACGCACGCCCATCTCCCTGCACTGCTGGCAGGGCGACGACGTCGGGGGGTTCGAGCGGCCCGGCGCGACCCTCGAAGGCGGCGGCATCCAGACCACCGGCAATTATCCCGGGAAGGCGCGCACCATCCCGGAGCTCCGGGGCGACCTCGACCAGGCCCTCAAGCTCATCCCGGGCAAGCACCGCCTCAACCTCCACGCCAGCTACGCGGACTTCGGGGGCCGGAAGGTCGAGCGCAACGCGATCACCGCCGCGGATTTCCGGACCTGGATCGACTGGTGCAAGGCGCGCGGGATGGGGATCGATTTCAATCCCACCTATTTTTCCCACCCCCTGGCCGCCGACGGATTCACCCTCGCCCATGCCGACCCCGCCATCCGCCAATTCTGGATCGAGCACGGGATCGCCTGCCGCCGCATCGCGGCGGAGATGGGCCGGGAGCTCGGCTCGCCGGTCGTCACCAATGTTTGGATACCCGACGGCTGCAAGGACTCGCCCGTCGACCGGAAGGGGCCGCGGGAAAGGCTGGAGCAATCCCTCGACGCCCTGTTCGCCGAAGCGCTGTCCCCGCGCCACAACCTCGATGCCGTCGAGTGCAAGCTGTTCGGCATCGGCTCGGAATCCTACGTCGTCGGCTCCCACGAGTTTTACCTGGCCTACGCCGTGAAGCGCCAGAAACTGCTCTGCCTGGACATGGGGCATTTTCATCCGACCGAGTCGGTGGCGGACAAGATTTCCTCGGTGCTGCAATTCATCCCCGGGCTGCTGCTCCACGTCAGCCGGGGCGTGCGCTGGGACAGCGACCACGTCGTGCTCTTCGACGACCCCACCCGGGCGATGATGGAGGAGGTCGTCCGCGGGGGATTTCTCGCCCGCACCCACATCGGCCTCGACTTCTTCGACGCCAGCATCAACCGCGTCGCGGCGTGGGTCATCGGGACCCGCAACGCCCAAAAGTGCCTGCTCGCCGCCCTGCTCGAACCGATCGCGGCCCTGCGCGAAGCCGAACAACAGGGAGACTTCACCCGGCGCCTGGCGTTGCTGGAGGAAACCAAGACCTTCCCGCTGGCCGCGGTGTGGGACGAGTTCTGCCGGCGCAGCGAGGCGCCCCTCGGGACCGCGTGGATCGCCGAGGTGAAGCGCTACGAACGCGAGGTCCTCAGCGCCCGCGGTTGACCCCGTGCCCCCGCCGCTCCTCGAGCTCAAGAATATATCCAAGACCTATCCCGGGGCGCGAGCGCTGCGCGGGGTGGATTTCGACCTGCGGCCCGGAGAGGTGCACGCCCTGCTGGGCGAGAACGGCGCCGGCAAGAGCACGCTGATCAAGATCATCACGGGGATCGAGCCGGCCGACGCGGGCGGCGTGTTCCGGGTGGACGGAGAAACGCTCTCCGATCCATCGCCGCGGCTCATGCAGGGCCGGGGCATCGCGGCGGTCTACCAAAACCCGACGCTCTTCGACGAACTGTCGGTGATGGAGAACCTGTGCATCGGCGAAGACGGCGCGCTGGTGTCGTGGCGGCGGCGCCGGGCCATGGCGCGCGAACGGCTGGCGCGGGTCGGCGCGACGCTCGACCTCGACCGGCCGGTGCGGCACCTGCGCATGGCGGAAAAGCAGACGATCGAGATCGCGCGCGCGCTGGGCCAGCGGGCGCGGGTGCTGATCCTCGACGAGCCGACCGCCTCGCTCGCCCAGGCCGAGGCGGACCGCCTGCTCGACCTGGTGGAAAAGCTGCGCGCCGGGGGCACGGGCATCCTTTACATCTCCCACCGGCTGGAAGAGGTGCTGCGCATCGCCGACCGCTTCACCGTCCTGCGCGACGGCGGGCTCGTCGGCACCCACGGGAGAAACGACGTGGATCGAACCCGGCTCCTGCAGTTGATGGCCGGCCGCGATTTCGCCGAGCTGTTCCCCAAGGAAGCCGTCCCGATCGGCGAGGTCGTCGTCGAAACCCGCCGGTTGAGCTGCGCCGCGAGCGGGGTGCGGGACATCAGCCTGACCATCCGCCGGGGCGAGATCCTCGGCCTGGCCGGCCTCGTCGGCTCGGGCCGCACCGAATTCGCGCGCACCCTCTTCGGCCTCACGCCCGCCAGCAGCGGGGAAATCCGCATTGACGGAAATCCGGTGGCGATCCGCTCGGTCGGCGATGCCGTGGCCCACCGGCTGGCCTACGTGCCCGAGGACCGCAAGGCCCATGGCGTCATCGAGGACCTGGCCGTCGGTGAAAATATCACATTGGCCACGCTCCGCCGCCTGGGTGGATCGTGGCTCGATGCGGCCGCGGAGGAAACGCTCGCCGCCGGTCTGGCCCGCCGGCTCGGCATAAAAACACCCTCGCTCTTCGTCCCGACGCGTACCCTCTCCGGCGGCAACCAGCAAAAGGTCGCCCTCGCCCGCTGGCTCGCCACCGAGCCGCGCGTGCTGATCCTCGACGAGCCCACCCAGGGCATCGACGTCGGCGCCAAAGCCGAAATCCACCGGCTCATGGGCGAGCTCGCCCGGCAGGGATTCGCCATCCTGCTCATATCCTCCGAACTCGCCGAGCTTCTCGCCCTGGCCGATCGCATCGCCGTCATGCGGGGCGGCCGCCTGGCGGGCATCCTGCCCGGCGGCGAAGCCACCCGGGAGCGCGTCCTCCATCTCGCGCTGGAGGACACCGTCGCATGAAACCCGCCCGGCGCGAGTGCGCGCTCCTGGGCGCCATCCTCCTGCTCAGCCTGCTGCCGCTTTTCGGAGTGCCGGGATTTTACCGCGCCGGCAACCTGCGCAACCTCGCGATCGACAATCTGCCGCTGCTCGTTGCCGCCACGGGCATGACGGTCGTGATCGTCGTGGCCGAAATCGATATCTCCATCGGCTCGCTCTTTGTCGTTTGCGGGGCCCTGGCCGGACTCGCCGCCAAGGCCAGCTGGCCGATGCCCGTCGTCGTGCTCGCCACCGTCGGGGCGGGCGCGGCGCTCGGCGCCGTCAACGGACTCCTCGTC
>Ga0302326_10023885_pt1 | contig 12441 bp, 7 predicted proteins | sample Palsa_T0_3_FD_202264 | JGI IMG/M metagenome (GOLD analysis project Ga0302326, IMG submission 202264) | Peat permafrost microbial communities from Stordalen Mire near Abisko, Sweden - Palsa_T0_3 | ecosystem: Environmental > Terrestrial > Soil > Palsa > Peat permafrost | place: Sweden: Abisko...
GGCGGGGCGGAGATCCCCTATCGAGCGACGCTGCTCGAACTTGCGGATAAACTGGACCCCGTGCGCTTCATTCGCGTCCACCGCTCAGCCATCGTCAATATCGAAAGTGTTCTGCATCTCGAACCGATTTCTCATGGCGAGTTCGAAGTGATCTTGAAGAATGGCTCGCGCTGCCGGATTAGCCGCAGCTATCGCTCGCAATTAGAAAGGAGACTACGGCAGCCACTCTAGTGGCAGGCCACGGCTCAGCGACCGGATAGAACCAATATTCTTTGAGACCTTTGTGAGTTTTTGTTTCAAAGCCATTCCATTCCCGTTTTTCTGAATTTGCGATGAGCCGCCTTTCGAGAACAGGGGAATGGAGTGGTAATTAGCGCCTAAGTTCAGAACTCCTAACTAATGGCCTGAGCCCGTTTCGCTTCCGGGACCAGTATCGGCACACTGCGTTTCCGAGCCGCGACCGTTAGGGAGTCGGTTCGCCGGCCTCGTGGCAAATTCGACGAGATCAGGAGTTTGAAATTGTAAAGTAACTGCACCTCGTCCGCTTTTGGCGCGGAACATCAACCCGGAGCTTTCGCCCGCCGCGCGATCTCGCCGATACTCACGGTGCGCGTAGGGAGCTAGGACAGGGCAAGACCGCCATGTAAGATGGAACGGCCTCATAAGTCCGCCACAAAACACGCCCACTAACTCTCGAAACCGCGCGTCTATTTTTACACCAGCAACGCTGCTCGCAAAGCTACAATTTGCTTTGACAGGAGTTTATGCGAACAATCGGATTGTGGCTATTACTGGCGATACCACCGCTGCTGTCCGCGCAGGGGAGTTACTTGAGTTATTCCAGTTACCTGGGCGGTGACGGGGAAGATATCGTTCACGCGATAGCCACTGATTCCGCCGGTAACGTTTACCTGACCGGCGAAACCACCTCATCGAACTTTCCCGTGACGCCGGGCGCTTTTCAAACCAAGCGGGGTAACTCGCCCGGAACCATTTTCGGCTTCGAAGGACAGTACCTCCCCAACGCCTTTGTCGCCAAGTTCAGCCCCGCCGGAATGATCCTCTGGGCTACTTACCTCGGCGGAAGCGGCGCCGACGCCGCGCTGGGAATTGCGGTGGATGCGCAGGGCAGTCCGTACGTATTGGGCTACAGCTATTCACCGGACTTCCCCACAACCCCCGGAACCTATCAGACTTCGGCTCCTCCCTCGAACCGGGCCTTCGTCGCCAAGTTCACTCCCGACGGATCGTCGCTGGCGTATTCCACGTTCCTGGGCGGTTCGATGCTCCAGGTCGGATACGTACCCGGAGGAATCATCGAAATGGCCGTCTCTCCCTCCGCGATCGCTGTGGATGCGTTGGGCAACGTTGTCCTCGGCGGCTGCTCCAACTCTTCCACCCTCCCCGCCACCCCTGGAGCTTACAGTAACTCGGGTAGCGCGTTTGTCGCGAAGTTAGATGCCTCCGGCTCTAAGTTGGTGTTCGTCACTTATCTCGGCGGAACGGGCGCCGCGGACATCGTTCACGGCATCGCGCTAGACTCAAGCGGCAATATCTACGCCGCCGGTACAACCGGCGCAGCCGATTTTCCCGTTACCGCGCCCTTCGCTCACACCGGGGTCGGCTCCGGCGGAAACACCGGCGCGTTCCTGGTGAAACTGGATTCCGCGGGCGCGCACGCGGCGTACTCCGCCGTGCTCGGCGGCACAGTCCCCAATGCCGGCAGCGCCTTTTCCGTCGCGACGGCGGTGGCCGTCGACAGCTTTGGAACCGCCTACATTGCCGGATTTACGAACGCGACCAACTTTCCCACCGCGGTTGCCGTTCAGCCGCAACTGGCCGGCGGCACCGACGGCTTCTTTACCAAAGTGGACGCCACGGGCTCGCAATTGATCTATTCCACCTACTTCGGTGGATCCGGAAACGAACAGATCCTCGGACTCGCCGTGGACGGGGCGTTGAGCGCTTACGTTGTGGGAGAGACCCTGTCAGTGGACTTTCCCGTGACCATGGCATTCGATGCGCACTTTCCCGCGACGGCCGCCGCACTGCCGGAGCGATTTGCCGGTGCTCCGTGCCTGATTTCGAACGGGACGCCATTCGGCATTCCAATGGTCCCCGTCGACTGCGGTGACGGATTCGTGGCGAAGTTCGACCGCCACGACGATCTCGCCTATTCCACTTATGTAGGTGGTAGTAACACCGATTCGGTAAATGCCATCGCAACCCAGGGACCGAATGTTTGGCTCGCTGGCGCGACGCGTTCCAGCGACTTTCCCATCGCCGGTGCGGCCGTTTCGGATAATCTCTCGGCGGCCGGATGCATCTATGCTGCTTCGCCGTCCTCCAGCCAGTCGTATCCCTGCGATGACGGCTTTGTTGCCAACCTTGCCTTCGGTGCGCCCCCCTCCACGCCTCCGTTGCTGGTAGTGAACTTCGGCAGTCTCATAAATCAACCCGTGGCGCCCGCGGACGTGGTGACCATCTTCGGCAGTTCCATCCAGCCCGGCGCCGTCAGTACCGCCCAACTTGGCCCGGACGGCAAACTCACAACTCTGCTAGGTGGCTACCAGGTCTTCTTCGACAGCGTTGCTGCCCCGCTGATTCTCGCCGCTCCCGAACAAATCACGGCAATCGTGCCGGATGAAGTGGCTGGCAAAGCTCATACCGTAATTGCCGTCCAACTGTTCGCCGACCTCATTCCGGGCCCGGCCATCACTGTTCCCATTAACGCCACGGCGCCCGCGATCCTCACGCAAGATCCCTCGGGAATCGGCCAGGCGGCGGCCGTCAATCCGGATGGAACCGTCAACTCAATCGCGAGCCCCGCGATAGCCGGCTCCATCGTTTCACTGTACGTCACCGGCGCGGGAGCTACCGCGGATGGCGATGGCGCCGTCGCCACGTCGGCCAAACCCGGGACCGCAGTCCAGGTGGTCGTCGGCAATCCCTACCAGACCGCCGCCGTGCTCTATGCGGGACCATCCCCCGGGACCATCTCCGCGATAACTCAAATCAACGTACAGCTACCCGTTGGAGTAACTGGCGATGCTGTGCCCATTTACTTCCTGGCAGGCGGACTGAGCAGTCAATCGGGAGTGACGATCGCCGTGAAATAGCCCGGCCTCCTCAGATGACGCTGAAGCAATCGGGATTAATCAAAGGCGAACTTTCGAGCCTCTTCCTTGAGTCGAGCCCCCTTGGTCATACTCGAATCGTGGTTAGATCGCTTGCAAATTCTAGCCTACTGTCAATCGCAGTCTGGTGCTCCACTCGATTGGCCGGAGCATCCGGGAATCCGCCGCCCTGTACCGCCGTCGAGAATTGCGCCTGGTATCTCCGGGTAAATCGGGATGAATCCTCCTGACGGCGTAGCGTTACCAGGGAGGGCGAACTGATTCTAAAGCCTGCGTTCGACAACCGCGCCGTCCGAACCAAGTCGCTCTTTGGCTTGCCCCGCCGAGCAGCAGCCAGATACCATAAATGCTGTATGTACATTGCCAACGCGGATCGTTATCGGGACATGCTTTATAGGCGCTGTGGGCAGAGCGGCATTCTCTTGCCCGCCGTTTCCATCGGACTCTGGCACAATTTCGGAGGCGTCGACACTCTGGAAAACGGACGCGCCATGCTCCGCCGCGCCTTCGATCTGGGAATCACGCACTTCGACCTCGCCAATAATTACGGCCCGCCCTACGGGTCCGCCGAGACCAACTTCGGACTCCTTTTCCGCCAGGATTGGGCGCCTTACCGCGATGAGCTGATCATCTCCACCAAGGCCGGCTACGACATGTGGCCCGGCCCGTACGGCAATTTTGGATCGCGCAAATATCTGCTCGCCAGCCTGGACCAAAGTCTGCGCCGCATGGGCCTGGAGTATGTCGATATCTTTTACTCCCACCGTCCCGACCCCGACACGCCGCTGGAAGAGACCATGATGGCGCTCGATCGGGCGGTACGCTCGGGAAAAGCGCTCTATGCCGGTATCTCGAACTACGATGCAGAGCGCACCGCGAAGGCCGCCGAGATTTTGCGCCGACTCGGCACCCCTTGCCTGATCCACCAGATGAAGTACTCCATGTTCGTCCGCTGGAGCGAAGGCGGATTGCTGGCGCAGTTAAAGGCCGACGGCATCGGCGGTATCGCCTTCAGTCCGCTGGCGCAGGGTTTGTTGACGGACCGCTACCTCAACGGCATTCCCGCCGGCTCGCGCGCATCGAAACCTTCCGGCTTCCTGAAGGCGCGCGAAGTGGATGAGTCGCATGTGTCGAAGGCGCGCGCGCTACAGGAAATCGCCGGCAAGCGAGGCCAGTCGCTGGCCCAGATGGCGCTCGCGTGGGTGCTGCGCGATGGCGTGATCGCCAGCGTGCTGATCGGCGCCAGCAGCGTCGAGCAGGTGGAGCAAAACGTGGCGGCCCTCGGTAAGCTCGATTTTTCGAGTGAGGAGTTGGCCCGGATCGACGCCATTCTGACATAGTGTCCATCCGGCTTGACCACCAGGGTGCCGTGAGCTAATCTAAGTCGGAAATCTGCGACCCGCGACAATCCCACGTAAAGTGTTTCCTGGAGGATGGATGAGCCCGCAAGAAGTGTTGGAATTTGCCAAGAAGAACGATGCCAAGCAGCTCGACTTGAGATTTACGGACATTCCGAGCCTGCAGCACCACGTGTCTTACCCGATCAGTGAACTGGATCTGGGCAGCTTTGAAGACGGCTTCGGCATGGATGGATCGAGTATCCGCGGTTGGGCGGCGATCCATGAAAGCGACATGCTCTTGATCCCCGATCCTACCACCGCGCTGATGGATCCTTTCGCCGAAACTCCCACGTTGGGCATCTACGGCGATGTGAAGGACCCGATCACCAAGCAGCGCTACGAACGCGATCCCCGTTGGATTGCACAGAAGGCCGAACTTTTCCTGAAGAACAGCGGCATCGCCGACACGGCCTATTTCGGCGCCGAAGCCGAGTTCTTTATTTTCGATAACGTCAGCTTCGACCAGAATCAGCACTGCGGCTTCTACTTCATCGACGCTGAAGAAGGCCGCTGGAATTCCGGCCGCCGCGAGGACAACCTCGGTTACCGGCCGCGCTACAAAGAGGGATATTTCCCGGTCCCGCCCACCGATCATTACCAGGATCTGCGCAGCGAAATGGTGCAGACCATGATCCAGTGTGGCCTGCACATCGAATGTCACCATCATGAAGTCGCCACCGGTGGCCAGTGCGAAATCGATCAGCGGTTCGACAAGCTGGTGAAGTCTGCCGACAACATGATGATGTACAAATACATCATCCGCAATGTGGCCAACCAGTACGGCAAGACCGTAACCTTCATGCCGAAGCCGATCTTCGCCGATAACGGCAGCGGCATGCATACTCATCAGAGCCTCTGGACCGGCGGCAAGCCGCTGTTTGCTGGCGATGGCTATGCCGGCCTCAGCCAGATGGCGCTGAACTATATCGGCGGATTGCTCAAGCACGCCCGCGCGCTCTCGGCTATCATCGCGCCTACTACCAATAGTTACAAGCGCCTGGTGCCGGGCTACGAAGCGCCGGTCAACCTGGCGTATTCGCGCCGCAATCGCTCGGCCGCCTGCCGCATCCCCATGTACTCCGCCAACCCGAAGGCCAAGCGCGTGGAGTTCCGGCCGCCCGATCCGGCCGCTAATCCGTACCTGGCATTCGCCGCCATGTTGATGGCCGGCCTCGACGGCGTCATCAACAAGATCAATCCCGGCGAACCGCTCGACAAGGACATCTACGACCTGTCGCCCGAAGAAATGAAGGCCGTTCCTTCCATGCCGGGATCGCTCGATGAGGCGCTCAGCTGCCTTGAAGAAGATCACGCGTTCATGATGCGCGGCGATGTATTCACGGAAGACCTGATTGAAACGTTTATCGAGTACAAGCGGAAGAATGAGGCGGAGGCGGTGCGTTTGCGGCCGCACCCCTACGAATTCCAACTCTACTACGATATTTAATGTGGGGCATGCTTTAGCTTGCCCAGGCGAGCAAAGCTCGCCCTAAGTCTCTTTCCGAGCCGCGACTTTCTTTCCGAGCCGCGACTTTCTTTCCGAGCCGCGACCGTGAGGGAGCGGTTTCTTCCATGCAAGGCACAATCGTCCAAGTCAACATCTCTCCGGGAGGCCTCCCGAAACGTGCAATCTCGGGAGGCCTTATTGCGTCTTTAGGCATCGAAGGCGACCGCCACGCGCATCCCGGAATTCACGGAGGTCCGCGCCAGGCCATTCTACTGATCGCCGCCGAAGTGGTGGAAGAGCTGCAACAGAAGGGCTATCCCATAGAGTTCGGGTCGCTCGGCGAGAACCTCACTACCCGCGGAATAGACGTCCACGATCTCCGAATCGGTGACCGCATTCGCGCCGGCGGGGCTCTGCTCGAGATCACCAAACCGCGCGGACCGTGCTCAGCCCTCGATATCTACGGCCCCGCCATCAAGCAGGAAATCTACGATGCCCGAGTCAAGGCCCACGACCACACATCGCCGCACTGGGGCATGAGCGGCTTCTATCTAACGGTAGTGGAGCCGGGTCCGGTATCGCCAGGCGATATAATTGGAGTGGTGGCGCAAATAGCCTGATTGCATGGAAACTTCGCTCGTGGCTCGGCTATCCGCCGGTCTTCCCGAACGCATTGCCCGCCGCATTCAACTGCTACTGGCCTCCGTGCCCGATCCCCCGGCGGTCGAACGATACCTGGAACGCCTCCTCCACGAATCGCCCTCCGCATTCGACCGCATCACGAGTTCCGCCGCCGCCCTGCGCTGCGCGGTGAATGTATTTTCGTACAGCCGATTCCTCTCCGACGCCGTTCTCAAGAACCCCGAGCGCATCCTACAAGTCTCCACTTCCGGCAGCTTTTACCGCGCTCTTTCGGTGGAAGAGTACGAAGAGCGACTCTTCGATTTCCTCGGCAAAGAGCGCCGCGACATGCCCGCCGCTCTCGATCTGGCGCGCTTTCGCAGGCGCCAACTCCTGCGCATTTCTCTGCGCGACGTGATGGGCGTGGCCGCGCTAGCCGAGGTTACCGAGGAGCTATCCAACCTCGCCGACGCGATCCTCGATTTCGCCTACCGGCGCATTCGCACCCGGTTAGTCGCGCAGCACGGCGAGCCGCGTCTTGCCGACGGCAGTGTGTGCGGATTTTCCGTGATCTCGCTCGGCAAACTGGGCGGCAAAGAGCTCAACTACAGTTCCGATATCGACCTGATGTTCGTCTACGGCGGTAACGGCGAAACCGACGGCCCCTCACGGATCACCAATAAGGAATTTTGCAAGAAGATCGCCAACGAATACACCGCGCTGCTTTCCACCTACACCGCCGATGGCCTGTGTTATCGCGTGGATCTGCGCCTGCGGCCCGATGGCACCCTCGGCGAGATCTGCATCTCCTACGAAGGAGCGCGGACCTATTACACCGAACGCGCCCGCGATTGGGAAAAGCAGATGCTCATTAAAGCGCGTGTTTCCGCCGGCGAAGCGGAGCCCGGCGCGGGCCTGCTTGAATTCGTCGAGCCACTGATTTACCAGAGCTCGCTCGATTTTCGCGCCGTGGAAGCGGTCTCCGAAACACGCCAACGCATCAGCGAAAAGGCCGCGGCGAATAAGCGGGGTAAGCGCGGGCTCGACATTAAACTGACTCCCGGCGGCATTCGCGATATCGAGTTTCTGGTGCAATGCCTGCAGCGTCTGCACGGCGGGCGCGAGCCGTGGGTGCGCCACGGCGGCACCATGTTCGCCCTCTTCCGCCTGCGCGACAAGCGCCTGCTCTCCGATACGGAGTACGCGCGCCTCGCCGCTGCTTACCAGTTTCTGCGTTACGTGGAGCATCGCCTGCAATTGGACGAAGATCAGCAGACCCACACGCTGCCGTCCGCCCAAAAAGATCTCGACCTGCTGGCGCGCAAGATGCCAGCGGAGGGCAATGGCGATGTGCGCGACGCTGCCTCATTCAAACAGCGGCTCGATGAACACCTGGCGGCGGTTCAGGAAATTTACGATCGCGTGATCCACGCGCAGAAACCGCTCTACGATTCACCGCTTCCCCTGCCGGAATACGTAACGGAGCCCGAATCGGCGGCACCGGTAAGCAGCCTCACGCGCCTGCTCGATCAGCGCGCGCCGGGGCTAGCCTCTGTCATCGCAGATGCGGGGCTAAATCGCGGACGCGTGCGCTTCGAGCACTTTCTGGAGAAGGCGTTCGCCAACCCGGCTATTCTCGACCGCCTCGACAGCGACACCCGACTGGCCGCCAGTGTACTCGATATTTTCGAACATAGCCCGTATTTCGCCGACGATCTTCTGCGCCAGCCGGAACTGCTGGATGAAATCGGCGCGCCGCCGCTGGATGCCACGCCGTTGGAATGCGCCGAGCCTTTCGATGAAGGCGGCGCGCTCCGCCGTTTTTACCGCCGCCAGATGCTGCGCATTCAAAGCGAGAGTCTCCTCGCCGGCGCGCCCATTTTTGCGAGCCTGCGCAAGACTTCGGCGCTGGCCGATCGAGTGATCGAAGCGTCATATCGCATCGCGGTCTTCGATTCGCTGCCGCCGGCCAGCCTCGACTATAATCCGCACGATCAGATGCTGGTAATCGCGCTCGGCCGGCTGGGAATGAACGAATTCGACCTCGGGTCCGACGCCGATCTCGTATTCGTCCTTCCCGACGCCGACGCACCTGAGCTGACATTCTGGACGGGCGTTGCCGAGCGCATGATCCAGACCATGAGCTCTTACACCGGTGAAGGCGTGATGTTCACGGTCGACACGCGTCTGCGTCCCAACGGCCGCGAGGGCGATCTGGTGCAATTGGAAGGCGCGTACAAGAGCTACTTCGAACGCGGCGCCGAAGCGTGGGAAGGCATCACCTACATGAAGTCGCGCGCTGTCGCCGGCAATCTGGACCGCGCCACGGAATTTCTGCACGAACTGCAGGAGGTCGACTGGCGGCGCTACGGCCAGAGCATGCGCTCGCGCAAAGACCTGGCGGCCATGCGCGCGCGCCTCGAACGCGAGCAAGGCCCGCGCAATCCCCTCAAGGCTGGCGTGGGTGGATATTACGATATCGACTTCGCGCTCATGTATCTCCGCCTGAAAGGCGCAGGCATCTTCTATAAAGCGCTCAATACGCCGGAGCGCATTGACGTGATCGAGAAGATGGGTCATCTGGAGCGCGAAGATGCCGACTTTCTGCGCGAGGCGGCGACATTCTATCGAGCGTTAGACCACGGCCAGCGCGTTTCCATCGGTCATGCCGAGGGTAGTCTGCCGAAATCGCAGGCGCAATTCGAAGTGCTCACCAATCTGGTAAAGCGCTGGACGCCCGAACACTTGCACGGCCAGCGCATTGATGCGACACTACGCGACATCCGCGGACGCACCCGCGATTATTTCCAGCGGCTGTTCGGAAGATGATGTGGGGCATGCTTCAGCTTGCCCGGCCGGGCGAAAGCCCGGCCCGAAGTGCGATCGGTGCGCTTGATGCTCCTTAAATCTATCCGCTTCGTTGCCTCCATGGCGATCGTGGGCGCCGTTCTGGCGGCCGATTGGGAACTGCACGTCAACGCCACCACTGCCGCGCTGTCGCTGCTGCTCGCCATTCTCGCCATCTCCGCACAACTCGGTCTGGCCGAAGCGCTCGTCACGTCTGTCGCGGCGATGCTGGGATTCAATCTCCTCTTTCTCCCGCCGGTGGGAAGGCTCACAATCCAGGATCCGCAAAACTGGGTGGCGCTCGCGGCGTTTCTCGTGACGGCCGTCACAGCCAGCCAGCTTTCCGCGCATGCGCGCCGCCGAGCCGCCGAGGCCGAGGCGCGCCGCCTCGAAATCGAGCGTCTTTACGCGCTGGTGCAGTCCATGATGCTCACCGGCAGCGCGCGCAAGACCATCCGCGAATTCGTCAATCGCGTGGTCCAGGTGTTCGGCTGCACCGCCGCGGCATTCTATTACCGGCCCACCGACGAGTTCGTCCGTTCCGGACCGGAAAGCAAAGTGGTATCGGACCACGAATTGTTGGCGGAGAGCGAAGTGGAGGAAGTCTCGGTGGACCCGATTCGCGGTATCGCCATCGCACCCGTGCGGCTGGGCGGCCGTACGCTTGGCAGCATGGCGCTCATCGGATCGCCGCCTTCTCCGCAGATGGCGCATGCCATTGCCAACCTGATCGCCATCACCATCGAGAAGGCGCGCGCGCTTGAAGACGCCAGCCACGCCGAAGCCGCGCGCCAGAGCGAGCTCTTGAAATCCGCGCTGCTCGACTCGCTGGCGCACGACATCAAAACGCCCCTCACCTCCATTAAGGCCGCGGTTACCAGTCTTCTGGGAAGCGCGGCGGGCGCCGACCAGGAGTTGCTCACCATCATCAATGAGGAGGCCGACCGCTTGAACCGCCTGGCCGCCGAAGTGGTGGAAATGGCTCGCATCGAAGCCGGCAAGCTCCACCTCGACAAGCAGCCTGTGCCGGTGGCGGAACTGATTTCGGGAGCGCTTTCCGAGTTGCCGCTCAAAGGACGGCCTCTAAAGCTGCGCGTACCGAGCGATCTGCCGCCAGCCGAAGCCGACCGCGATTTCGCCGGCCAGGTGGTGAAGCAGTTCGTCGAGAACGCGCTCAAGTATTCGCCGGAAGGCTCGCCCCTGGAGATTTCGGCGGAACTGAAAGGCGGGAAAATTGTGATCGGAGTCGGCGATCGCGGTCCGGGCATCGAAGAGAACGAGCGGCCGCGCATTTTTGACAAGTTCTATCGCGGCCGGCGGCACCGTTTCGATACCAAAGGTACCGGTATGGGATTGGCGATCGCTAAGGGAATCGTGGAAGCTCACGGCGAGAGAATTTGGGTGGAGAGCGAGCCCGGGCAAGGCGCGGTATTCTATTTCTCGCTGGCCGCAAGCACCGGAGGTCGTGAAAGTTGAGCGCCGGAAAAATCCTGGTGGTAGACGACGATCCGCAAATTCGCCGCGTCATGAAGGCCACGCTCGTGGGCCACAACTACGAAGTGATCGAGGCGCGCACCGGTGAAGAGGCGCTGGAGACCATCCCCAAGGAGTCGCCGAATCTCATCCTGCTCGACATGAATATGCCGGGCATGGGGGGCCTGGAAACGTGCCGCGCCATTCGTAGCGGAGCGGACACACTGGTCATCATCCTCTCGGTGCGCAACACCGAGAAGGACAAGGTGGCCGCGCTCGACGCGGGCGCCGACGATTATGTCACCAAACCGTTCGGCATTGAGGAATTGCTGGCGCGCATTCGCGCGGCGTTGCGGCGCTCGCCGTCGGAGGGCGGTCCGCGCTCGTTCCAATTGGCGGGGCTGGAAGTCGATTTCGAAACGCGGCGCGTGCGCGCGCGCGGCGCCGATGTGCGGCTAACGCCCAAGGAGTTCGAACTCCTGCGCTACCTGGTGGGGCACGCCGGAAAGCCGGTAACGCATCGCGAACTGCTGCAGGCAGTGTGGGGCCCCGATTACGGCGATGAGCCGGAATATCTGCGCGTCTTTATTAATCAGGTCCGCAAGAAAATCGAGGTCAACCCAGCCAAGCCACAGTACATCCTGACAGTACCTTGGGTGGGCTATCAGTTCGTCGAGCCGGAGTAGGTAAGCTTCAGCTTTCCCAAGACGAGCAGAACTCGCCCCTGGCCCAACCCGTTAGGCGGACACGCCACGGTGAAGCCAGAGAAATTGGTTGGGCGGCGTGAAACCTCAGGGCGAGCTCCGCTCGCTTGACAAGCTGAAGCATGTCTCACGAAATTAATCAGGTCCGCAAAGAAAATCGAGGTCAATCCGGCCAAGCCTCAGTACATTCTGACGGTGCCTTGGGTAGGCTATCAGTTCGTCGAGCCTGACGTGGGGTAAGCTTCAGCTCGCCCCTGGCCCAACCCGTTGGGCGGACACGTTACAGCGAAGCCAGAGAAATTGGTTGGGCGGCGTGGAAACCTCAGGGCGAGCTCCGCTCGCCGGACAAGCTGAAGCATGTCCCACGAAAAGGCAAAACTCTCGCATGGGGTCAATCGCCGATCGCCGCGTCTTCCGCAGCGTAGTCGAATTTGTGCATGTTGAATTCACCGATGGGGTGGGCTCGCCCCCACTCGATGGTTTGGGCGATCGCTTCCTCGAGCGGCACGGGCTCGCGATATCCCAGCTCGCGCCGAATGCGCGAAGAGTCGGCCTCCCAGTGCTGGGCGCTGTTCCCCGGCTGTACCAGATGCGACGGCATGCGATCCTTCGGCAAGACGACGAACTCGCCGTTCCAGCCCGTGGCGGCGGCGATTTTGCGCGCCCAGTCGAGCTCCGAAAAAGCAGGCTGTTCCGCGACGTTGTACACGCGGCGTGCAGCTTGCTCCGATACGGCGGCCAGAGCGATCGCCGCGGCGACATTATCCACGTAACCGCGCGGCGAGCGCCAGCCGGCCCAACCTTCTTCGAAA
>Ga0302326_10023889_pt1 | contig 12439 bp, 12 predicted proteins | sample Palsa_T0_3_FD_202264 | JGI IMG/M metagenome (GOLD analysis project Ga0302326, IMG submission 202264) | Peat permafrost microbial communities from Stordalen Mire near Abisko, Sweden - Palsa_T0_3 | ecosystem: Environmental > Terrestrial > Soil > Palsa > Peat permafrost | place: Sweden: Abisko...
AATCACGGATGCTCGACGAGTTAAGCCGGAGCCGTACTGCTCCCCAACGAGAAGTAGAACGGGCCAAGGTGCTTTCGGCGTACGCCAGGCGCGTCCCTATCACCCAGATCGCAAAGGACGTCGGGCTCACTCGTCAGACGGTCTATAAGTGCGTCGACAAAGCCCTCGCCATGGGAGTGAATGCAGGATTGAAGGATCTGTTTCATCGGCCGAAGGAGCCTGTCATCACGGACGACGCCAAGGCGTGGGTCACCCATATTGCGTGCACGAAGCCGAAGGAATTAGGCTACGCCTCCGAACTCTGGACGCGCCGGCAATTGGCCGAGCATGTCCGCACGCATGCCGTAGCAGCGGGCTTCCCGGCGCTCGTCCGGGCGGGCAAAGCGACAGTGCAACGGATCCTTGCGGAGAACTCTTTGCACCCCGAGAAAATCCGTTATTACCTGGAGCGCCGAGATCCCGAATTCGAATCCAAGATGCGCGAGGTCTTGCTCGTCTACCGGGATGTTCAGATTCAAAGTGCGTCAGAGACCGGCGAAACGCCGATTTTCACCGTATGCGTGGACGAGAAGCCCGGGGTGCAGGCGATCGCCAATACCGCCAAGGACCTTCCACCGGTTCCGGGCCTTCACCCCACGGTGAGCCGTGATCACGAATACCGCCGGATGGGAACGGTCTCCATCATCGCCGCACTCGATCTGCACGACGGACACGTGATCGCCCGGGTGGAAGATCGCCACCGCAGCGTGGAGTTCATCCTTTTGCTCAAAGATCTCGACGCATACTATCCACCCGGGGCGACGATTCGCATCGTGCTCGACAACCACTCGTCCCACATATCCAAGGAAACCCGCAAGTATCTGGCGAGCAGGCCGGGGCGGTTTATCTATGTCCACACCCCCACCCACGGTTCGTGGCTGAACCTTGCAGAAAACCTCTTCGGCAAGATGGCTCGAAGCTTCCTGCGTCGCATTAGGGTGAGTTCCAAGGACGAACTCAAGCGAAGAATTCACCTGGGCATTAAGGAGATGAACGCCGAACCCGCGGTCTTTCGCTGGACAAAATTTCAAGCCCTCGAAACTGAAGATAATGCGTCTATAGAATGTTGACACCCTATACTAGGCTGGGAAGCAACGATAAATCAAAGCAGATGAGCAGCCGGTGGATCCCAATATTCGCTACCCTCGCGGCGCTTTGCGTCGGATGTGGGTCGAGCGACGACCATTCTGCTAGTGCCGCCGACGTCAAGCCATCCAACCAAAAGGTGAGTCCGACGATCGACCGAGCAAGCGGGCCGGACTCCGCCAAGCAGCAGGTAAAGACGAACGTGGCCGGAGGGTCGGGCGCGACGAGTCCCGGGACGGTCGCCCCCGAAGGGTCTGCCAACGCCAGCGGTCAGAAGATTCCGGACGCCGGTCGCCATTTCTAGGACCATGCGATCGCGATGCATCTCCTACGTGGGTGCGGTGATTCCGGGGCTCGGCGATCATTACATGGCCATAGCGCGCCTCGGCTAGGGGCGAAGTCACCAGCAGATCCGGCCTGGGCCGCTTCGGAAATGAGCCGTCTTGCATCACCCTGCACGCGGCGAGTCTATCCGTGGCCGGGCACCGCTGGTGTTAGCTCGGCGACTCCGAGACTCCCACCAGCCGCCACTTTAGGCCTCGTTTCGCGAAGTGCATCCGCAAGTCTGGGTTGCCGTCGCACGTCAGGGTGTGTGCGTTTCCGCATACCTCGGCTGCCCCCGGATTTTGCAGAAGTTCGATCAGCTCATGCCGATGGCTAACCGGAACGCTCGCGCGCAGCTCCGACCAGTCTTCGTCGTCGGCCAACGATGCGAGGCGATCGAGCTCTGCCAGGGGCGTCTGGACCAGGCGCCTTCGATGGGCGACGATGTGGCTATTATTAACACTCCAGACTTGGTTATATCGAAGAAATGGCCCCGCCTGCGGCGACCGTAGCGAAGACGGATATTCATCCAGGGTTGCAACGATCCGGCTGGGATCAACCTCCCCGCTGTTTCGGTCGAATCTGGTACCTAGCCCGGACTCCAACTCGTGCTTCACCTTGAGAGAAGCCATCTGCCAGCGGTTGTGGTGCAGCTTAAAGACGGCGGCAAACGGCCAAGTCCAGTTCCCGCCTCCCCACGCACCACCGCATAAGACCATTCGGTTTCCGCTCCGCCACGCCTCTGCGTGGTACACCGACTCAAGATTCTGGGACAGGCTCGAAACGCGTTGGACAAGCGTATGGTGACCTGACCGCCAGAAAGCATAGAGATCCCCGTCCGCTATGTCTTCCATGCCCGGGTCCACGTCGTGTACCCAGCCTAGAGCGATCTGCGACGGACCTAGATTGGGCGCCCACTTCAACTCCAGATCGTGGTCGCCCAGAAATTTCGCGAGCGTCCGGTGGAACGCATGCGACCCGACGCGGGTCCGGGAAACCGCATCGCGCAACTGCGCCTCGATCCCCGCCGGGGAGTCAAGGAAGGCAACCAGGGCCGGCAATCCAACGGGAAACAGCAGCATCTCTCGTCGTCACTTTACGACACTTTTACTCCGGCCAAGAGGTGGATTTCGTGAGTTTCGCGACCCGAATTAACCGCCATTTCCCGCGCCGCTTGGCGAAGAACATCTTGAGGCCTCGCCAGTTACAGAGCAGTGTGTTGCCGTCCCCTTGCGTGACAGAGCCGGCGTTCGGCAGGAAGTCGAGCATCTCTCGGCGATGCTGCGGCGGTAATTGAGGGAGGAGATTTGCCCATTTCTTGTGGCTCGCCAAATAACAGAGGTGGTCGAGGGCAGCGATCGGGCTGTCTACAAGGCGCGCCCTGCTTGCCTCGAAGCGGTTACTCCGGAGGGTCCAAATCTGGTCGTATTCAAGGAGAGGACCGACGTGCGACTGGCCAATGTGGTCGGGATAGACTTCGACCCAGGTTGCGACTTCGTTTGGAAGTACCCGCCGGCCGATCCGGAGGAACCGAGCGCGGCCCTGGCCCACGTTTTCATCGTAGGGGGCTCTCGCTGCGATCATGCGCCATCGATCCTTTGCCAGAGTGAATACAGCCGCGAAGGGCCAATCAATATTGCCTCCGATCCACACGCCGCCACACAAAAAGGGCCGATCACCGTTTCGCCAGCTTTCACACCGATCTATTGAGTCAATCCAACCAGCCGAGACAGTGTGAATCGCGGGCAGGGCTTGAGCGAAGGTGCCGTGAGGTCCGGGCCAGAACGCGATTGAGGGACAGTCGGACGGCGCCCCAGACAATACGAACCCGACCCGCAGGGGCGAGTGCCCCAGGTGCGGCTGCCACCGGAGCTCAATGAAGTTGTTATCGCTCAGGAACTTCGCGACTGCATGGTGGAATGCGTTCGAACCGAACTTGGTATGGGCCACGACAGCCTGCAGTTGCGTCCCAATCCACTCGGACGACCTCCCCTCCTCCTGTGGAGCGCTCAGAATCGGCGCAAAAAACATCACGACCACCCACTTTACGACAGGAAATGAGAGTCTGATCAGGCGGCGGCTTCGATAGTGCCGGTTGCTCGAATCGCCAACGAGAGCGTCACCGCGCCGTGGTGCAGCAGGAGCGGGACGACGATCGAGTTGATCGGTTCGCTGGGGCCAAAGGGCTTTACGCCCTTGACAATCGTCGGGGGAGTCAAGACACAGTTCATCCCGCGCTCGGCGAGTTTGGTGAGGGCCGAGCTGCACAACACGCCGGCAAGATCGGAAACGGCCTGCGCTGCAACCGAGTTGAACGTACGTACAGGAGATCCGTTCATCGTAGAAGCGATCTTGTCAGCGGTCGAGAGCGACATCCCGAGCACCACGTGACCGAACGCGTCCCCCGCGAGACCAATGATCACATTAACCTGATGGTTCGTCGTGCCTGACGAGTCCATTCGGATTTCGCCTCGCACTGGATTTTGGCCTAGCAACGCCGTAAAAGTGCTAAAAGCGCCATGCACAAAGGCATTCAACGCGGTCGCGTTTGGGTTCTCCGCGGGGGTCATCCGCACTACTTCCTTGGCGCTCTGTTCAATCAAGCCAAGCACCGCCCGCTCCCATCCGCTGCGGTCGAGCGTTCGTCTCAACGAACACCCACGCATGGAAGCCCCAGCGATCCGTCTTAGTCGAATCTCGGTTGCGATAGGTTGCAGCGTAATTCAAAAGCGTTTCATACCTGGTCGAAGCCGCCTCTTTCACCTTAATTGCGTTAGATTGGCACTTGTCAGAACCGATCTTGGATGACCTACTAACAGAGTTTTCGGGTTACCGGCGGCTTTCCAGCAGTCCCCATTTGTAGGGTTTTCTTGCGCAAATCAGTGATATTTGGAGATTGTGCCTAACAAACGTAGAACCTCAATACTTTTGCCAGGCAGAGCTGCGTCGGGCCGATCTCGCTCGACCTCTGCCTTTCACGTCGGCGCGGTCGGCCCACCTACGGTAGGAGGGCGAACCTGTTATGGATATCCAGGCCAAACCGGAACGAGTCGATCCTGGCCTGTGTCATCCTGCTATCGAATGGATCTGATCGAGTTTCTCCAGCACACGACCCTGGAATCGTTCCTTACCGCGCACCCGGAGATTGAGAAAACGATGGCTGCCCATGTCCCGCCGATGCCGGAGAAGGTGGCTGATCCCATGGCCTTGCTCTCAGCCGAGTCCTCCTATAACGAGAGGGCGATGTCGTACGTCTGTGCGCTCGGCGGAGCGATCGGTTCACGTTCACCCTACCCTCACCGTTTCGTGGTTCAGAGTCAAGTTATGGCGGCATTTTCGGTCCAAGAGGGCGGGCTACCGAAACACCACTTCCTGGACCCTCATTCTTGCCTACGCGAGTACATGATCGAGGCTGTCTCTCGGCTCACCGGTAAACCAGCCCCTGAGGTGCCGTTTGCCAAGTTGGCCGGACAGCGGATGGGCGAAGTTTACGGGTGGTTTGGGGATGTGCCAACCGTTGCCGATCCTTGCGCCGCCATGCTTGGCGCACACTTCGCCAGCGAATACCTTGCCGCGCAGCAGGAGTTTCCAAGCATGTGCCGGATCTTTGAGAGAGACTATCCAGACCTATTCGCCACGATGCGAGAGGATAGGGAGCCCCACTTCGGGTTCTCGGCCGCCGATTGGCTGGAAGGCCATCCGGCGGTTGAACGCAAGCACGCCGGCTACGCGGCTCGGGCGGCGGAAGCGGCAGCCTGGGACCTGGACGACCCAACCGAGTTCTGGGATTCTTTTGTGACTGGATTTGATGCCTTCTGCGCGAACGATGAGCACTACTTCACCCAACTCACGGCGGCCCAGGCTTCTCTGCTAGCTGCAATATAGGCAACCTGATCTAGAGCGCAACCCTGGCTTAGCGCGTTCCTGTATATTGGTTGTAGGCGTTCTTAGCCGCCACAACCTATGAAAATAAAGCCGTTTGGCAAGCTTATCATCCTCATTCTGCTCGTTGGCTGTGTGTTTGGGGCGTATCGGTTCTACCAAGCTCACTCATCTCCAACGGGGGCCGCAGGCTCCGGCCCAGGCGGAATTCCAGCTTCGATAAAAGTCGAGGGCGACCAAGGAATACTGGGCCGGCCGCTCCGCGTAGGCGTCGTAACTTGGCCCGGTTATGGGGGCGGTATCACCGCCAATAATGGCTTTGCTCCGAACAAGGATTGCATTTACTGGAACGGTCATAAGCTGCTCGTCCAATTCATGTTGATGGAGGATGTGGACGCTCGTGCCAAGGCATTCGCCCGCGGCGGTGACGACGGGGTTGACATCGTTTGGTCCACCGTCGACTTTTGGGCGAACGAACTTCCGGGCTTCATCAAAAGTGGCGTGAATGCGAAGGCGGTCATGCAGGTGGACTGGTCCCGAGGTGGTGACGCCATTGTGGTCGACGACAGCATTCATCGGATCGAAGACCTAAAGGGCAAGAAGATTTCGCTGGCGTCGTTCACTCCCAGCCAGTGGCTTCTCGAATACTCGATGGAGAACTCGAGCCTCAACCCATCCGATCAGGCTGCGATCTACAAATCGTTGGTGGGAACCAATGGATCGGACGTCGCACGCGAAAATTTTGTGGCCGGCAAGGTCGACGCGTGCGTCTGCTGGGAGCCAGATGTGACGGAGGCTTTGCAGAAGAGACCTGGATCCCACATTTTGGTCTCCTCGAAGACGGCCGCCAATCTGATCGCAGACGTCATGGTGGCTCGCGAGGACTTTATCCAACAGCATCCGGACGTCATCAAGGCGTTTGTGCAAGGGTGGATGGAGGGGACCACGGAGGCGAACCGCCATCCGGAAACGGCTGCTCAACTGCTTATGGAAAATGAGCCAGTCTATAAAGCCCTTGGCGAGGACGAGACGATGAAGGGTCTCTCTACCGTAAAGTGGGCGACGCTGGAAGACAACACGAAGATGTTTGGGCTGGACGGTAGCGAACCGCTTTTCGACCGGCTTTTCACCCAAGCCGGAAAGGCCTGGGTGATGCGCGGGATTATCGACAATCAGGTATCCCCCTCGGTGGCCAAAGATACGACCGCGCTGAAAGATGTCTACGCGGCGCTCTCGCCCGACGTGAGGCCTGTCGCTCAGAAAGAAGAGTTCCCCGTGAAATCCCCGCCGCCCGCCGCGGCCAGGACTGCGCCGGCGGTCATGTCGCGTCCAGTCAACATCTACTTCGAGTCCGGCCGTGCCGCGCTTGACAGCAGCGCCCGGCAGGTCCTCGACTCCGTTGCCACGATGTCGCAGGCTTTCTCCAACGCCTATGTAAGGGTCGAAGGGAATACCGACAACGTTGGAAACCCGGAAGGCAACCAGTCGCTCAGTCAAAGCCGAGCCCAGGCAGTCGTCAGCTACCTGGTTGCCAAATACGGCTTCGACCGGAATCGATTCATCGCGCTAGGGAACGGTCCGAATAAGCCGCTAGCCTCGAACAGCACCGCCACGGGCCGTTCCAAGAATCGCCGGACCGATATCCAAATCGTGACTCGGTGAGTGGGATTTGTTCAATTCGGAGCGGCCAAGCGCCATATCGGCGCTCAGCTGGCCGGTCCGAAGCAGAGAAGGGCTGCGAAGCGGGAGGTCGCGGATAGACCAGCCTCCCCAGCAGACGCACGTTGAAGCCCACGAGGTGCACATCCAGCGCGTAAACCACCACCGGCGCGAAATCTTTGGTGTCCGGCAGCCGCTGAGCAAGGCCGCAGACACGACGCTGGGCATCGTTGGGATCCTGATCGTCGTTGTCGTTTGGTGCGTCCTAACCTACGGCCATTTCGTGCGACCGCTGTTCCTACCGACTCCCACCGTGATGTGGGAGAGCGTCCAGGAGCTCGACCACAAGCACTGGCTTTTCCCCGCGATCGTGCATAGCACCTGGCGAGTCACCCAGGCTCTGTTTTGGGTCGTCCTGATCGGCATTCCGATCGGCATTCTCATGGGCGCGTTCGCACCCGCCGACGCGCTGCTGAGAAAGCTCTTGAGCGGTGGCAAGAGCGTCCCGACTACCGGCATTGCAGGGCTTATCATTCTTTGGTTCAGCATCGGTGAGACTGCGAAGATCGTGTACCTCTTCATCGGCGCAATCTTCTACATGGTTATCCTGGTACGCAGCGCGGTGATGAACGTCAACGAGGCATACCTGAAGGTTGCGCTGGACCTGAACGCCACCCGGACTCAAATCATCACGCGAGTGCTTCTACCGGGGGCTTTGCCGGCTATCTGGGACGCGATTGCTGTCTGCAACGGCATCATGTGGACCTACATCGTGCTCGCCGAGTTCATCAATAGCAGCGAGGACTCGCTTGGTCTCGGCTATCTGCTGATGATCGGAAGCCGCACAGAAGAACCAGGAATCGTTTTCAGCACCCTCATCATCGTGGCCATTATTTCCAGCGCGAGCGACTGGCTAATGCAGTCGATCCGAAGGCGGTACATCAATTGGTAGAGGAGACTCGGCCTCCGGTCATTGAGCTTAAAGATGTCTCAAAGACATTTCCCGGTGGTCACAAAAGCGAGCGACTGGTTGCCGTCGAGAATGTCGACATCTCCATTCCGGACGAGGCAACCGGCGAGTTCGTTGCTTTGCTTGGACCGTCCGGGTGCGGCAAGAGCACAATCCTTAGCATGGTCGGCGGGCTTCTGGATCAGTCAAGTGGGACGGTCAAGACTTTCGGTAAGGACGTGCACGGATCGAACCCTGACACGGTGACCGTTCAGCAGGCATACACTTGTTTCCCCTGGCTCACCGTGCTGGCGAACGTTGAGTTCGGACTGCAGATCATGGGAAAGAGCGGCTCGGAAGCTAAGTCGATCGCCACCGACTATCTGGGCCGGGTTGGCCTTAGCGAGAGACTGGGCGCGTATCCACGCGAGTTGTCCGGCGGCATGCAGCAACGAGTCGCTATTGCCCGTGCCCTCGCGACCAAGTCTCGCATCCTGCTGATGGACGAGCCGTTTGGCGCCCTGGACGCCCAGACTCGCGCCGATATGCAGCAGATGCTGCTTAACCTTTGGGCTCAAGAGAAGCAGACCGTGCTTTTTGTCACCCACGATATCACGGAAGCCGTGCTTCTTGCCGAAAGAGTCATTGTGTTCTCGTCTCGGCCGGCCAAAGTCGTTCAAGACGTTAAGATCCCATTTGGCCGTCCGCGTCCCCCGGAACTGCTCTCCGACCCCGAGTTCGTCAAGACCTGTCAGGCGCTTCTTGCGCTACTCAAGCAGGGTCCGGTGATGGGACAGGTGAGAGTGAGCCTATAGACGGGGGGGTGCTGCCATACTTGAACGCGGTTCCGGCTTGAAATTCGACCCGTCCGACCCAAGATATCGCAGTGTTCGGTCACGTTACGCGGCTGCCTTCATGGAGCCGGCGAACATGGTCAGTCTCGCCAGCCTGACTGCGCTTTCTCTCGCCACTCTCAATCCCCTCCCGTTCCTGGGCGGGATCGTAGCGGAGGCGGTCTACCTTCTTTTCGTTCCCGATACCAAGTGGTTTACCGACCGGCTTGAGTCCAAGTTCGATCTTGAGGTCAAGGCTCATCGGGCGGCACTCAAGGCAAAGCTCTTTCCGAAAGTCCGGGACGAGGTGAAGGACAAGTTCCAGTGGCTGGAAAGCTCCCGCGCTCAGATTGAGGAAGGCTCCGATGTCAAAGACAAATGGTTTCGGGAGGCGCTGCGTAAGCTCGATTTCCTTTTAGAGAAGTATCTGGAGTTCGGAGACCGCGAGGCGGAGTTCCTGAACTACCTGTTCAACCTGATGCGGGAGAGCTACTCCTCCATGACGCCCGATGAGATCCGCCATCTGCCGAGCACTTGCCGCCCCCAGTATTTCGAGGCCGGTCCGGCGGCGGCACGTTTGTCGCACGAGGAGGTCAAGATGATCATCGACGTCATCGAGAACCACTACCAGCTCGAGCTGTCCCGGATGACGGATCAGATCGAGTCGGAGACCGTGCTCGCCACCAAGGAGATTCTGATCAAGCACCAGCAGGTACTAACCAGGCGGCGCGAGTTCATCGTGCGCCTTAGCGACATGCTGGTCAACCTTCGCCACCAGATGGAGTTGATCGCCGAGACTTTCGGGCTGATCAACGACGAGATGAGGGCGCGATCGCCGGAGCAAGTGCTTGCCGACATCGACCAAGTGGTTATCCAAGCCACCTCGCTCACCGATGCGCTCGATCAGGTCACTCCTGCTGATCAGGTGGTTGTTGCGAATGTTTGACTTGGTGTACTGTCTTTGAATTATGAGCCTTAGAAACGCCCTCCATAAAGCGGCCGGACTCTTTGTCGAGATACCGCCGAGCGATTCGAGGTTTGACGTGATGTCCGCGCCGGATCCTGAACCTTCCCCCGTCGTAGCTTCAGCTCCGGTCGCGGCGCCGGTTAGAACGGTTGAGCAGGTTGTCCAGCAAACACCCGGGCCGTCGCTATCAGAAATCAAGGTCCCGGAGGCAACTGCAGCGCAGCCGTTGATGTCATCTGACGGAACGCCGGATTTCGCCGAGATCTTTGTCAAAGCTGGGATCCCGGCTGTCGCTTTCGGTGCTGACGAGGCACTCCAGGTCATCAATTCGTTACCATCCGACCTTCCGATGGACCTGAAGCGCAAGACGGTTGGGGCGACCCTCAATGCGATGGGAAAGGCAACCGGGATCGCGACCGATTCGATCGTGGCGGATGCCTCACGAAAGATCGCGGCGCTCACCTCTTTTACCGAACAGCTTTCCGCCCAGACCACCCTTTATCAGCAGTCAGTCCAGCAGCAGATCGTCGACCTAAAAGCCCAGATCGCGGAATGTGAGGCAAAGATCGCCGACACCAAAGACAAGCTGGCCAAGGTGGTCCAGCAATGCGAGGCGGAAGGCGGCCGGCTGGACGACGTCCTGGAGTTCTTCACCCTGGACATCGCACCCAGCAAGCACGCGTAGGGCTGTCACAATTATTGACGTATCCCCTGAACCGTCCTCTGCTTGCATGACGCCAGGGCAAGGATTAGGGGCGTCGCCTTCGGGCGGCGCTCTCCTGTTTGGATTGGCCGTTTTTGAAAGGCTGCGCTTCAGTCGATGATCTGGCGCGCGAGGTCGGACTTTGGAGCGGGCAGGGAGCGCGTAAAATTCGTGATGGATTTTTCCTGGCGCTCGTAGAGCTTGCTCTCGATTTGGTGGACCAATACGTTGCGGCTCCAGCCGAATTCCACGGCGTGGCGGGCCTGCCAGTGGCGAGGGATCTCGTCTTTGATCTTGTCAATTAGGACGCAGTTGTGAAACCATGGCAATTTTGCAGCAACCTGCTGCAAAATTGGCTCGTCGGTCCAAACCCTCGCGAAGGCGAGCATGTAGTCGAGGTTGCGTGGGCTGAACCCCTTCATTTCGGGAAAGGCTTTGCGAAGGTCAGCGGAAAGCTTTGGAACGATTTTTGCGCCCCAACCCTGAGTCTTCTGTGCCGCGGCAATGCGTCCGCCGATGTTCCAATAAAGCAGTACTAACTCGCTGTTCACAGCGACTGCGGCGCGCACCTGAGCTGAGCGGATTCTGTCCTTCAGGTCTTCGAGGAAACGGCCCGTACTCGGTCGGGATAGCAAGGCTATTGTCGTCCGTGATGGGGTTCTCCTATTTTGCAAGCGCGCTTGCAAAATTGCGCATTCGACTCGTGCGGTAGGTTCCTGAGCAAAGGGCCATGGAGGCTTGCATCGGGAGTGACATTCTCGTAGGTAGAGCCATCGGCGACATTCTACATGTTCGGATGAAAATCATCAGGGTTTAAACCAAGTTCCCGGATGCCCGCTTTGGCTTCTTCGATACCTGCTGGAGTCACGGCTCCGTCAATGAGCGCCTGGGCGATTTGCTCGTTGGTGTACATGCGTATTTCGCGTTTTGGCCGGACTTCGGCGGGGATGAGCCGCAACTCATCCCCATCAGGGAGCAACAGGAACAGAGTGTGAGCCCCGTAGCCCTTCGCCTTGCGCAGAGCAGAAGGAATGACGATGTGCCCACGGGCATCCATTTCGACAGGATACGATTCACGCATTTGCGGCCTCGACGTTCTTGCGGTTCATACGTTATTGTAGCGAATCGCGAGGGAAATACGAGCCGTCGGATACTTCTAAATGAACCCTGTTCATCGCTGCGATGTCGCACTATAATAGTAGATATCTGTGCGGTATTTGGCTTTCATTCAGTTGGATCATTTCTACGTTAAAGAGCTTCCCGGCTCTAACCTCCCCGCCGTCGTGACTCATGACGATTGTGTCCTCGATGCCGACTTGGCGGCTCTGAAACGGGGGATCAGGATAGGTTCCGGCGAGTCTGAGGCTCGGGCGATCATGCGTGGCGACGGGCGTTTTGTGGCGTGGGATCCGGAGCCGTTCGCCAAAGCCTCCCATGAGTGGCTGACCATCGCGTCGGAGTTCAGCGATGTGATTGAGCCGGTCCAGCAACACGCCGCCTATGTCGATCTATCGCTTCATCCTCGACCCGGCAAGATCTTTCCAAGCATTCTGAAGACCCTTAGCAGCCGTCTTCAGCTTGAGGTGACGGGCGGACTTGGTCCGAATCGCTGGCTGGCCAAGGAGGTCACAGGGATAATCACCGACGCGAGGACTGTTACGGCCAACCTCGATACGAGGCGACTGCCGGCCGATTCGGAAGACATCGCCAGGCTGATCCAACTGGGCTATCGCAGGATCGGGGAGGTTGCCGAGATTCCATTCGCGACTCTACGCAGGCAGTTCGGAGAGCGGGCGCTTGGTATAGCTCGAGCCGCACGAGGTGGAGGAGACTCCGAGGTTCAGGCGAAGTTCCCGGAGAGTTCGGTCGCCTCTCGTTTCACCTTCGATGGCCCTCCAGACACGCTGGAGGTGCTGGATCGAGGGCTTTACACTGCGGCAGATCTCTTGGGCAAGGAACTAAGCGATCGGGATGCGGGAGGGAAGCAGGTCGAGCTT
>Ga0302326_10023893_pt1 | contig 12438 bp, 13 predicted proteins | sample Palsa_T0_3_FD_202264 | JGI IMG/M metagenome (GOLD analysis project Ga0302326, IMG submission 202264) | Peat permafrost microbial communities from Stordalen Mire near Abisko, Sweden - Palsa_T0_3 | ecosystem: Environmental > Terrestrial > Soil > Palsa > Peat permafrost | place: Sweden: Abisko...
ACGATGCGGGCGCTGAGTTCAATGCGCGCAATGTCACCGGCGGCATCGACAACGACTTCGGCATTCCGGTGAGCCAGGACCACTCCGCCGGTAGCCAGTTGCACGGCGTGCTGAAGGGCGGCGGAACTTACATCAATTTGAAGAATGTCAACGGCACGATCTGCATCATGCCGATGTCCCACGGCCGCCGCGTCAAGTTCACGTAGGGCCTAGTGGGGCAGGCTCGCAGCCTGCGGCGGCCTCGCAGGCCGCCAACGCGCAGCGCGTCTTTTAAGGGAGGTGCACCGATGAACCGCCGCCAACTGTTGCTCGGCTTGGCCGCCGCCGGACTCGATTTGAACGCCCAGGAGCCGTCGCCCGGCTCGCTCTATATCCCCAAGCCGCACCTCGTCGAAGACCGCAAATTTCTCCAGGACTTCATGGACGAATTCGCCTTCGCCGATCTGGTCACCGCCAGCCCCGGTATCCGCATCACGCACATCCCGACCTTCATCGATCGCACCGCGCCCTACGGCACCGTCTTCGGACACATTTCGCGCCAGAACCTCCAGAGCAAGTGTTTCGACGGCCAGCAATCCGCCGTAATCGTGTTCCGCGGCCCGCATAGTTACATCTCACCCACCTGGTACACCAAGCCGGAAGCCGTTCCCACGTGGAACTTCGCTGTGGTTCACGCCACCGGCCGGCTCAAGCCCATCGCGGATACGAAAGCGCTGCACGACTTGCTTGCCCGGCTCATCGCCAAGTTTGAGGGCCCCGACTCCGTCTACAACTTCGCCAAGCTGCCTGAGAGCTACACCAATGGCCTGATCGGCGGCATCATCGGCTTTGAGATGCAGATCGAACTCCTGGAGGGCAAGTTCAAACTGGGCCAGGAACGCAGCGACGCCGATAAACAAGCCATCCTGAAAAACCTGCAATCCGCCAAATCCGCGCGCTCGATCTCCGACTTCACCGCGGAATTCTACAAGCGCGGCTGATCGCCGAGCAGGCATCAGCCTGTCAATCGGCCCCCGCCAGCACGGCCACAAACCAGCGGCCGGCATGCACGACGCGCGCGCCGCCGAGTTCCGCGATCAGTTGTGCCGGCATGAAGTAGCGTTTATAAACCGTGTGCCGGGAACCATCCAGCAGCACGCGTTCCTGCACCTCTTCCGGCTGCACGTCGTCCCGCCATGCCGCGTCGATGATCAGCACCCGCTCCGCCACCCGCCGCGCCTCCGTCAGAAACCGCGCGCGCATGCCGGCGTCCAGATGCCCGTAGAAGTGGGCCGCCATCAGACACTCGAAAGCCCCCGCGCCAAAGGGCAGCCGCAGCGCATCGCCCTGCAGCACGCGTCCGCCGGTAACCCGCCCGCGCGCGATACGTAGCATCGCAGGGCTCTGATCCAGCCCGGCGACACAGCCTGCCAAATGCTGCGTGAGGAAGCCTGTGCCGCACGCCGCATCCAGCACCAGCCGCATGGGCAGCGCCCGCAGGCAGACCAGCAACGCCTCCAGTTCCGCGTGCCACCCCGGCCGGACCCGCGCCGCAAACAAACCCGTGCCCCGATACCAGTCGTCGTATTCCGGCGCCCGGCGGTCGTAGTAGATCCGCTCCGCCTCCGTCATCTTTCTCTATCTTGCGCTATCCCGCCCGCCAGGTGCGCCTGGAGGTACCATCGGGTGTGGCCTTCATATAAGGAGACCTTTATGTCAGATTTGAGCCACGACTTTGATTTCATCGTGATCGGCTCCGGCTTCGGCGGCAGCGTGACCGCGCATCGCCTGACTGAGAAAGGCTACCGCGTGGCGGTAATCGAAATGGGGCGCCGCTGGACGCCCGCGAACCTGCCCTCCACCAACTGGCTGATCTGGCGTTGGTTCTGGCGCCCGCGCCTGGCCCTCCGCGGCTTCTTCAACATCGAGTACTTCAAGCATGTCACGATCCTGCACGGCTGTGCCGTGGGCGGCGGATCCATCACCTATGCGAACACCATGCTGGTTCCGCAGAATTCCGTGTGGGACAGCGGCTCGTGGGCCGGCCTGGCCGACTGGAAAAGCCAGATGCCGCGCCACTATGACACGGCCTTGCGCATGCTCGGCGTCGTCGAGAACCGTATTCTCGGCCCGGCGGACCACTTCTTGAAACAGGCAGCCGACGCCGCCGGGGTGGGCCACACCTTCTACCGCACCAGCGTGGCGGTCTTCGAGCCGCCCGAAGGAGAAGCCGGCGGCAAGACTTATCCCGATCCGTATTTCGCGGGCGATGGTCCCGCGCGCTGTACGTGCATTGCTTGCGGCGGCTGCATGGTGGGATGCCGCTACAATGCCAAGAACAGCCTCGACAAGAACTACCTTTATCTTGCGGAAAAGCACGGCGCGCAAATCTTCGACGAGACCAAGGTCGTGGACGTGAAGCCGCTCTGCGGCGCCGCGGACGGCAGCGCGGGGTACGAAGTGCGCACCGAGAATTCCATCTCGCTCCTGGCCAGGCATCCCCGGCGTTTCACTTGCCGCGGAGTGGTCTTTGCCGCTTCGGCGCTGGGCAGCATGGACCTGCTCTTCCGCCTGAAATTGAAAGGCTCGCTCCCGGCCCTCAGCAATCAGCTCGGCAATCGTGTGCGCACCAACGCCGAATCGTTGATCGGCGTGCGCGTCCCCGGCAGCCGCGAGGATTTTTCCAAAGGCATCGCCATCGGATCGGGCATCTACCTGGACGATTACACGCACATCGAAGCGGTGCGCTACCCCGCGGGTTCCGACGCCATGGGTCCGTTGGCCACGCTGCTTACCGGCGGCCGGCCGGGCCACACGCGCATCCTGTCCTGGCTCGGCACGCTTTTCGGTTCGCTGCTGCGGCATCCCATCCGCACGGCGCGCGCGTTGCACCCCTTTGGCTGGGCCCGCGAGTCGATCATTTTTCTGTGCATGCAGACCCTGGACGGCCACATCGACATGCGCTTGCGCCGCCGCTGGTTCTACCCGTTCAAGAAGATCCTGGTGAGCCAGGGTAAGAAGGTCCCCACCTTTATCCCCCAGGCCAACGAGTTTGCGAGCAAGGCCGCCCAACTGATCGGCGGTACGCCCATGAGCATGGTGACCGAGATCCTCTTCAACGTCCCTGGCACTGCGCACATTCTGGGCGGCTGCCCCATGGCCGGCTCTTCCGCCGATGGCGTCGTCGACCACCGCAATCGCGTCTTCGGCTATAAGAACATGTACATCTGCGATGGCTCCGTGCTGGCGGCCAACTTGGGCGTCAACCCGAGCCTGACAATCTGCGCCGTGACCGAGCGGGCTATGACTTACATTCCGGCCGCGGCGGAGACGGCTTGGAACGATGAGCCCGGCAATGATACCGCGCGGCCGGGCACGCCTTACTTCTTGCGCGACGCCGGCGGCACCATTCCGTTAGCCCGGTAATAGGCGACCAACAGTCCATAATGTTCGCCGGCGTGCTCGATAACCGAAATCCACGGCTCCACGGACCGGTGAAAACTCTCCGCCGGCAGGGACTTCAAAGTGGCCGTGGCATCCGCGATGGACTTCTCAAGCAGCGCCACCGCCGCTTCCTTGGTCTTGTAATTCGCCGGATCGAGCTCGTCCCACTTGACCTTTTCGCCCCGGCCGGCTTTGGCCGCATAAACGTTGCCGGAGGCGATGTGCACGATTACGGCGCCGAACGAGCGCATCTCCGGACGCAGTTTGTAATCGTATTTGTCCCCCGGAAAGTCCTTGGCCATATCCAGTACCTGGCGGTTGATATAAGCGAAAGCTCCGGCGAGTTCTTCGGCCGGCGTTTGCGGCTGTTCGGCCCAGAGTCCCGCGGCCAGAGCCGCCACTGCGCCAATCCTAATGTAACCTGCTAATCTAAGCATAGTGGTTACAGCGTATCACGGCCCCGGTAACCTGTCCAAAATCATTGACCGGTTACATGTAAAATTTATCGGCGGGCGGCTCTGCCTGGACTTCGTAAACACGGTGGGCGGACGCGATCCGGCAGGCGCCGTGATCCGGGACAAAATCGCCGCTTACGAAGACCTGCTGGCGTGGAGCGTGCTGGCCGGAACCATGAACCGCCGGGGTGAAGGCATCCTGGCCATTTTGGCCGCGCGCCGGACCCCCGAGGCGGCGAACGTTCTGGCGCGAGCCATTCAACTGCGCGAAGGGCTTTACCGGCTCTTCAAAAGTGCGATCGAAGGCTGGCGGACGCCGGCAGCCGACGCGGAGATATTGCGCGATGAACTCAGCATCGCCAGAGCGCACCAGCGCCTGAGCGCCCAAGCCGGCCGCTTTGTCTGGACCTTTCCGAAACGGCTAACCGCGCTCGACGGCATCCTATGGCCTTTGCCGCTATCGGCCGCCGAACTGCTCACCTCCGGCGATTTGCCCAGTCTCGGCCAATGCCGCGGCGGAGACTGCGGATGGCTTTTCCTGGATACCAGCCGCAACCACCGCCGCCAGTGGTGCGATATGCAGGATTGCGGCAACCGGGCGAAAGTGCAGCGATTCAGGCAGAAGCTGCGCGCCCGGTCGTGACCGGCGATCAATCCGCGCGGCGAATGCCCAGTTCGTCCAGGTGCACCAGCAGGTCCAGTGGGTCCTGATAAACCCGATAGGCCCCGGCCCTCTCCAATTCTTCCTGGCCATAGCCGCCGGAAAGCAGTCCCACGCCGAGCGCCCGGGCGCGCTGCGCGGCCAGCAGATCCCAGATGCTGTCCCCGACCACGATCGAGTCGTGAATGGACACACCCAGCCGGTCGGCCGCGGCCAGAAACAGGTCCGGATCCGGCTTCGCGTGGCGCACCTGGTCGCGCGTCACAACCGGAACCTCGGGCCCCACGTTCAGCGCTTTCAGTGAGGGGTTGGCGCTCTCCGGCCTCCCGCTGGTGGCGATGGCATAGGGGACCTGCGTCAGCGAAAGGTGCGCCAGCAGTTGTTCGGCGCCGGGAAGCGGCCGCACCTGCGACCCCAGCCTGGCATACGCCGCCGCGTGGTATTGTTGCAGCCGCTCGGCCTCTTCACCGGTAATCTTGCGCCCCGTCTCGCGCAGCAGCGCATTCACGAACAAGCCGCCGCTCATGCCAATGCGCCGGTGAATCCGCCAGACGGCCAGACGAATGCCGCCCTGCTCCAGCGCCTCCCGCCACGCCAGCACTTGCTGGTAAACGCTGTCGATCAAAGTGCCGTCGAGGTCGAACAGGAACGCCGCGCCCATTTGAAGATCGCACTCCAGGTGTTGTACACTAATATCTTAGTCCACTAGCTCCGACGCATTCAGTGTGTCCAGGCGCGAAATTCAGAGGTTATCCATGCACGCAATCATTGAGACCGGCGGAAAACAGTACCGGGTCGCCCCTGGCGACGTCGTCCGGGTGGAAAAACTGGAAGGCGAAGTCGGTTCCGAAATCGATCTGCCCCTGCGCGCGGTATTCAGGGAAGAGGGCCAACTGGTCGTCGGCCCGGATCTGGGGCAGGCTACTGTGAAAGGCACCATCGTCGGCAATGGCCGGGGAAAAAAAGTGCTGGTCTTCAAGTTCAAGCGCAAGAAACAGTACAAGCGCACGATAGGGCATCGCCAGGACTTCACGGAAGTGAAGGTAGGCGACATTCTGGTTTAGGGTGAAGTATGGCGCATAAAAAAGGTTTAGGCAGTTCCAAGAACGGGCGCGACTCCAACGCGCAGCGGTTGGGCGTGAAACGCTTCGGCGGGGAATTGGTGCCGGGCGGGTCGATCATTGTCAGGCAGCGCGGCACCCCCATCAAGCCCGGCGAGAACGTCGGCTGGGGCAAGGACGACACGCTCTTCGCCAAGGTGACGGGCGTCGTTGAGTTTCGCGACCGCGGCCGCCAGGGCAAATTCGTCAGCATCAAGGCAGTCGCCTAGATTAGCCGCGACCATAACTCAGCCGCGGCCATTACGGAGCGGTTGCCGTGTTCCCCCGATGTTTATAGATGAAGCTCGCATCCTGGTGAAGGCCGGGGATGGCGGCAACGGTTGCCTCGCCTTTCGCCGCGAGAAGTATGTTCCGCGCGGCGGTCCCAGCGGCGGCGATGGCGGCCGCGGCGGCGATATCTTCCTGGTTTCCACCGAGCATCAAAACACGCTGATCCAATTCCGTTTTAATCCCGAGCACAAGGCGCAGCGCGGCCGGCATGGTGAGGGCAGCGATTGCACCGGCGCCGAAGGCTACTCGATCGACCTGAAGGTGCCCGTCGGAACGGTGGTTTACGACGACGCCACCGGCGAGCAGTTGCACGATTTCACGACCTCCGGCGAGCGTTTCCTGGTAGCCCGCGGCGGCCGCGGCGGCAAGGGTAACGCGCGGTTTGCCACTTCCACGCACCAGGCGCCCACCGAGCATGAGCCCGGTAAGCCCGGCCAGGAACGCCGCCTGCGCCTGGAGCTCAAGCTATTGGCCGACGTGGGTCTGGTCGGATTCCCCAACGCCGGCAAGTCCACCCTCATCTCCCGCATTTCCGCTGCGCACCCCAAGATCGCCGACTATCCTTTCACCACGCTCGAGCCGCAATTGGGCGTCGTCTCCTTCGACGATTACCGCAGCTTCGTGGTGGCCGATATTCCCGGCCTGATCGAAGGCGCGCACCTGGGGCACGGCCTGGGCACGCAGTTTTTGCGTCACATCGAGCGCACGCGCCTGCTCGCCCACCTGGTGGACGTGTCGGAGTCGAGCGGCCGCGAACCCGCGCATGATTTCGAAACGGTGATGGCGGAATTGGCCAGCTTCAGCGAAGACCTGGCCGCCAAGCCCATGATCGTAGTGGCTACTAAGATGGACGCCGCGCAGGACCCCGCACGCGTGGAGTCGTTGCGTCAGATCGCAGCCCAGCGCGGCTTGGAGTTCTTTGAGATATCCAGTGTCACCGGACAAGGTCTCAACGAGCTGCGTTATGCGATGGCGGAGAAAGTGTTGGTCCCGATAAATAACCCCGATGCTGACGGGGCATGAAATCCATGGCAAAGCCCTGTTTCACTTTCCTGCTGCTCGCCGCCGGCGCATTCGCCCAGGCGCCCAAACTGCGGCTCGGCGACGACGTCCAGCCGGTACGCTACCGCGCGGAACTCACTGTCGATCCACAACTGGACACTTTCACCGGGAAAATTGAAATCGACCTGGAGGTGCGCAAGCCCGCCGCGATCGTTTGGTTGAATGCTCACGATCTCACCATTGACTCCGCCCAACTGTCCGCAGGCGGGCGCACCGAGGACGCCAAGGTTCAAACCAGCGGCGACGAATTCGCCGGATTCGCGGCCACCTCGGCGATCCCCACCGGCCCCGCGCAACTCCGCATCGAGTATCGCGGCGCCATTAGCAAGACCGGCGGCGACGGGCTGTTTAGGGAGCGGGATGGCGGCGAGTGGTACGTTTACTCGCAGTTCGAATCGATTGAAGCGCGCCGGGCCTTCCCCTGCTTCGACGAGCCCGGTTTCAAGACGCCCTGGCAGCTGACCCTGCATGTAAACAAGTCCGATGCCGCAGTCTCCAATACTCCCGTGCAATCGGAGACCGATGAGCCGGGCGGCCGCAAGAAGGTGGTGTTCACCGAAACCAAGCCCGTGCCCAGTTACCTGGTGGCGTTAGGGGTGGGACCGTTCGATTTCGTCGAAGCGGGCAAGGTCGGACAGAACCGCACGCCGCTGCGCATGATTACTCCCAAAGGCAAAGCCGCGCAGGCCAGGTATGCGGCGGAGGTGACCGGGCCGCTGCTTGCCGCACTGGAAGACTATTTCGGCGTGCCGTACCCCTATGAAAAGCTCGACATCCTGTCCGTGCCCCTCTTTGGCGGCGCGATGGAGAATGTCGGGCTGATTACCTGCGTGCAGAGTGTCATGCTGCGCGACCCGGCGCAGGACAGCATCAGCCGCCAGCGCGAATATGCGCTGATCATCGCCCACGAGATGGCCCACCAGTGGTTCGGCGACCTGGTGACTACCGCGTGGTGGAACGACATCTGGCTCAACGAAGCGTTCGCCTCCTGGATGGATTCGAAGATCATCCGCCACTGGAAGCCGGAGTGGAACACCGTCGTCGACGAGCAGGACACACGCCTGGGCGCCATGGGCGGCGACGGGCTTGTCTCCGCGCGGAAGATCCGCCAGCCCATCGAAAGTATCGACGACATCGCGAACGCCTTTGACGGCATCACCTACAGCAAGGGCGAGGCGGTCATCGGCATGTTCGAGAACTGGATGGGCGAAGACGCCTTTCGGCGCGGCGTGCAGCGATACATTCGCCAATACGCCTGGCGGAACGCGACGGCCGGCGACTTTCTGGATGCGCTCTCCTCGGCGGGCAGCCAGCCGGTGGGGCGCGCGTTCTCCACGTTTCTGGATCAGGCGGGCGTGCCCCTGGTGTCAGTCGGCCTGCACTGTGGTGCTGCGGGCGGGGCCACCCTGCATCTCACCCAGAAGCGCGCGCTGCCTTTAGGATCGCCGGGTTCCACGCAGCAAATCTGGCAGGTTCCGGTATGCGTACGCTACGGCGATGGCAGCGCCACACATCGCGCGTGTACCCTGCTCACCGAAGCGTCCATGGACTGGAAACTGGCCGAGGCCGGAACCTGCCCCGCATGGGTGGAAGCCAATGCCGATGGGAAGGGCTATTACCGCACGCGCTACGAAGGCGATCTGCTGGACAAACTGCTCGCCGGCGGCGGGGCGCATCTCTCTCCGGCGGAACGTGTCGCGGCGCTTGGAGATGTGGACGCGCTTACCGGAATGGGTGAAATCAAGAGCGCGGATGCGCTCGCGTTGGCGCTGGCGTCCGCGGGCGATCCGGTGCGCCAGGTAGTGGAGTCGGCGGCCGGCATCGTCGGGGGCATACACGACAACATGCTTCCCACGGAACTGCGGCCGAATTACGCCAGATTGGTTGACCGGGCGTTCGGCGCGCGGGCGCGCGAACTGGGCTGGAAGGCGAAAGCCGGCGAAGACGCCGACACGCGCCTGTTGCGATCCTCGATCGTGCCGCTAGTAGCGCTCTGGGGCGTGGATGGGTCGCTGGCTGCCGAGGCTCGGCAACTCGCCCAGCAGTGGCTCGCGGACCCTATCGCCATCGATCCGGAGATCGCCGGTCCGCTGCTTACTGTGGCGGCGCGCACCGGCGGCGAAGCCTTCTTCAAACAACTGTCGGCCGCTTTGTCCCACACTGAAGACCGCCACCAGCGGGACCTGATTTTGGGCGCGATGGGATCTTTCAGCGATCCGCACATCGCGCGAGCGGCTATGGAACTGGCGCTCAAGCCCGAATTCGACCTACGGGAAGCCAACGCCTTGCTGGTCGGACCCCTTGGCGCGCGCGAGACCAAAGCTCTTCCCTTCGAGTTCGTGAAGGCCAACTATGACGCCCTGGTCGCCAGGATACCCGCAGGAACGGCATTTGGGTTCGGCGAGTTTTTGCCATTTGTGGGGAGTGACTTCTGGGTAGTGTCCCAAGAGCGGGTTGATTTGCAGATTGCAATAATCGCCTCCGGTTTTACGTCCCAAGCACTTTAACCTTGGATCGGAGGAAGTAGTCAATATCCTCCAGCGCCGTTAGCAGGCTTGTCATGGTAGTGCTGGCCGAAACCCTGAAAACCTCCTGCGTGGTGGGCCACCCAAGGTCAACCCATGCGCTACGCATTAGTTCCCGCGTACGCTCAAAAGCAACCGATTCTGCAAAAAGGGAAGCATGTGCTTCCCGCCACGGTTCTCCAAACTTCGGCCAAGCCTTCAGAGGATACTGCGATTCAGCGGGGTTTGCGCCGTTGATTTCCCGGTATAGGCGGATGTGGGTGTGGATCGCGTCCCAGATCGCCTTGAGAAGCAAATCCCGCCTCAGATCCTCCGTGCTGGTTATGTGTTTCCCCGCTCGCGCGGCGGAATGTTCTAAGACGATCATCAAAACGGAGATCAGTACAACCACCGCCAGAAGAATCGTTGTTGGGGATGGCTGCGCTATCGTCTTGCCGCTGGTGCTGACATACAGGGCGGCGGATGCAACGATCAATTGCATAATCTGCCCCTTGTTTGCAAACCACGCTTTGTCCATCCCGTCATTCTATCGAAACTCTTGACAGGCCGCCCTTCTAGCGGCCTGCGCTTGATCCAATCGTATTGGCTCATATTTTACTCTCCTTTCGGTTATAATCCTCGGTGTGTGGGCGGTGATCAGCAAGTTGGACACCTTCGAACTTCTCAGGCGTCTTTTTGCGCTTCCGATTTTGGCCGCGCTCGCTGGCATAGCATTCTCAAGGCTGCGCAAACACAAGGCGCGCCACAACCCAATATTTGGCGATAACCCCCCGTGGACCTTTGCTTGTTTCCTTACGTCGGTCATATTGTGGCTCGCCTTGTTTCTGATTGAGGAACTCCTCGGTTGCCAGGGAAGGCAATACTGCTTGGAGGATTGGGGAAGAATCCCGCTGAAGGGGGCGATATGGGCGGTAGTCATCGCCGCCGGTGTGCTTCTGTTCAAGGCGTGGAGGATGGTAGTTAGACGGGCGCAGTAGCGGATGGGTACACTATTGGGGGATTGCGGCTGGTGTGCTGGTCGCCGGGTTGCTTCGGGTTTATTTCTGGACCTTACACGGAAAGGTTTCGATTAAAGCACGCAAAAGTACGAGTCCGATGAAACTACCATCTAGTTTCTCCTGCGTCACTGTTTTGGCGAGTTTGGCGATGTGCCGGTCTAGCATGTCTTCGTAGTTATCGGCATTCAACGCCAGATTCTCTGGCGCACAGTATAGCCTCTGACGATTCGTGGAATGCAAATAGGAGTTGGCCCAGCTAATTCCTTGGCCAACACCGTTGATGTACTCTTCGAGGAGCGCTTTTTGGGCTGGGTCCGAACTCTCCTTAAGGGCTTGGTATTCCTTAACGCGAAACTCAGCGCTGAGGGATTGCGCACCGATCCCGATAAGCAGAGACAAAACCACGGCCCTAGTAATCCTGCGGAGCATTTATGGGCCTCCGGTGGAATGTTACCATAAAACGAAAGGCCCGGCTGGCACCGGGCCGAAAATCTTGGGGCACTTCAATTATGCAATAGAGGTGTGTCAAGATGCAACACGGTCAAGCAGGCCCACGGCGAAAGGGAACCAAGTCACCCGTAACTACAACTTTGATTGGACCAGAGTTAATCACGACGGCGAGTTTTCCGGGTGCTTTGGAGGAACCCAAAGAAGCGGTCGCTGTCGGATCGAATACTAAAGTCGTTCCCCAGTACGGACGCGCTCCAAAGTCGATACCAGAGTCGTTAAAGTCTTGCAGTAGGCAGTCACCTTCAAAGACCAGCGCAACTGAGTTTCCAGAATCAACCGTGAGCCGCACATGCACGGGGCGGCTTTCGGTAAGCCAATTGTTAAGGACGGTGCGAAATGTATCTTCCGATGAGGTCATGGTATTCCTTTTTGCAAAAGACTACGGAGTCCGGTCAGCACGACTCATGGCGAAAGATCTTGGTTTCCATTATCGCCCCGGCTGGTTTCAGTTGCTCGAAAGCAATTCCTCCAGACTCCAGACATGATCTGTGATGCCCGCCGCGATGGCGGGCGTGGTCTTGATGGTCTGGTGCTTGCGGCAAAAATTGTACCACGCGAAGTGAAGCGCGATAGCTGCGCGGTGGTTCTCCACTTTCTTGCTGAAACCGTTGGTGAGCCGCGTTAACCGGCGAATCTGCATCCGCATGGTGAGGTTCTGTCGCTCAACATGGCTGGTGCAGATGCGTGCCTTTTCCGGCTCACCAAAGATGGTCTTGGAGTAACAGGACAGTACTTCTGGTGGGGAGTATCTCCGCTGTTCTTCACCCGAAGGCACCCCGTACACCTTGATTATCTGCCCGTAGTCGCATCGGTCGATTAGCAGGGTAGTAGCCACCGGCTCATAAGGCGTCCAACCATCCGTGCTCAACTGAAACCGCTGCTCCTCTGAAGTAGCCCACCGGAGCTTGCCCAGAAATCGGATTGCGCTCATTTTGGTGCGCGGCCCGACTTCAAACGCCAATATCAGCTTGGAGGTGCGCTCGATCCCCACGAAGCACCAGCAATCGCCAATGCTGTAGTCGTGCGCCTCAAACGGGAACTTGTGCGACTCCTTCTTGAAAACGTAACCCCAAAGCTCATCACATTGCACGTCCGTCGCCGGTACGTTCTGGACTTTGCTAGACATGAGCCTTTCGGACTTCTGGCCCGCCAGCACCAGGAGATCCAGGATCGTATCCCGATGCAGGCCGGTAAGCCTCTCCGTCGCCCGCACGCTGTTCCCTTCCAACAGCAGCCGCAAGGCCATCAGGCCGTCATCGACCCGCGTGTACATATTCTCAAAGAGCCGTTCGTGCGGCTCCGTATAGACCTTCCTGCACTGGCAGCACTGGTAACGCTGTAGCCCGCCACGGGTGCCGTACTTCCGGCATTGCGTGCGGCAATTGTGGCACGTCATTCCTAGCCCCTTGCTTT
>Ga0302326_10023894_pt1 | contig 12438 bp, 13 predicted proteins | sample Palsa_T0_3_FD_202264 | JGI IMG/M metagenome (GOLD analysis project Ga0302326, IMG submission 202264) | Peat permafrost microbial communities from Stordalen Mire near Abisko, Sweden - Palsa_T0_3 | ecosystem: Environmental > Terrestrial > Soil > Palsa > Peat permafrost | place: Sweden: Abisko...
GCATCATCGCTCTCAACCCAGGCCTTTGCATGTTATAAGCATAACTCCCCCTGACAATTTCAGGATTCCCGCCCCACGCCTGATGTTATATCCGGCATCGAAACCAGGATGAGAAATACCTTCAGCCAGTCAAATGAGCACCTTGAATGCGGCCGTCACCGACTCGATCGCCGCGCATTTCTCAAAGCCGCATCTTCGGCCGCCCTAGTGGCAGCCGCCGATCCCGCTTTCGCCGCGGATAATCCTCATGCCCACGACGCCCTTCTCGACGATTTATCCCATCGCAGTTTCCAGTATTTCCCCGACGCCATCGATCCCGAAACCGGCATCTGCCGGGACCTCATCCACGGTGAGCCCGCCGACAATCAAAAGAAAGGCGACGAGTCCCGCGGAAGCACCGGCGTCACCGGATTCGCGCTGACCGCGCTCTGCATCGGCGCGGAGCGCAAGTGGATCCACCGCCCGCAGGCAAAAGAACTCGTACGCCGCGCACTGCGCAGCTACACCAACGGCAAGGTATTCGCGATCAACGGATGGTTCTACCACTTCAACGACGTTCACACCGGCCAACGATGGAAGGAAGTGGAAGTCTCCACCAGCGACTGCATCTGGCTGCTGGCCGGCGCGCTCACCTGCCGGCAATACTTCCACGAAGATCGCGAAATCGCCGACCTCGCCACCCTGCTCTACAGCCGGTACGACTTTCTCTGGATGACCAACGGCAATGGCAAACTGCTCTCGCATGGGTGGAAACCAGAGGGGTTTCTCCAATTCCGGTACGAAAAATACTGCCAGCTCGCCGCAATGTATCTGCTGGGTATCGGATCGCCGGCCCATCCGCTCCCGCCTGACGCCTGGTACGCCTGGGAGCGCGATCCGAACTCCTACACTAACTACCACTACATCGGCACATCTCTTCTCTGGACCTACCAATATCCCTTCGCCTGGTTCGACTTTCGCGGCCGGCGCGAAAACCGGGCCTCCAAAATCGATTGGTGGCAGAACTGCCAGACCGCGACTCGTGCCCACCGAGAGTGGTGTTATACCGATCTCGCGAAGCAGTTCCCCGACTACACTCCCACCATCTGGGGAATCACCAGTTCTTCCAGCCCAACCGGCTATAAAGCATGGGGAGGTCCGCCTCTGCACAGCAAAGTCGACGGCACTGTCGTTCCCTGCGCCGCCGGTGGCTCGCTCATGGTCGCGCCCGACATCTGCATCCCCGCAATCCACGCCATGAAGGACAAATACGGCGAAAAGATTTGGGGAAAGTATGGATTGGCCGACGCCTTCAATCCTCAGACCGGATGGGTCTCAACCGACACCCTCGGCCTCGATGTCGGCATGACCCTGCTCAGCGCCGAGAATCTTCGAACCGGGAATGTATGGAAGTGGTTCATGGCTAACCCAGAGCCGCAAGAAGCCATGCGACTTGCCGGGATCGACAAAGTCTGAATGTGGACAACGTAGGCAACGGCGAACATCACCGCACCGGCCACGCAACCCCATCGTCAACTGAAGCTGCTCTAAGGAATCATCCCGCAAACTGCACGACTGCCGAAATTCCGGGCATCCCTCGATTGCCGGCGCGCTGTATTACCATCGAGCCTATGCGGCCATCGGTCATCGTTCTGACGTTTCATTCGGCAGAGACTTTGGCGGCGACTTTGGAGAAGGCTTTCGCGGTCTCCGATGATGTACATGTAGTGGACTCGTTCAGCAGCGATGGGACAGTTGCGGTGGCGGAATCGATGGGAGCTTTGGTAGCTCAGCATGCTTTTGAGAACTACGGTGCGCAGCGGAACTGGGCGATCGCTTCGCTACCGCTGAAGTATGGCTGGCAGTTGCATCTGGACGCCGATGAGGTGATGGATGATGCGTTGGTCGAAGGCATCTTGCGGCTCGCGGATGAGCCGGCACAGGAAGGTTTTTTGGTGGCGCGATACCTGAAATTTCTGGGGCGGGTGCTTCGACATGGGGGGATGTCGCCTACCTGGCATTTGCGACTCTTTCGAGCGAACGCCGCGCGATGCGAAGACCGCAAGTACGATCAGCATTTCTATCTGCTTCAGGGGCGGGCTGCGGAGTTGCCGGGATCGATGGTCGATGACATCGGGATGAGCTTGTCGGAGTGGACGATTCGTCACAATCGCTGGTCGGATGGCGAAGTTGCGGAGCTGTTGGACGGTTTCTCGACGGGGCGCGTGCAGGGAAATCTGTCCGGCAACAAGATCGAGCAGAAGCGATACTGGCGGCAGAAATATAACAATTCACCTTTGTTTGTGCGGCCTTTTGCGTTGTTTTTCTATCGCTACTTTATGCGGCTGGGCTTTCTGGATGGGGCGGAGGGATTTATTTTCTGGGTGTTGCAGACTTTCTGGTTCCGATTCCTGATCGACGCGAAGCTGTTTGAGAGGCGGAAAGGACTCAAGTCACAGTGACGGCCGCTTATTCCATTCTGGCTTGCGACGAAGGTTGGAGGCAGGCTTGAAACCTCCCTCGACGGACGCTCCATCGACGGACACGATTTCGCTCGCCGATCCGACTTTGCTGCCTTCGTTTTCGGTGGGCAATCGGCTGGCGCGATTTGCATGGGGTTTGTGCCGGGTGTTGCTGTACCGGACTTCCCCGCGGCCTTTTCATGGGTGGAGGGCGATGCTGTTGCGGCTGTTTGGCGCAAAGATGGGAGTGGCCTGCCACTTCTATCCGAAGTCGAAGGTTTGGGCGCCGTGGAACCTGGTTTGCGAAGACCGGGTGACTTTGGGTGATGATGCGGAGTTATACAATCCGTCGAAGTTTTATCTGGGATCGCATTGCATTGTTTCCCAAGGGGCTTATGTCTGCGGGGCGACGCATGACTACAACGATCCGGGGTTCAAGCTGGTTTCTTATCCGATGACGATTGGAGCCTACGCCTGGATTTGCGCGAAGGCGATTGTGCATCCGCGGGTGAATGTTGGGACCGGGGCGATTCTGGGATTGGGATCCGTGGCGACGCGGAACCTTGAGCCATTCGGCATCTATGCGGGGTTGCCTGCGGAGAAGGTCAAGGAGCGGCTGCGGTCGGCGGTCCCGGAAGCCTATCGAGGTTTAGACCGCTGAGGCGCTGAGATTTCCCTGGAGTTCTTTCTCGAAGAGTCCCGCGATGACTTTGGGGGCCTGCTTGATGTCGAAGCGGCGTTCGAAGCTGGCGCGGCATCCAGCGGCCATCTGCTGGCGACCTTCCGCACTCAGCTTGCGCCAGCGGTCGAGGAGCCGGAAGGTGCCCTCGGCAGTGTCGTCGTCGACGAGACCGACGTTGTCTTCCACGATCTCGCGCCAGATATTTACTTTGTTCGAGATGAGCACGGGAATGCCACAGGCGAGCGCTTCGGCGACGGCGATGCCGAAATTTTCCTGATGTGACGGCAGGACAAAGACTTCGGCGGAATGAAAAGCGCCCCACTTCGCGCCACCTTGCAACATTCCGGGGAAATGGACGCGGTTGCGAATACCGAAGCGATTGGCTTGCGCCGCGAGCTTCCCCTTCCAGCCTTGCTGGTCTGGCCCGGCTAAGACCAGGTCGGTGCCGGGGGCCTGAGCGGCATATTTGGCAAATGCGTCGAGGAGCAGATCGCAACCTTTTTTCTCGTGGAGCCGGCCGAGAAAGAGGATGAATTTTCGTCCGGCAACTCTTGGGCATAATGCTTTGAACTGGTTGATCTGGCGCTCCCGGTTTCCCGGCGGCTCGACAGTGCCGTAGGGGACGACTACGCTGTTCCAAGTGTTCGGCCAAAAGGTTTTCTTGCCAAGCTCGGCCTCGAGCGAGGCGGTGAAGAGCACCCCAGCAGCATCGCGGAGGACCCGATGCTCGATGAGGGCCCAATAAAGCGACTTCTTAAGATGCTTGAGCGGATAGGCCCGTTTGAACCAGGGGTCCAGCATTCCATGGGTGAAGAGGAGATAGGGCTTTTTGCCGCGGCAGGCTTTCCAGGCGGCGTAGGCGTGGTATTGCCAGATGCCGTTGATAACGACTCCGTCGAAGCGGTGCAGGTTTTCTTTGAACCAGCGATCAATGTTGCGGGTGTACCCGTACTTGCCGAGCCCGGGACCGACGGGGTGGACGGGGAGGGCTTCGTTCTTGAGGAAGGCTTCGGAAGGTGCGTCGAGGCAGACGACTTCGGTGTCGTAGATGTGGGCGGATAGCGCGGTCTGGGCGAGGCGGCGGAGGCCCTCGGCGGGGCCTCCACCCTCGGGGGATAGGGAGTGGATAGCGTGGAGAATACGCATGGACTTTAATCGTAATGGAAGGCTGGGCGGGAGTTTGTTGGGGCGAAGGCCCCTGCTTCCAACCGAACATCCATTCATCCGCCGAAGCCCATGTCTCAATCGCGAGACCCTTCGACAAGCTCAGGGCAGGCTACGGGCACCCGGATTGCTTCTATCCTTTACATTTCTAGGGGCCTAAGCCCCCGCTTTCACCGGGAAGAACGCGCCCGCATCCGTGTAGTTTCTAGACGAGGCGTTTGTTGGCGTACCACTCGCGGGAGGGGTAGACGGCGGGACGCCCGACGCTGACGTAGGTGAAGCTTTTCTCCTGCATGACAGCGGGATCGTAGAGGTTGCGGCCGTCGATGACGATAGGAAACTTCAATGCTTTGTTCAGGCGATCGAGGTCGAGGTCGGCGAACTGCTGCCAGTCGGTGAGGATGACTAACGCGTCGGCATTCTGAGCGGCCACGTAGGGATCGTCGACGTAGCTGATCTGGTTCGACTCGGGATAAACCTCTTTGGCGCGCTCAATGGCAGCGGGGTCGTGGGCGACCAGGGTGCAGCCCTCGTGCAAGAGCATCTTGATGATGTCGAGGGCGGGGGAATCGCGGATGTCGTCGGTTTCACCCTTGAAAGCAAGTCCCAGGATGGCGATGCGCTTGCCACGGAGCGTCCATAGCGCGGCACGGATCTTGTTGAAGAAGTTTTTCTTCTGGACAGCATTGATTTTTTCGACTTCGGCAAGGAGCTTGAAGTCGATGCCCTGCTGCTCGGCGACCCAGCGGAAGGCGGCGAGGTCTTTAGGGAAGCAGGAGCCGCCATAGCCGACTCCAGGATTGAGGAACTTGGGGCCGATGCGGGCGTCGAGTCCAATGCCTTTGGCGACTTCCTTGACGTCGGCATTGACGGCTTCGCAGAGATTGGCGACCGAGTTGATGAAGGAAATCTTCATGGCGAGGAAGGCATTGGAGGCGTGCTTGATGATTTCCGCGCTCTGGGCCGAGGTAAACAGGATTGTCGCCGGCGTCGCCGAGCGAAGCGGGCCGGGGACCGAGGTCTCGAGGTCGTAGTAAGTGCCTTCGGTGAGTGGCGCGTAGAGGCGCGCGAGGAGGGCGATGGACGCCTCGCTGTCGGCGCCGACGACGATGCGGTCGGGGTGGAGGAAATCGACGACGGCGGTGCCTTCGCGGAGGAACTCGGGGTTTGAAACAACGTCGAAGTGACTGCGATCGACGCCATGGCGTTCCATCACGCGTCGCACCCATTCGTTGGTGTAAACGGGGACCGTGCTTTTCTCGACGATTACTTTATAGCTGTCGATGGAGCGTGCGATTTCACTGACGACTGCCTCGACGTAAGAGAGATCGGCATGGCCGGTGTCACTCTGGGGGGTGCCGACGGCGATGAAAATGACTTCGGATTTGCGGGTGGCTTCGCCGAGTTCGGTCGAAAAGACGATGCCTTTGTTACGGTGACGGTCGAGTAGTTCGGGAAGGAAGCGCTCGTGGATCGGGACTCCGCCATTGCGAAGCATCGCCACTTTCTTCTCGTCGTTATCGACGCAGATGACTTCGTGCCCGAGCTCCGCAAAACACACTGCGGCCACGAGGCCGACGTAGCCGGAACCTACCACCGCAATGGATACTTTTTTCGCCATGAATACTTGTCTCCCGCGTTGAATGGAATCGAATGATGAGACCCATGAATGAGGGTCATCGCGATACAACCTGGAGCTGGGCGGCACCGGTCAAGGCCGGAGAATCAGGAAGATAAAGAGTTAATCCACATAGTAGAGAACCGCTTGCCAGGCTGCCGGTGTGTCAAGATGTGTTTGCTTACGATTACTCTAAGTGTATCAGAATGAACTTGAGCATCCGGCCCAACCGGACATTCGCCGTGGCGTTTTGCGCCGATCGCCATGTGGAGGCTTCGCTCCATGTAGCAGCGTCGTCGCTGCTGCGAAATCTCGGTCCCGACTATGCGGCGCGGCTTTACTTCCTGCTTACGGGATTTTCGCGGAGTCGCGTCGATTTGCTGCGCAAGACACTTGATTTGACGGGCCGAGGCTACGAAATGCGGCTGCTGGCGTTGCCGGATCCTTCGCTGTTTGGCGGCTTTCGACCGTTGCATGGGAGCATGGCGATTTACCACCGGCTGGCGCTGCCCGATCTGGTGGATGAAGAGCGGCTGCTTTATCTCGATTCGGATACGTTGACGGGGTTGGACGTCTCCCAGCTGGCAGGGATTGAGATGGGGGACAAGGCCACCGGTTTTGTGATTACCGGGCAGGCAGGAACGAGCATTTATCGGGAGTTCTACCTGGCGCATGGTTTGCGAGCGGACGGGCCGCAGTTCAACAGCGGGGTGATGCTTTTCAACATCGCGGAATGGCGGAAACAGCGATGCCGGGAGCGATTTCTCGACTTTGAGCAGAAGGAATATGATCAGCCGATCTTGAACGTGATGTTTTCTGAAAACACTTGTCCGCTTCCGGAGGAATTCAATCTTCAGATGACTCCGACGCGCAGGGTGGAGGGAGTCACGGCTCGCGGGATCCACCATTATGTTGGGGTGCCGAAGCCGTGGGATGTGGGTGGGAATTTATTGCATGCATCGTATCCGCGTTGGCGCGAAGAGCTGGGGAAGACCGCGATCGGGTTCAACGCCTATTTCGATCCGCAATCGTGGGTCCGCTCGCTGCGTTTGCTGGGAGGCTATAGGCGGACGATCGAGGCCCGACTAAGAAAGGCACGCCGAAAGGCCTGAGCGTGAGGCGTGACTACCTAAGAAGGGTTCCGGACGACTGGTGGATGAATGACCGTGGGGGCGCCGAGCTCGCGGGTATGACGGACGCCCCCGAACGAACCATGACCGAGCGCTACTCGTCGTCTTCGTCTGCTTCATCATCGATGACGTCATCGTCTTCGTCATCGTATTCGGGTTCGTCGTCGTCCTCGTCGAAATCTTCTTCGTCATCCTCTTCGACATCTTCGTCATCTTCGAGCTCGTCATCGTCCTCTTCGTCGAGATCTTCTTCATCGTCTTCTTCTTCGTCGGCGGCAGCGAGGACAATTGCGTGGCTGGCGCGCGACGGAGCGTCGAGCGGGAAAGTGGGCGGCTGCGCCTGGATAAGCAGCTCCGCAATGGCCAGCGGCAGGAGAACCGGTTTGATCGAGGCCGGAAGCATTTCAAGATGTTGAAAGGCGCACCGAATCCGGATTTGGGCCGGACGTCCGGCGGGTTGGCTGAAGCGCTCCACGGGAGAGAAAGTGGCTGTGGATTGCTGGGGGGAGTTCACCTTCAAAGTCATTTCCATTGCCTTTCGGTTGAGATTTATTGACTGGCCGCATCGATGTGTCGATGCAGAATTTTGGGAGCGAAGATGCCTATTCAGCAAAATCAGAGTTACTGTCAGGTGTCCAGAACGGCCGATGCAGGCTTTTCCTGGGAACAAGCCAGTCGAGCGATGTGGTTTCAAATTACACCAACTCTGCTTTGCTTTGGCGAAACCTTTTCCCGATACGGTGTTAGGTGTGTATGGCAATCAGAGTTTGTTCCATAATGACACAGCCCCATGAAGTTCGATTGAAATCTTAAAGCACGTTTCCGTGTGCGCCGATAGGCTTTGTGGAAGGTGCTCTTATGCCGGTCAAGACGCTTCATGAAATTTCGATCCTCGGGAGTGTAAGACCTGCTCCCCGACGCCTCACGTACTCTATCGATCCGATGATCGGGGCCCCGGCAATCGTTGAACCGGGCGTTGCTTCCACCGAACTGGAAGCGTTTCTGGACGGGGACAACCCACTAGGCTGTTTTCGAGGCGTGATGTGGGTCATGGCGTTCAATGCGGCGGTAGCCCTGCTCGGATTCATGATTTGGCAGTCCTGCAAATACCTGTGACGGGAAGCGTGGCGCTCAGGACGCGGGGTTGAATGACCGTGCCATGCGGAAGGCCTTCTCAATGACCGCTGCGGTGATCGGGTCCAGACGGTAGATACTGTGGGAGTTCAGCTCTTCATGAGCCACCCAGCGAGCGTCGTCGGCGTCGCTATCGGGCATCAGGCGGCCTCCGGTAACTTCGCAGAGAAAATCGATCAGCACATAGTGATAGCGCACTCTGACAATATTTTCATCGGGCGAGCGACTATCTTCATCGGCGGCGGCTGGCTGCGCCCGGACGATCTTGTCCAGGACTTCGATGACTGCGAGGACTTTGACCTCGATGCCGGTTTCTTCCCGGATTTCCCTGCGGATACCGGAATGGAGGGTTTCGCCGAGTTCAAGGGCCCCTCCGGGTAGCGACCACTCGCCCTTCAGGGGCTCGCGACCTCGACGGACGAGGAGGACGCGATTGCCGTCGAGGACGACTGCGCCGACGCCGACTATGGGGGCTTTGGGGAATTCGCGTTCCACAGAATTCTGTCCTCCCAAAGTTTCAAGAATCTGAGTTTTCGCACTGCCAGATTCGCCCAACAACCGACTACAACTTGACCGGCTTACCGTATTCTTCGCCAAAAACGGTGCGGGCCATGGCGAAACGTCCACTTTCGAACTTGTCGGGTCCTTTGGAGTGGCCGATGGCGAGCATGGCGACGACGTTGTAGCTGAGGGGGAGGCGAAGGACCTCGCGAACCTTTTCCTCCTCGAAACCCTCCATGGGGGCGGTGTCGTAGCCAAGCACCTCGGCCATGAGCATCATGGTGGTGAAGGCGATCATGACGTGGCGGTTGAGCCACATGGGGAGATTGGGATAGTTGGAGAGATATTCGGGAATGGCGATTTTGGCCTGTTCGGCGTAGTTTTCGGGCATACCGCCCTCGCGGCCGAGGCGGAGCATTTCTTCGAGGTCTCCGTTGCGCCAACCGTCGGCGTCTCCACAGGCGACGATGACGACGGAGGCTTCTTCGACCTTGGCCTGGTTGTAACTGGCGGCGCGGAGCCGTTTGCGCTGCTCGGGCGCCTGGACAACAATAAACCGCCAAGGCTGCATGTTATAGCCGCTGGGGGCGCGGAGACCGGCGTCGAGGATCTGGCGCAGATGATCATTCGGGACCGGTCTGCCGTCGAAGCTGGGCGTAGCGCGCCGTTCGGCGATGGCCTGGCTTAACGGTTTTTCTGAGGACTTCGGCATTCACTTCTCTCTTCCATACTTTCCAAGACTTACTGAAGACTTATGCGACGAGCTTACTGAATCTGCGCCATCGGCAATTCATTGGCAAAAGGCCGCTCGTTGGGGGTGTTGGCGAAGGCCCAGAGGCCGTGAAATCCTTCGCGCAGCTCGGGATGCTGGGCAAGCATGGCTTTCATAAGCTGGACGTTGCGGGTACGGGCGGCGACTGGGTCGGAGGTGTCCTGGGCCTTGTACTCGATGACCAGATCAAGGCCGCCGAGCGAGCCGTCGGTGTGGAAATCGGTGATTTCGAAGTTCTGCCCATCAGCACTGAACATCATCGACTGGTTGCCGTTGGGCAGGCCGTCGGGCGCGATGGCGGCCTGTTCCTTAAGGAGTTTGTCGAGGTTGGGACTGGAAAAGAAATAGGTCGGGGTAAGTAGGAAAATAGCGGTCTGGTAGTAGTAATAAGCATTCCATTTTTGTTTCTTTGCGGCAAATTCGCGGGCGCGGGTCCAATACCAGACCCCGTCGTGGCCGGCGGTGGTCAAGCCGTGGATAAAGCAGCCGGCCAGCTTCCACTGCCCTTTCGCCGCATTGTCGGCGGAGAGGATGAACGTGACCGACTGGGGCGAATCGACGCCGGTGGCGTGAAGCACGACGAGGGCGTACTTGCCGGGCGGAATATTGGGAATGGTGAGCACGACTTCGTGGGAATTGGCCCCGCCGCAGAAGAACTGGGTTTCATCCACAGTCGATTTGAGGTCGGTGGAATCGAGGAGATACAGCGAATCGACAGTAATGGTGGCGCGGGAGATGAGGGGAGCGGCCGACTCGACGGCGGCGGCGATCGGGTCGAAGCGCTCGGCGACGCTGGGAAGTGTCTTCGCCTTGAGGCTGGGGATGTCGGAGGCCTGGACGAGCGCGGCGAGCGATTTTGCCGAGTCTACGAGGGCGTTGCGATCGGCTTCGGCAAGCTGCGACTGGGTCGAGCAGGAAACGGCCATCGCCAGGGGAGCCGCACAGACAACCAGGGTTAGGGAAAGCAGGGTCCTCAGGGAAGCTCGAAGCGATAGCTTGACCATGGATAAAATTTGATTCCTCATGTCGACCTGTCCCGCCGCGGCGGCAGCTTGCCACCTTGAATATAATCGCGAACGAAACCAGACCACTGTTAGTCTATACATACAAGCGGGCTGAATGGGAACTGCTCGTTCTCTGCTGGATGATGACTTCGATGCTGCCACTCTACGAATCGTCGAATGGATTGCGGACGAAGGAAGCCTTGCGGCCTTTCGGGAAATCTGCGCGGACCAACAGCTTCTGGTTGAAATTTCGCCTGAGTGCGATTGTTTCCGTCCTGGCATTGTTGTTGATCTCCTTGCCGAGTGAGGTTGCCTGGTGCCAGGGGGGACCACAGTTCGCGGGGGGATTTCCACGGGGAGGCCAACCGGGAAGGCGCGATCCGGCCGAAACCCAGGCCTATACCGCCGCTGTCAGCGAACCTAATTTGAATGCCAGAATATCGGCGATCCAGCAGTTCCTGGTGACTTATCCGCAGAGCACACTGCGCCAGCCGGCAATTGCTCAACTGCTTGAGGCACAAAAGGAAAGCCGGGGTGGGGCCGGGGCTCCAGCCCCAATGAATCACCTTCCCGTGGCTGTCCCGACGGCTCCAGCCGCGGTTGCGGCGACGGAAGCGCCGGCGACAGAAGCGCCGGGGGCTACGCGCGATTCCCTGTTGCAGCAACCCCCAAAGCACGCTGAAATCACCATCGAGCCGCATACCTTAGCAATCAAGGCCGACAATTCCGCGCTTTCGGAGATATTGCATGCCATCGCGAGCTCGACCGGGATGAAGCTGGACGGGTTTACCAAGGACGAGCGTATTTTCGGCAGCTATGGACCGGGAGAGACCCATGAGGTGCTGTTAAGCCTTCTGCAGGGTTCCGGCTATAACGTGGTGATGGTCGGAAATGTGGATGATGGCCGGGCACCGCGGGAACTGTCACTTAGTCAGCGCACAGCGAGCGCTACTCCAGCCACCTCTGCGCCAACTGCCAACAATGCGGAGGACGACGCGGAGGACGAGCAGGAAGTGCAGCAGGCCCCGCCCGAGACGCCGCTGCCCGGCCGTCCAAACCTGGGCAATCCGCCTGGAGCGAGCGAAGGTCAGCAGCCTCGGAGTCCGCAACAGATTTTGCAGGACCTGCAGCGACAGCGGCAGCAAGATCCGAATCAGCAGCAACCGCCGCCACAATAAGGGCAGATACTTTCAGAAACGGGGTTCAGGACGCACATCTTGGGGAGCTGAAGCTTTGAGAGCCTGCGCTGTTGAGCGTTTCAGATTTCAGCGACTTGCGGCTTGGCGGAAACCGCAGGGGCCCGGGTCGCGCGCGACTGGGAGCGAAGAATGGCGAAAGCGGCGCGGCATACGCCAAAGGCGAGGGTAACGCCCAGCCCGAGCGAAGCGATGGCCGCACAGATCAACAGCATCGAGTTGAAAATATCCTGCATTCCGACCTCATGTCCGATTTTTGCCCGCTTCCGATCCGGTTATCACGTCACGCATATATGTTGATGCTAAATCGACGGCATTGCGCTTTGCCTTCTGTATTCTCGCAGAAGGCTAGTGCATGTTGACCCTGTTTTTTATTGCCTACTAAGATACCTATAGGGATTATCGGTTCGGATTCCAGCTTTGGCATCCACATTCGCGCGGTTCCGGTCGATACCGGACACGCACTTCCCAAAACAGTCTTCTGAATTCCCAACATGGCAATTACCCACATCACCGTGCATGGCGCGCGCCAACACAACCTTCGTGACATCCACGTTTCGATTCCGCGGAATACGTTGACTGTTATCACTGGACTTTCGGGTTCCGGCAAATCCTCGCTCGCTTTCGACACCATCTATGCCGAGGGGCAGCGGCGCTATGTCGAGACGCTGTCGACCTATGCTCGCCAATTTCTTGACCAGATCGAACGGCCGGATGTGGATTCGATTGAAGGGCTGAGCCCGGCTATCTCGATCGAGCAGAAGACGACCAGCCGCAGTCCGCGTTCGACGGTGGG
>Ga0302326_10023897_pt1 | contig 12438 bp, 6 predicted proteins | sample Palsa_T0_3_FD_202264 | JGI IMG/M metagenome (GOLD analysis project Ga0302326, IMG submission 202264) | Peat permafrost microbial communities from Stordalen Mire near Abisko, Sweden - Palsa_T0_3 | ecosystem: Environmental > Terrestrial > Soil > Palsa > Peat permafrost | place: Sweden: Abisko...
AAGGACATGATCAACGCCGAGATGGTCGAGAACCCGGTTCTTGAGGAGCTCGAAGAATCTGTTCCGTTGATCGATGAAGTCGGCCGCAAAGAAGAAGACCGCGACCGTCCCACTAAGACTTCAACCGAAGAAACTCCAATCGTTGCCGAAAAGAAGGATCCATTCGAAGAAATCGACTTCGGATCATTCTTCCAGGACTATCTCGATCCCGGCTACCGCACCCGCGGCGAAATGGAGGAGATCGAGCGCCCATCGTTTGAGAACTTCCTCTCCAAACCCACCAATCTTACCGACCACCTTGCCTGGCAACTCGGTGCCCTGAGCCTGCGGCGCGAAGTGCGTGAAGCCGCCGAGCAGATCATCGGCAACCTGAACGAAGACGGTTACCTGATCGCCAACGAGGAGATGTTGGGCGTGGCGCCGCCCGCGCCGCCCGAAGCCGACGCCGCGGCTGCGCGAAATATCGTCAGCGAGGCCCAGGCTCTGGGATTGCGCCACGACGAACCCTTGTCCGAAGAAGCGGCGTCTGGTGAGGCGACGCCGCCCGAAGACACGGATCTTTGCGCTGGCATTTCCGCGACCGATGTGAACGAACTGATCGGCGCGGCCGCGAATGCGCCCGAATTTTCTCCCAGCGATGAGGTTGCTGAGAACTCCTTGGGCGAAGTGGATAACCGGCCCGCCGCCAACTCGCCGGCTGAAATCGCCCTGGCCTCACGGAACGGAGATTTCGCCGCCGCCGTTGCTCCCGCGACCGCATCCGCGCCGCCGCGTCCGGTCTACAAGTCCACCTTTACGGCGGCCGATCTCCAGGAAGCCCTCGAAGTCATTCGCCAGCTCGACCCGCCGGGCGTGGGTTGCCGCGATCTGCGCGAATGCCTGCTCCGCCAGTTGCGGCATCACCAAAACCAGCTTGCTCTCCACAAGAACGGGGAGAAGAACGGCAACGGCACCGCGCAACTCCTCGAGGATGCCATCGCAGTCGCCGACCAGCATCTGCGTGCACTGCAGAGCAAACAACACAAAGAGATTGCCAAGGCGATCGGCCGCCCCGTCGATGCCGTGCAGCAGGCGATCGACTATATTCGCACTCTCGATCCGCGCCCCGGCCTGCAATACAACAAAGTCCAGGCGCGCCTGATTGAACCCGATGTCGCTTTCATCAAGCACGGCGACGAGTGGCTCGTCCTCATGAATGACGACGACCTTCCCCAGCTTCGCCTCAACCCTGCCTACAAAAAGCTGCTCACCCGCGACAGCAACGACAAGAACACCCGCGACTACGTGAAAGAGCGTTACAAGAGCGCCATCCAGCTCATCAAGAACATCGAGCAGCGCAAGCAAACCATCACCAAAGTCTGCTACTGCATCGTCGCCCGCCAGCAGGACTTTCTGGAAAAAGGCATCGATCAACTGAAACCTATGATGATCAAGGAGGTGGCCGAAGAAATCGGCGTGCATCCCTCCACTGTGAGCCGTGCCGTGGCCAGCAAATACGCCCACACACCCCAAGGTGTATTCGAGTTGCGCTACTTCTTCAGTGAGAGCGTGCAGGGGCCCGAGGGCAGCAACACGTCGTTGCTGATCCTGAAGCGCCGCGTCAAGAAGCTGATCGAAGAGGAAGACACCAGCCGTCCGCTGACCGACGAGCAGCTTACCCGGATCCTGCAATCGCAAGGCATTCAAGTCACTCGCCGCACGGTCGCCAAGTATCGTGAGGACATGCGCATCCCCAGCACCCATCAGCGTAGGGTGAAAGAATGAACAAGTCAGAAGTAAGAAGTCAGAATGCAGAATGCAGAACGGAGAAAAGCAACGAACACCACCAGGATCGGAGGCGTTACCCTGTGGCCCCCTGTGCCCTCTGGGTTAAGGATTTTGCCTCTTACTTCTCCATTCTGACTCGTAATGTAGTGCCCAATTGATCTCGAAAGAATTCAAGGAGGGCCGCTCGTGAACGTGGAATACACCGGTAGGCATTACGAAGTAACTCCCACCATCCGCAAAGAAGTAGAAACCGGCCTCGCAAAACTCCGCAAAATCCTGGGCGACCGATTCGAAACCAAGGTGATCCTCGCAGTCGAAAAGCATCGCCACAAAGCCGAGATCACCATCAGCCCGCGCAACGGCCCGCTGGTCGGCCTGGCCCAAGCCAAGGACATGACGATCGCCGTCAACGAAGCCCTCGACCACCTCGAAAAGCAGGCGGTGAAATACAAAACTCGCTGGCAATCCAAAAAGCGCTCGGCGCGCAAGAGCGAGGAAGTGAAGAAGTGGAACGGCCACTCCGCGCAAGACGGCGAAAGCGTGCAAACCGCCGTCGGCTTGACGGAAAAGACGGCCGTGGCGGTCGTCGTGCACCGCTATCCCGCCGTAGCCAAGACTACCGAGGTGCATCTGGTTCGCTCCGACGAAGCCGTCGCCATGCGCCCCATGACCCTCGAAGAGGCCATCAAGGAAGCCCACTTCCGCGACCGCGACGTCTTCGTCTTCCGCGATCCCAAAGGAAAAGTAATGATCCTGCACCGCACGCGAGACGGTAAGATGGAGCTGATCGAAGCCCCGTAGGAGTGGCGCCGCCGTCCCGGCGGCTGTCCGGAGGGCGTCTGGCCCGCCGTGCCCATTTATGATTTTGTCATCCTGAGCGAAGTGGCTGATTCTCGAAGAAAACCGTAGCAACTCGTGGACATCGTCTTCTTCATTTGCCAAGAACCTGCCGCGGGGCTGGATCTTCAGCCCGAGCGCGCGGGCATCAAAAAAGAGCCGCCGGTTTGAAACCGACGGCTCAAGTTTTCGAAGGCGTTATCGAGTGTTATAAGGGCACGCGGAGAGCGAATACCCCGGTCCCGAAACCAGAGCGGGCTTACGGGTTCCGCAGGAAGCCGTGATGCAGGTTGTTTGCGTCAATATACTGTCCGGTGATCGCCCCAAACAGGTTGGGGGTCGCAGGAAGTGTGCCCTGGCCAGAGGCCGTTCCCGCCCCCGGAGCGTCGAAGGTGGTGATGGCGCCCCAAGGACTGCGCACGAAGCCGTGATTCACGCCGCTCGAGTCGACGTATTGTCCTGTAATCTCCCCCGCCAGGTCGATGCCCTCAGGTAGGGTGCCTTGGCCGGAGCCAGTACCCGCCTCTGGAACGTTGAAGGTGGTGATGGCGCCGAACCGGCGGCGTACGAAGCCGTGATTCACGCCGCTCGAATCAATGTAGTTTCCCGTGACCGCCCCCCGGTCGTTGATGCTTGAGCCTTCGGTGCCCTGGCCGGAGCCCGTGCCTGCGCCCCTGACGTTGTATTCGGTGATGGTGCCGTCCGCAGCGCGCACGTAGCCGTGAGCCGCGCCGCTCGCGTCAAAGTAAGTTCCCATGACCTCACCCTCCAGGTTGAGGGCGCTGGCTACTGCGGTAAGCGTGGATGCGGAGCCCGCGGGGTCGAATGAGGCGAAGGTGCGGTAAGGCGGAGCGGTGACGAAGCCGTGAGATACACCGCTTGCGTCAATGTAGTATCCGGCGATCTCCCCTCTCTGGTTGATGTTGCCCGCGAAAGTGCCCTGTCCGGAGCCTTGCCCGGCGTCCGGATCGTTCAAAATGGCGAATTCCTTGAACGGAGCAGCAGTCACGAAGCCGTGAGCCACGTTACTGGCGTCAACGTAGTAACCTGCCATCACCCCGCACGGATTGATGCTGAAAGTGATAGTGCCCTGGAACGCGCCTGTGCCCGCGCCGGGAGCATTAAATGTGGTGAATGTGCGGGGGGAAGCACAGCCCGAAACACACTGGAAACCGTGAAACACGTTGTCTGAGTCAAGGTAGGATCCCACGACAGTCCCCTGCGGATTGATGCCAAAGCCCCCGGTGCCCTGGCCGGCGCCCGTGCCCGCGCCCGGAGCACTAAATGTGGTGATGTGTTGAGCGCTTGCTAAACCACATGCAAGAAGTACGACACTTACTACCTTCCAAAGCTGCAGTCGATTCATAACTCCTCCTGTATTGATTTGAAGTGAGTGGTCATGCTGGAACCCCTTAGAAGCAGCGGGTCGTGTTTCGTTGTTCTGTTATTGCCTTGGAGACGGAAGACATTACTGCCGCCAGCTCCGCTTACTTTGCGACACCGCTGAGTCTCTCCCGCGTTGGCCTTCCAGCCAGGCAGGAGAGGCTTCTCGTTTTAGCCCAGAGCTGTTGACATCAGATTCGTCTCTTCTTCTGTGCAACCGACCCGTCGGTTTTGTTCACCTCAAACAAAAACTTCAAGGCCGCGGGCTGTCCAGGTAGCGGTACGGGCAGATGCGCGATCTCGGCGATTCATGCCGCCCGCCTACTTGGCCTAGTCCAACAGTGAATGTGCAATTCAGAGCAGAAGCATGCGGTGTTCAGTCCATGGCGTGTACGAGTGCATTTGAGCTGCCATCAACTTCCGCTCCAGGCCGCCGAACCTCAGCTTTCGTTACGGCATGAATGAAATCAAATATTTGAAATCACATTCGGTCGCAGATTTGATTGCGGAAAGCCGGAGCACATCTACAAGAAACGGGACTTTAGCGGCGACGATTCTATGGAAAAAAGGATACTGCTGGCATTATGCAACCGGTTGTATATAACAACTAGTTGCGCTACTGGTCATTAGATACGACGAGAAGGCGAATGGCCTCTAGGCCCTGGCCGCGACGGCCTCTGAAATGCAAGAAGTTGGCGGAAAATACGCCCCTACACCCGAAACACAACTAGTTATCATATGCAACCAGCTGTACAATAATTGGGGCAGGAATGCCCAACCGGAGTGGAGGCAGAGTGCACAAGGATCACAGGTCAGAGTGCGTGATCAACCTGACGGTCGAGATGTTTGGCGACCAGTGGAGTCTGCTCGTCATCCGCGACATCATTTTCATGAACCGAAGGCATTTTCGCGAGCTCCTGACCAAGTCTGAGGAAGGGATTGCGTCGAATATTCTGGCCGATCGTCTTCAAAGGCTTGTCCAGCAAGGGATCATCGTCAAGTCTCAGGACCTCAGCCATAAACAGAAAGCCATTTACAGTCTCACCGAAAGAGGCATCGAATTGCTCCCTCTTCTGATGGAGATGGTTCGATGGGGGCACAAGTGTTTGCCGGCCTCCAGGCTAAGGGGTCTCGCTCAGGTCGTGGAAGAAGGAGGACCGAAGCTGAGGGCAGAATTTATGTCTGAACTTCGCGAAACGCATCTTCCGAAGTCAGGCGCCAAGAAAAAGGTCCGCTCTCGGACAAAATCTAGTCGTATCTCCGCCATGCAGAAGCTTCAGGCGGCCTATTAAACGGAACTGGCCAGGAGATGACATGAAAGCAAGTCCCCGGCGCCAGATAAGGATCGCAGGAAGCGCGTAATCGAGATTTATCGACCGTTACGTCGTTGAAGCCCGGCGTTAATTCAACAGGAAGTTCTTGACGAACATCACGGTGGCATAGAAGAAATAGTCGCTATTCGATTTCTTACTAATGCCATGCCCTTCGCCCTTCATCACGAAATACCAGACCGGGACACCGTTGGCTTGCACTGCATTCACGATCTGGTCGGATTCGCTGCGCGGTACGATTGGATCGTTCTCGCCTTGGATAACAAACAGTGCTTTGGTGATTGAGGCTGCATGATTCAAAGGCGCTAGTTTTTCGAGGAATTCGCGCATGTGCGGGTCGCGTTCGTCTCCATATTCCACGCGTCGAAGATCCTGGCGATAAGAAGCCGTACGTTCGAGGAATGTAACCAGGTTTGAGGGACCATAGATATCGATCGCGCAGCGGATGCGCTCAGGATACTTAAACGCCGTCACGAGCGCTACATTGCCGCCATAGCTTGCACCGGTGACCATCACTCGGCTTGCATCGAGGTTTGGTTGTGTCCTGATCCAGTCGAGCAGGGAACCAACGTCCTTGTATGCATTCTCTCGAAGCAGTCCGTTGTCGAGGTTGGCAAACGTCTTCCCAAAGCCGGTTGAGCCGCGGATGTTGGGGTAGAGCAAAGCAACTCCGAGTTCGTTTAGGTAGTAGTTTTGCTGCCCGAGGAAGTAAGGCTGAAACTGGCCTTCGGGACCGCCGTGAATGTCGATGATGACGGGGCGCTTTCCACTAAAGCGCGCCGGCGGCTGGTAAAGGATGCCGGAGATCGTCATGCCATCGAAGCTCTTCCAGTGAATCACGCCGGGTTCGACGAATCCTTGCGTGTTCAGGCCGCCAAGCTCGCTGAAAGTCCACCTTTCGACCTTCCCTGTTTTGGTGTCGAGGGAATAAGCGTCGTCGGCCGACCGCGCCGAGTCCAAGCTGAAGGCCAGATCGCGACTGTTTTGATGCCAGTGGAGGTCGATGACGTAGCCGGGTGGAAAGCCGGGCAGTGGTTTTTCACGGCCAGAGGCCGCGTCGAGCAAATGAAGAGTTGTTATGCCGTCCTCGTTGCTCGTGACGGCGAGCATGTTGCCATCGGGGGAGAGCTGAACCTCGGAGATGTCCCACGGAATGTGCGCTGTCAGGTAGGTAGGACGATGAGTGGCGATATCAATCCGTGCCACTCGCCGGAACTCAGAATCGCGGTCGGTGATGGCGTAGATGCTCTTGCCCTCCTTGCTAAAGTGGGCGTCGCCGTAAGCGACGGCGGCGCCGCCGGACTTCGGCGTGAGCTGCGTTTTTTCGCCGCTTGCGACATCGACCAACCACAGATAGCTCTCGCTGACTGAAATCTCCTGAAGCGCCATGATTTTTGAATCGTCGGGCGACCAGTCAAGGGGGCTCCATCCCCCACCTTGTAGCTGAATAAGCAGGCGATCGCTCTTGGGATCAAGCGGTTTCTCGACATAAAGGTCCACATCCGTGCCATCGCGACGGGTCGAGCTGTAGACGATCCGCTCGCCGCCCTTCGACCAGACCGCAGGTCCGTTCTTGGATTTCCCATCGCTGAGCAGCGTGATCTGGCCGGTTGCGAAATCGTAGCGGTAGTTCTGATAATTCTCATCGCCACCCGAGTCTTTGCTAAACAGGAAATAGTCTCCTCGCGTTGGCTGATAGGAGACTCCCCGCGTAGGGCGATCATCGAAGAAGGTCATTTGTGTGCGTGCCCCGCCGGGGAACTTCACCAGGTACACTTGCGGCGTATTGCACATGTATGTCGCGATCAGCATCTCGCGCCTCGACGGATGCCAGCTGAGGATCTCTGCCGTTCTGATATTGGTATATCGCCCCACATCCGCGACCAGGGAGGACGGAATCGGAGGAACGGCTTCGGTAGTTGAACCCGGTTCGGGCTGGACGCCAGGTTGCTGCGCAGAGGCAGGGGTGAAACAAGTAACCAGCAAGAAGCTCAGTGTGAGGAGAGTCCTTTTACGCATAAAGGGCAGCGCGCATTCCACGCCTTTTCATCGTATGCGGCCGGCAGCCATGGCGTCTTGAACGGATGCAACATGCCGCCAGGTCAGCGGCAGCGGAAAATCGCGCGGAATTCCCTCGGGGTCAAACCGCTCACTGTCTTGAAAGTCCTGCAGAGATGACTTTGGTCCGCAAAGCCAGCAAGAGCAGCAACTTCTGCGATTGGGCTCGTGCTGGTCGCGAGCTCGCGCGAGGCTAGCTCGACCTTCCAATTGCGGGCGTACTCTCCGATGCTACATCCATAACGCCGGCGAAAGACACGAGCCAGGTGCACAGGATGGACGCCGACAACATCCGCGATCCGTTGGACTGTCAAGTTCTCCGGCAACGTCTCGTGTAGAAGTTCGCTTGCCTGGGCGAGCCATGTTGGTGTACCGCAATTATCGCGTGCTAGTCCGTGCCGGGTCGCTTCGCTGATGATTTCCAGTGCAAGCGCCTCGCCGGCGAGCGGCGAGAAACGATCTGGATTGCAGCTTTCCCGGTAAAGTCGCGCCGCTAAGCACCGCACTCTACCGTTGCGAAGTTCCGCCGTTTCCCATATCTCACGCGTGAAATACAAATCAGACTCGCGATCGCTTATTTCAAATCGGAAGATGCGACCCCCGGCCTCAAGAAAGTGGTCGGCGTGCACCTCTCCAGGTGGATGGAGCACCGCCGTCGCCGGTCCGCATTCTCGAACGCCGGCACGATAGGTTTCTCGATAACTACCATAGAGCAGGATGGAAAAATAGGGATGCGAGTGCGAGTGTCGCCCGATTCTCGCCCCAGGAGGGAAAACCGATTCGGAGAAGCTTAGATTTCCCACACGCCATTGCTTTACGACTGAGCCGTAAAAGCGCTGGCCTTCAGGCTTGGGTTTCACCATCGTCGCTCCGAAACGCATTCTCTGCCACTGCCGTCCACTTTAACAATGGACGTTATTTGCCTGCCAAGGTAAGCAACGGAGAATGCCCGAATGCAGGGCGGGAAATCGGTCGTATGGAAGTACTTGTTGTAGGCTGCAATCCAATCCGTGGCGATGTCCTGGGGGCCGTGGATCGATCGATCTTACCCGCACAAACTATTTCGTGAGGGCGTTGTTCCAAACTGTCCTTGCCATGCGCATTCCAAAGGTGAGAGGCGGAGGGTTCCGGCCATAGATTGCCGATGTCTTCCACACTGGACAACTCCTTCAGCATCAGGCACCGAAATGCCAAACGAGAGTGCATCGCGGAGAAGCGGGTTGCGAAACCGCTCAAAGAGCTCGATCATCGCGCTCCATCTGCGGGGCTTCCCCGAAAGCACCGCGTCGGCTATGGTTGGAAAAGACAAGCTCGTTGATCGAATCCGTGGGAGGCATTGGCTCGGGTCCCTAGAATGTATATCTCATCCCCCTCGCTTCGGTTCGAGGTCCTTTCAAGCGCTTTTTTCAACGCCAATCATGAGATTAAGAAAAGACTGAACAAAACGAGCGGAAATGGAATTTTCAAATGGTGGGGCGAAAGAGCTGGCCCGAAGGTAGCGATCCCGATTGGGTGACAATGCAAAGATGAAGAAGGCGCTGATCACTGCGATACTCTTATGGGCTCTTCCCATGCTTGCGCAAAGCAGCACCGGGGAATTGCGGGTGACCGTCATCGATCCCGTTGGATTGGGCCTGAAGAGCACGGTTGAACTGGTCAGCCAGGGCAACGAATATCGCCAGAAATTCACTACGAACGATCAGGGCAACCTGGATGCCAAGCGCCTGCCCTATGGAATCTACCAGCTCCAGATCCAGGTCCAAGGCTTTGCTCAGGTGTCCGAGCCGGTTGAAATTCGCTCCGCGCTTCCCTTGGAGCGCACGATTCGGCTGGAGCTGGCCTCCGCTTCCGAATCGGTGACGGTCAGCGCGTCCGGCACACTGGTCGATCCCTATCGCGCAGGTTCGGTCAATGAGATGGGTCTCGAGACGATTGAGAATCGATTGACCGCGCTCCCCGGCCGCTCCATGCAGGACTTGGTGAATTCCGAACCCGGCTGGCTCTATGAAGGCAACGCTGTCCTCCATCCCCGCGGATCGGAATACCAGACGCAATTTGTCGTGGATGGCATTCCCCTCACCGACAACCGTTCGCCAAGCTTCGGCCCGGAAGTCGAAGCCGATGACGTCGAATCCCTCAAGATTTACACCGCCGGCATTCCCGCCGAATATGGCAGGAAGATGGGTGGGGTCGTCGAGGTCAACACTCTCAAAAACGAGGATCCGGGGTTTCACGGACAAGTCACGCTTTTCGGCGGCACCTACGATACGGCCGGCATCAATACTCAGGATCAATATAGCTGGAAGGCGAATACTCTCGGCGTGAGCGCCTCCGGCAACATGACCGGCCACTATCTCAACCCCGTGGTCCCGGAGAACTACACCAACGACGGCACCACCGGCAGCTTTTCGCTGAGCTATGAGCGGGATCTAACCCGGAAAGACCGTCTCACCCTGATTGTTCGCCATGAACTCGCGCGCTATGAGATCCCCAACGAATTTGTGCAGGAGAACGGAGCGTGGGTGCCGAACGCGGTCAACACCGTCGGCTGTCCAGACGTTCCCGCCGCAGACGAGCCGAGCGACTGTGTCTACGTTCCCGGAGGCCAGCTGCAGAATGGCGACAACTTTGAAACCATGGGAAGCGTTTCCTACCAGCACATTTTTTCCTCCGATACCATAGGCTGGCTGCGCGGCATGGCCCGCGATAACTCCAACGATTTTTATTCCAACCCGTCGTCATGGCCCATCAACGTAACCCAGCACAACGACTTCAAAGAGATATACTTCAGCGGCAGCGTCGCCGTTCACCAGGGCAGGCAGGAATGGAAGGCGGGCGTCGAATCCGACGCGATCTTCCTGCACGAAAACTTCAGTGACTACATCCCCGACTGCGCCGGCCCGCTGGGCACGCTAGCCCCTCAATGCCCGATCCAGCTGGGATTATTCGACCCCGGCAGCGCGACCAGGTTCGCCTTTGCCGGCAGCCGCCCGGACCTTGAGCAGTCGGCTTACGTTCAGGATTTAATCCGCCTCGGCAAGTGGACCGTCAACGCCGGCCTCCGCTGGGACCATTACCAGTTGCTGGTAAACCAGAATGCCGTGAGTCCACGTCTTGCCGGCTCGCGCTATTTTCCCTCTGTCGGCCTGAATCTCCACATCGCGTACGATCGCGTCTTCCAGACGCCGTCTTTCGAGAACATTCTTCTATCCAGTTCTACGGCTCTGCTGGATTTCGATCCCATTTCTTTGCGCCAGAACGTTCTGCCCTCTCACGGAAACTATTATGAAGTGGGATTGACCAAGGCGTTCCTCTCGAAATTGCGCCTGGACGCGAACCTGTTCCGCCGTGACGTGAACAATTACGCCGACGACGATGCCATTCTGAACACCGCTATCAGCTTCCCCATCGCGTTCCGCAAGGCCGTCCTCTACGGCGCGGAGGCCAAACTCGAGGTTCTACACTGGGGGCGATTCTCCGGCTTCGGCAGTTACTCCTACATCGTAGGGAACTGCTGGCTCCCCGTAGTAGGCGGCCTCCTGCTCGGGTCGGAAAGCGGCGTAGCCGTTGGCCCGGGAGGCACGTTAATGAACACACAGCTAACCGGACACCTGCCCGATTCGCAGGACCAGCGGCAAACCATTCGTGCCCGCGTACGCTATCAGGTAGCCAATCGCCTGTGGATCGCTGTGGGCAGCGATTACAACAGTGGACTGCCGTTTGAACCTGATGAATCCCCACAACTGTATGCCACAGAATACGGTCAAGTGGTGATTCATCACCTCAATTTTAATCGCGACCGCATCAGCCCTTACCTCACGGAGAATGCTTCGGTCGGAGCCGATCTCTACCAGCGCGAAAAACGCTCGCTGCGATTCCAGGCCGACGCCCAGAACATCAGCAACGAACTTGAAGTAATCGACTTCGGAGGCCTGTTCTCCGGCAACGCCCTGGGCCCCTCGCGCCAATACACCTTTCGCCTAGTATCGACATTCTAGGCCCCGCAGCGCTTCATCGGGAGGAAGTTGAGCAAGAGCCAGTGCGCCGAGTGCCGCCTCATCGTCGATATGGAGCAGGGACGCACTCCCCCAAAGTTCCGGCCAAGCGAGTACAAAAGTCCGGCCCTCGCTTTTCCATTGGTGAGAGCCGTCGTAAACGGTTGATTGGATCTTGATTTGCCCGATTGTTCGAATCCCCTCAAGCCACTTCCTTCGTCTCCAGCCCGGGTTCGTAACCAGCACGGGGTAGGGACCGAGGGGGATTTTCTCGGGCTTTTGCGCGTCGGTCGGTGGCAACTTTGGCGGTGAGCAGGAGAGCTGACAAGCTTAGAAGGATTACAACGACTGCCTTCCAGCCCCGTATCATCGGGTCGTTCCCCATGATGGTGAGTGCGCAGAAGACACACAACAGGTGCACACAGAACACCGGCAGCGAGGCCTGACCCAGCATCACCAGGAGCCTGATTGCAAAGGGCTTGAGAACAGATCGAAACCGGATCGCCAAGACTGCGATGGCGGTGAAATCGATCAGCCGGCCTATCCCAAAATCCCACTTATCGAACAGCAAACCGAACCTCCCAAACGTGACGACCCCGCCTATTTGCGCGTAGCGCAGGACCAGAAAAACAACCGCGACGATCGCCGCCGGAATCGTCATTTGTTTCACCCAGTCTAGGCGCAAATTGTCCTTGGCCCAACGCACGCCCAGCCACAGCCCGACTAACCACCATAGCTGCCAAGCCCAGAGATCGAACGCGCCCATCTCGTTCAAGGGGATTTGCAGGCCGAAAACACGAGACTGCAGGTGATATGCGAAACTCCGCAATCCGAACTGTGCGAGCAGCCAGAGCGTGAATCCTCCGGTCAGGGCGTACTTCCACCCAAATCGCGCGCCCAGCACGATTGCGAAAGGAGTGAACGCAAGGAGGATGATGTAAATCGGCAGGATATCGAGCAGCGGCGGCCTGTAGACCATCAATGCAGCGTCGATGAAAGCACGCGTGCGACCCGCGGAAAAGTAGAAGTCGAGAAGATTATGCACGGCGGGCCTGTTGCCGTGCGCG
>Ga0302326_10023899_pt1 | contig 12437 bp, 8 predicted proteins | sample Palsa_T0_3_FD_202264 | JGI IMG/M metagenome (GOLD analysis project Ga0302326, IMG submission 202264) | Peat permafrost microbial communities from Stordalen Mire near Abisko, Sweden - Palsa_T0_3 | ecosystem: Environmental > Terrestrial > Soil > Palsa > Peat permafrost | place: Sweden: Abisko...
GCCCAGTGTCATTTGGCGTTCGTACCTGCTTACCGCTGCGGGGCAGTTCCGGAGTTTCACCGGATTCCCTTTTCACCCTCCATCGCTGGAGAGACCGTGGAAGACCCCACTATATCTAGGCGCACATTAGGTTGCAACGCTACTTATTGTGGATAACTCGGCAGGGGTCACTCTAACGATACCGTCCGATAGCGGGGCAAGTACAAATGCTCGCAGCGGGTAGCCCTATCGATCCTACAATTGCGACGGCTATAGGCCGAACCCTGCGGCGAACTCATTTTGCTGCTCGGTGCTCCCACAAGAAGCCCGTAATGGCATTCAGCAACGAATCGAGCTGAGTGTCGACTCTATGAATACGTCTTATTCATACGCATAGGCAATTCTGTCAACCGTCGTGGCGTTCCGTGTCTCGTTGCACAGAAACACTGAGCCGGTGAAATAGATCCCAGGCTTGGTGATCGTCTTCGCCACTTCGTAGGCGTGCTTCAACACGCCCACCTCCATGTGCATCGGCGCTTCATCGGGCTGATAGGTAATCCCGTAGGGATAATCCTGGCCAGTGCGGCTGATCTCCACATGGCACCCAACGACCCACGTCACTGGATGATCCTCCAGGAACGCCATCAGTCGTTTCAAGCTGGTGAACCACTTATCCCAGAAGCTGATGTAACATCTGCCCCGATAGAACATGTCTCCTGTATGGAGAATCTGTGTGTAGGTGTCATAGTACGCAAATTCGGAGAACACATGCCCCGGGTTTCCCCATACAAGAACGTCACGGCCGCCAAGGTCCAGGGTGACACGCTGCTCGGGATAATTCGTCATGCCCCAGAACCCGATCATCTCCTCATGCGTCTGCCCCATGTACCGTGTATTTGGCCGGTCATAGAACTGGTTGATGCCCACGTAGTGGTCATCGTGCAGGTGCGTGAAGGCAAGCAGCAGTTCCATGTCCTCCACCTTGCGCCCATGTTTCGCGCACCACTCGGCAATACAGCCATCGACAACATCGCGCAACGGCCAGTCGGTTCTTAGCTGCGTGTATCCCTGGTCAATCATCAGGATCCGCTCATTCCCAAAGTACAGGTGCAGGAACGGAGCCTCGAAGCTATACGCCTTGTTCTGCCGCATGAACACTGTGTGTTCGTTGTACCAGTGGACCTGGATCGGAGGATCGTGATTGTCCATGCACGACGGCGACCCGCAAATCCACCTAGCCGGAAAGCTTCCCGGCGCTGGCACGCCGGCTGTGAAGTTGATCGGTCCGTTCGCTCCGACGGGTGCGGTAGGCACCACACGCATCGCCTCTGCTTCGGGAGCCATCGCAGCGGCAACGGCTGGAAGCACGACAGACACTACCGGCAAAGAAAGAAATGTTCGGCGATCTAACGACTTCAGGTTTACGAGCGATTTCAGGTCCATCGGCATACATCCTCTTTCTTACTGCAAGCTGAGCCAGTACGGATCCGGAATCTGCGGCAGGTCGGGAGCACTCTGATAGACCTTCTCATCCGGGCTCACCCGGTTGAGGAGAATGAAATCCGTCCGAAATACCACGGCTGGTTTGCCCACGATTCCTCGCGCATGTTCCGCAGCTTCATCGATCGTCTCTGCTTTTAACTGGAGCACATGTTCGAACGGCCTGTTGGTTGAGAATCGTGGATACCCTCTGCCGGGAAGAAACATCATCTCGACGTGCCCGCCCATTACCCACTTCACGGGATGACTCTGCTTCCATTGCCGCAGGCGTTCGAGCGAGACAACATAGTCGCGATCGTTCGCGATCTCCACCCGGCCCGCATAGAGCAAGTCGCCCGTAAACAGATGGCAGGTATACGAGTCGTAGAACGTCAATCCGTCCTTGTGCGTTCCCGGCGTGGGAATCACCTCCACGACGCGACCTCCGAGATCGATTCGCCCCAATCCCTGCTTCCAGGAAGTGCCTAGGCCGTGAAACTTCATGCGCGGACCGAGTTCGAGTGGGCTGAGGCTGGTCTGGGCACGATCGGTGAACTGCAAGATTCCCTGGTTTTGCGCAACGTTTTCCCCCGAAGTCAGCACAATCGTAAGCGGCACGCTCTTCTTCCTGCGAATGCCACACCAGCGACTGACGATCGCGTCCACCGTGACGCGCAACGGATAGTAGCTGGCCTCAGGGGTAGCCCCGGTGTCGATCAGCAGCGCTCCATGATTGCCGAACAGCAGATAGGTAAACGGCGCCTCCCAGTTCACACACGGATTCTCGCGCAGGATGTACGTGTCCTCGTTATAGGCCACCACCTGAATTCGAGGATCGGTGTTCTTTGCCGCGCACACCGATCCATGGATCCATCGAAATACAACATCGCCCGGAGCAGGCCCCTTTGTCGCGTAGTCATGTACCACTTCGCCTGTAGGTTTCAGCGCCAGGCAAGAGTCAGTGTTGCGCGCTCCCGGAGGGTTATACGGCGCATCGGGATCGCCATTCCCATAGTCTTTCTCAGCGAACGGAGGCGCAGAACACGGTGAAGCAGCCGCGGCTTGGGAATTCTCTCCAGAAGCTGCGTCATAAATATGAATTGGAACCATCACGAACTCCTCACTGGGTCACAAGAATGAATGGAATTCCGGAACCACGGACACAGACAGCATGACCAGGACCACGGCAAGGGCAGAACGCGCGACTATAGCAGGATTCTATGCAACTCAGCGCTGATCGCCCCGACGTATAGGGAACGCCTATCCCTTCAATCAGCAAACTCAGTAGACCGCAGCTAAAGCGAGCCCGACAGCGAACGGACAGGTCCGTTCAATTAACCCAATTTTGGCTACTTCGCATGAGCCCTCAAATGTCGGCTTCTCGCAAGCGATTTGAAGAAGCGGCGTTCCTTCAAAACGGCATTGTCGGCAACTTGACCCTATTAGAGGCAAACGGGAACTTCATAAAAGCAGCCTTTAGGCCATCGTAATGAATTAGCCTTTCATGGCTCTGCGTTGTTGCGCTAGTACAAAGCGGCCTTTGCATCGAGACGCGGAGAAGTCGCACAAAACGAGGACAAACATTACCAGAACGCCGGCGCAAAGCAGGGGGGCCAAAAGCACGATGATGAATGTTTTACCAGCCAAATTGAGCATGCAGGCACCTGAAGACGGTACAGCCCAGCGTCTTCGCGAGTGGATTTTATGGAGTGACGTTGCAAGGGCATGATTAGTTGCTCAAATCTAATAAGAGCCGACGTCTCCAGGAGCGGCACAGCTCGCAAAACGTCGTTTTGGGAAACATAATTAGGACAGATCGAGCACGGGGCCACGGGCCTTCCGACCTCTCGCGAGATATTACGTTGCCTGGTTGACCACAGCCGATAGATCTCAAATGAGTAGTGGGCAAGTCTAGTTAGAACTCGAATCGCGCTCCAAGCTCGATGCGTCGTGCCGTCTCAGCCGATAGCCCCTGGCCTAGCGTCGGCGAAGAGACCACCGTTCCAACAGCTGTCACATTGGTGTGATTCAGAAGGTTCGCCGCCCGCACGTTGAGGATGACGGTGCGGGTGTGCTCTTTGTTTTTCGAGGTCAACGTGAAAGAGCGGCTGAGATTGGAGTACATGTGAACGATCAGCGGCATGGTTCCAATATTGCGCGGAACATCTCCGTTTACAGTGTTGATCGTCATGAGGCCATAGGGCGTGCTGTACGCCCCGACGCCTTGCGCCTGCGCAAAGGATGGGCGGTCGTTGAAATCTCCGTCGCCGTTTGCGTCGGTGCCTGTCGTGATGTTGTATGGCATGCCGTAGTGCCAGAAGGTCCATAAACCGAAGTTGAGTTTATAGGGAAGCTTGAATTCTTCCTCGAGGAGGGCGCCGCTCGATTGCGAGTCAGGACGAGCAAATTCGCCCTTCTTGCTATAGCTGGACTGAGGCGTGCCGGAGTCACCGTAGAAGTTTACGTTCCAAAAGCCTAGGTTGCTGGTCCAACGCTTGTAGCTCTTCTGTTCGAGCCCCACGTACACGACGCTGCCCTTGTTGTGCGCAGAATTTTGATACTCGATGATATTGAGATCCGCTGGACCCGGCCGTGGCGCGAGCAAGGCGGTTGTTGGGTCAGGCGGCACTCCTATGCTGCTCGGAACCATCGGCGCATTGACGTTGACTGTCCTAGGATCGCCCCAAGCGGAGTACCAGGTGAACCAGACGTTTGGGTGCCACTGGTGCGGCAGATCGTGTTCCACACCAACCGCGAGTTCACCGACGGGGATTTGCTCGACTGCATGGGGAAACCGATAGAGGGTGCTCACTTCAATGGAATCCGGCGCAAGAGAAAGCGGCTGGTTATAGTGGGGCGAGTAGACTGTCGCCTCGTGCTGACGAACTCCGTTGAGGCGATTGACTTGTGCGGCATCTGTAGGATCGAGCGATACATTGAAGATGGCCGCTCGGGTGTGCAGGGTCCATATGGACTTTTTGTCTGGCGACCAGGCAAGTCCCAATCGCGGTCCGAGGTTAAGAAAGGTGCTAGGCGAAGTCTGGAATGCGTAACGCAGACCTCCAGTGAGGTTGAGTCGTGGCATGAGTCTCACCATGTCTTGTGCGAAAAAAGCGACTCGCCACTGCGTATATGGGACCAAAGGCGTACCGGTAGTGACTTGATAGGTCGTGGGCGAGCCGCCGGGTAGGTTCTGGAGGGCCCGCTGATACTGTTGGATTGGGGTGATGGTGGTTGTGGCGCCGGTGGGTTGATTGTTGGAGTCGAGCACCGGAGCGCTGCCGCCACCGAACACATATGCCCCATTGAACGTGTTCGGGTTGTAGTCGTGGACAAAAATGCCTAATGATTGTGCGCCGAATTTGAGTTCTTGCTTACCGATGGTAAGCATGGCATCATGATCGATCTCAAGGTCTCGCTCACGATTGTCCAGGTTTTGGCTGGTAGATCCTCCTCCGTTGAAGTAGCCCGACACCTGTAGAGCCGGCGTTGTAGCGTTCGGTGTCTGCTCGTTGCGCTTCCACGTATAGCCGATCCTGGTTTCGTACAGCAGACGGGCATTGACCGCGTAGGTATTCGTAAAGCGCAAATCGTACTCCGCCACGTGACTGGAATAACCTGCCTGCTCGAGTGTTTCCCCACCCACACCTTGATTGCCCAGAGTACTGACATTCGCCGAGTAGGACAACGTTGCGATGTCTTTGTCGCTAGCCTGCCAATCGCTGCGTGCGGACGCAATCCAGAGTCGTTGAGGAGCTGAAACGGTCGATTGCTCAGCAACCTGGTTGAAATTTGGATCGAGGACAATAGCGTTCACCACGTTGAATTCATTGATGTCGCGCTTCTCCAACGCCAGCGAGAAACCACTCTTCCTCGCGATCAGCGGGCCGCCCAGTTCAAAGCCGTACCGTAGTTTGCTGGCGGGCGTTGCCGTCACCGAGAATGGATCGGCCGCATTGAAACTGCTGTTGCTGTCGGTCAGAAAGAGAGCTCCATGCAGGTGGTCGGAGCCGGGCTTGGTAGTAATCTCGATACGACCTCCTGATGAGTTGTCGCGTTCATATTCCGGGGCCACCGGATCCGGATTGATACGAATCGAGGCAATTGAGCTCTTGGGTGGCATCGCGCTGCTGTTTTGAAATCCATTCACGACGACTGTGGCCGCGGTCGGATTTCCTCCACCGGTAGCCGAAAGAATCTGGAGCTGCTGCAGCAGATCATCTGGGTCGTCGGGAAGCTGTCGAATGTCATTTCCCGTCAGCGTCACGGTGCCAGCACCCCGATCGTTATCGAGAGTGCTCGCTGCATCCGACTGCACGCGCACCTCGGTTTCTACTTGTGCAATGGTCATTTGAAGGCCTACGTGGACCGTCCTGCCAGCCTGTCCATTGGCGGTCGTTGTGGCGGCAGTGAAACCATCTGCCTGCGCGTGGACCGTCACGGTTCCGGGAGGAACGCAGGTGAGGGCAAACTGCCCAAGCTCATCGGTTACCGCCGTATCTCCGCTTCCTGCCTGCACCTGGGCTCCAGAAATCACGGCTCCCGATGGGTCGGTGACCAGGCCCTCGATGCGCATGCCGTTCGAGCACTGCTGTGCCATCACCCTGATCGAAAGCACAAAGCACGCGAGCCAAACGATGCGATACGAACCGCGAACTCTCCCACCAAAGTAATGCTGCAAGATTCCCATAAACGCTCCCAGCATCAATCTGACTGATGCGGAAGCAACTGCCTACCGATTTGCAGGGGCGCAAGAGAACGCTGCAGGCAAGAGCGCAGATTTTGCAGGGAGAAATATTTCGACGATGTCGCACGCCTCTATGGGGAGAGCTCGGCGTTATGTGCGGCCTACAGCGAGCAGGTTCTGCCAACCAGCCTTGCTCATCTTTAACCGCTGACCGTTCGAGAGCAGAACCCAGCCTTCATTCCGCCCTTCGCGCAGAATTTCACGCACGTGGTCAATGTTAACGATGGCCGAACGGTGCACACGAACGAACTTCTTCGGGTCGAGGGTACTGGCAAGCTCTTTGATCGCTTCGCGTAGCATGAGCTTTTTGGATCCAATGTGCAGACAGGAATAATAATCCGCGGCTTCGATCCATTCGATATCGTCGACGAGCACGAATGAATCTTTCGACCCATTCGGCACCAGAAGCCGTATCGGATATTCTTTGCGCGCGGGCGCCTGGTCCGTGAGCACAGAGATCATCGAACGAAACTGTTCCTGCGTCATCAGTGCACTTCGGGAAGCGATCCGTTCTTTTATAAGAAGCAGCGTCGCGCTCAGGCGTTCCGTCTCAACCGGCTTGGTCAGATAGTCGAGTGCGTGCACCTCAAATGCTTTCAACGCGTAATGGTTGTGCGCAGTGACGAAGATGGTCAACGGCATTCGCTCAAGGCCGACTTCATCGATCACCTCGAACCCCCCAGTACCCGGCATCTGAATGTCCAGAAAAAGCACGTCACAGGGTGATTGCTTCAGCGCCTCGACCACTTCCCTTCCGTTTTTGCATTCGCCCGCAATCTCGACATCCGTATCGTGGGAAAGGAGAAACCTCAACCGTTCACGGGCTAAGGGTTCGTCATCCGCGATGAGGGCGCGCAGCTTCACCTAGCACCGCTCATATGGAATCGAAATTGCCACCTCGAAGCCGCCGGCTTCCAGTGCATGCGCCTTCATGTCATAGGTATCCTGATAGAAATGCGTCAGTCGCTCCCGTGTATTGCTGAGCCCGATGCCATGTCCGTCGTGGTTACGCCTGCCATATCGATCGCCCGTGTTACGGACACACAACTGCAACACTGGCCCGACGCGCCTGGCCGATGCCTCCACGCATCCCTCGTTCTCACTCTGCGCAATGCCGTGACGAATAGCGTTCTCGACGATGGGCTGCAGCAGGAAACAAGGAACGAGGCTGTTTAGGGCGCTGGGTTCCACTGTAATTTCGATGCGGAGACGGTCGGCGAAGCGGATTTGCTCAATCGCAAGGTAATTCTCGACAGTCTCCAGCTCCTGAGAGAGGGGGATCTTTTCTGGAGTTCTTCTGGAGAGCGTGCTTTTGAGAATCATATTCAAATGAGTGAGCATCTCCGTTGCCTCTCTCTGGCGGCCGAGCTCGACGAGCGTAGTAACGGCATTGAGGGTATTAAAGAGGAAATGCGGCTCCAGCTGCATCTGCAAAGCGCGAAGCTGTGCTTCGGAAAGTTGCTTCTGAAGCACCAAAGCTTTCATCGCGTCTCGTTGTGAGCGAATCTGAAACTGAATGATGCCGATGATGCCAAACACAAATCCATAGGTAAGGATCTCAAGCCCGAATCGGTTGATGTGTAATTGACTCCTGAGAATGCCTAGGACGGTATAGTGTGCCCGCCACCCCGCAACGGTAAACCCCAGGCTTCCCAACAAGACCAGATGCAGCACGCCGAGAGCGCAGCTCAATCCCAAGTGAATCAGAATTGTACCCTTGGAGAAACGCAGGACGGAGGGATGTTTGGGGCTGAGCTTCCAGAGCACTGCCGCGATGCAACCCCACCATGCCCAAAGAACCGTGCCATACATCACAGAGGCTGGATGGAAGATCGACTGGCATTCGCTGGCCGTCGCCAGTGCCAACGCACCGGAAGCCAGAGCGATCACTAAAAGACCGTTCGAACGAATGTGTGGATTCGGAGAGGCAGATATCGATTGCTGCTGCGGAGGAGCGTCAATCTCCGATGTTCTAAGTGCGGCGGCAAGGGAGCTCATAGAGAATCACCTCCTGCTTTCAGGGATTTACGACATAACAGATCCAAAGTTCATCGGGAATCAGATCGGGTCAATGGATGAAGCATGACTCAGGACCCAGAAAGATCCAGATCATAGTCGTAATTAATTATGGATGGTGAGCGACAGCAAATCCAGCATTCTGAAGTGTACTCTGCAGATTGTGCAGCGAACCGGTCGCTTTGCGCAGGGAGCGAAACGAGATTCGAAGCATTCGTCAATTGGGGGCTGGTGCCAGCAAACTTGTAGAGGAGCTTAGTTTTAGTCACCTGCGCGGAGAGCGATGTTTTATAAACATTCGTCGAACTCCGAGCGTCAGTTGGGAGTCACCGAAAAGACGACTCTTAGGCAGTTGGGCGCGTCCCAGCTATATGGGTCATGCGCTCTACTGAATTGAGCGGGTCTGGATAGCTCTAGGATCGCCTCCGCCCGAATCCGCACCGATGGTAACCTCATACCACCGCGCTCAATCATCAGCGGTATTCTCACAGAGGAGCCGATTCGATGACTCACTGGATCGCACGAACCTGTCTGACGATGCTCTTTGCCAGCCTTGGCTCGCTTGCTGCAGCCCAGCAGCCACAACTAGAGCTGCCCCCCAGCAACCAGCCGTTCATCGCCATGCACACCTTCATGGTCCAACCCGACGAGGAAAAGCAATTCCTTGCTGCTATCGGAGAAATCAACGCCGCCACCGTTAGGGCAGGTTGTCCAACCTGCATCTACCACGAGTTCAAAATCAGCGGCCAGCAGGTCGGTCCCTACAACTACATGCAGGTCTCCTATTGGCCGAGCAACGACATCTACGTAAAGATCCACACGTCCCCAGAGTACATGGCGGTCACTAGGCGCCTGAGCAACATCGTCGGTCTTGTTTACCGCGCCCAGACATATAACCGGTACACCGAAGTCAATCCTTGATTAGTCTCTTTTGTGATTGTAGCGATTTCTCCGAGTTCGGCTTCGCGAATGCCCTGGCCGAGCGAACTTGCTCAAAACGCCGGTGCTTCCGGCAACTTCATCGGCCAGAAGTGGTATTGGTAAAAACTGAATTTGCAGGCAGGTTGCGGAAAGTTTTGAGTTGCCCCTGGCCCCGGGGTACTCAATGGCCCCCAAATCAATCGCCCTGGCGAGTCGACTGTTTTAGCGCCCACTGTGATACAAGTTGGAGTACCGACAAGCGAGGCTCTGTGGCGCCCATTCTTCTCTGGCTGGTGATGGTTCTCTGTCTCCTGATTTCAGTGGTGAAGTATCTCATGGGGCTCATCCTCAAGTTTTCCTTTCCTACTGCCAACATTCAAAAGGACTACACCTGGCATCCCACCGTCAGCGTCCTTCTCCCTTGCTATAACGAGGGCGAGACGGTGTATCAAACCATCGAGAGCATCAGCAAGAGCAACTACCCGACAGAGCTCTTCGAAGTCATCGCACAGGACGATTGTTCAGCAGACGACAGCTTCCAGTGGATGATCAAGGCCCAGCGCGACTTCACCAACATCCGTATTCGCACCGGCCGCAATCCTGCCAACTGCGGCAAGGCCCGCACCGTTTGCAATGCGCTCCAGCACTCCGACTCCGAGATCATCATCTCCATCGACTCCGATTGCATCTTCCATCCCAACGCCATTCGCGAGCTCACCGCCTGCTTCGCCGAACCCCGCATCGGCTCCGTCGGTGGCCGCGTAGGTGTCCGCAATCCCAACGACAGCGTCATCACCGCCATCCAGACCATCATCTATTACTCTGCCTTCCAGCTCTACAAAGTCCCCGAGAACTGGACCCGCAGCGTCTGCTGCATCAGCGGCTGCCTCTTCGCCATCCGGCGCGATCTCCTACTCGAAATCGAACCCGCCATCCGCGCTCGCCACTGGTTTGGCATCCCAGTCAATCAGGGCGAAGACCGCTTCCTCACCCACCAAACCCTGCTGCGCGGCTACGGCACCTACATCAACAACGATGCGCTCTGCTGGACCACCGTGCCAAACACACTTTCCGTGCTCTTTAAACAGCAACTCCGCTGGCGGCGCAGCATCGTGCGCGACCTTTTCTACACCCTCCGAACCCTGCCGCAACATGTCTGGAAGCTTCACCCGAATACCGTCCTTACCCTGGTCCTCACGCCGGTTGGAGCGATCGTTGCGCTGCTTGTCATCGTCACCATGCTCACCTCCGACCCCCTCGCGTGGACCGGCCCCATGCCCCTGCTCGCCTACCTTGGCATCGCGGCTGCACTCAGCTGGGTCATCAGCAAATACAGTGTCGAGGAGACACTCGAGCATCCCCTCGCCTTCGGCGCCTACATCGCCTGGTCGATCGTGAGCACTCTCTTCATCACGCCCCTCGCGCTCTTCACCATGGACTCCGCGGACTGGGGCACACGAACCAAAACTCAAGAGGTGCCTCTTGGCAACACCAGCGCTTAATACGCTTTCACAATCGGTCACCGCCGCGCCTCCTCCACGGCAATCGTTCCTCTACAAATCGATCATCACGCTCTATCGCGTCTTCGCAATCGTGGTGCTCTACGCGGTGCTGCTCGGCATCCTGGCCTACGCCTTCATCATGGGCTTCTATGCGATCAACACCACCTGGGCGGCACCCGTCATCATCTCCGCCTCCGACGAAAAGAGTCTCGACTTCCTGCAGAAACTCGTTACCAGCAAGCAGATGCTCGAAGACCTCCACGTCGACAGCCTTCACCAGCAAACCACCCTCGACGAGATGACCAAACATCTTGCCTCCCTCGAGGCTCTTGATCCCGAGCTCCAGGGCGCTATCGTGCGGGAGCGCGCCCACGATCGCCTCACCGGTCCTCAACTCGCCGCGCTCGATACGCAGAAGCAGGCTGACAACATCAAGACCCAGGCCGTTCTCACGCAACTCCAGCAGCTCGAGTCCAGCATCAACAAAGATCTCGCCGCCGGCTTGATCACCAAGAGCGATGCTGCCACACAGCTGGCCGCGCTCAACCAGTCCCGCGACGCTTACACCGACAGCAGAATCGCCCAGGTCCTCCTCACCGACAGTGTGCTCGATAAAACCACCAACGGCACCAAGTCGCTCGACATCCTCGACAAGCAGGCGGAACTTCGCTTCGAGATTGCCCAGCTCGACGTGACACTTGCCGTCTCGGAAAAGCAGTTGCAGGAAGACAACCGGCAGATCGATCGCCTGCGGGACGCCATCGCCACCGCCAAGCAGAGCCCGTATTACCTAAACGCCACCGGCGACAACCGGCTCTACTTCGCCTTCGTAGCGTACGACAATCAAGCCAGCGCCAAGGTCGGCGCGCCCATCTACGACTGCTACCTCGACATGGTCCTCTGCCGCAAGGTAGGCACCGTCAAACAAATCTTTCTCGGCGAACAAGACATTACGCATCCCATCTTCAAAACCCAGGTGCGTGGCTTCACCATCCAGATGGAACTCTCCCATCCCAACTCTGCAAAATCCAAGACCGTCTTCCTCGGCAGCAAACCGTTACTGTTCTAAACAAATTTCCTCGCACAAGTTCCCGGGAGCATCGAATGCCGCGCCGCACGCCAACGCGTAGTTTGAACAAACTGCGCCCCCTGCAATCCGCCATCGTCTCGCTCCTCTTTCTCAGCGCGCCCTCCTTTGCGTCTGCTCAAAGTCCCATGGCCGCGCAGCAAACCGCAACGAAAGTGCGGCCAAATCCAAATACAGAGCAACAGGACTATTGCGTCTACTTGACCGAACAAGCCCAGGCCCAGGGCGATCTGCTGCGCACTCCCGCTGGCCTAGCCGCCTTCACCCAACCTGACACCGGCCTTCCCACTCAAGTCGTCGCCGGTGCAACGCTTAGCCTCTCCAGCGTAAAGAAAGCCGGCATCACACTCGATGTCGCACGCAAGAACTGCAGTCTCTATAAGGCCACCATCGGTGTTCAGCAGTATCTCCAATATGCTCTGCCAGCCATCGAGAAGTCAGCTCTCGCCAACCGCCTGGACCTCATCGGCCGCGCATCGAAGTCGCTCGAAGATCTCATCGCCGACACCACCAAAATGGTTGAAGCCCAGAACATGACCCGCCCCATGCTTCTCGAGCTCCAGATGACGAAGATCAAGCTCGAAGCCGACCGCGCCGATACGCAATCGAAGATCGCTGCGATCTACGTTCCACCCCTCGCCACCGAGCCGCTCAAGGCTCAAGTCGCCGACAAGCAGGCCAACGATATCACGGAACAGCAAGCCAC
>Ga0302326_10023902_pt1 | contig 12436 bp, 12 predicted proteins | sample Palsa_T0_3_FD_202264 | JGI IMG/M metagenome (GOLD analysis project Ga0302326, IMG submission 202264) | Peat permafrost microbial communities from Stordalen Mire near Abisko, Sweden - Palsa_T0_3 | ecosystem: Environmental > Terrestrial > Soil > Palsa > Peat permafrost | place: Sweden: Abisko...
CGGCCTCAGCCAGGTCTTCTTCCGAGGCTTCCCGCGTTGCCCTGACGGTCGAGAGTATCCCGCCGCCGGCCCTGGCGATGTCCTCGTAGCTTGTGCCGGCAAGCCGCATCTCGAACTCGCGTGCCCGGTTGCCCGCATAGACAAGATGCGTGTGGCAATCGATGAATCCCGGCGTGATCCATCGGCCTTCGCAATCGATTCGCTCACGCGCCTCGAACGGCGGCGTATCCGCTTCACTTCCCGCATAGACGATGCGTCCGCCTTCAGAGGCAATAAGCCCGTTCTCGACGATGCCCAGGCCCGGCCGGTCGGGCGCCAGAGTGGCCAGACGCGCATTGTGCCATACTCGGTCGCAGCGCATGTCTTCTCCCGGCTTGGCGCAATGGGCAGGAACGTCTCTTATGTCTCCGCTGGTGGGCTTGCAACAGGTGGCGCGTGCTGTGGTTTGAAACGGCGCTTTTGCCGGACGGCTGGAAGAACGGTGTGCGGATCGCCACCGCCGACGGCCTTATTGCGCGGATCGAGACCGGTGTTGAACCGGACGCGGGCAGCGATCGCCATGCCATCGCCATCCCCGGGCTCGCCAATGTTCACAGCCACGGATTCCAGCGCGGCATGGCCGGGCTGGCGGAAATACGCGGTCCCGCCGGCGACAATTTCTGGACCTGGCGCGAAGTTATGTACCGTTTTCTGGATCGTCTCACGCCGGACGATGTCGAGGCGATCACCGGCTACGCGTACATCGAGATGCTCGAAAGGGGTTTCACGCGGGTCGGCGAGTTTCACTATCTGCATCACGATCCGAAAGGCGCGCGTTACGCCAATATCGGCGAACTGGCGTCGCGCGTCGCCGCGGCGTCGCGTGAAACGGGAATCGGCCTCACGCTGTTGCCGGTGTTCTACGCGCACAGCAATTTCGCCGGAGTGCCGCCTGTCGCCGGTCAGCGGCGATTCATCAGCACGGTCGACGACTTTGCTTTGATCGTGGAGGAATGCCGTCACGCGGCGGCGTCTCTGGATGATGCGAACGTCGGGATAGCGCCGCACAGCCTGCGCGCCGTGACGCCCGACGAACTGGCAAGGATTTCTCCGCTGGCGCAAGGTGGCCCCATTCACATTCATGCAGCGGAACAAACGAAGGAAGTGGACGACTGCGTGGCGTGGAGTGGGCAGCGGCCGGTCGAATGGCTGCTGGATAACGCGCAAGTAGACTCGCAGTGGTGTCTCGTGCACGCCACGCATCTGACGGAGCGAGAAACGGCTGCGCTGGCGCGAAGCGGTGCCGTGGCGGGACTATGCCCCATCACGGAAGCAAATCTCGGCGACGGTATTTTCCCGGCCGATGTCTATCTGCCTCTTGGCGGCCGGCTCGGCATCGGTACCGATTCCAATGTGCTGATCGACGCGGCGGCAGAGTTGCGTGCACTGGAATATGCCCAAAGACTCTCGCATCGGGCGCGCAATGTGCTCGCCGGCGGGGAAGGCCAATCGACCGGGCGGACGCTGTTCGACGCGGCACTGTCCGGCGGCGCGCAGGCACTCGGCATAGTCGCTGCCGGTCTGCGGGAAGGCGCGAGCGCCGATATCGTCAGCCTCGACGCAACGGATGCGTCGCTCGCCGGCCGGCGCGGCAACGCCGTTCTCGACAGCTGGATATTTGCCGGCGCCGCGATCGACTGCGTCTGGCGCCGTGGCCACAAGCTCGTCAGCGGGGGGCGGCATCTTGCCCGCGACGGGATACGCGAACGCTATTGCCGCGTTATCAAAAGATTGACGGGATGATTGAGGGTAATTCCATGATGGCGCGGACCCGAGAATGAGCAGACTCGACTTCGCGCGTATATTGCGGTCTTCGCGGACCGAAGATCTGCGCCATGGGATTTGCCCGACTTATTCATGAGAAACCTGACGCCCACCATCGTCGTTGCTTCGCCGGCAACCTTGCGCGTCCAGGATCAGGGCCGCGTGGTCAGGGTTACCGCCGGCGGCGACTGGATCGTTGCGGAAGCGCCCCGGCTGGAGGGGATGTTGCGGGGGCTGCGCTTCGGCGAAGCGCGAGATGCCGAGATCGACGCAAGCGCGATCGAGCTTCTCGACAGCGCGGGCGCCTGGCTTCTTGTCCGCACGAAGCGCGAACTGGAGCATGGCGGTCGCAAGGTCGCCAAATTCACCGTGCCGGAGCGTTATACGAATCTGGTGGAAACGATCGATCGCGATGACATTTCGCCTTGCGAGGGGATGCATCACCCGCGGCCGACGATCCAGCAGTTTCTCGAACGAATCGGCCGCGCAACGTTCAGCGCGCTTCGCCAGGCCTACGCCATGACGGGATTTCTCGGCCGCGTGACGGTCGAGACCTCGGAAGCCCTCGTCGCTCCGCGACGGGAATTGCCGTTTGCCGCTCTGGTTCATCAGATCGAGGAAACCGGGCTGACGGCGCTTCCCATCGTCGGCATGCTCGCATTTCTCCTGGGCATCGTTCTTGCCTATCAGGGCGCGGATCAGCTCAAACGATTCGACGCGCAGATTTACACGATCGACTTTCTGGGCGTCGGCTTCTTGCGCGAACTGGGTGGCCTCGTCACGGCCATCATTGTAGCCGGACGTTCGGGCTCGGCGTTTACCGCACAAATCGGAACCATGCGCGTCAACGAGGAAACCGACGCCATGCAGACGATCGGCCTCAACATCACGGAAATCCTGGTCGTCCCACGGGTATTGGGGTTGATGATCGCGCTTCCCATTCTCACATTTTTCGCCGATGTGGTGGGCATCATCGGCGGCATGGTGATGACGTATTTTCATCTCGGGATCACGATTCCCGCTTTCATGCGCGAACTCGAGGGCGCCATCACGCTGAAGACGCTGCTCGTCGGTCTCGTCAAAGCGCCCGTCTTCGCATTCGTGATCGCGCTGGTCGGCTGCTTCGAGGGCATGCGCGTGGAGAAAAACGCCGCCAGCGTCGGGTTGCTCACAACGCGATCCGTCGTCGAATCCATCTTTCTCATCATCGCGCTCGATGCGGGCTTTTCGATCCTCTTTTCCGTGCTGGGGATATGATGAACGAGACCGGCGCCGGCGACAATGTCGTGATCCGCATCCGCGGTCTTGTGAACGCGTTCGGCGACGAAGTGATCCACGATCACATCGATCTCGACGTCGTGCGGGGCGAAGTCATGGGCGTTGTCGGCGGATCGGGCTCCGGCAAGTCCGTTCTTCTGCGTTCGATCGTCGGGCTCAATCATCCCGTGTCGGGCAGCATCAAAGTCTTCGGCCGGGAGACGGCGGACACGGAAAGCGAAAACCTGAAGGGTCTGCAGCTTCGCTGGGGCGTTCTGTTCCAGGAAGGCGCGCTGTTCAGCTCCCAAACCGTGGCCCAGAACATTCAGGTGCCGATGCGCCGCTGGACGCATATGAGTCAACAACTGATGGACGAGCTGACTGCGATGAAGCTGTCGCTGGTGGGACTGCCGGCGGATGCGGCCCTGAAATTCCCCTCGGAACTTTCCGGCGGCATGAAAAAGCGCGCCGGCCTCGCCCGGGCCCTGGCGCTGGATCCGGAACTGCTTTTTCTCGACGAACCGACCTCCGGGCTCGATCCCATTTCCGGCAGCCAGTTCGACGAATTGTTGCGCGAATTGCAGCAGAGCCTCGGACTCACCGTCTTCATGGTGACCCATGATCTGGATACGCTGAGGGCCACCTGCGACCGCATCGCGGTGCTGGTCAACAGGAAAATCACGGTGGGAACGCTGAAGACACTGGCGGCCAATTCCGATCCGTGGATCCACGAATATTTTTCGGGCGTCCGCGGACGGGCGGCGTTGAACGCATAAGGCAAACGGAAAAGACTATGGAAACAAAAGCAAACTACGTCGCGGTCGGTGTCTTCGTGCTGGTGAGCGTCGCGGGCCTCTTCATTGCGTTGCTGTGGCTCGCGGGCTCTCAGTACACGGAGGAATTCGCCTATTATCGCACCGATTTCACCGGCTCCGTGACGGGTCTCGGAACGGGCACCACCGTCCGTTACAACGGCATCGATGTCGGCCATGTCAGCAAGCTGAATTTCAATCCCGACGACCCCAAGAAGGTCACCGTCATCCTGCAGATCGATCCCGCCTTGCGATTGCATACCGATTCCGTGGCATCCATCGCGAGCGAAGGATTGACCGGCGGCAGCTATGTCGAGATCGACGGCGGCTCGAAGAAAGCGCCGATCCTGGAGCCCTCGGCGTGGGGCGAATACCCGACAATTCGTTCCAAGCCTTCGACCCTGGCACAGCTCGAGCAGAGCGCTCCCGAGCTTCTGGCCAAGGTCAACAGCATCGCAGACCGGATCAACAATGTCTTCAACGACAAGAACCAGGCAGCGCTTTCGCAGACGCTGATCAATCTGAGGGATGTTACGGGGTCGCTTTCGAGCCATTCGAAGGATGTGGATACCGCGCTCGCGAATATCGCGACCGCTTCGGCGACATTGGATACCGATCTCACGGGCATGCACTCCGTCATCACCAGCGCCGATGCCACTGCCTTGAGGCTCGGCAAGCTGAGCGACGATGTCGATACGACGGTGAACAGCGCGCGTATCGACGAGCTGATGGGTCAGACGCGGGAACTGGTTAAAAGCCTGACCGGCCTCTCGGACGAACTGAAACGTGAGCCGACAAGTCTCATCTATGGCGATCGCCGGAAGGGATACACGCCCCAATGATATCTCGAAATACACATGCCGCGGCGCTGACCCGCAGGGGAGTTCTGGCGGCGGGCGCCGGATCCGTCATCCTTGCGGGTTGCGGCGGTGGTTTGCTGAGCCCGTCGCAGGATCCGCTGCAAATCTACGTGCTGAAGCCCCCGCTTCAGAAACTGGAGGGGCTTCCGGAGGTTGCGTGGCAATTGACGATCGCGGAACCCGACGTCGAACAATCCCTGCAGACAGTCCGGATCGCGCTGCAGCGTGGCCAGATGATGGATTTTTTCGCCAATGCGCAATGGACCGATCCTACGCCCGAGCTGCTGCAATCGCTGCTCGTGCAGGCATTCGAAACCAGCGGTTGCATAAGAGGCGTCGGGCGCGAATCGGAAGGCATCCGCGGCGATGTCGTGCTTGAAACGGAGATTCGCAGCTTCCAGGCGAATTACCAGGACGAGACGGGCGCGCCCGATATCGTCGTTGCGATTGCGGCTCGCCTTTTGACGAGCGGGCGTGGACAGGTCGTCGGTACATTCGTGACGAGCTACGATGTCCGCGCGTCGCAAAACAGCGTACCGGCCGTTGTCGAGGCCTTTGACAAGGCAACGGGTCAATCGCTCGAAGACGTTGTCCGATGGACACTGACTGCGGGACAGGCAAACGGCGTGGTATCGAAACGCAGCTGATTGCCGCGCAATCTCCGGCGGTTCCCGTTGCGATTTGGCCTTTGAACCAAACGCCGCTTTCGTTCGTTTTCCTAAGGTGTCGGGCGCGCTCGCTATCTGATCGAGGCGCAATGCGGGCGATTGCGGCTGGAAGGCTTGGAACATTGGCTATCACGGGAATCGAACGCAGGCAGGTCGTGGGCAGATGGTATGGGCCCGGCGTCGACGCTGCGCTCCAGAATGAGTTGCTTCTGCGACGGTTGAGCCGGTTCGCCGAATTGTCGGCGGAGGAGACGCGTCTGGTGAGGTCCCTGACCGACAGGACGGAGGATTTTCCCGTCGGCAGCGAACTCTTGGCGGAAGGCCAGCCGTTCGATGCACCGAGACTGTTGGCGTCGGGTTGGGCCTGTCGCTACCGGATGCTTCCCGACGGCAGGCGGCAAATCTTCGAATTCATCCTGCCCGGCGACATCTACGGACTTTGTCTGCGGCCGCAGGCGATCGCACTGACGACCACGGTCGCGCTGACGCCGGTCTCCATCGCGGATGCAACGCCGCTGGCCGACGCCATCGTCAACAAATCCGACAAATATCCGGGACTTACCGCGGCGTGCCACTGCACGGCGACTCTCGACGAGGCCTATCTTCTCAATCATCTCATGCGGGTCGGCCGTCAGACCGCCTTCGAACGCATGGCACATCTGATCCTCGAATTGCAGGAACGCCTCAGTCGCGTGGGTCTCGCGGACGAAACGACAATTCCCGTTCCGCTGAAGCAGGAAGTTCTGGCCGATGCGCTGGGGCTGAGCGTGGTGCATCTCAACCGGACTCTGCAGCATCTGCGCCGCAATGAGCTGATCGAGTTCAAGAACGGGCGGGTGAGGCTTCTTGAGCCCGATCGACTCGCCCAAATCGCGGACTTCCAGTCGCCGCGAATTGTACAGACACTGCGGGCGGCAGCATAGAGCGGGAATATCCGGAACAGCAGCCCGCGTGCCAGGTGCGCGCCGGCCCGTCACCTATTTTTGCACGGCCGCCAGCAATGCCATCGCTGCGGCGGGTGCGCGTTCCTTCGCGCCGCCGATCACGTACATGAAAACATCGCGGGACTTCGCGGTCTTTGCCGCCGGAGCAAGCAGTGGCAGGTCCTTGCCGGCTGTGCCCTTCTCCCAGCTTTTTGCGTGCGCCGCCCAGCTCTTGATTTCGGCGGTCGTGTAGCCGGTTGCGACATTGGCCCGCGAGCATTGCAGGCGCGCATAGGTGAAGTCCGCAGTCGCATCGGCGATGAGCGGGTATTTGTCGGAGTGCGCGACGACGATGGCGACCGCGAATTTCCGCGCCAGCGCGACAAACTCCGGCACGACAAAGCTTTCATGCCGCACTTCAATCGCATGGCGCAATGCGACACCGCCGCGTTCGCGCGGCAGCAATGCGAGGAAATTTTCGAAATCGCCGGCATCGAAACTCTTTGTCGGGGCGAACTGCCACAGGATCGGACCGAGCTTTCCGCCCAGTTCGACGATACCGCTTCCGAGAAACTGCTCGATGGACGGTCTGGCTTCGGCAAGCACGCGGCGGTTGGTGGCAAAGCGGGACGCCTTGACCGAAAATACGAAACCGTCCGGCGTCTCGCTCGCCCATTTGCGAAAGCTCGCGGGCGTCTGCGTGCGGTGATAGGTGGCGTTGATCTCGATCGAGTTCAACTTTTCGGCGACGAAGGCAAGTTCGCGCGTCTTGGCGAGTCCTTTGGGATAAAAGGTGCCCCCCCGCCAGGGTTCGTACGTCCATCCTCCGATGCCTGCCCGAATCATCGCCGCCGCCCTGCCGTGACCGTGTCTGGATACCCCCATTTGCGAAGCGCGGGAAGCCAAGCCTAGGGTCTTCTCCCGTGCGGGCGGGTGCAACGATTCATGTGAGGGGATGCTGCCATGTGGCCATTGCTGGGCGTAGCGGTCATCGCGCTCGGATTTGCGTTGCGGCTGAACCCGCTTCTTGCCATCGGGCTTGCGGCGCTGGCCAGCGGTTTCGCGGCGCATCTGTCGGCCGTCGAAATCCTCTCCGCGCTCGGACACGCCTTCAACGAGAACCGCTATGTCAGCGTCGTATTTCTCGTGTTGCCCGTCATCGGGCTTCTCGAGCGCGCGGGATTGCAGGAGCGGGCGCGAATGCTGATTTCGCGCGTGCACGCCGCCACCGTCGGCCGGCTGCTGCTGGTTTACCTGCTGCTGCGCCAGATCACGTCGTCGCTCGGGCTGGTGTCGCTCGGCGGTCACGCACAGATAGTGAGACCGCTGATCGCGCCCATGGCGGAGGCGGCCGGCGAACGCACGCTGGGCACAGTCGACGACGAAACGCGCGCGCGCATCCGCGCCCATGCGGCGGCCGCCGACAATGTCGGCGTGTTCTTCGGCGAGGACATTTTCATCGCCATCGGTTCGATCCTGCTGATCCGCGGCTTCCTGCAAAGCAGCGGCGTGGTCGTGCAGCCGCTCGATCTTTCGCTGTGGGCCATTCCCACCGCGATCGCGGCATTCGTCGTTCATGGCACGCGGCTCCTGCTGCTGGACGCAAAGCTCGCGCGCCGCAAGGCCGCGCGTGCGGAGTCGGATGCTGCACAATGATCACGCTGCAAACTGTCTATGTCTTCGCAGGCCTTGTTTTCGGCGCCTTCGCCGTCATGAGCGCGATGGACCGGTCGAACGCGAAACGGTTCGGCAATGCGGCGTTCTGGGGATTGTTTGCCGCGAGTTTTCTGTTCGGCTCATATATCGGCGATTTCGCCAATGGCCTTCTGGTGACGGGCCTTGTCCTTGTCGGCGGCTTCGGATTGATCGGCCGCGGCCGGCCGACGGAAATCGACGCCGTCGCGCGGCGGGCGAGTGCGGCGCGACGCGGCAACTGGCTCTTTGGCCCCGCGCTCGTCATTCCCGCCACGGCGCTGCTCGGCACCCTGGTGTTCAAGGGAATTTCCGTCGGCGGCGTGCCGCTTGTGGATCCGAAGCAGGTGACGGTGATTTCGCTCGCGCTCGGCATTGCGATTGCGCTTGGCGTTGCCATGCTGTGGCTCAGGCCGCGCCTTGTCGTGCCGCTTGAGGAGGGACGCCGCCTTGTCGACATGATCGGGTGGGCGGCGATCCTGCCGCAATTGCTCGCCTCGCTCGGCGCGATCTTCGCGCTCGCCGGTGTCGGCAAGGCGGTCGGCGTGCTCGCCACGCAAACCATCCCGCTGGATCAACCGCTTGTTGTCGTCGTGGTCTATTGCGCAGGCATGGCCATCTTCACCGCGGCGATGGGAAATGCCTTCGCGGCCTTTCCCGTGATGACCGCGGCCATCGGACTGCCGCTCATCGTGCACAAATTCGGCGGCAACCCCGCGATCATGGCGTCGATCGGCATGCTGTCCGGATTCTGTGGTACGCTGACGACACCGATGGCGGCGAATTTCAATATCGTGCCGGCGGCGTTGCTCGATCTGCCGGATCGTTACGGCGTCATCAAAGTCCAGATACCGACCGCCGTCTTGCTTTTGCTGGTCAATACGGCGTTGATGTATTGTCTGGTCTTCCGCTTCGGAACGCACACGTGACGCAATTGACGCCCGCCATCGCTTCGCGCTTTGCGCGCACCGCGCTTGGTCATGTCGGCCGCGAATGGCCCAACAAACTCGATCATGTCATGGCGGGCGAGGGCGATGTGCAATCGCCACGCGCCCTGCATCCGGTCTTCCATGGCAGCTTCGACTGGCACTCCTGCGTGCACGGCTACTGGCTGCTCGCGCGCCTGTACCGGCGGTTTCCGGATCTGCCGGAGGCGTCGCGCATCCGCGCGCTGTTCGACGAACAATTCACGCCTGCGAAGATCGGTGGCGAGATCGCCTATCTCGACCGCACCGAATCGCGCGGCTTCGAGCGGCCGTACGGCTGGGCCTGGGCGCTGATGCTGGCCGGCGAGCTTGCGCGGCACGAAACCGACGAAGGCCGGCGGTGGTGCGCCGCTGTGAAGCCGTTCGGCGAAGCCTTTGTGCGCCGGTTCGACGGTTTTTTGCCGTTTGCGACCTATCCCGTGCGTGCCGGCGTCCACAGCAACACCGCTTTCGCGCTTCTGCTTGCGCTCGACTACGCGGATGCGACGGGAAGCGGCGGGCTGGCATCGCTGTGTCGCGAGAAAGCGCGCAGCTGGTACGCCCACGACCGGGACTGCCAGGCCTGGGAACCCGGTCAGGACGAATTTCTTTCGCCTGCGCTGATCGAAGCGGCATGCATGGCGCATGTGCTGCCGCGCGCCGAATTCGCGCGGTGGTTTGCGCGGTTCCTTCCCGACATCGCGGACGGCGAACCCGCCACGCTTTTTCTCCCCGCACGCGTCAGCGACCGTACCGACGGCAAGATCGCGCATCTGGACGGACTGAACCTCTCGCGCGCCTGGTGCTGGCGGCTGGTGGCGGATGCGCTCGACGACATTTCGCCGAACATCGTCCAGACGATCGACGTCCATCTCGCGAGCGCGCTCGCGCATGTCACCGGCGACTATATGGGGGAACACTGGCTCGCAACCTTCGCCCTGCTGGCGCTGGATTCGAAATCGCCATGACCGGGAAAATCTCCGGACATGTCGTTCTCGTTACCGGCGCGTCATCCGGAATCGGCTATGCGACGGCGAAGCGTCTGGCAGCGAAGGGTTGCCGCGTATTCGGGACGGCGCGGAAGACCACGCAGAGCGAGGCGGCCATCACCATGCTGCCGATGGACGTGCGCGAAATGCAGTCGGTCGCGGCCTGCGTCGGCGCCGTGATGCGCGACGCGGGCCGCATCGACGCGCTCGTCAACAACGCCGGCTACGGTATCGCCGGATCGGTCGAGGACACGAGCGTCGACGACATGGTGCGCCAGCTCGACACGAACTTCCTCGGCGCGATCCGCGTGGTGCAGGCCGTGTTGCCGCATATGCGCGCGCAGCGCTCGGGCCGCATCGTGCAGGTGAGTTCGCTCGCGGCGCGCATCGGCATTCCGTTCCAGGGCGCCTATTCGGCATCCAAGGCGGCGCTGTCCACCTTGAGCGAGTCGCTCAGTATCGAACTCGCGCCATTCGGCATCGCCGTCGTCGTCGTCGAACCGGGTGACACGAAAACGAGCTTCACCGCCATGCGCGAGTGGACGGAGAATTCGCGGTCGAGCGACGTCTATGGCGCGCGCGCGAGGCATGCCGTCGGCGTGATGGAAAAATCGGAGCGGATGGGAACGCCGCCGGACCGCGTCGCCCGCCTGATCGAGCGCGCGCTCGCGGCGGAGAAGCCGAAATTGCGCTACGTCTCGGCCAGCCTGCCGGAGCGCGCCGCGCTGTTCCTGCAGCGCAACCTTCCGGATCGCGCCTTCGAAGCTGTGATCCGCTCGGTGTATGAAATTCCGAAGAGATAGCCGTCCGGCAATTCGCCGCCCCCCTTGCCCCCCGTGTTTCCCGGCGGCAGGCAGCGTGATAGGACGCGACGCGACTGACCCGAGAAATCCCATGCCCGATATGCCCGATACACCGCCGGATCGCCTGTGCGTCAATCCGAAGAGTCCTCACCACGACGCCGCGGTCCTGAAGCGCGGCGTTGGTGTGCGCTTCAATGGGGTCGAGAAGCACAATGTCGAGGAATATTGCGTGAGCGAGGGTTGGGTGCGCCTCGCTGCCGGACGAACGGTCGACCGCGCCGGCAACCCGATGACGGTCAAGTTGAAGGGCACTGTCGAACCCTATTTCAAGGACAGCGGCGACAACGCCTGACGCGGCACATGGCGAGCACACCGCCGCCATCATCCTGATTTTTCTGTGCGGCCTTGTTGTGAGGCGCGGTTTAAGAAATTCACCTACGCAAAATATGGCGCGATGTACGACAAGTTCGTGCAGGCTTTAGGCAGGATTACGGCGACTCGGTAGCTGTCACCGAATTCATGCCGCGATATTTTTCGATATACACCTTCCCCACACTTCGGGACCGGCGCAGTATTCCGAAATCCGAAATCGAACGGGACAGTTCGGACATCGTCGATTGATCCGGATGCGTCCCGCGATCATGGCGCCTGACGATTCGAATGGACGGACGGGCGCTGACGATCCGGTTCACTGTAACGGCCCCATGATGACCTTCGAAGCTGGGACGGTTCGGGAGGCGAGCGATTGCCAATCGCATCGTGCACCGCAACTGAGCCTGACGCCGTTCAACTTGTGTCTCGGACTCAATGCCAATGACTATACGGCTCAAAAAGATCAGGGATTCCGGTTCCGGACCGATCGCGATCCCTGGCCCCTGAAACTGCCGCTCGATTGGCGCGCCGACGAACGCGACGATAAGAACTTCAATATTCAACTGCATTTCTGGCGAATGATCGATCCCATCATGCGCGAATGGTTCGTGCATCCATCGTCCCCACTCATTGGGGAAATGTTCCAGTTTGCGAGGGACTGGCATCGCTTTCACCGGCATGAAGCATGCGCAAACAGCTGGAACGACATGGCGGCCGGATATCGCGCTCTGCGCATCGCGTTCTTCATGGAACGCGACCGGCTGGATCCCGGCGTGTTCACCGACGCGGACCGCCACGTGATTGCCGACCTCTTCCGGTCGCATTCGGACTATTTGATGAATCCGGCGAACTGGTCCGTTACGAATCACGGGCTGTTCCAGGCGCTCGGCAACAGGATCATGCATCAACAGGCCGGAGAACTGGCCGCGAATATCCCGTTTGTCGAGGCGTCCGGCCAGCACATGCGGAAGTGCCTGCACAATCTGTTCACCGATGAAGGCATCCAGACGGAGCATTCCGCCGGCTATCATTTTTTTGTGACGGATGCGATCCGGCGATGCGCGATCCGGGAAGTGTTTCCCGAATTGGGCGATGTCGTGCGTATAATCGATCTCGCCGAACAAAACCGGGCGTGGCTTTATTTCCCCGACGGCATGGTTTCGCGCGTGGGAGACACACGATCGCTCAATGACGTTACGTCATTCGAAGTGCCGGACGTGCAGGGCGGTCAGCGGTGGCAATTTGGCGACCGCAGCCTCGATATCGGAGATTTTTCGAGATCCGGATGGACG
>Ga0302326_10023906_pt1 | contig 12435 bp, 8 predicted proteins | sample Palsa_T0_3_FD_202264 | JGI IMG/M metagenome (GOLD analysis project Ga0302326, IMG submission 202264) | Peat permafrost microbial communities from Stordalen Mire near Abisko, Sweden - Palsa_T0_3 | ecosystem: Environmental > Terrestrial > Soil > Palsa > Peat permafrost | place: Sweden: Abisko...
GTGACCATCCGGTCTTCAAGCGACGACACGGGTGGGGTCCTGAACCAGCAGGATACCAACCGGTTCTACTCGATTTCCGTCGGGCGCATCGACGACTCGAAGGACTTCACGAGCCGCGAGGCCACGTCGTTCACGCTCTGGGGCGTGTCGGCCAACGCCACGTCGATCAGGGGCATCGAGGGCAAGGTGGAGCTGGTCGTCCCCTACCTCGATCCGCACTCGGTCGTCACGGTGGACGAGATAGCCTCGAACCTCGGCAGCCCGTTGGCATCGGCCGACCTCGCCCGCGCCCGGGTTGGCATCGTGGTCTATGACAAGGCCACAGCCGAGGGCATGGCAAAGCGAAACGCCCCGGGCGGGCCCCAGGGCTTCGACGGGGGCAATGCGTTCGGCCCGCCGCCGCTGGGCCTTCCATCGTGGTCAATCGCGCACGCGGGTCCGGCCGGAATGGGAGCCCATGACCTCGCGGTCGCGATCACCGACCCCGACTCGCGCCTGATCTCCGCGGAGTTCCAGACAAAGGAGGGCTTTCCCCTGAGGTACGACCATGCGGGGTGGTACCATTCCACGGGGCCGGTGGGCCATCCTGAGTACCGCTTCGACATCTACCGGCTTGACCCGGGACTGCCGCCCGGCGCCCGTCTCGTCTGTCATGTGATCACGGACAGCTCGCTCGTCACGATCCCGCTCCATATCGCCTCGATCCCGCTGCCCGCCGCCGCGACCTCCCCGGGTTTCGTGGGGACGCTGACGGCCGTCCTCGGCGAGGATCAGGGCGCGGCGCAGTCGAACCTCGCCTACCAGCGGATGAACGCCGACCCGAGGCAGGAGGCGGGGGCGCCAGGCGTCGAGGGAGCCGTGGCCCGGCTTTGGTCGGACATCCCGGGGTATTCCGCCCTCCTGGCCCACACCCCGAAGTACGATTCGCTCCCGAAGTTGGTGGCGTCGGTCCCTCCCCAGACCCCGGGGATTCCCCCGGCGTTTCCAGAGCCCAGGGTCGAGGTGCTCGTCTCGTTTGTCGTCGGTGAAGGGGGATCCGTCGAGGCCGCGCGGGTCGTGTCGTCCAACGACGCCCGCTACAACCCGTGCGCTGTCGCCGCCGTGCTCCAATGGCTCTTTCGCCCCGCCATGGCGGGCGGGCGGCCCGCGGCCTGCTTTGTCGTCATCCCCTTCCGGTTCAATTACCCGCCACCGGCCATGCTCGCGCCCGGCCAAACCTCCGGCACGTGAGGCGACAGCTTAGGACGGCCCTCCCAGGCCGGCATGGGCCCGGGCGACCTCCACATATTTTTCGGCGCCCTGCTTGATCCGCGCCCTCTCCTCGGCCGACAACGGACGGATGACCCGAGCCGGCGATCCGTAGACCAGTGATCCCTCCGGGCACTCGAAGCGCTGGGCCACCAGTGCGTTTGCCCCGACGATCGACTGCGCCCCGATCACGCAGCCATCGAGCAGCGTGGCGCCCATGCCGATCAGGCACTCATCCCCCACCCTGCAGGCGTGGATGATCGCCCCGTGCCCTATGGTGCACCACTTGCCGATGTGCGCCCCCAGGTCGTCCGCGAGGTGGACAACCGCATTGTCCTGGATGTTGGTCCCTTCGCCGACGCGGATGGCATTGATGTCGCCCCGCAGCACCGCCCCGTAGAACACGCTCGTCTGCGGTCCCAGCTCCACATCGCCCAGCAGCGTCGCATTCGGGGCGATGAAGAGCGCACCGGCCGTGTCGGCCTTCCTGCCCAGGTGACGGGCCAATCTCTCCTTGAGGGTCATCGGAGGGTTACTTCTCCTTGGAGTAGGGAACGCCGATCGCCTTTGGCGCGACGGCTTCGCCGACGAATCCCGCCAGGAGCAGGATCGTGAGGACATAAGGAAGCGCGAGGATGAACTGGACCGGAACCACGCCGACGACGGGCAGTGCCACACCCTGCAGCCTGCTCGCCCCGGCGTCTGCGAAGGCGAACAGGAGGCACGCGCCCAGCGTCGGGTAGGGCCTCCACTTTCCGAAGATGAGGGCCGCCAGGGCGAGGTAGCCCTTCCCCGCCGTCATGTCGCGCACGAATCCGGCGCTGGCTGCGGTCGAGATGTAGGTTCCCGCGACGCCGCACAGGAGCCCCGAGATCATCGACGCCTGGTAGCGGAGCGCGTTGACCGAGATCCCGGCCGTGTCCACGGCGAGGGGATTCTCGCCGACCGCCCGCAGGCGCAGGCCAAAGCGCGTGCGGAAGAGGACCCACGCGCAGGCGGGCGCGAGCACCACCGCAAAATAGACGATGAGGTTGTGGCCGCTGACCAGCTCGGCGTAGGCCAGTCCCGGGAAGGGGTGCCGGCGCGCGGCCTGCGACCAGGGCCACGCAAGGCCCAGGAACCTCTGGCCGGGGCCGTCGAGCTGCGGCGTCTGTCCCCCCTGGTCGAACCAGGCAAGCGCCAGCGCCGGGGCCAGGCCCGCGACCACGATGTTGATCGCCATCGCCGCGACCACCTGGTTGCCCCGGTGGGTCACGCAGGCAAACGCCATGATGAGGGCGAGCAGCGACGAGGCCGCAATGCCCGCGCCAAGGCCCAGCCAGGCCGAGCCCGACACGGAGGCCACGGCCGCGGAGGCAAACGCCGCGGCGAGCATCTTGCCCTCCAGGGCGAGGTCGATGACCCCCGACCTCTCGGAGAAGAGCCCTGCGAGGGCCGCCAGGACGAGAGGCGTGGCGACCCTCATCGTGGCCGCCAGGAGCAGGATGATCTCGCGGTACGCGTCCATCAGGTCTTGGCGCGACCCGCCCCCCCAAGGAGCGCCGCGAGCGGCATTCGGAAAATGTTCTCGAGGGCGCCGCAGAACAGGATGACGAGGCCCTGGATCAGGACCACCATGTCGCGGTTGACATGCGGCATGTCGAACGAGAGCTGCGAGCCCCCCTGGTAGAGGGCGCCGAAGAGGAGCGAGGCAATGAGGATCCCAACAGGGTGGTTCCGGCCCATCAGCGCCACCGCTATCCCGACGAACCCCGCGCCTCCCGGAAAATCCAGGAGGATGCGGTGCTGGGACCCCATGAGCTCGTTGACGCCGAGGCAGCCTGCGAGCCCCCCCGAGATCACCATGGCGGCCAGGATGATGCCCGGCGGGGAAATGCCGGCGTAGACCGCGGCCCGCGCGTTCTGGCCCGAAACCCGGAGCGCATAGCCCCAGCGGGTCTTCCAGATGAATACCCAGACGAAGAGGCACGCCAAGAGAGCCAGGAGCGACGCCATGTTGAAGGGCGTCGGGGCAAACGTGATCCCAAAGTGGGCAAGGACCACGTCGACGGCCGGCATCACGGCGCCCGGCCCGAACTCGCGCGATTCCGGCGACTGCTGACCGGGGTTGATGAGCACGTTGACGAGCAGGTACGTCATCAGGGCGGAGGCGATGAAGTTCATCATGATCGTCGTGATCACGATGTGGCTGCCGCGCCTGGCCTGCAGCCATGCTGGGATGAAGGCCCAGGCGGCGCCGAAGACGCAGGCTGACGCGATGGCCAGCGGGATCACGATCCAGGGCGACCAGGTGCCAATCGCCAGGCAGACGAGGCCCGCACCGAGGCCCCCGATGTAGGCCTGGCCCTCGCCCCCGATGTTGAAGAGGCCCGCATGGAAGGCGACGGAGACCGCGAGGCCGGTGAAGATGAAGTCGGTGGCGTAGAAGCACGTGTAGCCAATCGAGTCTTGGGACCCCACGGCGCCATCTACCATCAGCTTCAGGGCCGACCAGGGGCTTTCACCGATCATGCGGATGATGGCGCCGGAGAGCAGCAGCGCGGCGCACAGGTTCACGAGCGGCAGGAGGCCGTACTCCGCCCATCTCGGGAGCTTCGCCGCGGCCTTCACCGATGCCCCTCCCCCTTCACGCCGGCCATCAGGAGGCCGAGTCTCTCCTCGGTCGCCTCGGATCCCGCGACCTCGCCTACGATCTCACCTCCCGCCATCACCAGGATCCGGTCCGAAAGCCCCATGATCTCGTCGAGCTCGACCGAGACGACCAGGATGGCCTTGCCCGCATCCCTCAGCTCGACGAGGCGCCGGTGGATAAACTCGATGGCGCCGATGTCCACCCCGCGCGTCGGCTGTCCCACGATGAGGACGGACGGGTTGCAGTCGATCTCACGGGCGAGGACCAGCTTCTGCTGGTTGCCCCCGGAGAACGCGGTGATCCGCAGGCGCGGGTTCGGCGGGCGCACGTCGAACGAGGCCATCTTGGACTCGCAGTGCTTGCGGATCGCAGCCCCGCTGAGGAACGCGCCCCGGTTGAACTCCGCAAGCCGGTGGTAGCCGAGGATCGCGTTGTCCTCGGCCGAGAACGACGAGACGACGCCCACCCGGAGACGGTCCTCGGGGACGTGCGCGATCCCCAGCGTGCGCGCCTCGCGCGGTCCCAGCTCCTCCGCCGCGAGATCGCGGCCGCCCATGACGATGGAGCCCTTCGCGGGAGTCTTGATGGCCGAAATCGCGTCCAGGAGCTCCGACTGGCCGTTGCCCGAAACGCCCGCGATGCCCACGATCTCGCCCGCGCGCAGGGAGAAGGTGACGCCCTTCACGCGCGCCACGCCGGAGGCGTCGCGCACCTCGAGGTCGCGCACCTCCATCAGCACGCCGCCGGGCCTGGCGGGGGCCTTTTCGACCCGGAGCAAGACGGCGCGCCCGACCATCTGCTCGGCCAGGGCCTGGGGCGAGGTGTCGCGGGTCAGGGTCTCATGGACGATGGCTCCCTGGCGCATGACCGTGACCCGGTCGGTTATTGCCATGATCTCCTTCAGCTTGTGGGTGACGAGGATCACCGTCTTTCCCTCGTCGCGGAGCTGGGCGAGCATGCGGAACAGCTGCTCCGCCTCGGGTGGGGTGAGGACCGCCGTCGGCTCGTCGAGGATGAGGATCTCCGCCCTGTGATGAAGGGCCTTCAGGATCTCGACCCGCTGCTGCATCCCCACGGGAAGCAGGCCTGCCTCGACGTCGAGCGGGACCTCGAGGCCGTATTCGCGGCCGAGCCTTTCCAGCCCGGAGCGGGCCTCGGCGATGCCCCTGCCAAGGAGCCGGCCACCCTCGGCCCCCAGCACGACGTTCTCAAGGACCGTGAAGCGCTCCACGAGCATGAAGTGCTGGTGCACCATGCCGATGCCGGCCTCGATCGAGTCCCGCGGCCTGCTGATGGCCACCGGCGAGCCGTTGACGAGGATCTCCCCGCTGTCGGCCTGGTGAAAGCCGTAGACGATGTTCATCAGGGTCGATTTGCCCGCCCCATTCTCGCCGATGAGCCCGTGGATGGAGCCCTTGGCGACGCAGAGCGACACCGCGCGGTTCGCATGGACCGCGCCGAACCTCTTGTCTATCCCCCTGAGCTCAAGCGCGGGCCCGGGGGTTCCATCGGGAGTCTGCTGCGCTGGACTCGCCGGTGCCACGTTGCTACGGCGCCTTGTATTCGGGGACGGTGATCTTGCCGGCGATGATGTCGGCCTTTGCCTGGTCGAGCCGCTTCTCCATCTCCGGCGTGATCAGCTTGCGGTTGTCGTCATCCAGAGAGTAGCCGACGCCCTCCTCGGCGAGGCCGAGCACCTTTGAGCCGGACTTAAAGGTTCCGTTCTTCGCGTCCATGAAGACCGTGTAGACGGCGACGTCGACACGTTTCAGGGCCGAGGTGAGGACGCTGCCCGGGTGGAGATGGTCCTGGTTGCTGTCGCATCCGATGCTCAGAAGGCCGGCATCCGCCGCCGCCTGCATGACTCCGACGCCCGTGGCCCCCGCCGCGTGGAACACGACGTCCGCCCCCCGCCCGAACTGGCTCTTCGCAAGCTCGGCACCGGCCGAGGGGTTCGTCCAGGCCGCGGGCGTGGTACCGGTCATGTTCTCGATCACCTCGATCTTCGGGTCGACCGACGCGACCCCCGCGCTGTAGCCCACCGCAAACTTCCGGATAAGGGGTATGTCCATGCCCCCGACAAATCCCACCTTGCCAGTCTTCGTGGCCATCGCCGCCGCAATGCCGCAGAGGTACGACGACTCCTGCTCCTTGAAATTGATCGACTCCACATTCGGCAGGTCCACCACGCCGTCGATGATGGCGAACTTCACGTCGGGATACTCCTTGGCCACCGTCTCCACCGCGGATGCCTGGGTGAAGCCCACGCCGACGATGATCGTGGCGCCTCGCCGCGCGAACTGGCGCATGATCTGTTCCCGCTGCGAGGCGTTCTGGATCTCGAACTCCCTCACGGGGATGCCGGTCTCCTTCTTGAACTTCTCAACGCCCTCGCTCGCCGATTGGTTGAACGAGCGGTCGAACTTGCCGCCGAAGTCGTAGACGATGGCCGGCGAGAAGTCCGCGGCGAGGGCCGTCGTGGCCACGGCGGCACCGAGTGCCAGGAGCTTTGCGAACCGATTTATCTTCAAGGAATGGCGACCGGACCGAGGCTCCATATGCCCTTAGCATACTCCCTAATCGTGCGGTCGCTAGAGAATTTTCCAACGCGGGCCGTGTTGAGGATGGCCTTCCTGGCCCATCCGTCCGTGTCCTTGAAGGCCGCGTCGACCTTCTCCTGGCAGTCGCTGTAGGCCCGGAAGTCGGCCAGGACCATGTACGGGTCGCCGCCGTTGAGCAGCGTGCCCTGGATCTGCCCGAACGCGCCGTGCTCGCCGGGCGTCCAGTAGTCGCTTCCCAGCCAGTCCACGACGGCGCGCAGCTCCTCGTCGTCACGGTGGTAGTCCCACGGGTTGTAGCCCTTGGCCTTCTTCGCCTCAACCTCCTCGACGGTCATTCCGAAAATGAAGATGTTCTTGTCGCCGACCTCCTCCAGGATCTCGACATTGGCGCCGTCGAGCGTTCCGATCGTCAGGGCCCCGTTGAGGGCGAGCTTCATGTTTCCCGTGCCCGAGGCCTCCTTGCCCGCGGTCGAGATCTGCTCCGACAGGTCCGCGGCGGGGATGATCTTCTCGGCGAGCGAGACGCGGTAGTTCGGCAGGAACACCACCTTGATCTTGTCCTTGACGCGCACGTCCCCGTTGATGCGGACGCCGATCACGTTGATCGCGCGGATGAGGTTCTTGGCAACATCGTAGCCCGGTGCCGCCTTGGCCGCGAAAATGAAGACGCGGGGCGAGATGTCGAGCGACGGGTTCTGCAGGAGCCTGCGGTACAGCGCGAGGATGTGGAGCAGGTTCAGGTGCTGGCGCTTGTACTCGTGGAGCCGCTTGATCTGGGCGTCGAAGATGGCGTCGGGCGACACGATGACGCCGCACTCGTCCTTGATCACCTGGGCGAGGTCCACCTTGTTCGCCCGCTTGATCTCCATGAACTCGCGGCGGAAATCTGAGTCCTCCATGAACTTCTCCAGGCCGCGCAGCTTGTCCAGGTCGCGCGCCCAGCTCTCGTCTCCCAGCTTGCGGGTTATCAGGGCGGAGAGCCGGTGGTTGCACTGGAGGAGCCAGCGCCTCGGCGTTATCCCATTGGTCTTGTTCTGGAACTTGCCGGGATAAAGCTCGTCGAACTCGGGAAAGAGATTCTTGCGTAGCAGCGCCGTGTGGAGCGCGGCGACGCCGTTCACCGCGTGGGTGCCGACGACGGCGAGGTGGGCCATGCGCACCATCTTCTGGCCGTTCTCCTCGATCAGGGAGCAGGCGCGCTTCTTGCCGTTGTCGCCCGGCCACTTGGCCTCGCACAGGGCGAGCACGTGGACGTTTATGTCGAAGATGATCTGGAGGTGCCGCGGTAGGACCCTCTCGAACAGGGGCACGCTCCATTTCTCGAGCGCCTCGGGAAGGAGCGTGTGGTTCGTGTAGCCGAGCGTCCGGTTCGTGATGTCCCACGCCGCCTCCCATCCCATGTTCTGCTCGTCGAGGAGGATGCGCATGAGCTCCACCACGGAGATCGCGGGGTGCGTGTCGTTCAGCTGGATGGCGACCTTGTCCGGGAAGTTCTTCCAGGAGTTCCCCGGGGTCCGGAAATGGCGCCGGATGATGTCGCTGATGGAGCAGCAGACGAAGAAGTACTGCTGCACGAGCCTGAGCTCCTTGCCGTTCTCCGTCTTGTCATTCGGATAAAGGACCTTGGAGATCGTCTCGCCAATGGCCTTCTCGCGGACCGCCTCGACGTAGCCCCCGGAGTTGAACGCCGCGAGGTCGAAGTCGTCCGACGACCGGGAGGCCCACAGGCGCAGCAGGTTAACGGTCTTCGTGCCGTAGCCCGCCGTCGGGATGTCGTGCGGCACGCCGAGGACCGTGCGTGTGTCGACCCACTTCGGCCTGGAGTTGCCGTGGTCGTCGAAGATGTTGCTCACCCGGCCGTAGATCTTCACCTCCTGCGTGTAGTCGGCGCGGACGATCTCCCATGGGTTTCCGAACAGCATCCAACGGTCCGGATATTCGACCTGGCTTCCATTGACGATATCCTGCTTGAAGAGCCCGAACTCGTAGTGGATCCCGTAGCCCAGGGCCGGATAATCAAGGGTGGCGAGGGAATCGAGGAAACACGCTGCGAGGCGCCCGAGGCCGCCGTTGCCCAGGCCCATGTCGAGCTCGGTCTCCCGCACGGCGTCAAAATTGACGCCCAGCGATGCCAGGGCAGTCTCCACGGCCTCGGTAAGTCCCGTCGCCAGCAGGTTGCTCTCATAGAGCCGGCCCATCAGGTACTCCATCGAGAAATAATATATCCTCCTCACATTCTGCGCGTTATGCACCATCTGCGTCGCGATCATCCGTTCATGGATCGTGTCCCTGACCGCCAGCGAGGAGGCCACCCACCAGTCCCGGAGCGTGGCGCTCGGCGCATAGCGGGCCAAGGTCGAGGTCAGGTGCCGCAGGATCAACGACTTCATGATCTCGGCCGGCATGTCAGGTTTCAGTTCCTTGGATGTCATTGGCATTCGGTATGTGCCCCCGGGCAATGCAAGACTCGCGCCGCATCCGGGGCCGGTCACGAAAAAACGTGGATCGTGTCCTTATCGTTGGAAACGGCGCGCAAGCTCCCCGTGATTGAGTTCGACGAAGGTCGGCCTGCCTCCCGGGGACGAAACGGGCGACGTCGTCGCGAAGAGCTCCCTGACGAGCGCCAGCGCCTCCGATTCGCGGATCGCCGGGGGAAGCCTCACGGCCTTCGAGGCCGCGAGCCTGGCCAGCTCGTCCCGCGCGAGCTCAAGGTCCGAAGTCGGGAGGAGACCCTCCCTCAGCGCGCCGACAAGGTCGCGCAGGAACCCCTCCGCATCGCCCGGCTCCATCCAGGACGGCAGCGCCTCGATGCGATAGAAGTTCCGACCAAACTCCTCAACCTCAATGCCGTGGGCCCGGATGAACCCCAGGCTGTCCGTGAGAACGGCCGAGGACACGGGATTGAGCTCGATCGAGATCGGAAGCAGCAGCCGCTGGACGGGGACGCCGGCAGCCTTGAACTGGGCCCTGAGGCGCTCGTACCAGACACGCTCGTGCGCGGCCTTCCGATCGAGGAGGACGAGTCCCTGCTGGGTTTCGAAGAGGGCATAGTTGCCATGCGCTGTCCCGACGAATCGCCACTCGGGACTTTGCGCCATCGGGGGGACCCCGGCCTCGGAACGTCGTGCCAGGGGAGGTGCGGCGAGAGCCGGCTCACGGGACGTTTCGGACCAGCCGTGAAACGGCGAGGGCATTGCAACCGGAACTCCGGGAGAAATGGCGAAGGGCTCCTGCGCCTCCTGCACAGCGCCCTCCCCCTTCCATTCGCGCACGCGGGAAAGCACCGCCCGGATGATGAACCCGCGGACGATCGCCTCGCTCCTGAAACGCACCTCCCTCTTCGCGGGGTGGACGTTGACATCCACCTCGGAGGGCGGGCACTCGAGAAAGACATAGGCGACCGGAAACCGGCCCGCGGGCAGGGATTCCCGGTAGCTTTCCATCAAGGCCCCGTTGATCGTGCGGCTGTCGACCGGACGCGCATTGATGAAGGCCACCATGTCATGCCTCGTGGACCTTCCGAGGCCGGGACGCCCGATGAGCCCGGTCACGCGCATGCCCGAGTCCGCAAAATCAAGTCCAAGCAGACCCTCGGCCGCCTGGCGCCCGAAGATCTCCGCGATCCGGTCGGCGAGGCTCGTGCACTCCGGGGACCTGAAGACCTCCCGCCCGTCCTCATAGAGGGCGAATGACGCCGAGGGGCACGCCAGGGCATAGAGGCGGACGCAGGTGACGATGTGGGCGGATTCCGTCCTGTCCGTCTTCAGGAACTTGCGGCGGGCGGGCACGGGCTCGAAGAGATGCTCCACGTCGATCTGTGTTCCGACCGGGCAGCCGCATTCGCGCTCATGGACGACCTTCCCCGCGTTGACGACAATCTCCACGCCCGAGTCGCTCTCCGCCTCGCGCGTGCGGAGGGTGAACCGGGAGACGCTCGCAATCGAGGGAAGCGCCTCGCCGCGGAACCCGAATGTCGAGAGGCGGTCCAGGTCCAGCGCGTCGGCGATCTTGCTCGTCGCGTGGCGCTGGAGGGCCAGCCCCGCGTCCTCGCGGTCCATGCCGTGGCCATTGTCCACGACGCGGATGAGGGACCGGCCCGCATGGGCGAACTCGACCACGACGCGGGTCGCCCCGGCGTCGAGGGCGTTCTCAACCAGCTCCTTCACGACCGCCGCAGGCCTCTCGATCACCTCGCCCGCGGCGATCTGGTTCGCCACGCGGTCGGAGAGGATGCGGACGCGGGGCATTCCGAAATGGGGCCGCGCGCTTCGGGACTAGGCGAGTGTCTTCTTCCAGCGGGCGAGCTGGCGCGCCACCTGGACCGGCCCGGGCATGCCCGTCCCCTTCCTGGCGGCCAGCGCGCCTTCGAGGTCGAACACCTTCGCCCAGTCCTTCCCGAAGCCCGGGTGCAGCCGCCTCAGCTCCTCGGTCGTGAGTTCGGTGATAGGGCAGCCCTTCCTCTCAGACAGCGCGACAACGGCGCCCACAACATGATGCGCGTCCCGGAATGCCACGCCGCGCGCCACGAGGTGGTCGGCAAGGTCGGTGGCCAGGAGAAGGGGATCGGAGACCGCCTCCGCGCAGCGATCCGCGTTGAACGTCATGCCGCCGAGCGTGCAGGCGAGCACCTCGGCGCAGATCACGGACTGGTCGAAGCTGTCGAAGACCGGCGGCTTGTCCTCCTGGAGATCCCTGTTGTAGGTCATCGGCAGTCCCTTCACGAGTGTCAGCAGCGTGTGGAGGTTGCCCTGGAGGCGCGCCGACTTGCCCCGGAGAAGCTCGCACGAGTCGGGATTCTTCTTCTGCGGCATGAGGGAGCTGCCCGTGCAGAATGCGTCGGGAAGCGTGACAAACTTGAACTCGGCGCTCGTCCAGAGGATGAGGTCCTCGGCGATTCTCGAAAAATGGACGCCGAAGAGCGCGCAGGCCGAGGCGAACTCAATGTGCACGTCCCTGTCGGCGACCGCGTCCATCGAGTTCTGGGTCAGCCGGGGCCTGCCCTTGGCGTCGACAAACCCGAGGGCAACCGCGGCAAACTCCCGGTCGATTGGAAGCGTCGTCCCCGCGATGGCGCCGGAGCCGAGCGGCGAAAGGTTCGCCTTGTCCCCAACCTCGGCGAACCGCTGCCGGTCGCGATCGAGCATCTCCATCCATGCCAGGAGATGGTGCGCCGCATAGACCGGCTGCGCCCTCTGGAGATGCGTGTACCCCGGGATCATGACCGCCTTGCTGGCCGTGGCCGCGGATAAGAGCTGCCTCTGGACCTCACGCACCTTGCCGGCGAGCACCGCGCATGCGTGCTTGAAGAAAAGCCTCATGTCCGTCGCCACCTGGTCGTTCCGGCTGCGGGCGGTGTGCAGCTTCGCCGCGGCCGGCACCCGCCTCGTCAGCGCGTGCTCGATGTTCATGTGGACGTCCTCGAGGCTCTCGTCCCAGGCAAACCGCCCCGCCTCTATGTCCCTGAGGATCCCGTCCAGGCCCTTGTGGATGGCGTCGCGCTCCTTGGCCGAGATCAGGCCGACGTGCGCCAGCATGGCCGAGTGGGCCTTGCTGCCCGCCACGTCGAACGCCGCCAGCCTCCGGTCAAATGACGCGGATTCGCTGAACTTCTGCATCAGCGCGGCGGGTCCCTTCTCGAAGCGGCCGCCCCAGGTGGCTTGGGTTATCTTGGCCATGATAGTGGGCAACGAGATGACCCGCCGTCGAGCGCAGGCGCAACGCGAAAGATTGCTCCCATTTTCCAGTTTCCCCGAGCACCTTTGCCCTCCAGATTCAGGCGGTGCGACGGTTCCTTGCCCCTACCCTCCTCGCCCTGGCCATGGCCGTGCCCCTCGACGGGGCCGACGACTCGCTCGCGCCGTTCAACGTCGTGGCCATCAAGCCCGCGATCACCTCTATCATCGTGGCCACGATCACGATGACCATGGCCCCCTTCGTGAGGAAGAACGTGGTCTATTCCTCGACCTATTCGGCCAAGGTCTTCCCCTACTTCTT
>Ga0302326_10023909_pt1 | contig 12433 bp, 15 predicted proteins | sample Palsa_T0_3_FD_202264 | JGI IMG/M metagenome (GOLD analysis project Ga0302326, IMG submission 202264) | Peat permafrost microbial communities from Stordalen Mire near Abisko, Sweden - Palsa_T0_3 | ecosystem: Environmental > Terrestrial > Soil > Palsa > Peat permafrost | place: Sweden: Abisko...
AGGGACGGAACAGGGTAACTCACAGCGGCCAAATGCTGGCCAAGCCCTACATTCCAGAGCACTTGTATTCCAACAAGTGCCCTAGAGGAACACGAAATAACAGGCGTATCAGGGGCCTGTTAACCCCCTGATCAGGCCCTGATACGCCCTGTTATTTTCTGTCCGCGCTTGGCGGTTTTTCGCATGTAAGTACATTACCATGTGTGACTTAGGCTCGTATTGGGCAGCTCCACATCTCCTGTTCCGTTCCTGTTTAAGAGCCGAGGCGCGGAGAGCTACGCCGAAGGAACCGCCAGCGATCCAGAACAGCCTGCGCACACCGGCTGAGCAATGGAACGCATAAGGAGGACTTTCAATGGACACGCCAAAGTTCACCAAATTCATCCGGCCCGAGTCGGGCCGACCCGGACAAATCACCGACCGCGACCTCGATATCATCGAGGCCGTTTTGCGGTACCGGTTCTGTTCGGCGGCGCAGATCGTACGCCTGGCCGGCGGCAATGAAGATGTTACGCACCGTCGCTTGCGCCGCCTGTGGGAGCGTAGCCTCGTTACCCGCTGGGCGTTCCCCGGATTTCGGACGCACAGCGAGTTCTACTACTACCTGGATAACCGCGAGCCGCTCGACCTCCTGGCTGAGCGGCGCCAGCTTGAGATCCATCCGCAGATGCTCGAAGAGATCCGTGCCCACCGCGAAAAGGATTATGCCGGTGCAGCCATTCGTGGCCAGCATATGCAATTGGGCTTCTTGAACCACGGCCCGATGATCTCTCGGATGCACTTCATGGTCGAAATGGCGTGCAGAAAGTCTGGCGGCGATATCGCGCTTGAGGCATGGTGTCAGGGTGGCCAGATCGCCGGCCACAAGGTGGACGTGCCCAAGGTCAGGGCCTCAAGACAGGGCGGCCAGCCTTTTTGGCAAGAGCTTGCCGACACCGAACGCCTCCCTGTCGAGCCCGACGCACTTTTTACACTGCGCTTTGCGCGCCGTCCAGAGGGCCAGCAACTCGCGCACTTTTTCTACGAAGCTGACCGCGGCACGATGGTGCTAACGGACATGCTCAAGAAATTTCGGGGATACCACCACTTCATCAAGAAGCAACAAAAGCACCGGAAAGTCTTTGGCGTCCATCCAATTCGTGCGGTGCTAATTGAAACCACGGAAGAGGCGAGGGCCAAAAAGCTGATGGGCCTCGCTGAACATCCGCTGGTCTCGGGAGGCAGGCGCGTAGGACTGTTCTGGTTTACAATTTCGCCACTCTTTATTGCCATAGAAGGCACACCCCATAACCTTAAATATCTGGAAAAGCCCGAGGTGTTGTTCGATCACATCTGGGCACTCCCAGACTGCAGCAAGCACTCTTTGGTTGATCCGGATAACGGGCATTCCTTCAAGACTTGCCGCGAGGCAACATGAAGCCAGTGTAGCCTTTATAAACCATGGTCGAGATGGCATCCAAATCAACGACTTCCCGAACCACGGTATAATCCCTGTAGAAGAAATGCGCGGTTGGCACAGCCTGCGAGAGCTGGTCACTCACCGACGACCACGTGTATTTATAAGCTCCGCCGCGAGCGATCTCTCAGCTTTCCGGGCCGCTGTCCGTTCCCTTATCTTGGACGATTTGGGGTGGGAGCCGTGGTGTTGCGAAATTGATGGCCATTGTAGCGATGCAGATCCCAGCCAGGTCTGCAGGAATAAGATTGCGGAGAGCGACGTATTCGTATGCTTGCTAGCGGCCGAGTACGGCACCGAGCTCGCCCATGAGCCACGCTCATTCACCGAATGGGAAATAGATCTGGCCGCCTCCAGTCGTGTCCCGACACTACTGTATGTTCAAAGCCCGATGTCTGCCCAAGCTGCCGAAGCGCCAATGAAGTCACTAGTTGCGGTGCTGCGTGATCAGCTGGTGGGTTGTTTCTCGGTAGATTTTACTTCAGTCGCTGATCTCTGTTCCAAGGTTCGATCTGATTTGCTCGCTTGGCACAGATCCCCAGCCACCACGGCCAAGTTGGCTATTGAGCAGCTTCTTTCAGATCCGCAAACACGATTCACTATTCAGGCGTTGGCTAAAGGGCACGTGGAGACTCTTCGGAAACGCAAGACCTTTGACCCCGACTATTTTAGATACGAATTTGAACACTTTACCAACAAACGACGCGCTGACCACTATGGAGACGCGGTGATCGATGGAACTCGCCTGCTCTCTTATCTTGCAAGTGTCAATCCTCCCACGGCCTCCGATCGTCACAGTCTGGAGGTGTGGAGTGACTTCCTATTGATATACTACAATGTTCTCGGTGTCAGTGGTTACCTTCGCGGCGGAGTGCTTTCCGCAGTGAGTCTGGCCAAAGCGCTCTTTCAACTTCGTCGAATCCTTGGTGACACGACTGGAGCGATCTACGCCGCACAAGCGGTCTCAGGAGTCCTTAATAGTGCTGGCCAGTCCAATTCAGCGCTGATCTGGAACGATTATGCACTTTACCGATCATCGGGCATGGTCAACCCTACCGCAGCCTGGGATTCACGAGGCAGCATTATGAGAGCCCTCGGGCGGCACTTAGAAGCTGTTGACTGCCTTAACAGAGCGGTATTGCTATCGCGAGACCCCGATTCAGTGCGCGCTTACATGCTCGCACGTCTTGCGGGGGCTCAGCGCGACTCTGGGGATGGCAAGCAGGGTCTGCAGAACCTTGAATTCGCGGACAACATGGCTGGAGAACGCCTTAGCCGGGTTAGTGTGATTCGCGAGTGGATCAGCTTCGCCGTTTCAGACCATCAGTTCCGCGAAGCAAAGCGACGGGCAGTAGAAGGGTTGACAATATGCGAGAAGTTCGGTTTTGAGCGTCCGCGCGCCCACATTATCCGGTCCATCTTAGCCTCGGGACACCTCCTTATGTGAGGCGTGAGGCGTAATGGCTACGCGAAGAAATCGTTACGTAGGGTAGGCCGATGCAAATCAGCGAACGTGCTTGTAACTTAACGGACATAACGGTCGGTGTAGTAGCATTCAACGAGGGACCATCCATAGCACGTTCACTCCAATCGATTCAACTAGCCATCCAACAGGTCACGGTGACTGTAGAGTTAATAGTGGTAATGACGGGATGCACGGACGATACTGAAGCGGAGGCTTCCAGGGTCTTGGGACGCGATCCGCACAGCCGGCTCATTTCAAGCCCAGTGCGCATAAGTAAGTGCGCAGCTCTCAATTATCTTAAGTTTCATTCGAACGGCAGGATATTGGTGTGTTTTGACGCTGACTTAATAGTAGACCGTGCGGCTGTTAAGGTATTTTGGGAAGCGTACTCCAATAACAGTGCCTTGGCTGTGGCCTTCGGCCGGATGGTTCCGATACCTGGTCGCAGTACGATTTGGACTAGAGTCGGAGACTGGACAGCCGCGGTCCTTGATGCCATCCGGGGCGCTCCAAACGGGTCGGGCCTCTGGCTCATATGTGGGTCGGTATTTTCAGTGCGAGCCGATGCGTGGATACAGTACCCGGAGGACGGGATTATGTCAGACGACCTCTATTTGGGGCTTGTCGCGCAGACAAGGAAGCTATGCGTTGAATATCTGCCGCAAGCTATTACGTACGGACGTTATCCGCAGACGTTTAGAGACTGTGTCGCACAAAAGCTGCGAAACCGATTTGCTAAGATTCAATTGCGTCAATTACCAGGCGGATCGTTCCAGCACATACCGATCTGGATGATACCATTTGCAATTCGTAACCTCGGGTTGGAAGTTAGGCGGCACCTTCCGATTGTGCTGATTGATGGTTTATTGTCAGCCGTAGCATTAATACAATGGAAGTGTGGTCGCCGTGCCGGTGCGCTGTGGAGCCAAATCTCATCTACCAAATTTGATTAGTGAAGATATCCATTTATCGGCTCTCCATCTCTAAGGGCGTTTTACGTCTGCTGACATAACTGACAGGCGAACATAACCCTCGACGTGATCTCCTCGGACACGAACCATCTTGTGAGTGTGCCAGTCCTCAAGATCGAAAGTGATTGGTTGGCCACGAGCGAGCTTCTCCAGCAACCGGCGGCCCTCGGCCTTCATCGCCGAATATTCTGATAGCCAGGCCAGAAAGTCTCGCAGCTCTCCCAGTGGTGTCCCTACTACCGGCTCAGCATAGATCGCGGGGACAACGAACGACGCCAACTTCAAACCACTATTATGCAAGTGCGCGCATGTAGAGAAAGTGAAAGCGAATCCTGGCGCCTTCGCTGTTGGGGCATTAATCGCAGCGATGAGGCCTGCTCTGTTGTACGCCCGAAAGCCGCACGCTACATCTTCACATACGGGCTTACGACGAATAGTAGCTTTTAGGCAGTGCCAGGCAAAGTTGTTTGACAGACATTTGGTGTTCGGCACTCCCTCACAACTGGCAAAGCGATTTGCGAAGGCGACATCGGCTCCCCTATCGAGTACGCTGAGTGCTTGATTGATCCACTCTGGCTCGTGTTGACCGTCGCCGTCAATGGTGACGGCAACTTCGGCATTCAGGTTCCTGCACCAAATTAGTCCACGACGCAACGTTCGCCCATACCCGAGGTGTCGTCTGTTTCGAAGGATGAGACAGCCCTGCTCCGTGGCAATTCGACCCGTCGAGTCCTCGGAATTGTCATCGACAACCAGCACGGCGTCTACGCGGTTGCCGACCTTTTGGAGGACATTCCTGATATGATTCTCCTCATTCCTCGCAGGCATTACCGCTACCCTCACATCGAACCTCGCTGGCTGCTAAAGGATGCGGGCCGGGTACGAATACCGAACAGTGGCATATGTTTTGTAAAAATCGCGGCGTCGAATTGTGGCTCAATGCGGGCCAGCAAGATGAGCTTCTTGACCTAACATTGGGATCTCTGGATGCCGTGACGATCCGTCGTCTTTCGTGAGTACCACGTCATGATCGTCGTCAGATGCAACGTTCGGCGAATCTCGCCGCACCCGGAGGCGCGCCAACGCCCCATTTCGTGCCGCCCGGCGCTAACGCGGACATCGTCAAGGTGATCGACCTCCTCAGCCATCGGCTCGTGACACCACGAAAACCCGCGCCGAGCGCCGGCCTCGGGATTCGCGCGCCGAACAGACCACAATCTGAGGTCGCCATTTGTGAACAATGGCGCCAATCGGCAACATCGACTTCCGACATACCGGCGAAACGTCTACCGGAGATATATCTACTGCCAGGCAGCGGGCGAAGCCGCGCCTCCTGCCCAGATTTACTGGCAGCGTGCCAAATACTGGTTTTAACACATCCTCCGGGCGATGAATTGCACGTTTGGCTGTTATTTTGTCTGAGGGAGGCCGCCTTGCTATCCTATCCCGAGCGCTTTCCTAATTGACGCCGAAGCTTGAATGACCTAACTGCCTCCAGGAGAACGATGCGGCAGTCCTCCCGCATGCACGTTGAATTTCATCTCGCGGGGTCCCCGGATGTGCGCGAGGTACGCCGGGCCCTGTCGGCCACCCGAGGTCGCGAGCTAATGGGTCTGCCCGCCCGCGACGGCGTACCTGACTTCCGCGAATCGGGCCATTCTTAAACGGTTTCTGCGCAACGTCGTCAGGTTGGCCAGGGCAAGCCGGTTAAGGGTTTCGGACTTCCACCTGGACGTTGATCACGTCACGATGCTGCCGGACTAGAGGGGCGACAAGCGCCGGACCGTCGGGCCGCACTTCCAGTCTGCAAAGACGAAACGCCGAGTATATACAGACGGCTTGCCGGCAATCCCCCTGTTTTGGCTGCGGCTGAACCTGCGGCAGCAAGAAACTGCCCAGAGGTCCAAGGGAGCAGAAGGTTTCCCGCCTCGTGCAGTGCTACATGATGCGATTGCCAGGCGCGGCCAAGAAGGAAGCCAGCCGGCAGTTTTAGCAACCCGATGCGCCCACACGCCGCGCTCGTTCCGGGCAACCACGGCCACGCTATTGCTCGATGCCGGCGTGGACATTTCCAAGGTGCAGGATCTTTTAGGCTACCGTCACACCACCACGAGCGGCGTGCCCGTCCCCCGATGAGACTGCTTCACACGACTTGCCGATTTGACGACACCACCGGCGAGGTCGTAAAATTCGCCGTACACAGGGAGGCGCAGCAGCTCGACCAAAGCGCAGGACCGTGCAATCATGAGCCGGTACACGGAAACTCTTGGCAGCCGAAGCGCCCCACTGCATTGATTTCAGCGGCGAGTGTTTTTAGGTCCCAAGGCAGCCTCCGTGGACTAGGCCTGAATCTGGGGCAGATATCATGATTATCGAGGAGCGACCACCGATCATTGCATTAAAGCCGCAATCAGTTAAGATGAAAGTACGCGCCTATGGCTCTTTTTGATGAGCAGTTTTTGCGTTCAGTCGCCCGTTCCCGCGCGGCCAATCTCACGGAATCAGTGACCGATTTCTTGAACAAGAGCATGTCTGCTACCGCACAGCGCTCCTCATTCCACATATTTTTGTCCCACAGCTTCGTGGACAAGGAACTGATTCTTGGCATAACCATACACTTTGAGAGGCTCGGCTATACGGTCTACGTTGACTGGAAGGTGAATGCCGAAGTCACTCACGACCACGTCACGAAGGATAATGCCGAACTCGTGCGCCGCCGGCTTGTGCAGAGCAAGTCGCTATTTTATGCGCACACGAAGAATGCGAGTGGTTCGAAATGGATGCCTTGGGAGCTTGGCTACATGGACGGCAAAAACCACAGATCGGCGATCCTACCGATCGCCGCCGCGGCGACCCGCAACAATGCCTATGCGGGGCAAGATTACCTGGGGATTTATCCGTATATTATCAGACAAAACGATACCGCTGGGCGCGAACGCCTTTGGGTACACGAAGATGCCCAGACCTACGTTACATTTGACGCGTGGCTTGAGGGCAAAGAACCTTACCGATACTAGGAAACGTTTACCGGAGGTTGGATAAATGGCGACAACTGATAAGCGCGCGTTCTTAAAGGAATACACACGCGCGTTGCGCGACGGCCACGCCGCGCTTTTCGTCGGAGCAGGAGTTTCACGAGCCGCCGGATACGTTGATTGGAAATCCTTGTTGCAAGAAATTGCGGAGGACCTCGAACTCGACATTGACCGCGAATCGGATCTCATAGCCCTCGCTCAATTTCACGTGAACCGCCGTGGCGGACGCGACCGTCTCAACCAACTATTGATAGACGAATTCTTGGAGCACGTCGAGCTCACAGACAGTCACCGGCTGATTGCTACGCTCCCCATCGATACTATTTGGACGACAAATTACGACGACCTTTTGGAGGTTGCATTCACCGACGCCGGCAAACGAGCCGACGTCAAGCGGCGCAAAGAAGACTTCGCCACAACGCTGAGGCGCGCCGCCGCCACCATCTATAAGATGCATGGCGATAAGAACAGCCCGTCCGAAGCCGTGATCACGAAAGAAGACTATGAAACCTACAACACAACGCGCGAGCTGTTCACGATCGCGTTGAAGGGCGATCTTGCGAAAAAGACCTTTCTATTTGTTGGTTTTAGTTTTGCTGACCCCAACATCCTGTATATTTTGGGCCGTGTAAAGCAACTATTAGAGGCCAACAGCAGACAGCATTTTTGCCTGCTAAAAGCGCCGACTACCGCTGAGGATGGCGAATACTATTGCAAACGATTTGAGCACTGGCTTCAAGACCTTCACCGATACAAAATCCAACCGATCTTGATTGACTCTTATGATGAAGTCCCGAAAATGTTGGCGGAGCTAAACCGTCGCACTCACTTGCGGGATGTATTCATCAGCGGGAGCGCCCACGACTACGCGCCGCTCGGGAAAGACCGTTTTAGCGACCTCTGCCGCCGTCTCGGAGCGGAACTCATTCGACACAAGTTCAATATTATCTCCGGGTACGGCCTTGGTGTGGGCGACATGGTAATAGTTGGTGCCATGCAGTCGCTTGCTCGGAACGACGACGAACGCCTCCAACTGTGGCCATTCCCCCAGGAAGTGCCAGTAGGCACCGACCGTGCCACTTTGTGGCGGCGCTATCGAGAGCGCATGATCTCGAATGCCGGCGTATGCATTGTATTGGCTGGAAGCAAGATGGTAGGAGGTGCTGTCGTCCCAGCAGACGGCGTGCGCCAGGAAGTCGAAATTGCTCGCGCTCAAGACAAAGCCATTATCCCGGTAGGCGCCACCGGACATGTGGCGCGGGAGCTCTGGGAACAATGCCGCGCAAAACCCACCGAATGGTTCGCGGACATCGACGTTTCGTCTAAGCTGGCAGTCATCGGCGACGAAGCTGCGGGAAACGATGCCATTGTTCAGGCTATCATCGATATGTTGAAACAGCTAGATAGGTGAGGCGAAAACATGGCTCGATGCGTATTCTATAGCTTCCATTACAAGGCTGACTGTCACTCCGCTTCGCAGATCAGAAATATGGGCGTCTGGACGGTAACAAACCCACAACCGACAATGACTGGGAAGCCATCAATAAAAATGGGGGGTCAAGCCATAGAAGACTAAATTGGTTGGCAACTTAGCGGCAAATCGGGTGCCGTCGTTCTGATCGGGGCCAACGCCTCTAGTCGGAAATGGATCAACTACGAGATCGAGAAGGCGTGGCACAGCAAGAAAGGCGTACTCGGCATCTATATCCACAATCTCAAGACTCTTGACGGCAACCATCGATGAGGGTGCCAACCCGTTCAGGGAGTATACGCTCTGCGAGGGAAAAATGCGGCGAGACTGTTTTTGTTGACGCTTGATTTGTCAGGCCTCCCATCTTCCTTTTCCAAACAGGAACTTTGGCGTTTTAGCGCCCAACCGCCTGGGACGCTTTATCGATCCACGCGCCGATATTCTTATGCCCGATATCGGTGACGTAGTCGTACGCAGCCGTTCCCGAAGACAGCGGCATTAAATATCCTGGGGCATGATCCGCAAGGTAGGCGGGCAGTTTTAGAGCGAGTGTGTAGTCTTGGTAGCGAATCCACCCCTGGCCGTTCCATTCGAACAGGTAATATTGGGGTGTTTCCCAAGGAGTCGATTGCACCTTACCAACGCCGATGCACCCAAGTGGGTTAGCTCCGCAAATATCCGGCAACTTTGTGATGTGGTGTCGAAGGTTGTTCAAATGCACCGCCAGCAGACCCCGACCGTCTATCACCGCACGCGCGATCTCGTATCGGACCCAGCGACGTGACCACGTATTGGAACCCACCAAAACGCAGACGGCTGAGGTGCGTTCTACACCGTCGCAGATGAGGCTCTTAAGTGATTCCGGCGATTCTAACTGGCGGCTCTCCCAAAGGCTACTATCGTAGAAACTTCGCATTTGCGGCGCGTCTGGATGTTCGATTCTCCATGCTTGCCGAACATTATTCACACGCATAATGTCGTCAAAGTGAAACGCGAAGTATACCTTGCGTTTCAAGCTCATACGGCTTAGTAGCGAACCAGCACTGAATAGATTGCCAGAGCTTCCCATTGGATCTCCTTTCTAACGTTATATCAATTCCCAATTCTCTCGACTGTACGGAGCTTACTGTAGTTACGCCGATCATAGAGTCCAGTCGTTTTTTGGGTTCGCGTGCCCGACCATGGCAGCGATCACCGCCCTAATCGCGCAAGTGGAACACCATCGTGACAGCCATCCCGCGCAACAGTTCGCGGCCTCCATCGGACGACAGCACCGACGTTGAGCCCTTGTAACCGAATAGCGCCGGCCTCGAACGGCGTGCGCCGGACTGGACCGCATCACCTGGCCGGTCACCAAGACAATAATTCATTTGCCATGGTCCGCCCTTCACACAAACTGCCACCGACTATTGCACACCGGGCAGCGCATCCAATTCTCGCAGAGATGAACGCTGTAAACTGAGAGGCAATTCAGGTTGGGGCAACGAAAGAGCGCCCCAGAGGGACGCGTCGGCGAATTGAACGCTGCCAGCACCAACCCTGCCCCGGCACCTAACAGTGCACCGGGAGCGGCCCCCAACGCCCCGCCTGTAACCGCTCCCGCAGATATGGCTTTCAAGAAATGGGAATCGTCGTAGGACGCGATGATTTGGGTAAGGTAGCCCTGCGTGCCCTGATGCCTAAAATCAAAGCAAACATAATGGTGGAGACGCGGAACAACCACCGACAGCCCGTCCGCCTCGGTAATCGGCTCCATAACCCAAATGTCCTTGTTCGTTTGACTGGATGCGCCGCCTTCCCAAGTAATCCAATCGCGCGTAAACCTCAGTGCTTCCGCATGCTTCCCCAGGAGCACGAAAACAGCATTCGATTGTCGGATGTCACTACCGACCTTGGCCGCCTGCGGCGGTCTTTTCAGGATCGCCTCGTACTCCTCGAAGACCCCTTTCACGTTTGTGGATGCGAACGCCCTTCCCAGCAAGGCCACCGTCTCTTTGTCTTGCGAGCTGTGAGAAACGAAAATTTGCGCCATCCATCTCAATCATAGCCTTCGTCGATTAGAAATGCTACCGATCTGCTCCCGCCGGATCGGTTGCCTACAAACCCTTGGGAGGAATTTGCGGTTCGCAATTGAGATCGGGCACCATGTTTGCGACAAATCACCACCTTACGCCGATGAAAAGCGGGCGGGTCATCACGACCTCGCCCGCAAAAACGCCGCTCTGCTCAGATTCTTTGTAACAACTGTTGCAACTCCTGCATCGTGAGCTGATCCGGTTGACTGCCTTCGGCCAGGTCTACAATTCGCACCCAGACTCTATGCGCCAGCCGTGCGGCGACCTCCGTTGCGGCATTGCGCCCCGCGTCATCGCCATCAAGCATGATGATGACTCGACGGAAATGCACGAGTAGTTGGGACTCTTGCTCCTTTGATAGAGAGCATCCCATCAGCGCGACACAGACGTGCTCGGCCTGGGTGACCTTCATGCAGTCAAAGAACCCCTCGACCAGCACCACGGCGCCGGTGGAACCCTCTTCCAGCGCCCGGCAGAGGTTGAACACCACTTGGCCCTTTTTGAATCCAGCGGGCAGCTTGTATTTCGGCTCGCTGCCGTCGATCGAACGGCCGGCATAGGCAACCAGGTCTCCCCTCTCGTTCTCGATGGGGATGACGATCCGGCCGGCCATACTCCCCTTTCCGGAAAAGAACCCGACGCCAAAGTATGCGGCGGTCGCCTCGTCAATGCCGCGCTCGATCAAGTACGGATGAGCGTGATCGACTCCCTTGAGCGTGAAGCTCAAAGGCTTGTTCGGCTCTCCCCTATCCCCTACTATTTCTTCCGTAGCCAGTTGAGCATCCTTCGCCGGCTTTGCCGACGGCGCGCTATCCTGTCCCGGCATTGGCAGCGAGAACCAGTCCCTCAGCCTCAGCGCCGCGTCGCGGACGTTACACTTTTCGATGGCCGCCACTAAATCCAACACGTTACCCTTTGCGTTGCAGGAAAAACAATGAAAGGCGTTTTTGTCGGTGTTGGCGTGAAAGGTGTCCGTTCCCTCTCCCTTGTGGATTGGACATCGACCGCGAAGCTCTTTTCCGCTGCGTTTCAGCTTAAGTCCGTAGCGGCCGAGCACCTGCTCGATGGTTACGGCGCCCTTTACCGCTCGAAAGTCAACCCAATGTTTGTCTTTCATAAACACCTCCTTTTGGCGTGAAGGAATTATAGGCAAGCATTTAGTTTTCAACAACTTACCAGAAAATGTGTTTGCTAAAATTATAAGACGGCCCCGTGGAGGACTTCCCTATCGCTAACCGGCGCTCTTTCGCAGAGAGAGGACGCCGGGTAAAACCTTCGAGCACAAGGATAAAGCGATAGGAGCGTGGGAGCTTACGTTTCTCTCTGCCGTACTCCTGGCCACGAGGATCTCCAGGGGCCGACCTTCACCGAACGATTCGGTGGTGGGTCGGCCAGTTGTCCACAGTCCCCTTCTCAAGGAACCAAAAATCTGGTACGCTACCCCTGCAAAAATAATCTGAACGATGTGGCACTGAAACCAAACAAGACAACCTTTCATCTTAACGCCATCATCGACGGACATCTCATCGTCGGGAGTGTTGACTTCTCCCCCGCTCCGGAGCGCGGCATACTCACGGAGTTGGCAAAATTCGAGGCAGAGCGGCTTCTAACGCACCTCGTCCGAGAAGAAATTGCGCACGGGCGGCTTTGACATCTCGTGCTCGCTTGTGTCCTACCTGTCATGCGGGTTCGCTTGGTGCTGATGAGATAACCGGCGTTAAGAGGTATCCAATAACGTTGAGCATCGCTTGGTGCTGATGAGATGAATTCTTGGTGCTGATGAGATGAAGTTTTGGTGCTAGTCAGATGAGAACATGGTGCTGATGAGATGACAGTTTGGTGCTGATGAGATGAGCCGCTTACACGAATCGTCAGTGTTTATAGGCCCATTCCGAGGAAGTACGAAGCTGGATACTGTTTTATGATTTCGCTACTCTGAATTGGGCCCTTTTGATACTCT
>Ga0302326_10023910_pt1 | contig 12433 bp, 8 predicted proteins | sample Palsa_T0_3_FD_202264 | JGI IMG/M metagenome (GOLD analysis project Ga0302326, IMG submission 202264) | Peat permafrost microbial communities from Stordalen Mire near Abisko, Sweden - Palsa_T0_3 | ecosystem: Environmental > Terrestrial > Soil > Palsa > Peat permafrost | place: Sweden: Abisko...
TCCCGCTCACCTTGAAGTAGCCAGAACGCCACCCCGGCCATTGAGATAAAAGCCCAGCTCAGACCCGAGATAGCCTACCGAATTGGCCGTAACTTCGGTGTAAAGAACCTGGGTGCGCCGAGTCAGCCGAGGCTCTACACGGAGCACATATGGATGTCGCGAACCCCTCCATCTGATCAGCACTGGGCGAAAGGCCGTCAGCGGAGCTCGGATCGCACAGCGCACAGCCTGTCCTGCAGGAGGCGCTGTTCGGCTTCGCTGGGCGCCTGGGTCACTGCAGTGTGAAGTTCTCCGGCAGCCTCGCTCGTGTGGCCAAGCCGACGCAGGTTGTCCGCCAGGGCGGCGTGCCACAGATGTGAGTATTCCAGGCCGACGATGGTCTTCAGGGCAGCCAATCCCGCCTCGGGGCCGTCGCGCTCGGTAACCGCAATCGCCCGGTTGAGCGCCACTACCGGGTTGGCCGTGATCGACCCGAGCAAGTCGTAGAGGCCGACGATCCGGTCCCAGTCTGTCTCCTGCCAGCTGGGCGCGGTGGAGTGGGCCGCGGCGAGGTGAGCCTGGATCTGATAGGGCCCGGCGACCCCGCCAGACCGGTCCACCGCCTCGGACAGCCACGCCGAACCCTCCGCGATCGCGGCGCGGTTCGAGCGGGTGCGGTCCTGGTTCGGCAGGGTCACCGGGTTACCGTCGGCGTCTGTGCGGGCGGGGGTGCGGGCCGAGGTCAGCAGCAACAGGGCAAGCAGAGAGAGTGTCTCGGGCTCGTCGGGCATCAGGCCGGCCAGCAAGCGGGCCAGCCGGATCGCCTCGGCCTCAAGATCGACACGGGCTACCGCGTCCCCGCCTGTCGGGGCGTGGGCCTCGGTGGCGATCAGGTAAACCACCGTCAGCACTGCGGCCAGCCGGCCGGGAAGTTCCGCATCGGAGGGAATCGCGTAGGGGATGCGGGCCGTGGCGATCTTGGAGCGGGCGCGTACCAGGCGCTTCGCCATGGTGGTCTCAGGCACCAGGAAGGCGCGGGCGATGGCCGGCACCTCGAGGCGGGCCAGCGTGCGCAGCGAGAGGGCCACCTGGGCCTCACGGCTAAGCGCCGGGTGGCAGCAGGTGAAGATCAGGCGCAGCATATCGTCGCGCAGAGAGGTCTCTGGCTCCATCGCCTCGATCGCCTCCTCGATCTGGCCCGGCGCGCCCTCGGTTCCCCACCGGAACGCCGCGGTCTCCTTGGCCGGCCGGGCTGACTCGCGTCGCAGCAGGTCAAGCGCCTTGCGCCGGGCGACCACCGCCAGCCAGGCACGCGGATTATCAGGGATCCCCGTTTTGGGCCAAGTGTCCAGGGCGGCGATCGTGGCCTCGGAGAGCGCGTCCTCGGCGACGGCCAGATCGCCGACGGTCCTGGCCAGCGTGGCCAGCACCCTGGGACCTTCGCTCCTCAGCACCTCGACCAGGGTGTCGGTGGCGTTCATGCCCGGGTGCTCCTAGGCGTGTACCGGGGCTATCGGGCGAAGCTCGATCTTCCCCCGCCAGGCGGTCGGGATCTGCGCCGCCCAGGCGATGGCCTCGTCGAGGTCGGCCACCTCCAGCAGGAAGTACCCGCCCAGGACCTCCTTCGCCTCGGCGTAAGGGCCGTCGACCAGCAGGACGTCGCCGCCCTTGCCGCCCGACACCGTGATAGTGGTCGACATGGTCACCGGGTGCAGAGCTTCGCCGCCGCGCATGACCCCGGCCTTGGTGGCCCGGCGGGCGAACTCCGTGTACTGGGGGGAGAACTCCGTCTCCGGCGGTGAGTCCCAATACTGGTCCCGGTCGTAGTAGCACAAAGCCACATACTGCGTCATCGTCAAGGTTCCTTCCGTTCGGCGGAATAGGTCCACACCGTTTTACTTAGGCGATCACGACTATGCCAACGCTGTTATGAGCCCGGAACCGTTCGGATCCAGGTGCGGGGCGGCTCCCTGGAAGGGAACGCCCCGCACCTGGAAAACGGTGCCCTAGCTGGCGGGGCTGTTGTGGTAGCAGGCGATGCGCCAGCCGCCGTCGCGCCTGACCAGCACCCAGGTCGCGCGCACCAGCCGCTCGCTCGCGACAGCGTCCTGCCCGGGGAAGATGATCCCGCCCTCGCTGATCACTACGGCCGTGTCGTCGGTGAGAAAACGGACGTCCTCCGGGTGGTCGGTCGCCCGCGACCCGCTGAGCGGGCCCGCGAACCCTGCGGCCATCGTGGCGCGGATCTCCTCGCGGTCCTTCTTGTAGACGCCGGGCTGGACCACGCTGGCGTCGTCGGTGTAGTCGGCCACGAACGCCTCGGCGTCGTTGGCTTCCCACGCCTTGTACAGGCCCGCGAGCACGTCGAGAATGGCCTGCCGGTCGGTGTCGGATCCTGCTGTGGTGGTCTTGCTGGTCATCGGTCTCCTCGTTTCTCCCCGCGTGGTGGCGAGCGCCACCCGTGGGAAGGACGGACGAGCCCGTCCGGGGAGGACACTCCTGCGGCGTACTGCTGGAAAAAAAATGGAACATCACCGCGCACAGGCTTGATCAGACACCAGCCGAGGCGGCCGCCGAGCCCCGTTCCGCCAGCCGGTCTGAGCCCTCATCCCTGGTCCGCCGCCGGCACCACGCCGCAAGCTCAGAGGTTCACGTGCAGCGGCGGCCCCGGTCTTCTCCTTGACCTCATCCAGCGTGATCCCCGGTCTCTCACGGCTCTCACAGACTGGTGAGACGGCACCGGACTACGGCGTCCCCACTGGACACGCGGCAGACCCTGAGCTGCGGTAATAGACTCCGGCGAACTGACCGGACGTCTGGCACGCGACTACGGATCAGAAGGTTGGGGGTTCGAGTCCCTCCGAGCGCGCCCAGCTCAACGGCCCTTTCGCCTATCGGCAGCGGCGCTCTTGGTAACGGATTTGCTAACAACGGGGCCTTCAACGGCCGGGATCAAGGCGGCGCGCGCTGACGCGCGCCGCGGGTCGGCGCTTGCGCTCGGCCTCTGGCCTTGGGAGGCCCCGGCCGAGCGCGCGCCGACCCGAGCACAGTCTGCCGCCGATCAGCCAGACACATCCAGGTACGCAGCGGGTACTGCGCACTGCCGTCTTCCCTCTGGGTGATTAGGGCGCTCCGCCAGGCACGTCGCCGATGATCGGCTGCGCCCGGTCGTGACCTTCTGGCTGCTCGCAGGGATCTCGGCGTCTGCTCGGGAAACCGGCCAGGATCGGCGCGATGCTGCTATCCGGGTCGCAAGATCACGGACAGGGCGTGCGCCAAGGCTGGCTGTCGGGAAGGTAGCGGCCAGCGGGCGGCCACGTAGCCGTCGGGCCGGACCAGGACGGCACCGTCAGATCCGACACCCTAGGCATCGATCCAGCCCGGGACAGGGGGGTGTTGAGCGGCGGTGGCGGCGGCGAGCCGTCGGCGACGAATGCGCCGGTGTCATAGCGCGCGCCCAGGATCGCGCCGAGCGTCCGGGCCGACTTGGCCGCGGCGCCCCGATGACGCACCCGTACACCATGGCCGATGTCGCGGCCGACGCCGCTGGCCTTCTGGAGATCGTCGGGTGGGAGTCCTGCCGGATGGTCGGGGTGAGTTTCGGCGGCATGGTGGCGCAGGAGTTCGCCGTCACCAACCCGGGCCGGGTGGAGCGCCTGGCTTTGGCGTGCACGTCGGCCGGTGGCGAAGGCGGGTCCTCCTATCCGCTGCAAAAGCTGCTGGAGCTCCCGTGGGAGCAACGGGCGGCGGCGGAGCTGAAGTTGGCGGACAGCCGCTGGGGCCAGCGGTGGCTGGAGGCCCACCCCGCCGATCGGGTGATCGCCCAGCGGCTGACCGCCGCCGGGCAAGATCAGCAGGACCCGGCCACCGCGGCCGCCCGCGCGGCCCAGCTCGAAGCGCGGGAAGGCCATGACGTGTGGGACCGGCTCGGCGCGATCACCTGCCCGACCCTGGTTGGTTACGGCAACTACGACGGGATCGCACCGGTCCGCAACAGCACCAGCATCGCATCGCGCATCCGCGGCGCCGAGCTGCACGGCTACGAAGGCGGCCACGGGTTCTTGTTCCAAGACCCGGCCGCCCTCCCGGCCTTCATCGCATTCCTGCAAGCACCATCGAGCTGACGGGCGGGCGCAGGCCGCAGGAGCCGCTCGAGACATACAAGGCATTGCCGCGCCGGGTGCTTGGCCTCGATGGGCAGATCTGCGGTCCGAGCTAATCACGACGATTGCAAGCCGGTGCTCCGACTCTGCTGCCAGCACTGTTGCCATGGCTGGGGCCAGCTATCGACAGAAGACGACGGACCTGGAACATCGGCCCAGCATGCGAGCAGCACTGGACGGTCCTGGACGGCTTGCCCACTCCTACGGATCAGAAGGCTGAGGTCGGGCGCCCTTAGCGCCCGCGACTCTTGCTGATGCCTTAGGTTCTCTTGAGGGAGAACGTGGAGCAGAAGGAAACCGCTCCACTGAATCTTCCAACTTTGGGTAGTGGCCCGGCAAGGTCAACCAGGATATATCCGCCCGGCTGCTTAATCCATATGCTCGCGTATAGGACGACAACGCCGGGGAAGAGATAGCCCTTCATTGTAAAGCTTCCCGAGGGAACCCCCGGGTTGCTCGGCAGCGCGTGGAACTCGAATTTCGCTGCGAGCTGGTTGCCCGTCTGGCCCGCAGGCTTAACAACCAGTGTCAACCCGGTTGGGCCCTGCACACAACCGAGGTACGAACCTTTCCAGGTGCCAACAACAACAGATCCAGCAGGATGGCTCGTCTGCTTTTGAACCGAGAAAGTAGAGCAGCCGACGACCTTCCCGCTGAACTTGTCCCCAGACAAGGATCCGACAAGCCCGACCGGTTCATATCCTGGCGGTTGATGTATCCAACGACTGGGATTTAGCGTTATCCGGGAACCTGAATGGTATGTTCCAGTCATAGTATAAATTCCGACTGGGACGCGCGGATTGCTCGGCAGCGGATAAAAGGTAAATGTCGCTTTTAGCACACTCGTGGTACTGGAGCTTTGAATCGTGAGGTCGAGGCCCGTCAGGCCCTGCGAGCAGGTATAGCTGCCCTCCCAGTCGCCGCTGATCGCCGTGGCCGCAGTAGCCCCGGCCTTAAGGCCAGCCATGGCCTGCGGGCTGGCAGCGGCGGCCGACGTCATGGCCAAGAGGCCTGTGCCGACCACAAGCGCTACTGCTGTTGCGGTCACGGCGCGCTTGATCATGAAGATGCTTTGGTGCATCGGATTCATCCCCCCAGCGGCCTGCCTGGCAAGTCGCGATAGCCGACACCTGAGCCGGTCTGGGCGAACATGGCCTTCACCCCGAAGCCGGACCAAGGCGCTCTCTACGTAGTTAGACGTTCCAGCGGATGGCGGTCTCAAGCGATCGAAGCAATTCAGGCCGGAGGAATCACGGCTTCCTGAAGCATTAGTCTTCCCGGTCTTCCATCGTCAGGGGCTCGCGCATGGAGGCCACGCCTTCTCCTGTCGGCTCGCGTGTCCGCGTGAGCCTTTCACGACAGGAAGATCGTCCCCGGCAACGCCCGATTCGGGCGTCAAATCCGTGTCGCCTGTTTAAACCGGATTGCTTGGACCGTCTGTGATCAAGGATGTCTTTGGTTGACAACAACACGCCCAGCTAACGGAAGCTGGACAAACGGACACCATCTCAACGCTTGTACAGAAGTTCTGTTCTGCGTAACCGGCTGCGCGGCCACCGGGTGGAAGTCGGACTGGAAGACTGACCCGTCGGATCAGCACGACTGAGTTCCGTCAACTCTGCCACCGTCTCACAGCTCTCTCACGGACTGGCCGCACGACGTCGGACCAAGGCGGACGATCTGGACATCTAGTGGACCCCGACCTGCGGCTCCGGATTCTGACGCACTGACTGGACGGGCTGCATTGATCTACGGATCAGAAGGTTGGGGGTTCGAGTCCCTCCGAGCGCGCTCATCTTCGCAGGTCGGGCCATTTTTCTCGTTGAAAAAGAAGGCCTTAGCGGTCGGGTAGGCTCCTACCTCTCACACGTTGCCGGGCGATCTTGTAGATGCGGCGAGCTTCTGACAAGATCCACGCGCAAGCTTGAACGGCATGGAGATGTCGGATCGCCGCCAGATGGTGCGCAGCCGTTTCTGCGGCCTCTTCTGGTTAGCCGCGTAACTTGGCCAAAGGTCAACCTGTCAACGTCGCCCTCGCCCGGCAGGTCGCCGACGGCCTGGGCCACGCGAATATAGACGTGGTTGAGGGAGATGCCCGGCGCACGCAGCCCGATCTTGGACATAGTGTTCGTATGACGTGACCTTGGATCTCCACCCATGGCACGGAGAAGTTCTGGTCCCGCACCGATCTGAGCCCCCGCTGCAGGCAGGCGCTAAGGGGGTCGCCACGCGATCAGCTGGGCTGACCATTGACCCGGCAGTCACTCCCTCGGATTCCGCGCCTACGAGGACGACGCTTCAGCGCAGATGCCCTATGAGCTCGCGGAGGCGCGGCCAGGTGGGTGGGCCAGGTCACCCTTGGCAGGTGAAGTGATGTTTTGTGCGCCCGCGGCTGGTGTAGACGCGCGGGCGTCTGACTGCCCGGTTTCCGACCAACCATCGTCACCGTTCGAGCACGCCCGCAATGCCAGGTAAGGCGGCTGTGTATAAGGCTTGTGGATGATCCGTGCAATATGCCCGGATGGCGGTCTGATGCCAGGGGACATGCCTGGAGACCCTGGCGGCCACGCCTCAGTTACCAGCCCAGATGCCATTGATTCGATGGGCAGCGAGAAGATCCGGTGGGGATTGAGCCCATGCCGGCGCCGTACAGTTATCCACACGTGACCTGTGGATGTGCAGTCGGAAGGAAGCGCGCAGGGCGTCGCCGCGGTGGTGACGACGGCACCGAAGCGCGGCAACTCCGCGACGATGGGGATCTTCCTGTCCGAAGTGACATGCTGACATGCAGACGCCGCGCCGGGGCTGGGCTGGGCAGCTGTCGACCCGGACGTGGCGGGGGAACTGGCCGGACCCGAGTCACCGCTGCATCGCGCCCGCCGAGATCTCTGGCCGAGCGACCCGCCAGGCAGCCGCTGGTTACACGGCGGTGGGGCGCATCGATCGTGGCCGGGTCTGTCCGCCGGGTGAGCTGCCGATAATGCCCGGGACTCGGGCCGGGGGCGATCCTGTGCAGCTTGGGCTGGGTGGTGGCCGGGTGGTCCTGACCGCACCGGGCACGGCGGAGGGCACCGCTCGATAAGGTCGCGGGCCACGCGGCGCCATACCTGGCGGCCGGTGCCCGGAACCGGCCTGCCGAAGCTCTGCGCGTACATCTCCAGCCGCGGCACCGCCGTGCCCAGCACGTCATAACCCAGGCTCGCCAGCGCTTCCCGGGCGTCGGCTGTGGAATGCGCCCGCGCGACGCAGCGGTTCAGCAGCACCGCCGAGCGGGCGGGCTGGTCCCGGGCCGGCGCGACTTCGGTTATCTCCTCCCGCACCGGCGTGGTGCGGTTGATCTCAATCGGGCTCGGCGCGCACGGGATCACGATTTCGTCGGCGTACCGCAGCGCCGACAGGGCAATGGCGGCGTGGTCTTCCAACTGCGGCGTGTCGATGATCACCACGTCGTCGGCCTGGGCGATCTCGGGCAGGCGGCGGTGCAGGTCGCGGGACGGCAGGGCCACGACCCGGAACGGGAACGCCGCCTGCGGCGGCGAAAGCCGCGGGTCCATGGCCGCCAGGTCGGCCCATTCCAGGGCACTGCCCGAGGGGTCCGCGTCCACCAGCAGCACGCTGTTGCCGGCCTGGACGAAAATGTGTGCCAGCCAGACCGCCGACGTGGTCTTGCCCGTGCCCGGCTTGAGGTTGGCCAAGGCGAGGCTAAGGCCTGTCATCCAGGCAGTATGCCAGCGCTTGCGGCGTTACGGCAGGTAGTTGCCGGATGCTGGCGGACGGTGCGCGCACTGGAACTGTGGGCTACGGGGAGCAGGATGGACCTCCCTGCGGACCTTAGGCCCGGGCTGCAGGGTGCTGTCGCGGCCGATGAGCGGGACGGCGGGGCTTGGCACGCTGGACCTGTCCGCTGCCAAACTCCACCGCCGGCACGATCGCCGACCGGACCTCATCGTCCCTTCAGCCGGCCGTGACCTCGGTCCCCGCCTGACGGGCTGCCTGTTCCCGCCTGGCTCACCTGGCATCACGGTGCCGTGGACAAGCCTGCCGAGCCCCGGCCGCGCCTCCGTCGTTGGCACGGTATCGCCGCTCTGCCGTAACGCAGTATTACAGTATTCACGGCAGACATCGGCGGGCGTGCGCGCAGGCCGCGGCCACGGAGCAAGAAGTGCGTTTCGTACAAGGCTCACACCCTGACTCGATCGCCAGCGCATTGCAGGCGGCTGGGCTGCGGCCCAGGATCCAGTTCACGGTCTTGGCCATTGGTGCCGATCTAGCCTGGCCGATCGCCCTGTACATGGCGCTCACGTTGCCGCCGAGCGGTCGGCAGCGCCGGGCGCGGTCGGCACGATGAGCTCGCCGGAAGGCGGCTCACCGCCCGGTAATGAACCGGACGCTGGGGCGGTGACGGTCGCCCTGGCCTCGCTCCGGCGCGAGCACCGTCAGGTGGTCGTCTGTACCTGCCACGAGCATCTGTCCGCTGACGATGCCGCCGCCCGGCTCGGTATCCCAGTTCGCGACGTTAAGCGCCGCGCCTGCTCGGCGCTGGATGAGATCCGCCGGAGTCTCGAGGAGCTCGGCGTGCAGATCCCGTACCAGCCAGCCTCCTTACCGGGGGGCTGGTCGAGCATCCAAGTTCCGTGCCACCCGCCCCGACCGCAACCGGGATCCTCATCGCCTACGGCGTGCTCACCCGTCTTACGAACTGGTGGGACGGCACCGACCCGGGCGTCCTCTACGGACACCCGGTGGACCCTGACTTACGGAAGCAGGCCCGGGCGCACTAGCCTGACGTCTTAGCTGCGACTACGGATCAGAAGGTTGGGGGTTCGAGTCCCTCCGAGCGCGTCACGCAGAGCCGCGAATGCGCAGGCGAAGACTACATCGTCAAGCGATGAGAGCTGGCCCCGGCGCTTGCCGTGTGCTGTATCTCTCACACTCTCGAGTAAGACAAGAGCTTGTCGATGCGGCTATGAGGCTTCCTGCCCTTAACAACCGCTGAGGAGCCGCAGCGCCACCAACATGGGCGCCAGCTCACTGCCTTCCGGCCTTTGCTTCTAGCTACTTGCCGTTACTGGCGGCGCAGAAGCGGCCGGGCTGGTCGTCGTGGGCGACGGCGGCGGGCTGGTGGACGTCGGGGGATCCGATGAGGGACTGGTGAATACCGGCGACCTGGACGACGCCCTCGCCCCCGTGTAGGTCGGTGTGCCATCCGGGGTGGGCGACGGCTTGCTGGTGGTGCCCTTCTTGCTAGTGCTCTTCTTGCTAGTGCTCTTCTTGCTGGCCGTCTTGCCCCCGCCGCTCTTGGCGCTGGAGTTCGCCGACGTCGCCTGAGTGCCGCTGGCGGAGGCCGCCCGTGAGGCGGCGGTGGCACCTGGTTTCGCGCCGGTCAAGCCGGCCGACTGGCTGGGACCCGGCGTGCTGGTCCTCGTCGACTTTGCCGCCTGGGTTCCACCGGAGTGGGTTAACAGGTCGGTGAGAGTGGGTGTGCCGAGCGTGGTGACCGCGCCAGCCACGAGCAGCACGGCCAGGGTCACGACGCTCAGCAGGACTTTGCGTGAGCGGTGCCAGACCGGCGGCTCGGCAGCGTTATCCCCGACCACTTCGCCCTCGTAGAGCATGGACGGGATCTGTGGCCGTTCCGGTGGCACGGCCGGGAGCTGGAATACCGGCCCCTCAGCGGCCAGGGCCGACGGGGCGGCCGGGACCAGGAACCGTGCGGCTCCTTCGGCCACCGCCGTCTTGGGGTCGGTGTCGATGGCCGGTGCCTGGCCGAACTCGGCCGAGATCAGCTGGGAGACCAGCGGGATCCGGGACGAGCCGCCGACCAGCAGGATCGCGTCCACCTGGTCGTCGCTGACGTCGGCCGAGCCGAGCGCGTCGTGCAGGGCCTCGATGGTCCGTTCCAGCTCGGGCCGGATCATCTCCTCGAACTCGGCCCGGGTCACCCGGACCCGCTGCCGGACGCCGCCGAGCGATACCGCGATGGTGGTGTCGGTGTCCACCGACAGGGCTTCCTTCGCCTCGGTGCACTCGCGGCGCAGCCGGGCGACCTCGGGCACTATGTCCGGATCGTTCGGGTCGATCTGGTTCAGCAGCACCCCGGCGGCGGCGCACACCTGGTCGAACAGCATCTCGTCGAAGGTGACCCCGCCGAGCCCGTCGATCCCTTCGGGCCTGCCGAGGACCGTGAACGCGGTGGGCGAGTCCTTGCGTACCACAGCGGCGTCGAAGGTCCCCCCGCCGAGGTCGTACACGGCTAGATGGGCGCCGACCTCGACCCGCTCTCGACTGGCGTAGCTGATCGCGGCGGCCTGCGGTTCGCTCAGCAGTTTCGCGCTGCCCAGCCGCGTCATCTCGCCGATGCGGGTGGCCAGCACGGCCTGCTCAAACAGGCTTATCTTGTACGGTCCCCAGCTGGCCGGGCAGGTCAGCGCGACACCTTCGGGCAGTTCGCCTTCCCGCTCAGTGACCCGCTGCCATACCCAGTGGACGAGCACCCCGGCCAGCTCATGAGCGTGCCAAGGCACCCCGCCCACCAGCAGGGGGATCTCGTCACCGATCCGGCGCTTGAACTCCCGCACCACGCGGTCGGGATCGGTCAGCGCGCGGCGCTGCGCGCCCTCGCCGACCACCTGCGAGCCATCTTCGGCCAGGAACAGTACCGACGGTACGGCGGCCGAGCGGCTGCCCAGCGGAACGACCTGGGTTTCCAGCTCATCCACGGTGGGCCGACACAGTGCCGCGGCCGTGTACGTCGTGCCGAGGTCGATCCCCAGCCAGTACGTCATCGTCATCACCCTCCCCGCGGGCGCCCCACGGGCACCCGCGGACGCATCCAGGAAATTTTCCGGAAACGTCCCGGAGGAAGACGCCGAGCGCAGCCGTCCCGTTGGCGCTGGCAACCCCCTGCTAACCCCCTTCCTGGTTAGGGGATTAAGGCTGATCGGGGAAAAATCCCCTAATCGCTCATAGGGGAAATGCTCGGATCCCCTATCGGCGTGCGGGAGATAGCAGGTAATTCCCCGATTGCCGGGGCGCGATTGATCCCTAGATTTATCGAAGCGCCCGGACATTCAGGTCCGTTCGCTCATCTGGCAATCCGAGGAAAATAGCTGCGATGAACGCTGTGACCTCGCTGCTCGACTTCATCCTGAACCTGCTGAAAAACCCACAGGCTCAGGCGGAGTTCCGCGCGAGTCCCGAGCAAGTCCTGGCCGCGCACGGCCTCACCGGTGTGAGTGCCGCGGACATCCACGAGACGTTGCCCCTCGTGACAGACCACCGCTCCGTCGAACTGACCAGCACCAGCCACTCCGCCCAGCCATTGGTCGGGCCGGCCTCGGGGGACGGCGACACCCACGCTGCCATCGAGTACCTGCGTTACATCACGAACACGTACACGTACGAAGACCACAGCGTCCACATCGACGAGTCGGTGCACGGGAACATCTGGGCCATCGGCGACGTGGCGCAGACCTTCGACGACAGCTACGTGGTGCGGGACGGCCTGGGCCCGGTGGCGGGCGGGCACATCCCCGGCCCGGTGATGCCCGGTCCGGGCGGCGCGGTAGGTACCGGCACCTGGGTGGGCGACGGCCGCCTGCACAGCTTTGGCGCCGGGGCCACCACGACCCTGGCCAGCGGTACTGAAAGCCCGGCCGCTTACTCCGGTGACACCGGAGGCTCGCACGGCAACACCGGCTCCGATACCCCCACGGAGCCCGGAAACGCCGCCCGCACGGCCGGTCCGGACGACTGCGGCCACACGCACGACGCCCACAGCAGCCTGGGTGACAGCTACTACAGCCAGAGCGGCGAGCACGGCGCCTACGACGTCCACGACGAGCCGTCCTTGCATCTGGACCTGCACTGATTCGGTGACCGCGGCGGCCCGGTTCGGCTGCGCAAGCACACCCGGGGCCGCGGCCACCTGAGAACTTCCCGCAGGCATGACGAAGCGGTGCGCCGCTTTACGTGCTGATCGGCCCGGCTGGACCCTCAGCCGGGCAGCTCCCTTCTAGAGAAAAGAGCAAAAGATGCCCAACACTTCACCGCAGGGCGCCGGTTCGCAGGGCGCCGGTTCGCAGGGCGCCGGTTCGCAGGGCGCCGGTTCGCAGGGCGCCGGTTCGCAGGGCGCCGGTTCGCAGGGCCGTGATCATCCTGGCGGCCGCGACCAAGGTAAGCAGCACGAGGACCGGGACGAGCGCGGGTACTCCGACCACCGGGACGAGCGCGGGTACTCCGACCACCGGGACGAGCGCGGGTACTCCGACCACCGGGACGAGCGCGGGTAC
>Ga0302326_10023911_pt1 | contig 12433 bp, 8 predicted proteins | sample Palsa_T0_3_FD_202264 | JGI IMG/M metagenome (GOLD analysis project Ga0302326, IMG submission 202264) | Peat permafrost microbial communities from Stordalen Mire near Abisko, Sweden - Palsa_T0_3 | ecosystem: Environmental > Terrestrial > Soil > Palsa > Peat permafrost | place: Sweden: Abisko...
CGCGCGATAATTTCAAGCAACGCGCGCGATGGCGCGCCTGACGACGGATGACCGGCGGGAGGATCGACAGAATCGAACATGTCTTCTGAGAGTTTATAGGTTAACGAGTATAGACAGGCAACCCGGACTGACCCACGAACCGCCAAGCGGGAGCTTTTGCCGAAATGTACGCCTTGCGCTACCCTATGTCACTGAGGCAGCCCAAGCGTGGAAAGTTCGAAGATTCAGGAAAATATCGATGAAACGGCTGCCGCCCGGGCCGCCGAACATAGCGAGTTCGATCGCAAGCTCTACTATTGGATGAAGCTGATCCGCGCTTTCGAAGAGCGTGTCTCGCGGCTCCATCGGCAGAACAAGATTCTCGGCGGCGTCTATTCGGGCGCCGGCCAGGAGGCGCTGCTGACAGGCATCTGCGCGCCCCTGCTCGACGGTGACTTCGTTGCGCCGCTCCATCGCGACCTTGGCGTATTTCTGATGCGCGGCGTCGATCCCGGCCGCCTGATGGCGCAGCTCATGGGCAAGGAAACCGGGCTTTCGCGCGGCAAGGATTCAGGGCTGCACGGCGGCGATATGTCGCACGGCGTGTACGGATCAACCTCGATGCTCGGGTCGTCGCTGCCGGTCGCAGCCGGGGCGGCGCTCAAATTCAAGATGAAGGGCGAAAAGAAGATCGCGGTGGCCTTTTTTGGCGAAGGCGCAGCCTCACGCGGAGACGTTCACGAAGCTATGAACTTCGCGGCGGTGCAGAAGCTGCCGGTACTGTTCGTATGCGAAAACAATCGCTACGCCTATTCGACCCCGTTCGAAAAGCAAGCGGCGGTCGAGAATATCGCCGATCGGGCCGAGGCGTATGGTTTTCGCGGCCACGTCTGTCCGGGCAACGATCTCCTCGCCGTAGTGGCGCTGGCCGAGCGGGTAGTCGACTTCGTCCGCGCAGGCGGCGGCCCGTCGCTTATCGAATGCAAGACCTATCGTTATCGCGGCCACAGCGAGCATGATCCCGCGCTCTACCGTGACAAGGAAGAGCTGATCGAATGGGAGAGCCGCGACCCGATTCCGTTATACGAATTTTTCCTGCAGAAAAAAGGGCACGATATCAACCGTATCCGCGGTGAAATCGACGAGCAGATCGCCTGCGTCGTACAGCAGGCGGTCGATTTCGCGGAGAACAGTCCGTGGCCTAAACCTGAAGAAGCACTTGAAGATTTATACGCCGGACCGGCCGCGCCGTCCTCAAACGGCCGCGGTCCATCGAAATAGCCGCGGGACCCTGCGATGGAAGTCACCTACCTGAAGGCAATCAATCAGGCGCTCCATGAAGAGATGGGGCGCGACGAAAACGTTTTCGTGATGGGCGAAGATGTCGCCGATCTTGGCGGCGCGTTCAAAGTTACCGAGGGGCTGCTGGACGCCTTCGGCGAGCACCGCGTAATCGATACGCCGATTTCCGAGGAGATTATCGTCGGCGCAGGCGTCGGCGCGGCGCTGCTCGGGATGCGTCCGGTGGTCGAGATGCAGTTCGCTGATTTCATTTCGTGCGGCTTCGATCAGATCGTCAACACTGCCGCCACACTGCGCTACCGTCACGGCGGCCAGGCGAGCTGCCCGCTGGTAGTCCGCGCTCCGTCTGGCGCCGGCGTCCACGGAGCGCTGTTCCATTCGCAAAATCCCGAAGCATGGTTTACTCGCGTGCCGGGCCTGAAAGTCGTCACGCCGGCGACCGTTTACGACGCCAAGGGACTGCTCAAGAGCGCCATACGTGACGATAATCCGGTCATCTACCTCGAGCATAAGCGGCTTTACCGCAGCATGAAGGAGGATTTGCCGGAGGGTGATTTCATTGTACCGATCGGGGTCGCTGAATTGCGCCGTCACGGCCGCGATCTGTCGATAATTACCTATGGTGGTACGGTTGGGCAGTCGCTCGACGCAGCTCGGATCGCCGAGAAGGAAGACGGCTTGTCGGTCGAGGTGCTCGACCTGCGCACGCTGATCCCGCTGGATATTGAAGCGATTCTCGACTGCGCCCGCCGCACCGGCAAAGTGCTGGTGGTGCACGAAGATCGATTGACGGGCGGCTTCGGCGGCGAAATCGCGGCGCTTATCGCCGAACATGCGTTCGACTATCTCGATGGGCCCGTCAGGCGCGTTGCGGCGCTCGATTCGCATACGCCCTTCGCGCCGCCGCTCGAGGAATACGTCCTGCCCAATACGAACAAGATTGTCAGCGCGATTCGCGCGCTTGCGGCTTACTGAGATGGCGATCGACGTCACGATGCCGCAGATGGGCGAGAGCGTGGTCGAGGGCACGATTGCGCGATGGTTGGTCAAGGAAGGCGACGAGGTCCGCGAGGATCAGCCGCTGGTCGAAATCTCGACCGACAAGGTTGATACCGAAATTCCGTCGCCCGGCGCCGGCATCATCGCGCGGATAGTCGTCCATGAGGGCGAGACGGTAGGCGTCGGCACCAAGATCGCCGAGATCAGCGCTGCGGGAGCTACCGCGACAGCGTCATCGCAACCATCACCCGCAAACGTCGAGCCGGCCCCGACGCCTCAACCGACTCCGGTGCCGCAACCACGGCCGGCTGCCGTCGCATCGCAACCGATCGAGACCGCTTCAGCCGCCGAAGAAGCAGTGCCGATATCGGCGTCGCATGACGGCAACGGCGATAATGCGCCGTCCGAAGATGGGCCGCGCCGCTACTCTCCAGTCGTTCTGAAAATGGCGGCTGAGTACCACGTGAACCTCGAACGGGTGCCCGGCTCGGGAACTGGCGGACGAATCACCAAGCGCGACCTGGTCAAGTATTTGGAAGGGCTCGGCCATAAGGATCTCTCGCCGGCGCCGCCACCGGCGAGCAACGGTGCGCCACGCGTCGCAGCGGTCGCGACTACGCCGCCGCCGACTCCGCGACAGAGTGCGCCCGCGGCAGCCGCCGCCCCAACCCCGATCCGTCCGGTGCCGCTTCGTCCGGCGACGACTTCTCCGGCGGCCCCGTCGCCCGGCGCTGTCTTTCGTCCTCCTCTCTACGACGCACGCGAGGGCGACATCGTCGAGCCGTTCACGCGCCGGCGCAAACTTATCGCTGAGCACATGGTCTACTCGAAGACCCACTCGCCGCACGTCGGCACGGTCGCCGAGATTGACCTTTCGGCGGCGCTCGCCCTGCGCGAGGCGCACAAGGACGAGTTCCGCCGCCGCGAGGGATTCGCACTGACGCTGCTGCCGCTGGCGGCCGCCGCCACGGTGCGCGCGCTGCGCGAGTTTCCGCGCATGAATGCGTCGGTCACCGGCGACACGCTGGTGATCCGCAAGGACATCAATCTCGGTATCGCGATGGACGACGCCGAGGGGCTGCTGGTGCCTGTAATCAAGGCAGCCGAAGGGATGTCGGTGACCGGAATCGCGCGCGAGATTGAACGGCTGCGCAAGAAGATCGCGGAAAAGCAGATCGCCGCCGACGATCTCGCCGGCGGCAGCTTCACGCTGTCGAACCCCGGCCGCGAAGGTAATCTCTACGGCTTTGCGATTATCAATCAGCCGCAAGTCGGAATTTTGCGGATGGGTGAGATCAAGAAGCGGCCCGTCGTGATCGAAAGCGGTGGTGGCGACGCGATCGCAATCCGCCCGATGATGCATCTGGCGCTCTCCTACGACCATCGCGTGGTCGACGGCGTGCTCGGAAATCGATTTCTTTTCCGGGTCGCCCGGCTGCTCGAGGAGGCCGATTTCGAGCTTTAGATCCTGCGCCAGGTTGACCTTCCGATCGGAGGCCGTATCGAAACGACGGCGAGGAGCTTCTTCAGATCATGAAGGCAATGGCGATCGATAGTCCGGCGCCGATCGAGACGCGGCCGCTGCGAGTCATCGATTTGCCTGTGCCGACGCCGGGCCCCGGGGAAATTCTCGTTCATGTCATATGCTGCGGCGTATGCCGCACCGATCTGCATGTCGCCGAAGGTGATCTGCCGCCGAAACGGCCGCGTATCGTGCCCGGTCATGAAGTCGTCGCGCGGGTGGAGAAGCTCGGCAAGGGATGCATCCGTTTCAAGCCGGGCGACCGCGTCGGTATCGCATGGCTGCATTCGACTTGCGGCGTATGCCGCTACTGCCTTTCCGCACGGGAAAATCTATGCGTCGCGGCCACCTTCACAGGTTACGATCACGATGGCGGCTACGCCGAGCTGGTCGTCGCGCTCGAGGCGTTCTGCTACCCGATTCCCGATGAGCTTGCCGACGAGCAGGCGGCGCCGCTGCTATGCGCCGGAATTATCGGTTATCGCGCGATTCGCCGCGCCGACGTCAAACCGGGTTCGACCGTCGGCCTCTATGGCTTCGGCGGTTCGGCGCATATCGCGCTGCAGGTGCTGAAACATTGGGGTTGCCGCGTGTTCGTGATGAGCCGCGGCGGACGCCACCGCGATCTGGCCGAAGAGCTCGGCGCGGACTGGATCGGAGGTACTACGGACACCCCGCCGGCGCCGCTCAATTCGGCGATTCTGTTCGCGCCCGCCGGTGAGATAGTTCCGCCGGCGATGGCGGCATTGGATCGCGGCGGCGTACTGGCGATCGCGGGCATCCATCTGAGCGCTATCCCGCCGCTCGACTACAGCCGCCATCTTTTCGAAGAGCGTGAGTTGCGCAGCGTGACCGCCAACACGCGGAACGACGGCGAGGAATTTCTTCGGATCGCGGCTGAGGTTCCCGTGCGCAGCAGCACGATTTCGATGAGTCTCGACGAAGCCAATGACGCGCTCGCGATGCTCAAGCACGACGAACTGAAGGGTGCGGCGGTCCTGCGAATTGGTTGATCGGGCGAGCGCGAGAAGAATCAGACGTAGACGATTTCGACCCGCGCCAGGTAATCGGTCAGCGCGTCGCGCAAAAGGCCGGCGCCGTCGCGATCGCCGCCCATCGCGGCCACTTCGAGTTGAGCGCCTATCTCGCTGATGCGATCCAAACCGTAGCTGCCACCCTCGCCCCGGAGCCGATGGCCGAGCCAGGCGATCGTCGCGAAGTCGCTCGTCTCGAGCGCCGCGTTCAACTGTTCGAGGTCGGCGCGTTTGTGCTCGAGAAATTTCCCGATGAGCGGTTGGAGATCGGCGCGCACGTTGGCGCGAAGCGTTGACGGCGGCCCCTCTTCGGCGCGGCTGCCGTTTTCCTTGCCGGCGTAGCCGCCGTTTTCGCCCCCCGGATAAGCGGAGTGCGCGGGCACCGCCGCGAGCGCTTGTTCGAGCGCTTTGACCAGTGTGGCTTTTCTAACCGGCTTGCTCAAGTGCGAATTGCATCCGGCTTCCAGGCTGCGCCGCACGGCTTCATCGAGCGCCGAGGCGGTGAGCGCGATTATCGGCGTCGGCGCACGGCCCTCGCGCTGTTCCCATTGGCGGATGGAGCGCGCGGCGGCGTAGCCGTCCATGACCGGCATCTGGATGTCCATCAGAACCGCGTCATATTCGCCAGCCATGAACCTTACGATTGCCGTCTCGCCGTCGGCCGCCTCGTCAATCTGATAGGGCAGGGCTTGGAGGTACGCCCGGATCAACAGGCGGTTATCGGCGGAATCCTCGGCCAGCAGAATCCTGCGCGGGCGTACGTCGAGGGCCGGGACGACGCGGGCGCCGTTGCCATGCCCGGCGGCGGACTCAACTGACGGACGAGGACGGACGGCGTCATCGGCGAGTTGCAACCGCAGCGTGACGATAAAAGTACTCCCGCGGCCCGGCGCGCTGTTCACCACGATAGTGCCCTCGTAAAGGTCTACCAGCCGCTTGACGATCGCGAGGCCCAGTCCGGAGCCGCCGTAGCGCCGGCTGATCGACGAATCAGCCTGTGTGAAGCTCTCGAAGATCGATTCGACGCCGTCGGGATCGATGCCGATACCGGTGTCAGAGATCGAAAAGCGCACCCACATATGCGTACTGGAGGTGCTGGCCGAGTGCTTCGGGTCGCGATCGACGTGCATCGCGACGGCGCCGTGCTCGGTGAACTTCAGTGCGTTGCTGATCAGATTGTTCAGAATCTGGCGCAGGCGCAGAGGATCGCCAACGCACTTGCGCGGGAGATCAGGGGCGACGCTCCAGCTCAGTTTGAGGCCCTTTTCCCGTACCCTCGGCGCGAAGGTTTCGATAGTTCGTTCGACCATTTCGCCCAAATCGAAACTCAGGTGTTCGAGCGTCAGATGGCCGCTTTCGACTTTGGCGAGGTCGAGAATATCGTCGATCAGCAAAAGAAGGGTGTCGCCGTTGGTGCGCATCGTCTCGACGTAGCGGCGTTGAGCCGCGTCGAGCCGGGTTTCCGACAGCACGTCCGCCATGCCCAGGATGGCATTCATCGGCGTGCGGATTTCATGCGACATAGTGGACAGGAAGTCGGACTTGGCGCGCGACGCTGCCAGCGCCGCCTCATGGGCGGCCAGCAACTCACGCTCGGCCTGCTTGCTGCGGGTAATATCGCGGGTGATACCGAGAAGGCAGGGCTCGCCGTCAAGGTCGATCCTTACCGCCGAAGTCATCACGCTGACGAAGGTGCCATCCTTGCGGCGCAGCGATTCCTCGACGTTCTGAATCTGTCCCTCCGCCGCCATTAACGAGTCATGCGAGGTTTTCGATTCGCGGGCCCAGAGGTTAAGCTCATCGCGCGAGCGGCCGATGACCTCTTCGCGCGAGTAACCCGTCAGTTTCAGGAATTCCTGGTTGACTTCGCGATAAACGCCATCTTTCATACTGCGGACCGCGATCGCGTCAAGGTTGGCGTCGAAGATCTGGCGCAGGCGGTGCTCGCTTTCGTGGCGGCGCTCTTCAGCCTTCTTGATACTCGTGATGTCGCGCGTGACGGCTACCACCGATCGCTGCCCGCCGAGCTCGATCGTAACCGCCGAAGCCATGATCGGCACGATCGATCCGTCTTTGCGCCGCAACAGGCCTTCCATGTTCTGGACGAAGCCGTATTCGAGCATCCTGTCCCTGAAGACGTTGTCGAAGTTATCGGCGCGCAGGTTGAGCTCGCTCATCGAGTGGCCGATGACTTCTTCGCGCGAATAGCCGGTCAGGCTCAGGAAGGCCGGATTCGCGTCGAGGTAGCGGTTATCGTCAAATTTCCGCATCGAGATGGAATCGAGGCTGGTATCGAAAATCTTCCTCTGCTTGGCTTCGCTTTCCCTCAGATTGCGCTCAATGTGCGCGCGTTCCTCGATCTCGGTCTGCAGCCGGGCCTCGCTCTGGCGTAAGGCCTCGACCTGGCTGGACAGTGCCTCGCGTACCGCCAGCAGCTCGCGCTCCTTGGACTTTAGATCTGTGATGTCGCGGCCCATCACGGCAAAGCAAGGTTCGCCCGCGTGCTCAATCGTGACCGCCGACAGCAGAATCGTCATCCAGCCGCCGGTTTTATTGCGGAACGAGCCGAGAAAGTCGCGGACAGTCCCATCTTCCAGCAGGCGCTGATGAAACACCTGGTATTCCTCGGGTTGCGGCCATATACCGAGCTGGAATGCATTCTTTCCGATCACCTCTTCGCGCTTAAAGTCAAAAAGTTCGAAAAACTCCCGGTTGGCTTCGATGAAAGCCATGTCTTTGATCCGATTGATGCTGAAACTGACGAGGCTGGTATCGAAGACCTGGCGCAGGTTGCGTTCGCCGGCGCGCGCGCGGGTCTCCGCCTCGTGGCGCTCGGCAACTTCAGCGCGGAGCTGGCGCTGGCTCTCGCGTAACGCCTCGACCTGCGCGGCCAACTCATCCTGGGCACTTACGAGTTCCATTTGCGCTTTCTTGAAGCGGCTATAGTCGCGGACCACGATGACCGCGCAGGCTTCGCCTTCGAGCTCGATAGTCGCGCCGGAAACCATGGCCGGCAGGATCACGCCGTCTTTACGCCGAATGTTGGCCTCAAAGTTGCGCACTTCGCCGATCGCTCGCAGTTGGCGCAAAAAGAGCTTGCGAGCAGACGGATCCTGCCATAATTCAGGCGCGCCCGGTCCCGTCGCCATCGCTTCCTCGTGCGAATAACCCGTCAGACGCATCAGCTCGATGTTGACGTCAATGATGCGCTCGTCGCGCAGCCGCCGGATCGAAACTGCGTCGAGGCTGGCGTCGAACACCTTGCGCAGCTTCGTCTCGTTCTGACGCAAGCGGTTTTCCGCCTGCTCGCGCTCGATTATCGCCGCGCGCAGCATCCACTGGCTGGTCCGCATCTCGTCGAGTTGATGCGAGAGCCGTTCACGCGCCTCGACCAGCTCGGCCTCGGTCTGCTTGATCGCCGTGATATCGCGGCCCATCGAAACCCGATGCAACTCGCCGTCGAGTTCGACCGTTACGGCGGAAATCAGGATCGGCACGAGGGTACCGTCACGTTTGCGCATAACCTGTTCGGAGTTGCGCGAAATGCCGCGCTCTTTGACCTCGTCCAGGTATTTGCCGTGGTTTTCCAGGTCGGGCCAGATTGCGACCTCGGCGACGGTCCGCCCGACAGTCATTTCGGCGCTGTAGCCGGTTACCCGCGTAAATTCCGAATTGACATAGACGTAGCGTTCATCGGACATCCGGATGACGACGACCAGGTCCAGGCCGGCATCGAAGATCGCCCGCAGCCGGTCCTCGCTTTCGCGCGCGCGCTCTTCCGCGCTGCGGATAGCAGCGACATTGCGCAGCACCGACACCAGATGGGGCTCGCCCTCCACATCGACACGCACAGCCGACGCCAACATCGGCTCGACGGCCGTGTTGCGTCGAACCCGAGAGCTGATCACGAAGTTGCTTATCTGTCCGCGGCTATTGAACTCGCGGAAGAACTCCACGCGTTCTGCCGGATCAGCCCATACTTCAAGCTCGTCGACAGTCCGCGAAAGCGCTTCGGCGCGAGTCCATCCGTGGACGTGCGTGAAGGCGGCATTGACGTAGCGGAAGCGTCCATCGCTGATGCGGCGAACGGCAACCACGTCGGGCAGGAGATCGAAGACGCGGCTAAGCGCGTCCTCGACGGTGCTCGCGCCGCGGTAATCGTTGATGTCCGGGAATTTTGCGGCGCTTGCTTCGCAGCTGGCGGACGAAGCCGCTTTGAGGCGGGCGAGCAGTCCGCCCGTCTTCGCGATCAGTCGCTTAAAGATGCCAGCTCGCGCTGCCGTCTCGTTATTTAGTAGAAGGTCCATCGCCCCGTTTTATCCAGTCGTATAACCAGACGCGGAATCAGAGACCATCCCACGGGCGCTAGTTGTCGCAGGGCCCGTTTCGGCACAGTATCAAACGGATTGGTCGCGAATGAAAGTGGCCCACCCGGTCGGCCCGCGAGCATTCAAGCAAGCTTGACGTGGCACGTGCTATTTGAAGTCAGCTAGCCACGAATAAACCGAAAAGAACCCGGACGACATTTATTTGACGCCGATCACGATAGCAGCGATGCGCAACCGGTCAGATTGCCCGCTCGGCGCCATGATCACGCGTAAAACAGTGCCTGATCGAGATCGGCGATCATATCGTCGGTCGTTTCCAGGCCGACGGACAGGCGGATCAGGCCGTCGCGGATACCGACCGAATCGAGATATTCCTGCGCTAACCCGGAGTGCGACGTCGTCGTGGGCCGCGTGATCAGGCTTTCAACTCCACCCAGGCTCGGCGCGATAAACGGTATCGTCAGCCGAGCGATCGTACGGTCTGCCGCTTCGACGCCACCCTCGAGCTCGAAGCTCAGCACACCGCCGAAGCCGTCGAGCAGCTCGCAGGCCCGGAGATGATCGGGATGGCGTTCCAGCCCGGGATAGTTGACGATCGAAACCTTGGGATGCGCCTCGAGGAAGCGCGCGATTCGCAGCGTGCTCTCATTCTGATAGCGAACTCTGACTGCCAGCGTCTTGAGACCGCGCTCCAGAAGGAAGCAGGCGTGCGGATCGAGCGACGCGCCCAGATGGTTGAGCGTGCGGTTGACCCGGCCGACAATCTCGCGCCCGCCGATAATCGCGCCGGCGACGATATCCGAATGGCCATTGAGATACTTGGTGGCGCTGTGAATCGACAAATCGAAGCCCATTTCGATCGGGCGGCAGTTGATCGGACTCGCAAAGGTGTTATCGACCACCGATACCAGGCCGTGCTCGCGCGCGAAGGCGGCGATCGCGTGCATGTCGGTGACGTCGAGCAGCGGGTTGGAGATCGTCTCGACGTAGATCACGCGGGTGTTGTCGCGGACAAGTTCGCGCCATCCGTCGGGGCGGCCGGCGTCGAAAAACGTCACGTCGATTCCCATCCGCGGCAGCTCGCCGGTGAAGAGCGTATACGTCCCGCCGTAAAGGCAATCCTGCGCCAGGATATGATCGCCGGGAGCAAGCAGCGTCAGCAGGGTCATCGAGATGGCGGCCATGCCGCTGGCGGTCACCAGGGCGGCCTCGGCATTTTCGACCGCCGCCAGTTTCTCATGCAGCGCCACGTGGTTGGGCGTGTTGCTGAGCCTGATATAGAGAAGGTCGTCGTAGCTGTTCTGGCCGCTGTACTCGAATGTCGATGACTGGAAAATCGGCGTGACGACGGCGCCCACGAAAAGCTTTTCCGGATCGCCCGAGTGGACCAGCCGGGTTTCGATTCCGTTGTAGGTTTTCTTCATCGTGCGTCCGTAAAATACCCGCCTCCATTTTTATCACTATGGAACGGGGGTTTCCCACTCGCCGCGACGCGGCTAATCTGATTCGGCAGCCATCGAGCATGCGGCTGTGGAGCAAATTACGGTGAAAGCGGCGATTATTGGCGGCGGAATTATCGGGGCGTCGGTCGCGTGGCGGCTCGCTCGCGAGGGTATCGAGGTGACGGTCCTCGAACGGGGCCGGCTCGGCCTCGAAGCCTCGTGGGCGGCGGCTGGAATGATCGCGCCGCAGGCCGAAGCCGAAGGGCCCGGCCCATTTCTGGACATCTGCCTGCGCGGACGCGAAGCATTCGACGCGATCGTCGAGACGCTGGCCCGTGAAAGCGGCGTCGATCCCGAATACGACCGGCCCGGAATTATCTATGTCGCTCTCGACGAAAGTGAACGCCGCGAACTCGAGCGCCGCGCGCGATGGCAGCGCGAGGCCGGCCTCGGCGGCGAAGTCCACGAGGTGAGCGGCAACGAGGCTCGCAAAATCGAGCCGATGCTCTCGCCGGAGGTCGTCTACGCGATCCATCTGCCGTCGAATCGGCGCACCGAAAATCGCAAGCTGACGCAAGCTTACTTCGCCGCGGCCAGCCGCGCGGGTGCGATCCTGCGCGAAGCTATCCGCGTCGACGAGATTGTCGTTCGCGGCGGACGTGCCGCAGGCGTGCTACTCGGCGACGGATCGGTCGAATCGGCAGATGTGGTCGTGATGGCGGCGGGCGCGTGGCTCAACGACATCCGCGGCCTGGAAGACGACGCTATCCGCGTCCGGCCGATCCGTGGGCAGATCGTATGCTTCCAAGGCCGTCCCGACATGATTGGACCCGCGGTTTTCTCGCTGCGCGGTTACCTTGTGCCACGGCGCGACGGCCGCCTGCTCGCCGGCTCGACGATGGAGGAGGCCGGTTACGACCGCAGTGTCACGATGGCCGGGATGGGCAAGATCCTCGCGGGCGCCAACGCGCTCGTGCCCAAGCTTGCGAGGCTGCCATTTCGCGAAGCGTGGGCCGGATTCCGGCCGGCCGCCGACGATATGCTGCCGGTGCTCGGCCCGTCCCCGACGATTCCCAACGTCATCTACGCCGCCGGCCACTACCGCAGCGGTATCCTGCTTTCCGCGCTGACGGGCGAGATAATCGCCGACGTGATCAAGGGACGCCGCCCGTCGATCGATCTCACGCCTTACTCGCCGGCCCGTTTCACCGCGAAGGTGAGGTCATCCAAGGTGAAATCCCTGTGAGCACGCCGGCGCTGGGCCTGGTGCGCGATCTTTTCTTCCGGTCGAAGATCGAAGCGATTGGAGTTCCGATGGGCGCGAAGATCGAGTTCGCTTCCAGCCTCGACGCGGCCCGAACCAAACTCGCCCACGCTGAACTTATCGGTGCCCATCCAGCGGTCATTTTCGTCGACCTTTCCGACGCGACCTTTCCCGCCGACTTGACTGCGGCCGCCGTACGCGAGCTCGCCCCCGAAGCGAAGCTCGTCGGCTTCGCGTCACACGTCGATCTGAAGGCGCTACGCGGTGCACGCGAGGCGGGCTTCAACCTGACGCTGTCACGCAGCGAATTTACCGCCCGTCTCGCCGACCTCATCCGTGGCTGATGAACCGGCGGATGAACGACGAGTGAAGGCGCGCCGCTCTATTGCGGCGGCGCCGGGTTGGGGCAGTTGGGCGTATTAAGGTAGTCGGGCTCCCCGTCGTTGCAGATCTCGTTGCACGGCGTCGAGTTGGGAATCGCCGTCAGATAGTAATAAACTGCCTTCAGGTCGTAGTTGGTCATGTAATGGTAGGCCGGCCATGGCATCACCTGCAGAATCCCG
>Ga0302326_10023912_pt1 | contig 12433 bp, 10 predicted proteins | sample Palsa_T0_3_FD_202264 | JGI IMG/M metagenome (GOLD analysis project Ga0302326, IMG submission 202264) | Peat permafrost microbial communities from Stordalen Mire near Abisko, Sweden - Palsa_T0_3 | ecosystem: Environmental > Terrestrial > Soil > Palsa > Peat permafrost | place: Sweden: Abisko...
TTGAGCGATGATCCCATCGTCAGGTTGCCCGCAGTGCCCGCCTGACACTCCGGCCAGCCCTGCCGGAGATCACGAGCGTCATGCGCTCCTACACCACGCAATGGGACACGATCGCACCAAATTGGCGGCAGTGAACGTTCCTGCGTACCGGGCTCCCGCCCAACTCGTCTCAAACCCGTCTTTTGGCAGTCTTGAGCTCCTTTGAGCGTGGGCAAACCTCGGTCGAGCGTCTCTGGGGAGACGTCAAATCATGCGGTAACCTCAATCGGTCTGATACAGTAGCTGTTGCCTGAGAGGAGATTGGACAACTCAGTACGTTTTCGGAGATTGTCAGCGGATGATTGCGTCTTGGTTGCTCAAAGCGAAAATATTGCCGCCAAAGCAATTGGTTGCGATGCAGACGCGCCACAGGCTCATCGACCAGCTGACTGCAGGACGCACGCGGAAGCTCACGCTGCTCGAGGCGCCAGCCGGCTTCGGCAAGACGACCCTGCTCGCGCAATGGCGGGCATTGCTGCTGGAGGGGCAGACCAGGGTCGGCTGGCTGACCCTCGACGCGGACGATACCGCGGATTTATTGGTTAGCTATATCGCCTTCGCGCTACAGGAGGCGGGCATCGATATGGCGGCGACCAGGATCCTTGCCGATGACCGCAGAGGTTCGCCTGTCGGCGCGTCGGCGCTTCACTCGGTCCTGCACGCCGTGGCGCGCGACGGTCGCGATGTCTGCCTGATGTTCGATGATTTCGAGAGGACGACCGATGCGGGCGCACTTCGCCAGCTCGACACGCTGCTGCATTACGCGCCCGACAATCTGCACATTGCCGTCGCCGCGCGGAGCAATCCGGGGCTGCCGCTCGCCCACCTTTCGCTGAAAGGCCTGGTCAATCATGTCGACGCGGCAAGCCTTCGTTTCACGCAAGCCGAAGTGAATGCCTATCTCGACGGAGCGAGCGGGCCTCACGAAGCGTCCGCGCTCATGGAGCGGACGAAGGGCTGGCCCGTCGCTCTGCAGATCGTCCGCGCGATGACGGTACAGGGGCTCGCAAGCGGTGAAGCCCCGGGCGGCGAACGTCTGCCCGAGGGACTCGCGGCCTCGTATTTCACGGAGCAATTGGTCCGTGGCCTGACGCCGCGCCAGCTGGCATTCTTGTGCGATATCAGTCTGTTGGACGACGTGAATATCGCATTGGCCGACCGCGTACGCGATGCCGCCGACTCTCTGCAGATTTTGCGCGAACTGGGTTATCTCTCCGCGCTGATTCCGCCATTGGAAGGCACGGATGGTCTTGTCCGTCTGCATCCGATGTTGCGCGAGCATTTCACGATGCTGGCCGGTGCCGATCCTGCGCGCCGCGAGCTGATCCATCGGCGCGCGGCGCAATGGTTTGCCGCCGCACAAAACCTGTCAGCCGCACTTCGCCACGCTGTTGCGGCCGGCGACAAAATGCTGGCGGGCGCACTAATTGTTCAGGCCGGCGGCGTCACCATCTGGATTCGTCAGGGCATGGCCGAAGTGCTCGCGGCGGACCGGCTGATCGACGAGGAGATGATCGCCACCATCCCGCGATTGGGGTTGATGCGGGCCATCGTTCTGATCAAGCAGTCGCGGTTGCGTGAGGCGCGCGCGCAGTACGAGCGGGTGGCAGCGGCAACCGGCGGTTTCAATCGCGATCCCGCGGCCGGGGATGCCGCGGCGTTGCGGCGCGAAGGTCTGTTCATCCTTTCGATGCTGGTGATCTATGGCTGTCTGCCGCTGAGCGAGACACATCTTCTCAGCCTCGATAAGGGGCTGCACGATCCTGCCGCCGACGATGTGGAGCTGGCGCATCACAAGACCGTCTTGTGCGTGACCTACGTTCAGACCGCACATTTCGACGAGGCTTGGCGCTACGGTGACGAAGTCATCGCGCATTGCCTGGCATTCGGTTCGGTCTTCGGCGCGAACTTCATCGACTATCATCAGGGCTCGGTGGCCATGGCGCGCGGCGATACACAGGAAGCCGTTCAGCGCTACGAAAAAGGCCGTCGCACAAGCCGCAGACATTTCCCACACGACATCGGTCTTCGGCTGATTGGCGACGTATTGGTTGCCGAGCTCGATCTCGAACGCAACGCGATCGCGAACGCCAAGAGACAGCTCGTGCGCGTTGCCGAACGCCTTCACGATGCGGAAGCCTGGTACGACATCTATGCGGCAGCCTACTGCGCGACAGCGGAAATCTATCTGCTGGAACGCGGACTGGACGAGACCCTGGCATTTTTGGATCTGGCACAGACGCGCGCGGAACATCTTCGACTGGCCAAACTGGTGCCGCTGCTGGACGCGCTGCGCGTGACGTCGCTGACGTTGACGGGACATACTGACCGCGCCTTACGCGTGGCCGAAAGGAGCGCGGCGAATTTCTCCGAAGCAGGCCTTGGGAACGGCGAAGGCGTGGCGTGGCGCGAGGTCGAGGGCCTGGCCGTCGCCTGGGTCAGGTTGATGATAGATCACGGACGGTTTGCGGACGCGATGCGCACGGCCGATATGGCCTTGTCCTATGCGCGCACGAAGGGCATCGCGAGGATGGCGTTACGCCTGAATGTTCTCGTCGCACGCTGCGCCGACGCCATGGGCGAGCGCGCCCGCGCCCGGGCTTGTATTGAAGAGGTTTGCGGCGAGGTCGCGCGCACGGGTTATCTTCGCGCGGCGCTGCGCGAGGGGGCGCATCTCCTTCCCTTGCTGCGCGAGATCGGCCCCACGCTGCCGAATGAGACGCTGCGCCGGCAGGCACAGGACATCGAGGAATTGTTGAACGGACAGGCGGAAGCGGCGTTGCGGACGCCGGTGTTCAGTCCCCGGGAACTCGATGTGTTGCAACATCTCAATCAAGGACTGCAGGACAAGATGATTGCCCGCCGCCTCGGCGTCAGCGAACATGCCGTGCGCTTTCATCTGAAGAATATCTTCGCCAAGACACGGGCCCGCGGGCGGCTGGAAGCGATCGTGCGCGCTCGCGAATTGGGCGTTCTGGGCCGAATACCCTCCTAGTTTCGGTAGGTCCCATTCGCGTCCGGTCATTTCGCCCCTCCTGCCGGAATTTGTCGCCCTCCTAGCCTTTTCGTCCTTTGCCGATTGCGGGGTCTTGGTCGCAAGCTTGTCCGAGCAGTAAGGAGGGCCGCCGGACGTGCTCAGGATCGGTGTAGATGTTGGGGGAACGAACACGGACGCCGTCCTGATGGATGGCCAGCGGCTGATCGCGTTCCACAAAAGCCCGACGACGGCCAACGTGAGCGACGGCATCATTGCCGCAATCCGCGCCATATTCGACGGCGCCGGACGCCCGCGACCGCGCGAGATCGCCGCGGTCATGATCGGCACCACCCACTTTACCAACGCCTTTGTAGAGCGGCGCGGTTTGCTCCAGGTGGGCGTAATCCGTATTGCGCTGCCTGCGGCGCGCGGTGTCCCACCTATGATGGACTGGCCCGCCGACTTCGTAGACGCGGTAGGCCGCAACGTCTTTTCCATTCGCGGCGGTTATCAATTTGACGGACGGTTGAATGCCGAACTGGACGAATTGGCGGTCGCGAGTGCGGCCCGCGAAATGAAGGCCAAAGGCCTCAAGGCCGCATCCGTGTGCGGATTATTCTCGCCCCTGAATGCGGCAATGGAGGAGCGCGCTGCTGCCATCATTCAGCAGGAAGCTCCCGAAATCGCGGTCACCCTGTCAAGCCGGATCGGTCGCATCGGGCTGCTCGAGCGCGAAAACGCCGCGGTCATGAATGCATCGCTCTCCGCCATGGCTACGAATGTCGTGGCGGCATTTGCGGATGCATTGACCTCTCTCGGTGTCACAGCGCCCTTCTTCATCAGCCAGAATGACGGCACCCTTATGAACGCGGATTTGGTCGCCAGATATCCCGTTCTCACATTCGCGTCCGGTCCGACGAATTCTATGCGCGGTGCCGCATATCTTTCCGGGTTGAACGATGCGCTGATCGCCGACATTGGCGGGACGACAACAGACATCGGCATGCTGGCCGGTGGTTTTCCCCGCGAATCCGCCATCAGCACGGATATCGGAGGCGTGCGTACGAATTTCCGCATGCCGGACATTCTTTCCATCGGTCTCGGCGGCGGCAGCCTGGTGCGTTCCGAAGGGGGGTCCATGTGTGTCGGCCCGCAATCCGTTGGTTATCGCCTGCCGCAGGTTGGGCGCGTGTTCGGGGGCGATGTCCTGACCGCGAGTGACGTCGCCGTAGCGGCCGGTTACGCGAAGATGGGCGATGGCAAGCGGGTGGCCAATCTCGATCGCAGCACCGTCGAAGCCGCCGTGGCGGAAATTCACCGCCTGTTCGCGGAAGGCGTCGATCGCATGAAGACGTCGGCCAATCCCGTCCCGCTGGTCCTGGTCGGCGGAGGTTCTGTTCTGATCAATCGCGATATTCCCGGCGTATCGGAGATCGTTATCCCTGAAGCGGCCTCCGTCGCCAATGCGATTGGTGCTTCGATTGCGCAGGCAGGCGGCGAAGTGGATCGCGTGTTTTCTTATGAGCAGCTGGGGCGCGAGGGCGCGATCGCTGCGGCAACAGTGGAAGCCCAACGTGCAGCGATAGAAGCGGGCGCGGAACCCTCATCTTTGCGGGTCGTGGACGTCGAGGAATTGCCTCTGGCCTATGTCCCAGGCGGAGCCGTGCGCCTCCGCGTGAAGGTCACGGGCGATCTGCGGTTAGGCGATCAGACCAAAGCGCGGCACGCAGGTGCCTCGGCATGAAAATCGAACGCGCAATGCTGGAAGATTTTGCACGCGGGGCCGCGTTTCTTGGCACCGGAGGGGGCGGCGATCCTTACATCGGTCGGCTCTGCTGCGCCCATGCGATCGATCTCTATGGTGCGCCGAATATGATTCCACTCAACGAGGTTCCTGACGACGCGAACGTATTCTCGGTCGCGGGCATGGGAGCACCAACGGTCCTTGTCGAGAAGATGTTTTCACTCGAGGACGCCCATCTGGCGGTGTCGAAGCTGGAGTCCTTCCTGGGACGGAAAGCGGACGCAATCATTGCCGCCGAGAGCGGCGGTATCAACGCGACGCTACCCGTCGCTTACGCGGCCATGCGCAAGCTGCCCATTATCGACGCCGACGGCATGGGGCGGGCATTCCCCGCCATCCACATGGTCTCGTTCAACGTGTATGGCGTCTCGTGCACGCCGATGGCCATCGCGAACGAACACGGCGAAAGCGCGATTATCGAGACGGCCAGCGCCAAATCGGCCGAAGAAATGGGGCGACCGCTCGTGGTCCATATGGGTGCCTCGGCGATGCTGTCCTGCTATCCGATGTCAGGCGCACAGGCCAAACGCACCGCCGTGCCGGCTACCATGTCCGCGGCTTACGGCATTGGTCGCGCCATCGCTGCAGGGCGCAAAAGCGGTGGGGCCGTCGATGCCCTCATATCCTATCTGCGTACCACTCCCTATTACCGGCACGCCAAGGTTCTCTTCGACGGAAAAATCGTCGACCTCAAGCGCGAGACCACAAAAGGGTGGGCAATCGGCCACTGCGTGATGGCCGCCACGGATGGATCCGGCGAGCGCTGCGAAATCCAGTTCCAGAACGAGCACCTTTGCGCACGAAAAAACGGGCGCGTGGTCGCCATCGTTCCAGACCTGATCGCAATCGTGGATCGCGAAACTGCCGAGCCGATTACAACCGAAGGCCTGCGATATGGCCAGCGCGTCAAAGTGATCGGAACCAGCGCCGCGCCAAACATGCGCACGCCGGAAGCACTTGCCGTGTTTGGTCCGCAAGCATTCGGCCTGGGTCATCCGTTTGTTCCGATCGAACGCATTCAGGATGCATGAGGGCCTGCAACGGACCTGCGCGGGATCGCAGGAGATTTTGAGCGAAATTCAACGTAGGGGACGAAAATGAAACTGCAGAAATCAATCTTGCTGACTTCAACAGTCGCGAGCGCGCTTCTTTCGCTTGCTCCGGCCTTTGCCGACGATACCGGGCAAATCGAGACCATCACTGTGACCGCCGAAAAGCGGTCGGAGGACATCCAGAAAGTCCCGTTTCAGGTGACCGCATTCACGCCCGCCGAGTTGGCCGCTTCCGGCGTCAAAAATACCCAGCAGGTGCTCAACCTCGTTCCGAACGTGAACATGGCGAATTCCTATACCTTCCTGAATTCGTTCATCACGATTCGCGGTGTCTCCGAAATCAACAATGCCGATCCGCCGATGGCGGTCGTCGTAGACGGCGTTCCGCAGAACAACCAGAAACAACTCCTTATGGATTTGTTCGACGTTGATCAGGTCGAAGTGCTCATGGGACCGCAGGGCGGCCTCTACGGGAGGAACGCGATCGGCGGCGCGATGATCATCGATACAAGAAAACCGACCAATGAGTTTGCTGCCGATGTTGACGTTACCTATGGCAACGGCGACGCCTACCAGACAATGGGAAGCGTGTCCGGCCCGTTGATCGATGACAAATTGCTGTTCGGCGTATCTGCGGACCTCCAGGGCTCGGGCGGCCTGATCAAGAACACCTACCTCAACCAGAACGTCGATTCCGTGAACCACGACGATACCGGCAGGGTCCGCTTGCTTACCTATCCGACCAGCTGGCTGACGCTGGATCTGAAAGCGAGCTACAACGATTTCAAGGCCGGTGCCATCTGGGACAGCGTCGTGTTCAGCGGAAACCCCAACGACATAGAACCGCCGATCAGCGATTTTCGCGGTTTTACGGACGGCAATGTGACGGATACATCGTTCAAGTTCGACGCGGATCTCGGCTTCGCAACGCTGACGGGAATTACGGGCTATACCGATCTGAAAGAAGACAATCGGGGCAGTCTCGATTTCACCAATCCGATCGTCAATCCGGGTGGGCTATTTGGTTTCTTGGGGCCAGTTGGCCAAGGTCAAAATCTCACGACAAGCATGACGAGTCAGGACGTGCATCTTGTGTCGTCGGACAAGGGCGCGTTTCGCTGGATCGTCGGCGCATATTACGTCCACATCGACAAGTCTCTTCTAACACGGGGATATTTTGAAGTACCGATCGGCTCGCCAGCCGGGTTCGATACGCCGGGAGACATAATCCTCGAACACAACGAACACGATAACGACAATAATTTGGCGATCTATGGTCAAGCGGATTACGACATCACGAAGAATCTGACGATCACCGGGGCATTCCGGTACGACATGGACTCCCTCGAGCAGACAAACGCCGACGGCGGCGCCATGGTGAAGGCGAACGAAAGCTCGCCGGAGCCGAAAGCAACGCTGACCTATCATTTCGATGAAGATGCGTTGGTTTACGCGACGTACTCGACGGGCTTCCGCGCCGGAGGCTTCAATGCGCCGGGCACGGCGGCTCCCTATCCCCAGTACTTTCAGCCGGAAACTCTGACGAACTATGAGGGAGGCTTCAAGACGAGCTGGTTCGATCAGCGCCTGATCGTGAATGGCGCCTACTACTACGCGGTTGACGACAATTTCCAGTTCTTCTTTGTAAACGCGGCAGATGCCGCGCAGGTCATCCAAAACCTGAACCGCGTGAATATCTCAGGTGTCGAAATTAACGCGCAGGCGATCGTGTCCGACGGATTGCAGGTTTTTGGCGGCCTCGGCACGACGAATACCGACATCGTCAGCAGCACGACGTTTACCGGCGTTGATGGAAACAAGACGCCGAAAACGATTCCCTGGAGCCTGAAGGCCGGGTTCCAGTACGATCGTTCGCTGGGCCACGACCTCAATGGCACGATCCACGTGGATTATACCCATGACGACAAAGAGTACTGGCAAATCGACAACCTCGACGTCCAGAAACCGCTCGATCTCCTCAACGCGCGGGCCGGCGTCGAATACCAGAATTGGGGCTTCTACCTGTGGGCAAAGAATCTGACCGACCAGAAGTACTATGAGGACTACAATCCCTCGAAATATTCCGGTCTGCCTTATGATCTGGGATCACTCGCCGAACCGCGCACCTACGGTATAGAAGTGAAGGTGCACTTCTAAATCTCGCGAACGGGAGCCGGGTGCATCGCGCCCGGCTTCCGGAGGCCAGCATGGACGCGGTGGGGCAACTATTCGTAATTCTGTTCGGCCTCGGGCTGTTCGTGAACGCGCTTATATTTGTGCCCCAGGCGCTCGCCATTTGGCGCCAAAAGTCGGCGCAAGGTGTATCGGTCTTGACGTTTGCGGGCTTCAACGTGATGCAGGCCGTCGGGGTCGTGCACGGGTTGTTTGCCCACGACCTCGCACTTTCGCTGGGGATGTTGGCGTCTCTCGTCACCTGCGGCGCGGTGACCGGCTTGGCGATCGCCTTTCGAAGCAGTACGCAATCGGGATAAGATAGCCCGTAAATCGGAGTGCGATTTCATGGGTCAGATATCCGACGTCGGCGCGCTGCGAAAGATTTTGCCCGAGCCGAATGATCTTACGCTCGCCAAAATTCGAGACCATTTGGACGAGCAATCACGAGCCTTTATCGCCCGCTCGCCATTTCTGCTGTTGTCCACATGCTGTGAAGACGGCACGTTGGAGGTAAGCCCCAAGGGCGATCGACCCGGCTTTGTCGGCGTTGAAGACGTCCGCACTGTGCTTCTGCCCGATCGAGCCGGAAATAACATCGCCATCGGCTTGACCAATATCATCCGAAATCCCAACGTCGGAATGATCTTTCTGTGCCCCGGAACGGGCGAGACGTTACGGATCGCAGGCCGCGCAACCATGCATGACGATTCGGATATGTGCGAGCGTCTGGCGACCCGCGGGCAACCCGCGAAACTGGTCATTCGGATTTCAGTCGACCGAGCCTATTTCCATTGCGCTCGTTCGCTTCTGCGCGCGCAATTATGGAAGCCTGATTCCTGGCCCGAACCGGTGCGCGTGTCCTTCGGCAAGATAATCGCCGAGGTCAAGAACGGAGACAAAAAGACAGCGGATGACATTGATGCGTTCGTGCGCGAGGGGTATCGCACGGGCTTGTAGGTTACGGCGTTCGCAACGGCCGCGCACCAAAACGCGATAGAGCGGTTCTCTCCACGACGGAACGTGCGGCTGCACCTACTGTGACCGATCATTGATCCATTGGACATTAGGAGGATCATTGGAAATGACGACCCCGAGAGACCGGAGCGAGACGGAAACGTCGCGTAAACCGGACAACGTATGCGCTCGTGACCTCGACGTGTTGGATGCCAGGATATTGCGCGTTCTGCAGGACCACGCCGATCTGTCCAATGTCAAGCTGTCCAACCGGGTTGGCCTCACACCAGCGCCCTGTCTCAGGCGAGTTCGCAAATTGGAGCGGAGCGGACATATCCGGGGTTATCATGCGAAGCTCGATGCAAAGATGCTCGGCTTCGATGTTGTGGGCTTCGTATTTGTGTCGCTCCATTCACAAGCGCATGACGATTTTATCGCGTTCGAAAAACAAGTCATATACTGGCCGATAGTTCGCGAATGTTACGCACTTCACGGCGAGACGGATTTCGTGCTCAAGTGTGTTGCGAGAAATCTTGCACACTTTCAGCGATTCATCACCGAAGCTCTCTTGAAATTACCCAATATCAAATCCATCAAGAGCGCGCCTGCAGTGCGCATAAGTAAAGAGGACCCAGTGTGCCCCTAATTGAATACGCGAACCTCGCCGAACCGCTACTGGTGCGCTCGGCGATCTCGCGAAGGCTCCAGTCACTTCGATAGAGATCGTGTGCCGTCGAAACGACCGCCTCAAGTTCCCCGCTCGAAGTCTCGAAGAGCGGCCACGATATCCTTCCGGCGCTCGAGTACGCTCTCCGCCGTCGACGTGTTCTCCGAGAAGCGGTGCGCATCCCTTTTTTGTCACGCAGCGCCTCACAGCAGTTCCAGCGATTCTAGTCAGGCCCCCTGCGTAAATGGTGAGCTCTTGGTGCTGGGTAAATGTCAGTGCATTTCGCGTCAATCACCCCAAAAGTCGTCAGTGTAATTTTCATCAACTACACTATCTGCGCTGAGCGACCGGTTCGTCGGTAATGTCCCAATTTGAAATTTGCGCTTCATCTGGGGAATGCGTTTTTACTCCATTTGCCGGTTTTTATGTTGAACTTGACTTCCCCCTCGGACCGCATACGCATCAGCAAATCTTGCAGAGCGTCGGTGCTCTTGTTGCTAGGGTCAAGCCGCTGCTGTAGCGAATAGACGGTGCGGGGTTTGTCCAACGCGGCCAACACGTCTTTTTCATTTATCATGATTGATGTTCGTTCATTTGCGCCCAAGCAGCCTAATGCCGGAACGGCCTGCACGTCCAACTCAACTTTTGCCCTCGGCTCCGCCACGATAGTTGCTCGCACGGCGTCCAGCCCACGCAGCTCTCATTTCCAAGCGAACTCATAGCTCAATTCGGTTGTCCCGACATTCTTTGACAATGCCTATCCGACAAACCAGGCTGGTCAAATTGCGAAGGCAGGGCTCGGCCGCCTCGCCGGCAGTGAGTGTTCGCACTTGTTCCAGCTTCGCAAGTAAGATTGCTTATCCACATTGGCGGCGTGGCCTTGTCTATCCCGTGATCGTACTTTTGGAAAAATGGTACTTGTTCGACCCCAAGTTGGAGCAAGCCCTTGATAAGCGCGTGAGCGAAACGCTTACGCACCCGATGTTTCCAGCGCAAGATGGTCGCGCGCCCAGGATGCGATGACGGCGCTGTCGATGCCGGCGTCGAGGAACTCCCTTTCGATCGCGCGCACGGCGCCCCAGGTGACCACGCAGCGTCCCCCGTCGGCATCGCCCGTGACCGCGCCATGTTCGTGCATCGGCGACGTGTCGCAAAACCCGACCGACTCACAATTCGTGCAGTTGCGGGTTTTCCGGCGCGTGATGGCGCTCTGGCATGACCGGTAGGCGTGGCTCGCGATCATGTCGATCATGGACGCATCGCAGATGTTTCCGAGACGGAAATCGGGGTCGTACGCGAACGGCCGCGTGAAGACGTCGCCATTGACGTTGACGACGAAAATATTGTCCAGCGTGTCGCGGGCCGCGTCGCAGGCGAGCTTGCGTCCGGCGATCTTCAAGGTGGCCCATTTGATGTGGTCGTCGAGGGGTGCGATCCGGACGTGCCTTTTTGCATTCGCGCGGCGGCGAAAAATCTCGAGGAACACGCGCACGACATCGTCTTCCGGAAGCCGCAAGGAGGCCATGTTCTGCTCCGGCCCGCCTTCGAAGGCGGGAAGAATGCGCCAGCCATCCGCAAACTCCGCGACCCAGTCATAGGCCTCGGCAAGCAAATGGGCGTTGTGCGTGCCGAGCACGGAGATCGCGCCGAACTTCGCGCCGGACTTGCGCAATTCCTCGGCGGCCCGCATGACGGAAGCGTTCGACTCTCTTCGCCGAGCATTCCTGCGCACGCCGTCGGCAAAGTCGATCGAAACACCCAGCTTCCAGCCGGCGTCCGACACGAATTTGAGGCTCTCCCGATCGATGGCGAACAGATTGGTCTGCACGCTGTTGCGCCAGGAATATTTGCGGATATGCGCCTGCTGGAGCCCGGCGATCTCTTTGAAATAGTCGCGCGGCAGGAGCAGCGGCTCTCCGCCGTGCCACACAAAGGAAAACTTTGGAGAAACACCGCGAGCGGCCAAGTGGTCGCCGAAGATGTCGATATCGTCGAACAGGTGGAGAAGCGTCTCTTCGCCCATGATGTCGCGCACGTGAAGCTCGCGATGCTCATAGCAATAGGCGCAACGTAGATTGCAGAATTTGGATAGCTTGACGACAAAAACGAACTCGCTCTCAGGCGGATCGCTTTGCATATCTTCCGGACTCTAAGGCGCGATTTCGTTCCATGACAAAGGAGTGCAGCCGCGCAGGACGCCGGTCGCGTGCGAGTCAATTTCGTGGTTTGACGATATAGTCATCGGTACTCCGCCCACTGTGACGAAACCTGAAGGCGCGTCCGTGAAGTCTGTCTGCGGGGCGTGAACGAACCATGAATGTACGTCGAAATACATCTTCGTGGTGGCAGGGTCGTGCGCAGGAGTGGAAGTCGAGCCCAATTTCAAAACCGAAGCGCGGTAGGCAGTCCCCGCGGTATTCAAGACAAACAGGTACCATTGCGAATTGGGGCCGATACCCGCGATATAGGTTGTGGGGTCGAATTGCGTTTGCACGCCTGTACCCGTCGTCCCCGCGCATCCCGCCAGCGCGGACGCCGACATGAGACCCAGTCCCGACAACACCGATGTCTTGAATAAATCCCGACGCGTTTCCGACATAATCGCCCCCAGCAAGCATCGGCCGATACATTAGCCGAACCGCAGCAGACTGCAAAATCGCTTATGGCGCAAATGATGACCGCAATCTAGAATCGGGCGGCGATGCGGGGCCGGCCGGTGCGGAATCTTCTGGAGATCATTCAGCAGAGAAAGATCGACCGCGTCG
>Ga0302326_10023913_pt1 | contig 12432 bp, 7 predicted proteins | sample Palsa_T0_3_FD_202264 | JGI IMG/M metagenome (GOLD analysis project Ga0302326, IMG submission 202264) | Peat permafrost microbial communities from Stordalen Mire near Abisko, Sweden - Palsa_T0_3 | ecosystem: Environmental > Terrestrial > Soil > Palsa > Peat permafrost | place: Sweden: Abisko...
CTGACGCGATAACAGTGCGGCCAACCTTTGTATTCCGTTTTCTCAACTTTCACAGAGGCAATCATACTTGTCGTGAACAGTCCCACCATTCCGACCAACAGAAACACTCGAAGCATTCCACCCCCTCCGTGAAAAAACGCCGTTTCATTTCGGCATAGGTTTTTCGCCAATCGTTTTTCCGTCGATCAGGCCCTCCGAATAAACCGTCGCTGAGGCGGTCGTCTGAGGCGCTGTCCGCATCCGCCCCTTGCGATAAAGCCGCAAGGAACGGGCACCCCCGCCGACGGCTGCCCAATTCTTTCCCGGCGAACTCGCTACTGCACCCTTACATCGGGGAAGGGATTTTAAGAGTGCAGCAGCGAGTTCTAATCCGCCCGGGCCCCTCGGCGTCAAAAGCGAATCGCAAGAAACCGTCCCAACTTCCGCGCGTTCGGCATTGATAACACCGCTCATCCGTGGTTGTCAATCAAAAATAGAATCGATACTATAATTGGCTTTCAGCGATAGCGGGAGTGATTTTATATGGTGGTAAACGACATACAGATGGACTCGTGGCCCGCTATTGCCATTTGTTGTTTGGACAATAGAATCGATTCATTTATTGGGATTTTGAATCTGTTATCCTGTGTTTCGGTTTGGGGTGCACAACTCAAATCGATAGTGTGATCGCATGATTGCCAGGATGAAGATGAAGATGAAATTGAGCTGGAGCCTGAAGCTTGTACACCATCCGTGACATTGCCCGCCTTGCGGGAGTTTCCGTCGCCACCGTGTCCGGCGTGCTCAACAATAAGCCCACGGTAAAACCCGCGTTGGTAGACCGGGTAAAGAAGGCAATGGACGCCCTCGATTACCACCCGGATCAAGTGGCTCGCAGCCTGCGGATGCGCCACACAAATACGGTGGGCATGGTCATTGCGGACGTTACGAATCCTTTTTTCACGGATGTCATACGCGGTGTTGAAAAGGAGGCGCAAAGCAATGGGTATTCCGTCATCCTGTGCGATTCGAACGAAGACCCAGCTTTAGAACGGCATTACCTGAGCACGCTCTTTTCTCGACGCGTGGACGGGGTCTTGCTGGCGCCGACCAGCTCTCCTTCTGCTCATGAGCCACGCGTTCATAAGCGTTTTCCCATTGTTCTGATTGATCGCATTCCGCTGGGATATACCGGGGATGCCGTAATGACCGACAGTTTCAGCGCCGCCTATGATGGCACACGTCATTTGATTGAACTCGGCCATCGCCAGATCGCAATTATCACCGGACAATTAAACCTTTCGAACGGTCTGGATCGGCTCGAGGGATTCCGCAAAGCATTGCAGGAGGAACATCTTGCTCTTCCCGACAAGTATGTTCAGCAGGGTGACTTCCAGCTGGAAAGTGGATATCGAAGCGGTCTGGAACTCATGCGTCTTCCCGTGCCACCGACCGCGATTTTTTCCTGCAACAACAAGATGACGCTGGGACTGATGCGGGCTCTCGGTGAGCTTCATGTGCGTTGCCCCGACGCCGTGAGCGTTCTTGGCTTTGATGATTTCGAATGGTCCGCATACTTCACCCCTCGCCTGACTACGATCGCGCAAGCCTCCAATGAAATGGGCCGGCAGGCGATGCGGCTCTTGTTACGGAAATTGCAGGCAACGCCGGGGAACGACGGGCTGCCGAACGAAAGCCCGGAAACAACGGTAAAGCTTAAGGCGGAACTAAGAGTGAGAGACTCGACGTCGGCTCCAGCTTCGATGAATAACTCAGGGGAGAAGCCGGCGCGAGAGAAGCGGGCATGACCATCGTCGCAGGGGTGGACTTCGGCACTCTGAGCGTTCGCGTTTCCATCATAGACAGCGAACGTGGCCCGCTCGGCTCCGCTCATTCTGAGTTTCCGCTGCATCGAAAGAAAAACGACCCCGATTTTTCCACTCAGTCTCATGACGACCACATACGAGCGCTGGTGGAGGCCACCCGCCAGGCATTGGCCGCGGCCAATGTCTCCGGCGAGCAAGTGGCGGCGATCGCTCTCGATACCACAGGTTCAAGCGTGATTCCGGTGGGAGAGGGTCTGGTTCCGCTGGACGACTACTATCTGTGGTGTGACCATCGCGCCAGGAGCGAAGCGGCCGAGATTACCGAGGCCGCGCGCCGTGAAGGTCTTCAGGCGATCGAATGGTGCGGCGGAGTGTATTCATCGGAGTGGGGCTTCGCCAAATTGCTGCACTGGTTGCGCCATAATCCAGACAAGCGGCAAAAGTTTGCCAGCGCATTTGAACATTGCGATATGGTTGCGGCCACGCTGTGCGGAATCAGCGACCCTAAGCAGGTGAAGCGCAGTATCTGCGCGATGGGACATAAGTGGATGTGGAACTCCGACCTCGGCGGCCTTCCGCCAGAAAGTTTTCTTGCTTCAGTCGACCCTTTGCTGACCGGTGTTCGAGCCAAACTTGAAGGCGAATACGCTCTGTCGGACCAGATCGCCGGAAGGCTCTCGCCCGGCTGGGCAAAGAAGCTTGGAATACGCGCGGAGATACCCATTCCGGTTGGCGCGTTCGATGCACACTGGGACGCGATCGGCGCGGGAGCAAGAGAAGGAGATGTGGTCAACGTAGTCGGCACCTCCACCTGCATCATCGCCTATACGCGGCAAACTGAACTGGTTCCTGGAGTCTGCGGCGTGGTGAAAGGAAGTGTGCATCCACAATTCACCGGAATCGAAGCGGGATTGTCCGCCACCGGGGACATCTTCGGCGCCATCGCTCGACGCGCCGGCACCACCGTGACGGAATTAAGCAAAGGGTTGGAGAGTTACCATGCCGGCCAAACCGGGCTACTGCGCCTGACGTGGGATAACGGCGACCGCACCGTTCTTGTAAATCCAAACCTCGGCGGAATCACCTTCGGATGGAATCTGCAAAGTACAGCACAGGACGAACTCTTTGCTGCCATCGAGGGAACGGCATTCCACACCCGCATCATTCTGGATCGCATGAGCGAACATGGTACCGAGATCCGTCGCGTGATCAACGGGGGCGGAATTCCGCAGAACAACCCGGTGTTGAACCAGGTTTATGCCAATGTTCTGGGCCGACCCGTGCTGGTGCCGAGCAGCAAGGTCACCGGTATTGGTTCAGCGGTTTTTGCTTTTCTTGCGGCGGGAACTTTCCCCACCATCGAAGCGTGCCAGGATCAGATATGCCCTGCGTATACCGAGTTCACTCCGCAACCGGAAGAGAGCAAGATCTACCACGAACTCTATCCGCTCTTTCGCCGGATCTATTTTGACTTCGGAAAACCATCCCAGGATGGTTCCTTCGGCGATCTGTTGCCCAAACTGATGCAGATTGCCCGTGCTAACAGGGTTCGCTCCTAGTAGTTCGCGGAAAGAGTCGTTTCGGAGCGAAAGCAGCGTCCTCAGCGGCTGAAGCCTTATAGAAAGTGTCAGTTATCGCGGCGGTGAACCGTTGCGCCACCCAAAATCGAGTGCAACACCGAACCCAAAATCCAGTGCAACACCGACTTTTTTCGCAGCCTGCCAGCTCTTCTCGGCGAGCGATCGTCGATCAGCGGGTATGAGACATCACGCGCACGCGAAAACCAAGTTCCCGCGACAGCGCAACCATCTCAGCAAAGATATCTCCGTAGGCAACGGCAATGTGATTGGAGAGATAGTGTGCCATCAGGGCATCGCGCGACATGCCGAGATCGGCAGCCATGAACGGCCATTCTCGCGTCGTCCCTGTCCACCATTGATCGCGGATGGACGGCGGCAGCTTGACCACCTCTCCCCGGCCAATGTCCATACACAACACGCCCTCCCGAATGTAACTTCTCGCCCAGGTGATCTTGCCCGGCAGACTCTCGCCGGTGAAAGTTCCTCCTGGAGTGGGGAAGTAAAGCGCAGGCTGGCGAAATGAGTGAACGCCGCGCAGCGTCCCGGCCTCGTGGTTAAACGCATAAGCGCCGCTGGACCCGGAATTCAGCAGTACCCAGATGAAGCGTCCCTCCCACTCCGCGCCCCATCGAATGTCATGAAAAAATACGGCCTGGTGGAGACGTTTCGCCTTAAGGACTCTTTTCATCAGCTCCATCGGTATGACATTGCCCTGATCTGCTTCGGTAGCGCAAACGATGGTGTCTCCATCTGATTCGGGACGGCACACCGAATTGAGCAGCCCCTCGGAAAAGTCCGACGGGGGCCGCAGCGGAATCAGTCCGAGCTGGTACTGCCAGCCGATGCAATCGGCTTTGTATTCCTTTGCCAGATCGAGCACGGCAAGATAGTCGCGGAGTTGCTCGCGCGTCGCATTCTCGTCAAAATCGGCGGCGCCATTTTCTTTCCAGTGGAAGATGACGCCCCGGTCTTGAACGAATTTGAAGGCATCGTCGATGCGCTTGCCCTCTATCGTGGCGCCGCGATGTATGATCCAGGCCTGATCGACTTTATGCTCCGCGAAGCCATATCGATGCAATAGTCGCGGACCAAAGTATCCGTTGATCATTCCCATGGAGGTATCGCCGAACATCAGGATCAGAATGCGGCGCTTCCGGATCTGCTCTGCGATGCTGCGGGCGGTAGCTGCGGCCTCGCTCGATATTGGGGCTTCGTAGGAAAGCTCTTCTTCCGAGTAGGCAATGCTCTGCGTTTCGCACCATTCGGCGAGCCGATCCATGAACTTCTGATCTTCAGTCCAGTCCGCGGAATCAGTCCAGATGCGCGAAAACCGTCGGTCCAGACTCTCCAGCGAAGCGCCGGTATTCAACAAGCCCACAAGCCCGGGCCACTGCCCCGAGAAATTGCTGGCCAGCAGCAATGGGTTTTGTTTGCCCACGACTCCTTCCGTCGTGTGGGTCGCATAGAACCAATGTACGCAGACGGCGATGAGCGGGTCATCGATGGGTCCAAGCTTTTCTATGGATTCATGCGGCTTTGAAATAAAGCCTTCGATCAGATGTGGCTCGCGGCCCACTTTGCGCACAGCCCGCTCCAGTTGCCGGGTCGCGTTCTGTATGCTTGGTAATGCCAATTCGTTCGGAATCGTGCGTCCGTCCCCGGGCCAGAACATGAATACTTTTTTCGTCATCGGGTTTCACTCGCCAGGAAATTAGCTTGCGGAAACGTTCTCCGATTTACCACATATCTTCGATCATGCTGACTAATCGATCGAAATGGCATCCTATCTCAAACAATCTAAACGATTCAATATAATTAAAACGTTCAGCTCCATTATTTTTTCAGCTGCAAGCTCTTCTTACCATTTAACTGGCGTATCTCTCTCTGAACTCCAGTTCTACGGCAAGCTGGTCTCGCTCTTCGAAACGATTCGGGCGAGGAATAGTTGCGCCCGTCTTTCGCTGGGTTACTATAGGTAGCGCAGGTCCTCTGTCATGAGTCCGGACGTAAAAAATCGCTCTTACACCATGCGAGACGTAGCTCGCCTTGCCGGCGTGTCGGTGGCTACGGTTTCCGCGGTAGCCAACGGCAAGCAGGTGGTCCGGCCGGTGGTGGTCGCTCGGGTTCAGGAAGCGATGAAGGCGCTCAACTATCATCCCGACCACGTTGCGCGAAGCCTGAGGGTCAAGCGAACCACGACCATCGGCATCGTCATCCCGGACTTTGCCAGCGGATTCTTTGTCGACGTTGTCCGCGGAGCCGAAGACGCAGCTCGCAGTGCCGGATATTCTGTGCTTCTCTGCAATTCCAATGATGACGTTACGCAGGAGCAGCGCCATCTCAGAGTCCTGCACTCTCGGCGGGTCGACGGCATCCTATTGGCTTCGACAGACCTTTATTCCATCGGTCATGGTGGACTTCCCTCGGATACTCCCCTCGTCCTATTTGATCGCATTCCGCCCGGCTATCGTGGTTCGGCCGTCGTGATTGACAATACCGAGGCCGCTTACCGGGCTACTCAATACCTGATCAGCCTGGGTCATCGGGATCTCGCTTTTATTGCCGGACGTCTCGATCTCTCGACTGGCAGCGACCGGGCTGATGGTTTCCGCAAGGCTCTGGAAGATGCGCACCTGCCGCTCCGGGGACAATACTTCAAACGCGGTGACTTCCGCCCCGCGAGCGGTTATCAAAACGGTTTGGAATTGCTCAAATTGCCCGAGCCGCCAACCGCCATACTCTGCTCGAACGGTCCCATGACTCTCGGCTTGCTGCGAGCGATGCAAGAACTCGGCGTGCAATGCCCGGATAATGTCAGCATCATTGGCTTCGACGAGCCCGTCCCGGACAGCTACGGTTTCAGCGTCGGCACCTTGTTGCATCCCGAACTGACGGTGATCGCTCAGCCTGGATATCGCGTCGGACAGCAGGCTGCGCAGACTCTCTTGGCCATCTTGACAGAGACAGATCGTCCGGAACAGAGTCCCGACCATGATCTCCAAGATGCCGTCGTCACTCTCAAAGCCGAATTGCGGATCCGCAACTCCGTCGCTGCTCCGCCGACGCGTCCGAGCTGACTAATGTTGAATCAATACTAAGTGGGCGGGCAAGCGGCAGACAAAGTCGTCGGAATTCTTTGTGCTTCCTCGACCGGTCCACTTCGCTTCTTGCGGATATGGGCAGAGGGGATGCGTAATGACGACACCCTTTGCCGGGTTGCCATCCGCGTAGCCGGTAGCGACGATCTCGTCGGGTGCGACCCCGTGTTCAACCCAATTATCAAGAGCGCTCACCAAGTCGTGGCGAGCGTCAATTTGCGGCGGCGGAACGGGACTCTGGTTTCCGAAGTCGTCAGCGCCGGGACCGCCGCTGCAGTGCCCCATACCCGGAACCATAAAAAGGCGGTAGAACGACTGTGTACGTTTCAGCGCCTCTGCGGACCCGCGCTTACCACCCTTGTCATTCTGGGCCGAAACCACATCTTCGTAATAATTGATGCTGTTTACCGGAGCCACCGCTGAATCGGCCCACCCGTGATACTGGATAATTTTTCCGCCCCGCGCCCGGAAACGTTCCAGATCCGGGTTGATGGCGTTCAAGATCGTTCCAAATTTTTGGTCGGCCGATCGGAGGTCGCTGTCAAAGTTAAACCCCCGGAAGTCCCATTTGGGATTCTCGAACACCATCTGACCGAAGAAAACACTTCCGAAGAAGGCTTGGATTGATTTTCCGGGCGCTGTACCCGTGATCCATGGCAGCCAGTTCTCATGAGCAACTTCATTACCGGGCAGATAGCCGGGATAGATTTGTTCGTGAGTGCGTGGATTCGAAGGCCCGGCATAGATTTTCCTGACCGCCGCGACCTGTTTGGCGGTAAGACAATTCGGGCCATCCGCAGCAGCGCACCGAATTTCTTCCGGGTCAAAATCGCAACGCCGCGGATTTTCAAGGATGCCATCCTGCGCGCCCTCAGGCTGCTTGCAGTGTGCGAGCGCGGCGGCCTGAATCAGCGGGAGCTTGTCCGGCGGAATATAGCTCTCCGGATCATCAAGCAATGCCTGCTCGTTCCACACGAAGCCCGCGAACTGGTGTGTCCAGAAATTGGCGGGCGCTCCCACGACGATTCCATCGAAATCATCCGGGAAGCGTTGTGCCTCGATCAAGGCTTCCCGCCCGCCTTCCGAACAGCCGCTGAAGTACGAGCGCCCCGGCTGCTTGCCATAGAAAGAACGGATAATTGCCTTCGAGATGTCGGCAGTACTGTGAACTGCGCGATAGGCAAAATCAATGAGCTTCTCCGGATGACCGATCGCCCAGCTTACGTCAGTGAAACCGGTATGCCCATCATCGGTCGCAGCGACGGCATATCCGCTTACCAGTGGGCCCAGCAGTCCGCGGGAGGGTATGACCCCGGCAAATCCGCCGTTGCCGACCTGCTGAAACTTCCCATTCCAGATCGCGGTCGGCATCCATAATTCGAATTTGATTTCGGAATCGGCAGTGGGCTTGATCACACCTGTAACCCGGCAGAACGCTGGCACATTGACTGGAGAGATGGCGCCCAGCATGTCGGGAGGGGCGGTAAAGGGTCCGGCGGGTATTACCTTCGCCGAAGTGATCGTGGTATTCGACACTAACAAGCCGGCGATACTATCGCACGATTGCTGCCCGAGCGCTGTTGCCGGAAGGAAAGCGGCTACGAAGATTGTGGCGGTGGAGACGATAGTCTGAAAACGACGGACCATGGCACTTCTCCGGGTGGGTATTTTCACATCGCGGCGATTCCCGAGCAAACAAGGCGGCAATCATCTGCGTCACGGCTTCGCGCGCCTCAGGGGTTGCGAAGCTGAAGCGATTGCATAATTCTAAACGATACAGATGCTCACGGAATAAGGCGCAAGTGTACCTCGGCAGCAGCGAAGTTGACAACCAGACAATGGCTGGAAACATAGGAACTGGGGCGCTGGAGCAGAGAAACACCAACGGCTTCATCCCGGTAGATAGCTAGTCCTCGTAACCCGGGTTCGGATTCGCGCGGCACGCCATGCAGCAACGGGAATGCTGGGTTTATGGACCTTGGCGCCTTTTCCGCGAGAAACGAAGTCGGGCGCAGTAAACTCCGTTCCCTTGCCCTGAGTCGAAGTAAAACGATAATCGTCCCGGACTTTGCAGGCACTCCAAGTTCTTGGTCCAAACGGACAATTGTGTACGGGCGGTGGGTGTTCAATCCGATTCGAATCGTTTAGAAATTTGTTGACATGGCCACGCGAAGGGTGATATCAATCCCATCGTTGCGTGGCACGCCTTCGAAATCGTGGAAGTTAAGACTGTGCCGCGTCAATCCCAAAGCGTTGCCACGGGAGTGATCGGGATCGGCTTACCAAGGGTAGGAATCGTTGCGCTGCCGTCCGCCGCGCACGCAGGAAGACTTGGCCGAGGTTGCTTGTAGAGATGGAGGCGACATGAAGAGGTCAGCTCGCAGTTCACGGGTCATTTCAATTTGCGCGTTTCTGGTTTTGGGCCTGAGCCTGCTCGCTCCGAAGCAGGCGATGCCGCAAGCCGGGAGTTCCAGCATCTCGGGAATTGTCGCAGATAGTTCCGGCGCGGCCGTTGTCGGGGTAAAGGTCGTCGTCACCAACGTGCAAACCGGCACCTCCATCACGGTAGCAAGCAACGCGGCAGGCAGGTATCTTGCGCCCCAGTTGGGAGTCGGCCAGTACGAAGTGCAAGCTCAGAAAGAGGGGTTTCAAACCATAGTCCGCAAAGGCATCACGGTAACGGTGGGCGCGGATGCGGTCGTGGACATTACGTTAAGTGTCGGAACCCTGAGTCAGAACGTCGAAGTAGCGGCGGATGCATCGCTGGTCGACACCACGACGAGCGCGGTTGGAATGCTTGTGAACTCTCGAGAGATTCAGGACCTGCCTCTCAACGGCCGCAACTTGACGCAGCTTGCCCTGCTGGCGCCCGGTGTCCTGGCTGAGGCCAGCGTTTCCGGCGATGTTGGATATGGTTATGGCACACCGCTCAGGTATTCGACGGCCGGCTTGCGTTCTGAAGGTCAAGCCATTCTGCTCGACGGTACTAACATCCAGGGTTATTGGGATCAGGGTCCCGGCCTCACGATTGCCGGATCATCGCTGGGAGTGGAGTCCATCGCCGAATTTCAGGTTCTCACTAACACCTACGACGCCCAATATGGAGGGTTCGGCGCCGCGACTATCATGGCGAGTCGGTCGGGTACCAATGACTGGCATGGATCGGATTACCTGTTCGCCCGGAATAGTGTGATGGACTCCCGCAACTATTTCGATCCGACTTCGGGGCCGCCGCCTTTTTTTCGCTATCAATACGGAACCTCGCTTGGTGGCGCGCTCCAAAAAAATAAGACTTTCTTTTTCGCCAATTATGAAGGGTTGAACCAGTCGCTCGGAATAAGTTCCATCTTCGCCGTTCCCGACCAGAACGCCCGCAACGGGTTCCTGCCTTGCAGCGCCGCTCCGGGTGTGACCTGCGACACCAGCACAGGCCTGGCGAATGTTGGCGTCAATCCTGCCACGGCCGCCATTGTATCGGTCTATCCTCAGCCGAACGGGCCCGAATTGGGCGGAGGCGTTGCCGAGAATCTACAGCCGGTTTCCCAGCCTCAACACGAGAACTACTTTCTGTTCAGGCTCGACCACAATTTCTCCAGTTCCGATTCGCTGTTTGGCCGTTACCTGCTCGATACTGGAGGCCTTACTACGCCGAACCCTGTTCCCGGTCAAAGTGTGCAAAATTTTGGCCGCGACCAATTCTTCACGCTCTCCGAGAGAAAAGTTATCTCGCCCACTCTATTTAACTCGGCAACTTTTGGCTTCACCAGAACCTACAATAATCTGACGGGCGGCACCAATCCGGCGCTCACGGCGTTTCCCGGCCGTCCGACCATGTGGCTGTTCGTCGGTGGCCTTACCGGACTCGCGGGAGATCCCTTCCACCAAGGCGAGAACCGCTATTCTTTTGGGGACGATGTCCTGTGGACACACGGAAAACACAATATCAAGTTCGGGATCAGTGTTACCCGGACCCAAGCCAATGCGTTCTTCCCGCTATTTCTTGGAGGCCTTGCCGACATCATCAGCCTCGAGGCTCTCCTCCAGAACAGCATTTTTCTATTTGAAGGTCCGACCGTTGGCCACGATGATCCGCAGCGAAATATTCGCGACACCCGCGTCGGGCCGTACATCCAGGATGACTGGCACGTAACTCGCCGTCTGACTGTGAATGCTGGTCTCCGCTATGAATTCATGAGCAATCCCACCGAGGCCAAGAGTAAGTTCTACGCACTCATTAATCCCCTCACCGATGCCAATTTTACCCATGTCCCCAATGCCTTCCAATCCAACCCGACCGTGAAGAACTTCGCGCCCAGAGTGGGCTTGGCCTGGGATCCATTTGGTACGGGAAAAACCTCGATTCGCTCCGGCTTTGGAATTTTCTACCACTTATACAATGAAGAAGTACTCACCGATTCGTACTCGTTTGATCCACCTTACTACGACATGAGCAGTGTCTTATTCACGTCTTTCCCCAATCCTTTCGCGTCTAGTGCTGCCAGTCTTCTGTCGTCTCCTACGGAGACTACGTCTTACCAGACAAATAAGACGCCCTATGCCCTGGAATACAATCTCAATATTCAGCGGCAACTTCCCGGCAACACGCTGTTGACGGTTGGCTATGTCGGTTCTCAGGGAAGGCATGCCATGAACACGTACGCCATCAATAACTGCAATCCAACGCAGATACTCCCCGACGGAACTGAATTCCGTAACCCGGCGCTGCCTTGTGTTCGCACCAATCCAAACTTTAGCTTCATTAACCTTCATTACTCCGATGGCAACTCCAATTACAATTCGCTGCAGGCCTCAGTGGTTCGCAGAATATCCCGCGGGCTGCAGTTTTCTTCCGCCTATACGTTTGCCCGGAGCATGGATTTCGGCTCTGGTTTCACAGGCGTCGATCAAGCTCCCGGTACCACAGAATTCAGCCTCGACAATATTGCTAACGCGTATCACAAAGTGGAATATGCTCCTTCGGCCTTCAATGTTCGCCACAACTGGGTCAACAGCCTGGTCTATGATTTGCCGTTCCGGCACAGTCGGCTGAAAGAGGGTTGGCAGGCGGGCATCATCGGAGGCGTCAGTTCCGGCCATCCCTTCACCATCGTGGATGGTTTTGACCAGTGCAACGTGGGCGGTGGAGTGCAGGGCCAGTGCCGTCCCGACGCTACTCCAGGAATAAACCCTAACGTCGGAAAGGTGAATGAGTGGTTCAATCCAGCGGCTTACACCTTGCAGACTGCCGGAACCAATGGCAACGTTGGAAGGAACAGTCTTGTTGGTCCGGGATACGCCGACTTCGATGTTTCCCTCTCCAAGGCTACTCGTATCACGGAGCGCTCTAACCTCAATCTTCGTTTCGATTGTTTTAATATCGCGAACCATACCAATTTCAATGTTCCCGCCTCCAGTCTTTATGAAGGCGCTGGAATTTCCAATCCGACGGCGGGAATCATTTTCGGAACCGTATCTACTTCACGGCAGATCCAGCTTAGCGCCCGATTTGCCTTCTAGCAGGCTTGGGGAAAAGTCGGTGTTGCTATTCTCCGGAACGCTGCCTGGTCCGCAGCCGGAACACGCCATCGTGGTAAGTTGGAGCCCGCGAGCGAACATGTGACAGAACAGGACAAAACGCGAGATATCGGCTCCGTCCCGCGCTTCACGCAAACACCAATCAGCCGTCGAAGATTGATAAGCGATGGCACAAGGTTGGCTGGTAGCGCGGCCGCGCTCTGCCTAGTACCGCGCGCTGCGGTAGGGCGTGCGGACGCCACCACCAATGCGAATACCCCCTCCGTAGACGGCGCGCCATCCGTGCTGGCTTCCGATTACAATGCCGTTGTTGAAACCACCGCCGGGAAGATTCGTGGCTTCAGTCGCAGCGGCATACACACATTCAAGGGGGTTCCCTATGCTGGCCCCACTGCCGGAAGCGCGCGCTTTATG
>Ga0302326_10023915_pt1 | contig 12432 bp, 11 predicted proteins | sample Palsa_T0_3_FD_202264 | JGI IMG/M metagenome (GOLD analysis project Ga0302326, IMG submission 202264) | Peat permafrost microbial communities from Stordalen Mire near Abisko, Sweden - Palsa_T0_3 | ecosystem: Environmental > Terrestrial > Soil > Palsa > Peat permafrost | place: Sweden: Abisko...
CGATCTGGCTCCGGCGGCGAAGATCCCGATCGATCGTGACGCACAGGCGCTCGCCGAGCGGCTCGAGACGACTGGAAGCGGCGACGATCCGGCCGCTTTTGAAACGGCGGTCTGCGATACGTTCGCGCATCTCGGCTTTCTCACGCAGCATTTAGGCGGCCGCGCGCAGCCCGACGGCATCGCCGACGCCATCCTCGGACCGCTCGGCTTTCGCGTGCTTCTGGAATGTAAGACGGCCAAGCACCTCGTCACCCAGCCCGACGCCGCTGAAGCGGCGAAGTTCCGCGACGCCTTCAGTGCCGACCTCTGCGCCCTTGTCGGTCCCGATTTCTCCGACGAGATCCAACTGCTGCAAGAACTGCAGACGCATCGTGTCACGGCGCTCACCGTGCCCGACCTCCAAACGTTGCTCCACATCGGTGCGAACCCGCTGGAAGTGAAGCGCGTGCTGGTGCCCGGCTACGCCGGCGACGTCATGAGCGATCTGCTCTGGGAGCGCGGTCACGGGCTCGCCAAGCGTGTCGCGACGATCGCATATGTGATGGTCCGCGAGGGATGGAACGCACAGCGCCTCGCCGCGGAACAGGGCGGCGCAACCAACGCGCCGCGTCTCACCGTGGATGCTGCGATGCTGCTGGTGGATGCCGCGCTCAAGTCGGTCGGCTCAAGCCAGGGCTGCGCCCGCGCCGAAGTGGAGGAGGCCTTCGCCTACCTCGCGAGCCCGAACCTCGGCCGGGCGGTCAAAGACGGCGAGGCGCTCGTGATTACCGGCCCCTGGGACCTGCAGGATTCGGCCGAGGGGTCGCTAACCTTAAGTTAAGATTATCTCCGTATAGGGGGTTTAACTAAAGACGAGACCCGCGATTCTAGCCCTGACCCTCGTTGGCTGCGCGGTGGCCGGCATCAAGCAGCTGCCGTACACCACGATGGATCCGTCTTTCGAGCGGCCGACGACCTGGTGCAATCCGACCAATATCTCCTGGCAAAACGGGTCCAATCTTTGCGGCCAGGCGACGTTCGTTCCGCCGGCTCAGTACGCCCGTTATCCGTGCACGTTTGAGGACCACGTGATTATCGATGGGCGCGGTTCCGATAGTGCACAGCAGTATCTTGGCGCGGCTGGGCTGCAGATGGTGTCGTGGTCGTCGGATAACGATTCAAAGAGCGGCTATAAGCAGTATTACGTTTATTGGGTCAACGTGCTCAATCAACAGGTCGCCGTTTACGGGCACTTTCTCTACGCAGGCGTGACCTGCGGAGATTGGCACAAACGGATCAGGGTGCGGGTGATCTAACCCGGCTGCAACAACTGTTGCGCTCGAAAAGGACGTGACGGCGCCCGCGAGTTAATCACGGCGAGATCGTGTAAATGGTTCCGTCGCCCGACGCTCCCCCTGCCGACGCTCCGCCATACAGTTTGCCATTCGAGGCGATCGGGCCGGCGCGCGGAGCCGAGCCGTCCTTGCCGCCTTTGAAGCTGTACAGCACGCTCTCTCCGCCACCGGTCGTAACCTTGAAGACGGTACCGTCCGCGCTGGCTCCGCCTTCGTTAGTGGCTCCGTAGAGGACGCCGTTGACGTTGGCCAAGGTGGCATAGTATGGATACGCGCCGTCGCCGCTGGCTCCAAACGAGTGGATCACCTTTTCGCTACCCGACGTCGTGACGCGGAAAACCGTTCCCGACGTTCCGCTGCCGAAACCGTAGCTTCCGCCGTACTTCGTAGTCCCGTAGAGCACGCCGTTAACGGCCGTCAGGTTTCCCGTCGGCGCGCTGCCGTCAGGATTTGATGCGCCAAGCTGATGAATCACTTTTTCGGATCCCGTTAAAGAGATCTTGAAGATTGTGCCGTTGAGGTACTGGCCGAAGCTTTCCGTTGTCCCGTATAAAGCGCCGTTGATATAGGTGAGGCCGCCCTCGGGGCCGGCACCGTCGTTACCGTTCTTAAAAGAGTGCAGCACGGTCTCGTCACCGGATGTCGTGACCTTGTAGACCGTTCCGCATCCCTCGTTGCTCGCACACGTGCCCGTTCCGCCGAGCGTCGTAGTTCCGTACAGCACTCCCTTCACGACGGTCAGGCCGGCCTCCGGACCCCGCCCGTCCTTGCCGCCTTTAAAGCTATAGAGCACCTTTTCGGAGCCGGCCGGTGTGATTTTAAAAACCGTTCCGTAGTTGCTTTTGCCGCCGAAATAGGTCGTGCCGTAGAACGTGCCGCCTATCTCGACCAATGGACCGAACTGCGGGTAGGTGCCGTCGCCAGCGACGCTGCCGAAGCTGTACAGCGTCTTTTCGGTGCCGGACGGGCTGATCTTGAAAAACGTCCCGGCGTCAGTCGTGCCGCCGCCGTCAGTCACGCCGTAAAACGTCCCTTTGACGTCGATCAATTCAGCGTCGGGACCGGCGCCATCTTTGCCGTCGAAGCTAAAAATGGTCTTATAGCCGCTGCCCGCGAGCGGCAACGTACGTTCGCTCTCGGGTGCAGCGGGAATCACCGACGACGTGAGAGCATGCCCGCAACCCGCGAGCATGACGCAGCAAAGTACGAGTCCGACCAATCGCATTACGTATATCCTCCGCCCGGATGCCGTCCGGATCGCTCACAACACGTCCTTTAGGCGTCGGAGTCGGCCTCCCTGGGCCGCATGGGAAGTCTCTGGATGTCGGCAGAATGCGTCGCGTACTTGGGCGATGCTCGTCCACGGTCGCCGATCGCCAACTCATCAACGTCGCACTTGTCGCTCACCGGTCTCGTGACCGTTCCAATACGAGTGGCGAAGCCTGCCAAAACGTGCACCTCCAGCTCGTCGCCGGAAACGTGAACGTCGTGCAGCCGCAGGCGCCGAACGTCTACCAGGTACGAACGATCGCGCGCCGCTAACGCTTTCGATGCGGTGACGATGCCACGGTGATCGCAACCGGCTGCGACGAAATCCCGTTCGCGACGACGACGAGCGTCGCGGGACCGCTCTCGATCCCCGACGGAACGTCAAACGACGTCGAGACGCTAACGCCGGCGTTGACACCCATGGAGCTGGTGCCGTGCGTCCGGCAGTAGAAAACGTGAGCGGTCGTGTCGTTTACGATGCGTACGAGCGGGTAGTTTGAGGCCTGCTGAGCGTCGTCGCCATACATATTTGCCTGCGACACGCCGTTGAATCCCATTCCCGCAACCGTATAGGTATTGCCGCCGTAAACCGTGGACGGCGCCGTCGAGATAGAGGGTGCCCACTTTCCGCTGCCTTTGTTTCCCGAGTACATTTCGATGTCGGTCGAACCGTCGGTCTCCATCACCTGACCGGTCGGGAGTAAGAGCAGCCGCGTGTTGTACGTCGAGTCGTTCGGCGCGTTCGGAGGGGCGGCGATGCTGGTGAGCTGCGAGCCGTTGAAGAGATAGTAGTACGAAGGCGCATTATACAGACCGGGGCTCGCGGGGATCATCACGTTGCCGTTCGGCAGAAGTGCGGACGGACCGTCGGCGACGTCGAGCTGCTGTCCGCTCACGACCGGAAAGCTCGCCGTCTGCGACCACGTGCCTCTTTTCACGTTGTACACAACGTTCGCGCCCGTCGCTCCGGCGACGAAGACGGTTTCATTCGGTCGCAGCGTCTGCGGTCCGATCTCCGCGCCCGTGACGATGTTGACCGGAAGCTTTCCCGCCGAGGTCCACTCGTTCGTATTGGGATTGTAGACCTGTGAGTACGGCGCCGCGTCGACGTTCACGACCAGCACGTTGCCGTTGGGCAGGAGCGTCCAACCCTCTTCACTGTTCGCATCGCCCTTGCCGTTGCCGGGTCCCGTTTGGGTCCAGCCCGACGAGCCTCCGGTCAGCAACGCCTGATAATCGTAGCAGCAGTTCCCTAACATGTACGTTCCGTTGGCCAGGACCACGCTCTGCGCATCGCCGATGCTCGACCAGCCGCTCGGGGGAGAGACGGCGGTCCAGGTGTTGGTAAATGGATCGTAGAGCGCCCCGAGGTTCGTCTCCGCGCTGGCACACCCCGAGCCGTTATACTCGCCGCCGTTGACCATCACGTATCCGTTCGGGAGCACGGCCGAAGCAAAATAGAGTGGACCGTAGTTCGAGGGCATCGCGGCGATCTTCGACCAGGTTCCGGTTGTGTAGTTCCCGTTTTGGTCGGGCGTTAGGCGATGCCAGTTCGAAGTGCAGTAATCTTGCACCAAGACCGTCCCGTCGGTCATGAGGAGCTCCGTGCTCGGGCCGTCCACCCAAGGCACTCCGGCGCTTATTCTCTGCCAACCGCCGGCGCGAGCGCGCGACACATCGGTCCCCGTGACTCGGTGGCGCGCGCGCGGCGGAAACGGCGGCGTGTGTCGTCGGTGGAGAAAGACGCCCGAATCCGGCGCGGGAACGCTGCCGGCGCTACAGGCCGCGAGGAAGAGCGCGGCGGTAAGAAACGAGAGAGCGAGGGGGAAGCGCATCACGTGTTACCTCCTGCAAGTGTCGCGCACTTTTGTCGACGAATGGCAACGCCTTTCCTCCGCGTAACACACACCACTGCTGGCGGAAACCGTGCCGGTGAGATCAACTGACTTAAGACTGTCGGGCAGTGGTCTGAAGTCATGCTTAGCTTTCCTTGCCTAGGAAGGAAGGAGGTGCTAGCATGAGCGGGTCACGCGCTGCTCCGACGCTCGCATAGAAAGAAGGACCGTTATGCGCATCCTCATCCGGAGTTTGTACGCACTTGTCGCAACGGCGACGTTCGCCGCTACTGCGGCTTGCAACACGTCTTCACAGGGCGCCCTCGGTCCCGCTGTAAGCACGGGCTCCGAGAAGGTGCCCAGCGGCAGCAATGTCCCCGCTGAGATATTCAACGAGATTTTACCGTATCCGTGCTACCCGTCTGGCACCTCGCCGTGTCCGACGGACTTCGAAATCGTCTTTGCCGGCAATCAAACCGCCGACATTCCTACGAACGAGCCGCTGAGCGTTCACGAAAATGCGTTCTGCCCCGTATCGGGTTCGGGGGCCTGCGATCCAACCGTCACCTATAACCCTTCGAGCAACACGACAACCGTGGAATATTCCGGTACGACACTCTATCACAATCGCACCTCAGGCCAGCCGGGTGTTCATTTCGGGATGATGAAGGCGCAGAACTTTACGACGAACATCAAGAAGCTTCAGTTGGGTACTTATTGGACCTATCCATCGGCGCCCCAGAACCCCGTGCCGGTCGTCAGCATCAACGGCACGCAACCCAAGACCAGCAAGAATTGGAAGTATGCGATCGTTTACGTGGCGGGAACGACCTCCCCGAAAGGCGGCTCCGAATACGCCACGTGGAACGCGATCGGCTACGTGCCCAACGGGAGTAATCAGCCCCAGTTTACCTTCAAGAACTACGGATCGCAGACGATTTACGTAACGAGTTCCGGCATCGTCCTCAACCAGCCGGTTCCGACCGATCCGGACTGCCTAAAAACGCCAATCTGCTCGGAGAATCTCGCAATACTCGCAGATCTTCAGGAAGTGAACTTCCCGCCGCCTGGAAGCCCGAGTTCACCATTCGTCGAGCTGCAGTACCCGCCACGCTCAAAACTCAAGCCGATGCAATAAACGATCAGAACGACTCCGCTCTTACAGCAGCCTCGCGATTTGTTCCGAGGCTGCTGTCTTTATTTATTGCCAGGTGAAAACGACCTGACCGTCGCCGGTCGCCTCCTTCCAGGCCTGCCAAAAGCGCGATTTCACTGCGTGCTTCGTGATGTACGACGAGCCGCCGCCACCGCCGCCGCCCGGGCCGCCATAAATGCTTGCGTACTCGCCGGCGCCGCCGCCGCCACCGCCGCCGCCATAGTATCCGCCGCCGCCGCCCGCGCCCGGACAGCCGTCTGCATAACCGCAGCCGCAACCGTGGCTGTAGTAGTAGCAGCCGCCGGTGCCGCCGATACCGCCGCTGCCCAAATCTCCCGACGCGCCGGGTTGCCCGGGCTCGTAACTCTCGCCGCCCGAACCGCCGAATCCGCCGCTGGTTTGGCTGCCCCCGGTGCCGCCGCCGCCGCCGATGGAGTACGAATACGAAGAGCCGTATCCGCCCACGCCGTTTCCGGCGACCGCGCCGCCGCCGCCGCCGCCGAATGCATCGCGGCTCCCGCCTTGGCCGCCGCCGCCACCGGCGACAAGAATACGATCGCCCAATGCGACGCCGCCCTGGCGCACATCCGAGGCACCGCCGCCGCCATACGCGCCCCCGCCGGACCCCGCGCTTGCGCCGCCATTGAAGCCGCCGCTAGCGCGCGAGCCCTTTCCACCCACGAAGACGTACAGCTTCTCACCGGATTGAACGGGAATGACGGCGTACACGCGCCCGCCGCGTCCAAAATACGTCTTGCCGTAGCAATAGCTATAGCAGTTCTCGCCCGCTCCGGCCGCACCGCGCGCGACAACGTCGATCACGTTCACTCCGGTCGGCACCTTAAACAGCTGCGGTGAGCCGGTGTAATGGAACGTCTTGTTATGCGGAGCGACGTTGCCGGCCGATCCGAGCGCTGAGGGGAGTCCGACCGAGCCGGCGCTACCGCCGCAACCTGCCAGCATCGTGATCGCGACCAAATGGTACGCATAGCGGACACGGACGGAAAGCGTCATTCGCCACCTCTTCGTGGGAGTTGCTCGATGCAATGCCTGAAGCCGATAGGGCGTTGCCGCGATTTGAAGCGGAATCCTCCATTTTGGAACGACGGGCGGGAATGCGCTTAGCCTTGCGCCGTAGTGAGACGCTGGTCGGTGTTAGTTGCTTTGCGCCGGCCAAGAAGGGAGCATGATGCGCGAACGTGGGCGAGCACAGCTGTGGTAGCCTCCGACCCGCCGGGCCGGATCACAGGGATCGGCGGCATTTTCGTCGTCAGCAAGAACCCCAAGGCCCTGGCGGCTTGGTATCGGGACGTACTCGGCATTTCGGTGGAGCCGTGGGGCGGCGCAACGTTCCGCTCCGATGCGGCCGGGCATCCGCCCGTCGTGGTTTGGAACGCCTTCCCGGAAGGGGAGAGCTATCTCGCGCCCTCGCAGCGCGACTTCATGCTCGACTTTGCCGTGGATGACCTCGACGCTTTTCTCGCTCGTCTAGAGGCAACGGGCGTCACGATCCTCAAGCGCGACGACTCCGATCCGAACGGCAAGTTCGCCTGGATTCTCGATCCCGACGGCACGAAAATCGAGCTTTGGCAACCGACGAAGCGATGAAAGGCTTTGATTTTGGCCGCTTCGCGTTATGCGTCTGCGCGGCTGCGGCGATGCCGGCGGGATGCGGTGGATCGCCGCCGCCGACCCCCGCGTACTCGCGGATCTCCGATCAGGCGGCAAGCAGAGACGTCTTGCTGTATGTCACCGACCCGAACGATAACCTCGTCTATATGCTTTCGCTTCCGACTGGCAAGCTCGTCGGCAAACTAACCGGTTTCAACCAGCCGCTGACCGATTGCTCAGATGCCGCAGGGAACGTTTACATCGTGGACTCGCAAGACGGGCAAGTTCGTGCATACAAGCACGGCGCGAAGAGCGCGTTCCGCGTGCTCAGCGTTCGCGGCTATATCCCCACCGGTTGTTCGGTCGATCCGACGACGGGAAATCTGGCCGTTGCAAGCTGCTGCGGATCACCCAATGGCAGCCTCGCGGTGTTCAAGAACGCCCGAGGGTCCCCGAAATACTATGTCCACTCGGAATACGACGGCTATTGGTATTGCACGTACGACGGCTCGGGCAACCTCTTCGCGAACGCAATAAGTAGCGTGAGCTCGAACTTCAACGTGGTCGAGCTTCCAAAGGGCAAGAATCGGCTTATTTCGGTCAAGCTGCAGCCACCGCTTACCGTGGATCAAGCTCCCAGTCTGGCTTGGGATGGTTCCGCGCTCGCGATCGCGAGCGATAGCCCCGCGGCAATATATCAATACGCGATTAACGGGACCCGCGGAGTGAGAACTCACACGACGAAGATCCTCGGTGGCCGGCCGTTCGACATGTTCTACGTCCTAGCTTCCGGCAAGACCCGGACGCTGTACGCAACGATAATCGAAAACAGCATCGTCAGCGTTGGCGTCTACAAATATCCCAACGGCGGGAAAGCGCTTCAGAGGCTCTATGACGTCGTCGATCCCTTCGGCGTTACCGTCAGCACGCGAACGCCTTAGCGTGAAAAGCTCAACCTTTGGCCGCTACTATTTCTGCACCGCAACCGCACCGAGCGGCAGATCGAAATTGCCGGTAAAGACCGCAACCGGTGAACCCCCGGCCGGGTAGTCGAAAACCTCGCCGTTCTCGTTCCCTGCATCGCCGCAGTAGAGAAGGCCATTAACGATCCAGGTCTGCGCGCAGTCGGAGGAACCCGTGTACTGTATCGTGTGCTTCAGCGTAGCCGTCGTTCCACTGACCGTGTACTGATACGTCGCGTTCGCGTACTGATCGAAAACGGTGAGGTACGTGCCGTCCCACTGCACGGAGCCTGGGAACTGAACCGCGTTGCTCGTTGTGATCGTCTTGAACGCCTTGCTGCCCTTCGCAAGTTCGACGAGCGCGAAACCAGAGCGGTCGCCCGTAAAGCCGTCGGCAAAAAGATTACCCTTGCTGTCGTAGCCGTCGAAAAACTCTTCGTCTAACGGCGTGGTGTAAACGGTGCCCGAACCGCTCCCGTTCTTGAAGATCACGACTTGGCCGCCGCTGCCGGACGTCGTCGTCCCATACAGGATCCCGACTGCAAGATCGCCCTTCGTATTCATGGCGCAGCTGGATGGGAAATCGTAGGTTACGGAGAGCGTCTTGATCGGCTTTTGCGGAACCTCGTACTCGGTGATCTGGGTCGGGCCTCCGACGTTCCAGAAGAACTTCTTCCCATAGCCGTAGAGGACGTTCGTGCAGCCTTGACCACCGTCGCCATAGATCGAACCGATCTGCGCAACGCTTTTGGGATAGTCGAAGATGCTGGCGTACGATCCATAGTAATTGAAGATGTACTCAAACTTCTTCGAATGATGGTCGGGAACCATCGTCTGATGGTTGGGAATCATCGTTGCGTAACGGGGCATCGCGCTCAGACGCGCTGCCGTGACCGGTCGGCCGCTCACAAAGAGCGTCTTACCGACGTACGTTCCAGTGAGCGCAGCCGTTGACGGCGCCATCGTGCCGCTTCCGCACGCCGAGCATATTGCGAGTGCGACCAAAGCGCCGACGTTGAAAGAACCTTGAGCCTTCATAACGCTACTCCTTACGTAGACAGCATCGCTCTACTTCTTTAGCCCGCTCCAAACCTTTGTGCTCGCGGTCGCTCGGTCGAGCGCTCCCCTGAGCAAACACCGGAAGCGGCTCTGAAAAAATTAAATCCTGGCCTCAGCAGGTTGAGGCGGCCCGGAAGCAAATTGTGCGGCTCTTGGGCCGAAAGGCCCTCGAGTATTTCCCCGATATACGCTTCGTTACATGAAATGGAGCCCAGCCTTATACATGAAAATCTCGCGACTCACGATGTACGCGGCAAGCGCGGTAGCCGCCGCCGGCATTCTCGCCGGTTGCACGGGTAACGCGCTTCAATCAACGCCGGCAAATCCGTCGGCCTTCAACTCGAGCTTCAAAAACGGTCATCTGGTGCCGCTAACGGCGATGCATGCCGTTGCGGGTGCCCATGTCTCGCAACGCGGCAATTGGGTTAGCCCCGACAAGAAGAAAAAAGGATCGCTGGTTTATATCTCCGATTACGGAGCCGGCGTCGTTTACTTCTACAACTATACGCCCGGAAAAATCGGTTCGGAAGCTGGCTCGATCAGCTCCGGCATCAGCGGTCCGCAGGGCCTGTGCAGCGACAAGAAGGGCGACGTTTACATTGCCAACACGAACGACTCGAACGTTCTCGAGTATGCGCACGGCAGCACCACCCTTAAGAACACGCTGAGCGCGACCGGTCAATACCCGGTGGGCTGCGCGGTTTCGACGAAGGGTAACCTTGCCGTCACCAATATCGCGTCCACCAGCGGCGGCGAGGGCAACGTCCTCGTCTTCACCAAGGCAAAGGGAACGCCGAAAAGTTACACGTGCGGCGACCTCGACCGCTACTTCTTCCCCGCCTACGACAAGAAGGGCAATCTCTACGTAGATGGCGAGGATGCGTCGGGGGCCTTTGCTATGTGTGAGTTGCCAAAGGGCAGCGACACGATGGAGAACCTCAACGTAAGCTCTCCGGCCGAGTTCCCGGGCGGGGTTTCGTGGGATGGCAAGTACGTTGCCGTCAACGATCAAGAGGAAGCGAGAATTGACCAGTACAGCATCAGCGGCACGACCGCTACGCTGGCGGGCACGGTTTCGCTCAATGGCGCCTCCGACGTCGATCAAGACACTGTCGCCGGCGGCTACGTGATCGGACCCGATGCGGGCGATGCCACCGTCGAGCTCTGGAACTACCCGGCAGGTGGTTCCATTATTGACAGTCTAGGTGGCTTCTCGGAGCCAATCGGTTCGACGGTCAGCAAGTAGCTCCACTTCGGTTCGTGACTCGAACGCGGGCCCGCTTTAGCGAGCCCGCGTTCTCTTTTTGTGTGTTACCACGCGCCTTAAGTCTATCGGCTTTGCTGTTGGTCGAAGCCTTCTTTACAACGATTTGACCGGAGGTGCCCCTTGAACGAGTTGGGAGCGAACGAAGACCTACGCGAAGCGCGGCAAAGCTACTTCGATCGATACGCGTTTCCGCTTTTTAGCCACATCGACTTTCGCGTGAGCGATGCACAGGCCGTACGGCCTTTTTACGACGCATTCATGGCGTTGTTTGGCACCGAGCCCACGACCGTACGCACTGCGCGCTACGGATATACTCGGCGCTATGGTTCGGTCCGTGCGGATTTCTTCAACGTTTACGAAGATCCACAGGCACGCCCAACCCCAACGCGCATTGCTTTTGCGGCGCCGAGTAGAGCTTTCGTGGACGAGGTCGCGCGCGTCGTTCGCGAACACGGTGCTAGGGATGTCGAAGGTCCCGCCTATTTCGAGCAGCACCACCCAACGTTCTACGCGGTCTTCTTCGAAGACCCGTTGGGCAATCGCTTCGAAGTTTGCCACCACCGGATGGATAAATAGGCAGCGACGGTGAAGAGAAGCGATTCCCCCGGGACATCGTCGCCAAGCTCTGGCGTTAGGCGCTACTTCAGCCAGTCGTTCTCCCAATCGGATTCGGCGCGATGGTTCCAGCCGTAGTACCACCAAACCCCAACGCCGGCGATCCCGATCTTATTCGCGTTTTCCAGAGACTGTATCTCGGTGGCGGCGGTCGCGATGTTCTCGACTGCCGGATCGTGCCAGCGGCTCCTGGCTTCGGTTGGAATCAGCGGATATATTTCCGCGTTCGCCGCCTTATGCGCATATTGGTAAGCTAGAATCTTGCGGAGAAGCGCCCTGTAGCACGATTTGGAGCGACAGGAGGTGTCGTAGAGCATCGGCATGATCAGGTTGAAATAGGCGGATACCGCTTTGAAATCCGAAGGCGTCCATTGGTAACCCGGGTCGGCCGTGTAATCGAGGCTCAGGTCGGTTGACGCGCCGATTGCCCGCCGAACGGTGCGGAAGAGCCCTTTGTAGTTTGCGACGTTATCCGTCCGATATGGTTCGAAATCGAGATTCACGCCGTCCACTCCATAGCGCTTGACGAACATCCGGCATACGCGGGCGATCTCGTGCCACGTAGAAGGGGTATTCACTAGCGCCAGCGATCCGCTCAGGTAGGCGACGATCTTTTGATCCGGATCCGCGGCGCGCGACACTCGGATCCAGTGCGCTAACTGCGAGTACTTGGCGGGGTCCATGGTTCCATCGGCGTTGAATGCCGTGATGTTGTGAAGCTGGTACGTAAACGCGCGCGCCTTCAACCACGCCACCACTTTGCGAATCTGTCCGTCGCTCATCACCGACGCGTCGAACCCGTGATCCAGAAAGATTCCGTTTTCTTCACGCGCCGTGACGCTCGGGCCGCTCGCCTCAGGCACGCTTGGGAAGACACCACCGCCGGCGCGGCAGGCGGTCAAGAGAGCCGATGCCAGAAGGGTTCCAGCCAACCACCTCGCGCGTATCACCCGGAATTCTCCATATGGCCGAGCTTTTCGACGCCAGATTGTCGGTGTCTGCTTTTATCTAAAGGTCCTGTGACGCCGGTCAGTCTAAGAGATACTGCCCGGCGCCGTCCGTTTTAACGCCGAAGAGCTTGAGGCCTGGAAAGAGTCTTCGCCTTAAAACCACGCTCAGACTAAGAATGGATCCCAAGAAAATAACGGACACCACCGTTCCGATCGGATCTTCCTGAACGTGCAGAACGGTATTTAAAAGACTGAGGCCGGCCAGCAATGCGATCAGGCCGTACATGGCACCGGTGAAAATGTAGATCGCATAGGCAAAACCGAGCGAAATCGCCAGGCCGACGACCGACACGCCCGTCGCCAATAGTGGATTT
>Ga0302326_10023916_pt1 | contig 12432 bp, 7 predicted proteins | sample Palsa_T0_3_FD_202264 | JGI IMG/M metagenome (GOLD analysis project Ga0302326, IMG submission 202264) | Peat permafrost microbial communities from Stordalen Mire near Abisko, Sweden - Palsa_T0_3 | ecosystem: Environmental > Terrestrial > Soil > Palsa > Peat permafrost | place: Sweden: Abisko...
AATCGTGCAGGCGACACCTGATATGCAAGCGAAGCGATCCCCAAGACGATCAAAATGATCCCGGTAATTGACACCGCTTTCACGAGAACTCCCTATTGCATCGGTAACTTCCTGGCGCGACGTTGGCCTGGCCAAACGCTTTAGAGGCTCTGGCGCGGTGGAATATTTTGCGCCCTACCTTCTACTGAAGCATTTGAAACGTCTGCGATGTTGCATCGTCAATCGTGCAGTACAACACTCAAGAGCGAGCTGTTGATTTTAAGTCCGCCGGTGTAACTTATAAATCCAAGTCTCTTGAATTTGTTCATGAATTGACTTACCCGGGAGCGCGAGGCGCCGATCATTTCCGCCAGCATTTGTTGCGACATTTTGGGAAGCACTCTTGGCGCTTGTTGTTGCTTGCCATAGCGGACTAGCAGAAGCAGTGCTCGGGCCAGCCGTTTCTCGGTGGAGTTGAAGAGCTGATCGACTAAATCCGCCTCCACCCGGATATTCCTGGAGAGTACGTGCGCAATGAAAAGGTCGGAGAACGCGTGTTCTTCGTGCAGCACGCGGCTCATTTCGTTCTTTTCAATGACGAGTATCACGCTGGATGTAATCGCGATGGCTGTGCCCAATCGTTTAGACTGATCCGCGAGGCATCCCTCACCGAAAAAGTCACCGGGCCCAAACATCGCGACGACTACCTCTTTGCCGACCTCATTGACGACGCAAAGTTTCACGCCACCCTGTCGGATGTATAGGACGTTCTTCGCTGCGTCGCCTTGGCTATAGACGTGCTGGCTTCTGCGGAACTCCACAGCCCTTCGGGATAAACCGGTGGAATTGAGAAAGGCGTGGACGTCAAATAGCCCAGGAACTTTCCCACTCCCCACTTTCGAACGTCTAGGTTTCGTGACGATCGCCATTCCCAACTGCCACACGTGGTAATTAGTGAGCCGTGAATCCTCAAGCAAACGGCGCCATTGTACCGCGCGCGGATCGCGAAAAGTGTCTCTAACGGAACAGTGTCAAATTTCGCTCAGCGTAAGGGGTTTCGCCACTCACCTGTAACGATTGCTCCGGTTCTTGAAGAGGCGCGAAAACTCGCGTCAACCTGGTTAAGGCTGCTTGGGAGTTCTCGGCGGCGGGTTCGATCGAAGGAAAGCAAAAGGCGACCTAAGTAAACAGGTCGCTGGACTTCTTGGCAGCGGCATCGCCGCGGCGATTGCCTACGGCACACTGACGGGAGCCATGAACGGAGGCGACCCAGTAAATTACAAGAACGAAAGGTAATGGAGGATAGCGGATTTTTGCGGGATAGCGTCAAGATCGGCGGTACGAATATCTCGTGCCACAAAGCCGAGCCGCTCGGACTCCTGGCCGCGACGATAGCCGATACGGTTCATGGTTCCTTGCAGGACGGAGGACCTCTCTCACAGAGCAAAACCGAAAATCAGGTTTGATAGGGAGGGCATCCGACAGGGGCGCCGGCAGTGTCGGAGGAATCGCGAAGCTGAGCCACCGCCCACGGTCGGACCAAAATGCTATTGTATCGCTTGCTTTATGCTCCTCGTGGTTTCTCAGACGCTCAGCACAGGAATGTGCGACTCGCGAACGATCGCATAGCCGCTGCCGTTGGCACCCAAATGACCGCCAGAAGGCATGTGCCCGATGACTAGGAGGTCACCCTTGCTTTGCTCTGCGGCTCGGTTCAACAGCTTATGCACATCGCCACTTGCAATGATCACTTCGGCCTTGGTACCGACATCCTGTTGAAGTTTGGCGATCTCCTTCGACGCGTAGCGCACGAGCTCCTCTTTTAACTCGGGAATCACATGAGTCCCTCCAGGACCATACATTTCCACTCCGGCGGTGACGTGAGCGAGCGTGAGCCGCGCGCCAAACTCAGCGGCCATCTGCGCGGCCCGCGACACGGTATTGCGGCTGTGGCGGCTCAAATCAACCGCACAAAGAACATTGCGGATGGCGAATTCACGCGTTGGCGTTTCATCCAGGTGGGGAGTCGTCCAAACTGGGCAATCGCTGTTGTGCAGCACTTTCGCAGCAACCGAACCAAGCAGAAAGCGGTACAGCACCCCGTGGCCATGTGTGGACATCACGATCAAATCCGCTTTTTCGTCGAGAGCTGTCCGTGCGATTTCACGGGCCGGGTCTCCTCTGAGCAACAAACGTTTGACCACAATCCCAGCAGGCTCCGGACGGAACGATCGATCGAGTTCGTTTTGGGCTCGCTTGACGACTTCCGCATGTAAATCCCGCCCGGTGATTTCATCCCCGCGCTCCAATACACCTGCCGGATAGCTCAGCGGCGCCAGCACATGCAACAGTATGATCTCGGAATGAAAATGCTGAGCCAAAAACGCCGCCTGATGATTTACCCTCAACGAGGCGTTTGAAAAATCAAGCGGAAGAAGAAGTCTATTCATTAATGCCCTCTATCTAATCTTGGCAGGTACTTCTGTATGTCGCGCGGGTTTGCCCCAGCTCCACGCGATTTCCCGGTCATCGGTGTAGCGTTCGTGCAGGGTTGTGCCAACAACCATTTGATGCGATGAGCGCGTCGGCCTCTTCGGGGCCCCAGCTGTGGCGCTTGTAGGGCCGAGTCCGATGGTGCTTCTTAAGGACTGGATCAACGACGGCCCATGCTGCTTCAACCGCGTCTTCACGAGTGAAAAGAGCCCCATCTCCGTCCATGGCGTCGCCCAAGAGCCGTTCGTAGGGTGATTCTTCTCCCGGCTGTTCTTCGACCAGGTAGAGTTCCCGTTGCTCGCCGACAAACTCCTTTCCGGCTCGCTTGACGCGAGCCGAAAGGGCGATGGCAGAAGTTGGGGAAAGCTGGAACCGCAGATAATTGCCAGGGCCGGCTGTCGGCGCTGAGTCGGCGAAGAGCCTCTGCGGAGGTGGTCTCAGTTCTACGAGGATTTCGGTAGCGTTTTCTGGTAGGTATTTTCCGGAGCGCAGGTACCAGGGCACTCCCGCCCAGCGCCACGAGTCGATGAAGAGACGTAAGGCGCAGAAGGTTTCAACGTCAGAGTTTTTCGCCACGTCTGGCTCCCTTCGGTAGCCAGCATATTGACCGCGCACCAGATCGTCCGATGTGAGAGGGCGCATGGCTTGAAAGACTTTGGCCTTCTCATTGTGCACGGCCCCAAAATCCCTATCGGCGGGCGGCTCCATCGCAAGCAGCGCAACGATTTGGAAGAGGTGGTTCTCGACCACGTCGCGCAAGCAGCCGGCGGTTTCGTAAAACGCGCCACGGCCCTTAACACCGAAATTCTCGGCCAGAGTTATTTGGACGCTGGCCACATAGTTGCGATTCCAGATGGGCTCCAGGAACGAATTCGCGAAGCGGAAATAGAGGATATTCATGATCGCTTCCTTGCCGAGGAAGTGGTCAATGCGGAAGATCGAGTCTTCCGGGAACACTGAGCGCGCCACGCGATTGAGCTCTCGGGCGGAGGCCAAGTTGCGTCCGAAAGGTTTTTCTACAATGACGCGCGCGTGCTCAGCCAATTTCGCGGCACCAAGGCCTTTGATCACGGTTTCAAAAAGTGAGGGCGGAATGGCCAGATAATGAGCTGGGCGGCGAGCGTTGCCTAACGCTTTTTTTAACGCTGCGAACGTGGCTGGGTCCTTATAATCTCCATTCACGTAGCTGAACTGCGATAGAAGTTGGCGGAAGGCTCGCTTGTCGTCAATCCCACCGTATCGTTTTATGCTATCCGCCACGCGATTGCGAAGACGATCCACGCTCCACTTCGGAAAGGCGACACCGATTACCGGAGCCTTGAGAGTGCCATGCTTCGCCATCGCGTAAAGTGCCGGGAAGATCATCTTGTGGGCGAGATCGCCTGTCACACCGAAGAGCACCAACGCATCCGAACGGGAGGTAGTCATCAGGCACTCGTCTTGTTGGCGGCGGCTTTTTCCTCATGGCCGCCGAACTCGTAACGAAGAGCCGATAACATCTTGTCGGCGAAGTCAGCCTCGCCGCGCGAACTGAAGCGTTCGTAGAGTGCGGCACTGAGGACGGGGGCTGGAACGGATTCGTCAATGGCCGCCTTGATCGTCCAGCGTCCCTCCCCCGAATCGGAAACTCGACCAGCGAACTTCGCGAGGTCCGGGCTATCGAGGAGCGCGCTGGCCGCCAGGTCCAAGAGCCACGACGATATGACGCTGCCACGTCTCCAGACCTCGGCAATGTCGGCGAGATTCAGGTTGTATGCGTAGTGCTCGGGATCGCGCAACGGCGTGGTTTCGGCATCAACAGTGCTCTTCTGCTTGCCGGCATTCGCGTGGCGCAGGATGTTCAATCCTTCCGCGTAGGACGCCATCATGCCGTACTCGATGCCGTTGTGAACCATCTTGACAAAGTGGCCCGCGCCGCTCGGACCGCAGTGCAAATAGCCGTGTTCAGCCGTGCCACCTACCTTTTCTCGGCCGGGCGTGCGCGGCGCTTCGTCAATGCTTGGAGCCAGGGCCGCGAAAATGGGGTCGACTCGCCGGACGATAGTCTCATCGCCGCCAATCATCAGGCAGTAGCCTCGCTCCGAACCCCAGACCCCGCCGCTCGTCCCGGCGTCCACATAGTGGATGCCCTTCGGTTTCAATTCGGCAGCGCGGCGGATGTCATCGTGGTAATAGGAATTGCCCCCGTCGATAACAACGTCGTCACTCTCGAGAAGCGGGACAAGGGTCTTGAGCGTCGGATCGACCACTGCGGCAGGCACCATCATCCAGACGGCGCGGGGCGTTTTCAGCTTCTTAGCGAAGTCTTCTAGGGATGTCGTCCCAACCGCGCCTTCTTTGGCAAGCGCCTGAACGACTTCCGCATGGAGATCATAAACCACGCACCGGTGGCCGGCCCGCATTAGACGTCTCACCATGTTTGTTCCCATCCGTCCCAGTCCGATCATTCCTAATTCCATGTGATTTCTCCTTTCGCTATAAAAGCCGTGACAACTGCGTCATTTCGCCAGCGCCCAGCCCTTTGGCAATGTCCGGCGCGGAGTTCCCGTTCCTTTACTTGTGGGGTTCAGTTTCCAGAGCTTCCCGCTCCGCTTTCTCCCATTCCACGACCGCGCGCACATCCTCACGTCCCAACTCCTCGTAGAGTTCATGTACTCGTTTGACGATTTGCAGATTCAAATAAGCAGGTGGGTCGGCCTTGGCTTGCGGTTTGGACTCGGCTTTTGTTTCAGTCTTAGGCTCAGCTTTTGCCTCCGGCCTCGGCTCGGCCTTAGCTTCTAGCTTTGGCTCGGCCTTAATTTCAGTCTTGGGTTCAACATTGGCCTCAGGCGTCGGCTCAACTTTGCCTTCAGACTTCGGCTCAGCTTTGGTTTCGGGGTTCGGCTCGGCCTTAGTTTCGTCTTTCTTAATCTCCTGCTCCGCCTTATCCCAGTCTTGAACTGCATGACCGCCCTCGCGGCCTCGCTTCTCATAGAGTTCATAGGCGCGCTTCGCGATCTGCGGCGTTAGGTCGGACAGCGTCTTAGCTTCAGTGTTAGCTTCAGGCTTCGCCTCGGATTTGGCTTCCGGCTTTGCCTCTGCCTTGTCTTGGGAGTGCGGGCCGCCTTTGACATTGGCGGCAGACTTTGGCTCGGCGGTGGCTTCAGGCTGCGGCTTATCGGTTTTGGCAGAACCAAAAATCCGATACGCGAGCAGTTTCACGCGGTCATTCACGAGGAACCAAACTAGGGCGTAGGCCCAAACGAGCCCTGCCCAGCGCCAACCGAGCGGTGTCATAAACAAACCATAAACCGCAATCAGTGTCGCGATGGCCTGAGTGCCGAGCACTGCGATCCATAGAATCCGCGCCGGGCGGATCGACCAGAACGGACCTCGCGTGCGCGTCAGGAAAATCGTCAGATGGCCGGCCACGGACAGCTTCAGGTACATCAGTGTTTGGATGTGCGCGTGGTCGAGGTGAAAGACGCGCTCGCCAAGATAAAATAGGCCGAACGCAGCCACGACCCCGATCACACCCAGCACCGTGGAGATCCCCAACACCAGCCGCATATTCCAGGCCTCGGGCCTATCCTTGTAATGGACGTTGTCATACGCGATGGACAAGATGGCTCCATCGTTCAGCACGGCGATCATCACGATCATCACCGCGGTCACGGGGTAGAAGTTAAATACCATGATTGCCAGCGTCATGAAGAACAGCACGCGCAGTGTTTCGGCAATGCGGTAGATCGCGTAGCTATTCATCCGCTGGAAGATGCGGCGGCTTTCCTTGATCGCGTCGATGATTACCGACAGGCCGGGCGCCAGCAGCACGATGGACGCCGCCGCACGAGCCGCGTCTGTCGCCCCGGAAACCGCTATGCCGCAGTCTGCTTTCTTCAGCGCGGGAGCGTCGTTCACGCCGTCGCCGGTCATGCCGACGATATGGCCGCGCTGCTGCAGAACATCCACGATGTGGAACTTATGTTCGGGGAATACTTGGGCGAAACCATCCGCTTTCTCGATAGCCTCGGCTGCCTGGGCTGTCTCGTGATGCTTCGTGTCGCCCAATCCGCTAGCATCGAGAATATTCGTGCCCAGTCCTAGTTGCCGGGCAGTTTCTTGAGCGATAGCCAATTGATCGCCAGTAACCATCTTCACCTTCACGCCCATCTGTTGGGCGCTCGCGATAGTTGCCTTGGCCTGCTCGCGCGGCGGGTCGAACATGGATAACACGCCAACAAACTGCCACTTATTTTCCTGATCTGCCCGAGCCACTCCCAAGGAACGGAAGCCGCGTCCCGCAAACTCATTGACGGCTTTCTCGACAGCAGCCTTTACTTCGCCGGCATTGGTCGATATCTCGAGAATCACCTGCGGCGCGCCTTTGGCCACAAAGAACTGTTTTCCGTCGGCAGCTTTCACGGTCGCTTCCGTGCGTTTATGAACAGGATCGAACGGCTGGAAATGGAGTACCTGAAAGGCCTTTAACGCCTTGTCATCTTTCACTCCGCCGATCACGGCCAGATCAATAGTGTCCTTGTCTTCCGCTCGCGAAGCCAATGCGGCCCAGAGAATGACCTGATCGGCAGGGATTCTGTTCACGCAGAAGGGATCGCCCAAGGTCAACTTGTTCTGGGTCAGAGTGCCGGTCTTGTCCGAGCACAGCACATCCACACCAGCGAGTTCCTCGATGGCCGACAGTTTTGTCACAATCGCTTGTTTCTTTGCCAGCAAACGCGCACCGACTGCCATCGTCACTGACAGAACCGTGGGCATCGCCACGGGGATCGCGGCGACTAGAAGCACCAACGCAAACTCCAACGTACTGAGGATTGGATCGTGACGGAAGAGCGCCACGGTAATGATCACGGCCACCAGGGCCACTGCGAGAAGGATCAGATAATCGCCAATTTTGAGCACGGCGCGCTGGAAATGGCTGACGGTAGTCGCCTCCTGCACCAGTTGCGCCGTTTTGCCAAAGTAGGTGTGCGTGCCGGTGGCGTATACCATGGCGTCGGCTTCGCCCCGCTTGATAATCGAACCCGAAAACACAGCTTCGCCAGGCTTGCGCGTCGCGGGCAGAGATTCGCCGGTTAACGCTGACTGATCTACTTGCACCGGATCGCCCGCCAACAAACGCGCATCCGCCGGCACGATGTCCCCCAGTCGCAGACGGATAACGTCGCCAGGCACAAGTTCCCGCGCTAGAGGGTTCACCCACTTCCCATCCCGTTTCACCGTGGTTTTGGTCGCGAGCTTGGCCTTCAGCGCGGCAATTTCGTTGCCCGCCTGATGTTCTTCCCAAAATGCCACCACTGCGTTGGAGAAAAGCAGAAAAAGAATGATGAAGAAATCCAGCCAGTGCCGGACTACACCCGACAGTATCACCGCCCCTTCGATCATCCAGGGAATGGGACCCCAGAAATAGCTAAGGAATTTCAGGAACGGATTTGTTTTCTTTTCCGCGATCTCATTCGGCCCATATTGGGTCAACCGTTTTTGAGCCTCGGCCTCACAGAGACCGTCCGGCGACGACCCCAATTTTTTCTCCACTTCCCCCATGGGAAGGGTTTTCAGATCGTTTTTCGGATCCGGGTTCGGTCGCGCCTTCGATTCGGTAGGCTGATCCACATCGGACTGGATGGGCGCTTGTGCACTCATAGAGGATTCCCCCACTTCCAGTTTCGGATTTCCGGCATATCTTCCCCGTGCTTGTCGATGTATTGCTTGTGCTCGATGAGCTTGTCCTGCACCAACTGCTTTAGGTAAGCACCCTTAGTGCCCAAGTGCGGTAGCCGATCGACCACGTCTTCGACAAGGTGGAACCTGTCCAAGTCGTTCTGCACCCTCATGTCAAAAGCGGTTGTGATAGTGCCTTCCTCCTTGTAGCCCCGGACGTGGAGGTTGCGGTTGGCGCGACGGTAGGTCAGCCGGTGGACTAGCCATGGATATCCATGAAAGCCAAAGATGATGTGTTTATCTTTGGTGAAAAGCGAATCGTAGTCCGTTTCGCTCAGCCCGTGCGGGTGCTCCGTGCAGGACTGTAACTTCATCAGGTCGACGACATTAATGACCCGGATTTTCAGTTCGGGCAAATGCTGCCGGAGGATGGAAACGGCGGCCAAGATCTCCAGCGTGGGCGTGTCACCGCAGCAGGCCATTACCACGTCGGGCTCAGCATTCTGGTCGTTGCTGGCCCATTGCCAGATGCCAATTCCTTCCGTGCAATGAACAACAGCGGCGTCCATGGTCAGCCATTGCGGCAAGGAATGCTTTCCTGCGACGACCACGTTAACGTAATTCCGGCTACGAAGGCAGTGATCGAAAACCGACAACAGGCAGTTGGCGTCAGGTGGAAGGTAAACGCGCACGATATCAGCCTTCTTGTTGATGACATGGTCGAGAAATCCCGGATCCTGGTGCGTGAAGCCGTTGTGATCCTGCTGCCAGACGTGGGAAGCAAGGAGATAGTTCAGCGACGAGATCTTCCGGCGCCAGGGTAGTTCCAGGCACACCTTCAGCCACTTGGCGTGCTGGCTAAACATCGAATCGACGATGCGAATGAAGGCCTCATAGCTGTTGAACAGCCCATGCCGGCCGGTCAGAAGGTATCCTTCCAGCCAACCCTCGCACTGGTTTTCGCTGAGCATCGAATCCAAAACGCGTCCGGCGGGTGCGAGGAATTCGTCATTCTTCACGTGCCGGGCGTCCCATTGACGGTCGGTGACTTCAAAGACCGCACCCAGGAGATTTGACACCGTTTCATCGGGACCGAAGACCCGGAAGTTACGCTGGTCCTGGTTCAATTTGGCGACGTCGCGCAGAAAATTGCCCAGCACGAGTGTATCTTGGCCGTTAACTGCCCCGGGCGACGGCACGTTCACCGCGTGGACGTGGAAGTCTGGCATGCGCAGGTCACGCAGCAGCGTTCCACCGTTGGTGTGCGGATTGGCGCCCATGCGACGGTCTCCCTTCGGCGCGAGTTCCGCTAATTCAGGCAGGAGTCGGCCGTTCCCATCGAACAATTCCTCGGGTTTGTAGCTCTTCATCCAGCTTTCAAGCTGTTTGACGTGATCGGGATGGTCGGAATCGACCAGAAGCGGCACCTGATGCGCCCGAAAAGTACCCTCGATTTGCAATCCGTCGACTATTTTCGGTCCCGTCCAGCCCTTTGGTGATTTAAGGACGATCATTGGCCAGCGCGGCCGAGTAGTATCGTTATTGTTCCGCGCGTTGCTTTGGATTTGCCGGATGTCCTCGATGGCCTTTTCCATCGTGGTGGCCATAAGTTCATGCATCCTTTCCGGCTCATCGCCTTCAACAAAGTGGGGCGTCCAGCCGCTGCCTCGCAGAAATTGCTCCAACTCCTCATGCTCGATGCGTGCTAGGACGGTTGGATTGCTGATCTTGTAGCCATTCAGGTGCAGTATTGGCAGAACAGCTCCGTCGGTAATCGGGTCGAGAAACTTGTTGGACTGCCATGAGGTCGCTAAGGAGGCCGTTTCCGCTTCGCCGTCGCCGATGACGCAGGCGACGATCAGATCGGGGTTGTCGAACGCCGCGCCGAAGGCATGGCTAAGCGAGTATCCGAGCTCACCACCTTCATGAATCGATCCAGGCGTCGTCGGCGCGACGTGACTCGAAATTCCGCCCGGAAATGAGAACTGCTTGAAGAGCTTCTTCATTCCGGCTTCGTCCCTGGTAACGTTCGGGTAGATGTCAGTCCAGGTGCCTTCGAGGTAGACGTTGCCGACAATCGCTGGGCCGCCGTGACCGGGACCGGCGATGTAGAACATATCAAGGTCAAACTTCTTGATGACACGGTTCAGATGCACGTAAATGAAATTCTGGCCCGGCGTCGTACCCCAGTGTCCAACCACGAGCGGCTTCACGTGCGACGGTTCAAGTGGCTTCTTTAGAAGTGGATTGTCGTAGAGGTAAATCTGTCCGACCGACAGATAGTTGGCGGCGCGCCAGTAGGCATCTATCTTGTGGAGCAGTTCCGGGGAAAGAGTTGCTGAGTCAGTCAGCGTGAGAGTTTCTGTGTTCATGATTCAATGCTCCCTTTTTTGAGCCAAAACCGAGAACGCAACAAACCCTTTCGGCGATCATCCGTTCTTCATCTGTACGAATGACGCGGACGGTGGACGCGCTCCGATGCAATTTGGGTTCGGGCGTTTTCATCACCGTTGCCATAGGATTCGACCTGATTCAAGCGGAACCGCTACTCCGAAACGCTGTGGTATCGCTCGCGGTGTGTAGGCGCTCGCCGGACGCGAATTGGGTACCGTCGCGTGAAAGAAACAGCAGCGCGATGCGTCAGGCAGCGGTCGCGCGCATTTCATTACTTCCCGCACGAAATCTCCACCCTTAATTCCGTCCGCGTAAAGCTCAACTCGCGACGCCTGAGGATCGAGGCCATTAAGACAAACCTGAACCTTGAAGGTGTGTTGCTCGCCGCGAGTCTCCACCTTCACTTCACCGAAGCGCAGAGTGCTTTTCTCCGGCAAAACCACCGCAGTGAATAGCGTCCTAGCAGGCGGTCTTGCCTGCACAATTCGTGGGCAAGCTAAACTGCTGCAACGGCTACGGCCTTACCTGAGTGCAGAGAGAGCTGCGAGGGGTTCGTGCTTTCGAGGATGCCTTTTGCCTTCGTAACTTCTGCGTCCGTTCCATGCACGATCAGAACGAATTGATCTTGCTTGAGAGCTGTTTCATATTTCACGACGCTGTCTTTGGGAATACCGACGCTAAAGAGGCCAGCTCCCAAAGCACCCAACGCGCCCACCTCCACCGCACCTTCCAACCCTGCCACGATCCATGCCACTACCGGCCCCGCCGCTAAAATTGGGCCAAGACCCGGAATCATGAAAAAGGCAGATCCGAATAGGAGTCCCCAAAAACCTCCCCAGAACGCGCCGACTTTGCCCCAATACTTCATGCGATCGCCGGTATTGTAGTAGCCGACCGCATGCTCATCCGTGTGGTACCCCTTCCCAACGATCGACAGTTTGTGCATGTCGACGCCGCCGCTTTGGAGCTCCTTTACCGCTCGATCGGCTTCGGTATGCGTGCGATATATTGCGACCGTAGAATTTTGTGTGGACATTTCATGATCTCCTCAGACACCCACCATAGATCTTCAAAAGAAGTGCCAATGTGACTATCCCACCGCATGAACTAAGAAACTGTTCCTTAGGGAACATTTTGCGTTGGCAATCCATGGCGCTCCTTGATCGCGTAATTAGAATCTGATATTGTTTCGGTCGCAAACCACAACACTACGATGTGTGCCTTATTGGGCAGATACCGTTTTGCTCAGCGTTTACGTTGCTGTTTTAGACCATCCGCTACTGATTCGAAACTACAAGACAGCCAACTAGCCGAGATCCCGCCGATTGTGAGTGAAGCTAGGGAGCGGATCGTCAAGGCACGAGCAGCCTGAATGATGGGCCCCCGCGGCCAACGGATCCGCCGCTCCCGATTGACAGCGCAGACGCCAGTGCTTTGACGACTGACACGATCGGACGAATGAATCCCTTGTGGTAGTAGACAGCGTCGATAACTTCCGGTACTCCGTGACCTTTCGCCTCTGGAGCGAAGTTCTTCGCCAGGAAAACCACCGCGATGCCTCCGACCACCGGGACAAGAATCACAAATGGCCCCCAAGGGCCTGCTGGCGTCTGCGTGTTCGCGTCGTACGCTGTGGAGAGCCTGCCAAGGAAAAAAAGATTGTGAAAGATCGCAATGAGGGCTCGGAATGTTACGGCTCCCAGACCGGCAACGATCCCAACCAGCAGTGAGAGCGCCCACAAGAGTGCAGGTCCGATCGTTCGCGTCGGCAGTGTTGTGCGATCACCAGTCAAAGAAATCACTCCCGAGTATCGGCAACCACTGAGGCCAGCATGGGATAAGGGAAGTGCTCCGGGCTCGAATTCCACACTACCGTAACACAGTTCGATGGCCAAGAAAGCTACC
>Ga0302326_10023918_pt1 | contig 12431 bp, 12 predicted proteins | sample Palsa_T0_3_FD_202264 | JGI IMG/M metagenome (GOLD analysis project Ga0302326, IMG submission 202264) | Peat permafrost microbial communities from Stordalen Mire near Abisko, Sweden - Palsa_T0_3 | ecosystem: Environmental > Terrestrial > Soil > Palsa > Peat permafrost | place: Sweden: Abisko...
CGGAAGCCACGCCGAAGCAGCGGCTGGTCATCGACGAGCAACACGGAGATGCTCATACCGACACGGCCTTGGGTCGCAGGGTCGCCTCGACCAGCCAGCCGCCGTCGTCGGCCGGGCCCGCGTGCAGTGCGCCGCGGTGCAGGGCGGCCCGTTCCCGCATGCCCTCGATCCCGTGGCCATGCCGTTTCGCCGCCGGGGGCGGCTGGACCGCCGGGACGACCGTCTGGTCCGTGACGCCGTCGTCTGCCACCCGGATCCGCACCTCGGGCTCGTCGTAGCTGATCGTGACCCACGCGTGCCGGGCCGCGGCGTGGCGGAGCGTGTTGGTCAGCGCCTCCTGGACGATGCGGTAGGCGGTCAGCTCGGCGGCGGCGCCGAGCGGGAACGGGGCGCCGTCGACGGACAGGCTGACCGCCAACCCGGTAGCCCGGATCCGTTCCATCAGCGCGCTGAGCTGGCCGACGCCGGGCTGCGGGGGCTGGGGGGCCTGGCCGGCCTGCGACTCGTCGGTCCGCAGCACGCCGAGCATGGCCCGCATGTCCGAGAGCGCGTGCCGGCCGACCTCGGAGACTTCGGCCATCGCGTCGGCACCCTGGCCGGGATCGGCCCGGCTGACCAGCGCCGCGGCGTCGGCCAAAGTGATCACGACCGACAGGCTGTGCGACACGATGTCGTGCAGTTCCCGGGCGATCCGGGTCCGCTCGGCGGCCGCCGCGATCGTGGCCTGCTGGTCCCGCTCGATCTCCAGCCGCCGGGCGCGCTCGTCCATCCAGGCCAGGTAGCGGCTGCCCGAGGCGGCCGTCATCCCCGCGAACAGCGCGGCCACCACGGTGGCGGTGAGGAACGCCAGCGAGCGCAGCAGGGTCCCGGCCGGCTCCCACCTAGCCGCGGCCATGACCGCGCCGACTTCCATCACCACCGCGGCGAGCAGGGCCCTGGCCCGGGATTCATGGGCCGCGACCGTGTACAGCGCGATCAGCAGGGCCACGTCGCCGAGGAGCGGGAAGCCCAGCAGCCACTGCGCCAAGCCGATGGCGCTGGCGGCCAGGAATACCGCGGTAGGCCAGACGCGGCGGGCGGCGATCACGCCGATCAGCGCGGCCTGGACCAGCCCCGCGCGCAGGCCGAAACCCGCCTGGGCCAGCCAGACCGTGCACACCGCCAGGAGCACGGCCGCGACCAGCGCGTCGATAGCCAGCGGGTGCGCGTGGCCGACGCGGCGGCCCTGGCCGAACAGGCTGCGCGTGATCTCGTCCGGGGGCTGGAGGGTGGTCTGGCCCCGGGAAAGCTCGGTCATAGCGCCCAATGTGCGTCCTTCGTGCTCAGCTATTCGCAGGGTACCGCCTGCGCGGCGGATCGGCCGACGGCCTCCATGGCATCACCGCTGGTCACGGACCCTGCGCTCGGGTCGTCGTCCGACTTGAGGATGAGCCGGGGCGGGGAGATTTCGTCCCGCGGGCTATCCCGGGGACAGGGTGGTACGGCATACTCTTCGGTTCATCATCGCCGACGTCTGGAGGGGGACGTTGTCTCCTGAGCTGCCGCCACTACTCGACCGGGCGCTTGGCCTGGTGCGGGTGGACTTCGCCCCGTCCCACCGGCAACCGGCCGGCGCCCGGGTGATCGCGGCGTCGGTCGTCTCGGTGATCGGATCACTGGCCGCCGACGCGCTCCTAGTGGTGATCGGCACGGCCATCTTCCCCTCGACCAAGGGGTATGGCCACTTCCAGTTCTCCGACTACGCCAAGCTGACGGTCATCGGCGTGGTCATCGCGTGCCTGGCCTGGCCGGTCGTGACCAGGATCAGTTCGGCGCCGCGCTGGCTGTTCTTCCGGCTGGCCATCGCGGTCACGTTGGTCTTGTGGCTGCCGGATCTCTACATCCTGTACCGGGGCGCGCCGGGTCGCGCGGTCGCGGTGCTGATGGTGATGCACCTGGCCATAGCGCTGATCACCTACAACTGCCTGGTGCACATCGCGAAGGTGGAGCCGGTCGCTCATGGCCACGCGAGGTCATCCGGCTCCGAGGCGGGTCGTGTCGCCCGGCGCGGGAGCTAAGGGCTGATGACGAGCCACGAGAGGCGGTTCTTTCCCGAACCCGTCGCCGCCAAGGTGCCGGAGATCACCTTCCTGTTCTGGGTGATCAAAATCCTCACCACCGCGGGCGGCGAGGCCACATCGGATTACCTGGCCCTGGACCTGGGCAGCCGCCTCGAGGCCGGCTGTATAGAGGTCGGGATCTTTGTGGTCGCGCTGCTGTGGCAGTTCCGGACGCGGCGCTACGTCGCCGCGGCCTACTGGCTGCTGGCCTACGCCATCGCCATCTTCGGGACTGGTGTGGCCGATGCCATGCACCTGTTCATCGGCATCCCCTACGCGGGCACCACGGCCTTGTGGGCCGTGGTGCTGGCGCTTATCTTCTACCTCTGGTACCGCAGCGAGCACACGCTGTCGATTCACAGCATCGTCACCCGGCGCCGGGAGACGTACTACTGGTGCACGGTGTTCGCCACCTTCGCGCTCGGCACCGCCCTGGGCGACTTCACGGCCACGGCAGCGCACCTGGGCTATCTGGCGTCCGGGATCATGTTCTTCCTCGTCATCTTGATCCCCGCGGTGGCCTGGTCGCGCTTCGGGCTCAACCCGGTGGTGGCGTTCTGGTTCGCCTACGTGGTCACCCGGCCGCTGGGCGCCTCGTTCGCGGATTACTTCAGTAAGCCGCACTCGATCAGCGGCGCCAACTACGGCGACGCCACGGTGGCCGCGCTCGCGACGATCATCGTGGCCGCGCTGGTCGGATACCTGTCCGTGACCCGGCGCGATATCCAGCGACCCCAGCAGCAAGAACCGGACCGTATCGCGGTTAGGGACGACGCCGTGGGTAGATAGAGATCATGGTCAGGATTCGGCGCTGGGTCGTTGGCAAGCGCAAGAAGGTCGTGTGGTCCGAGCCGCAACTGCCGCCGTACGTGAAGATCAACCCGGACAGCCCGCCTGGCCACGATGGGGGGCTCCAGCCCGGCGACATCTCCATGGGCGCCGTGGCCCAGGAGTTCCTGTTGACGGACGAGGGCGAGGACGAGGCTCTGGCCTAGCTGAGCTGCGCCCGGATGGCCTCCAGGGCGGCCTTGATGTTCTCCACTGAGTTGGCGTAGGAGAACCGCAGGAAGCCCTCGCCGTACGGGCCGAAGGCGGTGCCGCCGAGGGCGGCCACCCCGGCGTTCTGAAGCAGCCTGGCCTGCAGTTCCGCCGACGTCAGCCCGGTCTGGGTGACGTTCGGGAACACATAGAAGGCGCCTTGCGGCTCCAGGCAGGTGATGCCGGGGATGTCGTTCAGGCCGGCGACGATGATGTCCCGCCGGCGGCGGAACTCCGCGACCATGTCGTCGACCGGCTGCCACGGACCCTCTAGGGCCGCGATCGCCGCGTACTGGCTGAACGCCGACGTGCAGGACACCGAGTTGATGGCCAGCCGGGTGATGGGCTCGACCAGCGCGGGCGGGAAGACGCCGAAGCCGAGCCGCCAGCCCGTCATGGCGAACGTCTTGGACCAGCCGTCGAGCAGGATCGTGCGGTCGGCCATGCCGTCCACGTCCAGGACGCTGGCGTGCTTCCCGCCGTAGCGGATGGCCCAGTACACCTCGTCGGTGAGCACGGTCAGGTCGTGCCGCAGCGCGATATCGGCGATCGCCTCGCAGTCTTCGCGGGTCAGCGCGCTGCCGCACGGGTTGTGCGGCGAGTTGATGATGAGCAGCTTGGACCGGTCGGTGACCAGCCGGTCCAGTTCATCGGTGTCGATGCGGAAACCGTTGCGCTCGCGCAGCGGTACCGGGACGGGCACCGCCCCGGCGAACGAGGTGATCGACTCGTACATCGGGAAGCCGGGGTCCGGGTAGAGGATCTCGTCGCCCTCGTTGGCCAGGGCCAGGATGGTGAAGAACATGATCGGCTTGGCGCCCGGGGTCACCACCACCCGGTCCGGGGTCACCCGCATCCGCCCGGTGCGCTCGAGGAACGCGGCTACGGCCTCGCGCAGCGGGGGGATTCCGGGCGCGGGCACGTAGTGAGTGTGGCCGGCCCGCAGTGCCTCCACGGCAGCCTCGACGATATGGCTAGCGGTCGGGAAGTCGGGCTCGCCGATCTCCAGGTGAATGATCTTGTGGCCGGCGGCCTCCATGGCCTTGGCTCGGGCGAGAACTTCAAAGGCCGACTCGGTGCCGAGCCTGCCCATGCGCTCTGCCAGCCGAAAGTCTGTCATGGCCCCGATGATAGGTCTGTGGCGGGTTTGGTGGTAAGAGTCACTGTGAGGTCGGTGCTGCACAAGGAGGTGCGGGAATGGGCGATGGGCCCGTGGCGCGGTCGGGCAGTGGATCGGATACCGGGCAGCTCTTCGCCGCCGCGGAGGCTGACTTCGCCCGGTATGAGGTGGTCAAAGACCTGATCGACGAGTGCATCGACCTGTCCCTGAACTACCGCCAGAGCGGGCACCCCGGCGGATCGCGGTCCAAGGTGCACATGCTGGTCGCGCTGCTGCTGTCCGGGGCCATGCGCTGGGACCTGCTGCGGCCGTGGCGCCGGTTCGGCGACCGCTTCGTGCTGTCCGCGGGTCACACGGTCCCGCTTGTCTACGCCACGCTGGCGGTGCTCAACGAGGCGGTCCGGGCGCGGTACGAGCAGTCGAACGACTCCTTGTTCGCCTTCCCCGACGACGGCCGCTGGGCGCTGACCTGGGAGTGGCTACTGCAGCTGCGCCGGCACGGCGGGCTGCCCGGACACGCCGAGATGGAAGGCCGGACGCTGTTCCTGAAGTTCAACACCGGGCCCTCCGGGCACGGGATGCCGCCCGCCGCGGGCGAGGCGCTAGCCCTCAAGCTGGCCGGGGCGGACCAGGTGAAGGTCTTCGTGTTCGAGGGCGAGGGCGGGCTGACTCCCGGCTCCGCTCACGAGACCAAGAACGCCGCGTGGGGCCTGGGCCTGCACAACCTGATCTTCATGGTCGACTGGAACGACTTCGGCATCGACCCGCGGCCTTTGTCGAGCATGGTGGCCGGGACGCCGGTGGACTGGTTCGCGCCCTACGGCTGGCGGGTGATCGGGACCGAGCACGGCATGCAATGGGGTCCGGTCGCCCGGACCGTGCTTGAGGCTTCGTGTGAGTCCGGCGACGTCCCCACGATGGCCTGGTTCGTCACCCAGAAGGGCCGCGGCTACGGCAAGGTCGACGCGGCCAGTCATGGCACGCCCTGGCCGATGAACGCCGCGCAGTTCTGGGATGTGCGCAAGCAGTTCATGGCCCGCTATGGCGTGACCTACGAGGGGGTGGACTCCCCCGCCCCGGCCGACCCGGCAGCCGCGGCGGCCCAGGCCGCCGCGAACCTAGGCATCGCGATGAGCGTGCTGCGCCGCGACGAGGACCTGGTGACCTGGCTGTCGGACCGGCTGCTGGCCATCGCCGAGACGGTCCCGGACTCGCTGAACGGATTCCGGCTCGGCCGGTCCGAGGTGTTCTCTGACCGGCGGATCTTCGACGTAGCGAACTACCCGGACAGTATGTGGAAGAAGCCGGGTGAGAAGGCGCCGAACCGGGCCGGACTGGGCGCCTGGGGCGCGTACGTGAACACGCTCGCGCTGCGCGACTACGGCCGCCCCCTGTTCATCGCGGCCTCGGCCGACCTGGCCGAATCGACCAACCTCGCCGGGTTCGGCCAGGACTTCGGCGGCTTGCCGGGTACCGGGTGGTACGACCGGTCGTCGAATCCGTTCGGGGCGCTGCTGCCCACCGAGATCACCGAGTTCACCAACGCCGGGATGGTCGCCGGGCTGGCCACGGTCAACCTCGCGTCAGATCCGTTCTCCGACTTCGACGGGTTCTGGGGAGCGTGCTCGACCTATGGGTCGTTCTCCTATCTCAAGTACGGGCCGATGCGGCTGTTCAGCCAGCTGGCTCAGGACAGCGAGCTGAAGGTCGGCAAGCTGCTGTGGATCGCGGGCCACTCCGGGCCGGAGACGGCCGAGGACTCCCGCACTCACTTCGGCATCTTCGCCATCGGGGTCACCCAGCTGTTCCCCGACGGGCACGTGATCGACCTGCACCCGTGGGAGTACAACGAGGTGCCGGTCATGCTGGCCGCGGCGTTCGGGCTTGACGTGCCGATCGTGGCGCTGCACCTGACCCGCCCGCCGGTGGAGATACCCGACCGGGAGGCGCTGGGCATCCCGTCCCACCTGGCCGCGGCGCGCGGCGCCTACGTGCTGCGCGACTACCGGCCGGGGTTGGCGCGCGGTGGCACCGTGTTCGTGCGAGGCACCATGCCGGTCCGGAACCTGGTCAACTTGCTGCCGTCGCTGGACGACCGCGGAATTAACGTGAAGGTCGTGGCGGCGCTGAGCCCGCAGTTGTTCGCGCGGCAGCCCTTGGCTTACCGGGAGTCGGTAGCCAGCCCTGCGGACCGGCTGGACGGCATGGTCATCACCAACGGCGCGTTCAAGCTGATGCGGGAGTGGGCCGACGGGCCGCTGGCCCGGGAGTACTCGCTGTCCTCGGACTGGGACGACCGGTGGCGGACCGGCGGCTCGGTGGCCGAGGTCATCGAGGAGGCGCATCTGGACGAGGCGCACATCCTTACCGCGCTGGAGCGGTTCGCCGCTTCTCGGCCGGAGCGGCTGCGCAGGATCCGGGAGATGCTGGACGGCGCCTAGACATCCAGGATGAACCGGGCGGCCGGGCTCAGAGCGGCCAGGGTCTGCGGGCGGATGTACTTCTTCTGGTCCAGCTGCTGGCCGTGACCGCGGCGGGTGAAGTAGGAGTGCAGGGCGCGGCGCGGGCGGTCGCTGCGGTTCTCGGTGCCGCCGTGCCACAGGTGGCTGTTGAAGACGACGACCGTGCCCGCCGGCCCGGTGACCAGCACCTCGTCGGGGTGGCGGGCGGCCGGGTCCGGCAGCGCCAGGCGCGGCACCGTGCCGGCGCGGTGCGAGCCGGGTACCACCCGGGTGGCGCCGTTGCTGGCGGTGAAGTCGTCCAGCAGCCAGATCGAGTTGCAGACCTGGTACTCGCCGGGCTCGACCGGACCGCCCCAGTCGGTGTGCAGGTTCTGGTGCCCCTGGCCGGGCAGCGCGGCCCGGAAGTTCAGCGAGGAGAGCTTGAAGTCGCCCAGCACGTGGGTCATGCAGGCCAGCAACCGGGGATCGGTGAAGGCGGGCCAGAACATCTCACCCTTGTTGACCAGGTCGGCCAGCCGGTGGGTGCCCACCTCCTGATGGACCTCGAGCCCGGCCTGGTCGCCCTCGGCGGCCAGCAGGTCGGCCAGACGGCCCCGGATCGCCTCCAGCTGGGTCCCGTCCAGGACGCCGGGCAGGGGCGCGTAGCCGTCACGATCGAGCCGTTCGGCCGTCCCCGCGTCCAGAGTGGCCCCGGTGACGCCGAGCTCGGCGAGCGCGGTCGCCATGTCCATGACTGCCTCCCGTGCCAAGCTTAGGCGGGAGGGGTCAGGGCCGGGAGGGGTCCGCTCAGCGGGTCAGGGCACTGTCGGCGGCCTGCGCATACAATTCGGCGGCCCGCCAGCAGTACCAGGCCAGCACCGACCGGTAGGGCCGGTACGGGTCCCCTAGCGGGTCCAGTTCCCGCGCGGTCGGCGTCGGGATCTGCCAGGCCAGCCCGAAGCCCCGGCGGATGCCCAGGTCGCCGACCGGCCAGACGTCGAGGCGGCGGAGCTTGAACAGCAGGAACATCTCGGCCGTCCACCGGCCGACGCCGCGGACGGTCGACAGCCGGGCGATGATCTGCTCGTCGCTTTCGCGGGCCAGGCCACGCGGGGACAGCACGACCGTCCCGTCCAGCACCTTGGCCGCCAGGTCCCGCAGGGATACGACCTTGGCCCGGGACAACCCGACCGCGCGGAGCGTCTCGTCGGACAGCACGATCAGCGCTTCGGGCTGCACGTCGCCGCCGAGCGCGGTGATCAGCCGCCCGTGGATCGCGGCTGCTGCCCGCCCGGCCAGCTGCTGATAGACGATGGCCCGGACCAAGGTGGCGAAGTGCGACTCCGACGGCCGACTCAGCCGGGGCGGACCGGTCTGCGCGAGCAGCCCGGCGATGACGGGATCGCGGTCGGCCAGGATGCGCGCCGCTGCGGTGAAGCTCACCTTGCCCGGCGAGACATCTGAGGTGGCGGTCATGCCTCAAGTCTGGCGCACGATCCGGTCCGTATCGGTTGCCTGGCCCGCCGCCGGCCGGCTGTGATGGGACCATGCCGGATCACTCGAACATCACGCATCCCCTGCTGCGCCTCGGCCAGCTCCCGCTCGGCCCTGGGCTCCGCGACCTCACGCCGGGCTCGGCCCCGTCAGACCTGGTGGTGACGGCCGCGGTCGCGGTGCCGGATTCCTCGGTCAGCCAGTCCTACGCCTGGGATGTGGCCTGGACCGATGCCGTCCGCGAAGCCAGTGAGCAGGGTGCCGATCCGGCCACGGCCCAGGCGCTGGAAGGCGGTGCGGGCGCGGCTGCGCTGGGAGGGACCCAGGTCGTGGTCGCCGCTCGCGGTGAGGCGGTGCTGGCCTGGAGGCTCGCGTCCGGTGCTGTACCCAGCTCGGTGCGGGTCGGCCCGCTTCCGCACCTGCAGGAGGTGGCCGATGCCGCGGCCCGCCGCCCGGCCTACGTGGTGGTGCTGGCCGACCGGGAGAGTGCGTACGTCATCACGCACGCGGCCGGGGATCAGGTTCCGGCTCTGCGGTCCGAGGTCGGCAAGCGCCCCGGCACGCAACACGATCCTCACCCGGACCGGCCGCCCGCGCAGCACCATGGCGAGCGGCACCTGACCGATAGCGAGCCGGAGAGCGGCGGCCAGCTCAACGCCGAGTTCATCGCGGGGCGGGTCGCCGAGGCCGCGGACCGCGTGGCGGCGCATATCGTCCTGGGCGCGGGCGACGAGCACATCCTCGACGCCATCGCGAGTCACCTGCCCCAGACCATCGGGCCGGTGACGGTCATCCCGGGCGGCCGCGTCGGTGACGGATTCGACACTCACCTCAGCGCGGGCATCAGCGCCGCGCTCGACGACATCACCAACGCGGCCATCGGCGCGGTCGGGGACCTGGTGTCCTCGCTGGCCGAAGGGCCGAATCCGGGCGCGGTCCGCGGCGTCAAGGCCGTCGCGGAGCAGCTGGCCGAGCAGCAGGTCGCCGTGCTGCTGGTGGCGGCCGACGTGGCCCAGGACGCGGTCACGGGCTCGAGGTACGGGATCGGCAGCCGACCGACCGAGTTCCTGGTAGATGACTCCGACATCGGCGTGGAGGTGCCGCTGGAGGACGGTCTGATCTGGGCGGCCCTGCACCAAGACGCGATCGTGGTGCAGCTACCGGACCGCACCGGCCCGCTGGCCGGAGAGCCGGCTGCCGCGCTGCTCCGCCGCGGTTCAGCTTGGTGAACCTCAGACCGGCTCGAGCAGGCGCTCTAGCCGGTCCAGGCTTTCCCGGAGGTTGACCTCGGACGTGGCCTCGTACGCGTCGGCCAGGGACAGCCAGCGCAACGGGGCGTTCTCGTTCTCGGCTCGAGCCGCCTCCGGAGTCCGGGTGGCCATGAAGTAGCGCAGGTCCGCGTGTTCGTGGGCTGGCTCCCCCTGGCCCGCGGGGACACTCACGATGACCAGGTGCCGAAGCTGCTCATCCGGCCACGGCACCAGGTCCGCCAGTCCGGTCTCCTCGGCCGCTTCCCGGCGGGCGATGGCCAGCGGGTCGCTCTCCCCCGGGTCGCCGTGCCCGCCCACCTGCAGCCAGGCCTGCTGTCGCTGGTGCCAGCGCAGCAGCACCCGGCCAGTGTCCGGATGCACGATCAGCGCGGAGGCGGTGACGTGCAGCGGGAGCTCACGCCGCCAGGGGTCATCGACGATCTCGGCCAAGACTCGCACCTTGCGCAGGTCGGCCGTCTCAGCCGGACCGCCCGGCTGGTATTCGTTCAGGAGCTCCGCCAGCGACGGCCGCAAAGGGTCAGGTTCCACAGGACGCGATGGTAATCGGTCGCGCCACCCAGTATGACCGTTACTCGGTCCACAGCCGATCCAGCCCTGATCATGGTTTAAACGTGTGTCGTATCGATAGCCGACGTAGCAGTTGCCTTTGATCCTCATGCTAGTGCGGCGAAACAATTTCGGATCGAGCTCGCGGAATAGGCTTTTGACTATCTCGTTATATACGCCACCGGAGACAATCCAGACGATATCAAGATCAGTTCGCTGCCTAAGCGTCTGCCGCAGCACCTGCGCATCAACCAGACGAGAAACAGTGATCGGCCCTTCGCCAAACGGGCCGAATCTGCCAGGGTAGACTATTCCACGGTGAATGGCCATGCGTACTCTTAGTCGCGAATCCCGATCTGCCCGGTTATTGATCTCGGCAAGTACAGACGCGAGGCGGCGAGGATAGTCAGCTACCAGGGAAAGGCCGTTTGTGTCGGCTGGAAGTACGGCGAGTTCACCGTCGCCACGAGGCTGGCGATACCACAACTTCCGGCCCAGACCGGCGCTCGCCGCAGCCTGCGACATCGCGTACTCAAGCTCAGGACGAAAACATGTTTGTGCGGAACCTGCGCCGAGCGAGTGCCGACACTATCCTTATGACATCTCTTCCGCTACGCTGCGTATAAGTTCGATCGACTTCTCGGCGGACAGCGCATCCTCAAGTAGCAGTTCGAAGTCATACCGGTATTCGGCGACTAGAGCATCGTCGCCAACGACCATGCGGGCGAACTCGGCCCGGCCGGCGTCGATATAGAGGAGATCGGGCAGGCTACCGTCGAATTCCAGCATGTTGAACGGGCCGTACAGTCCGCGGTGCGCGCCTGCCTCGAACGGAATCACCCGAATTGCGACCAAGTCATCCTGCTCCGCCTTATCAGCGATGTGACGAAGTTGCTCTGGCATGATGTCCGGAGACTTGGCGATTCCAACGTGCCGACGAACCACCGCTTCGTCCACGACGTAGTACTGACGCGGCCGGGGATCCCGCTGGGCCAGTTCGGCCTGACGCTGAAGCCGGAGACCGACAATCGCGGCGACGCGGACCGCATCGACCGCGTTCACCGTGACGGCCTCCGCGTAATCGGCAGTCTGCAGCAGGCCCGGCAAGAACGCGGACTGGAATTGCCTGATAAAGGCGGCGCCTGCCTCAAAGCCGACATAACTAAGATAGGTAGGGACGACGTCATCCCGGTACTTATCCCACCAGCCCCGCTCGCGTGACGCACGGTTCAGCTGCTGCAGCCGCTCACGAGTGCTCTCCCCGGTAACCCCATATCTAGCGAGGAGGGCATCGAGGTCGGCCTTGGTGATCGAGCTCCGGCCGCCCTCCACCCGGATCAGCTTGGATGGTGACCAGTCCAGGTCCGAGGCGACCTGCTCCTGCGTCAGCCCGCTCTCCCGCCGCAGGCGGACGAGCTCTCCGCGAAGCAGAGCACTCTGAACGACAGGTCCCTGATCGGCGGGCATGCTCAACTACTCTCTGTAGCAGTGATTGGGCGCGGCAGAGCCGAACACGGCATTGTGACGGGAAACGCAAGTATAACTCTCGCCTCGGTCGCAGCTAAGTGTGCGATAGAAGTATTTCCAGCTCGCCGCCGCCTGAACCATCACGTCGGCAGCGCATGATTTACCGCGTGTCGGCGGATCAACTCCCGCGACGTACGCCTACATCGCGCTTATGGAAGCCGGATAAAACAGGCAGCCTTAAAGTTCAGGTTGAGGATGAAACTGTGACCCAATGTCCGTACACCCTCAACGATTTTTAGTTAGCTTCAGCTGTAACTAGCGTATGACCGCGCCACGTAAGTCACCGGAGGCTTATATCTCCGCTGCGAGCGCGCTCAAGGAGCCTGAGCCATTGCGCCGCGTTGACGATGAGGATCGGCCCGGACCGATCTTGCGAGTCCCTGATCAGCACAGACGACTCCCACCGAGCCACTTCGACACACTCGCCGCCTCCGCCGCTTGCGCTGCTCGTGCGCCAGGCGAGCGTCGAGTACGGCTTGGGCTCGGTGGTCATCTAAGGAACTCCTCGTATGTGTCAACAGCTGAAAGGTGATTTGGCTAGTCAAACTTGCAGTGGTGCCGTTTCCTTCTGTGCGGCTGCGGGCGGCCTAACCGAGCGGTACGGCAGAAGCTGCCCGGGCCTACAGGAGAACATCGCTTCATGACATTTCCTCCGCCACATTCCGGAGGACTTGAATGGATCTTTCCGGGGACAGGGCATCGACCAGCAGCTGTTCAAAGTCCTCCGCGTACCGGGCCGCCCGAGGGTCGTTCTCCGCGATCATGCTGTACTCTTCGCGGGCGGCCTCGAGGTACAGGACGTCGGGGAGCTGCCCGTCGAATTCCAGCAGCGTGAACGTGTCGAACATGCCGGGATGGGCGCCGGACGCGAAAGGGATCACGCGAACCGTCAGCC
>Ga0302326_10023920_pt1 | contig 12431 bp, 11 predicted proteins | sample Palsa_T0_3_FD_202264 | JGI IMG/M metagenome (GOLD analysis project Ga0302326, IMG submission 202264) | Peat permafrost microbial communities from Stordalen Mire near Abisko, Sweden - Palsa_T0_3 | ecosystem: Environmental > Terrestrial > Soil > Palsa > Peat permafrost | place: Sweden: Abisko...
CTGACATGCCGATTATCCTCGGGCGGGACGGGCTGTAGCGCAGCTTGGCTAGCGCGCGTGCTTTGGGTGCACGAGGTCGCGGGTTCGAGTCCCGCCAGCCCGACGTAGACATGGTGACCTGCTGAGTGGCCGAGAGCCGACTTGGCGGTGTGACACATGGGCACTCCCTGGAAGACAGCCACGCGAGAGCGCACTAGCCGATCCCGGACGGGAACTACGCCGAGGTTCGTACCTTCGTCCTGAGCACTCCCGGCGAGCCTGCGGGCTCTGACGGTGTTGAGGGCGACATCGAGACGAACGTGAACCGCCAAGTAGCCGAAACGGCTGCCTCTAGATCTCGCCGAACAGCCGGCCAAAGCGTTTGCCGCGTCTGCGGCAGCCGTGGTACCGGCCGCGCAGCTTGTGAGTTTCCCTCGCACGGCCCGAACCGCTACTTCATATTGGCAACTACGCGGCGGCGTGAACCGCCGGGCCCTCGGCCGGAAGCCTCGGCCCTGAGTCTGAGCTGATCAGCCTCGTCGGCCGCTCGCGCATGTATCAGTGATCTTCTTCGAGGACCCAAGCGCGGGCGTTATGCCTAGCGCAGTGGTTCCCACTCGCGCGGCGGTAGCGCAGATCGCGAACCCACCGGCTGTGCTACGGGGTGCTGGTAGAAACGTGCTACCGGCCCGAGGGAGAGCTCATGTCCGCTGAATCCAGCCTGACCGCCGTGGCTGTCGTCAGAGCCCTGCTCGACGAGGACACCGAGGGCCTGGTCGTCTTGCTGCCGGACGACCTCCCCGAGCCCGGCCGCGATCTCATAGCCAGCCTGGCCAGCCTGACAGTCCTCTCGGTCAAGGTTGCCGCCCGGGCCGAGCGCATTACGGGAGGCGAGTACCTGGACAGGCTCGTCCGGCTCTGGACGAACAGCCCGGGCTGATTCCGGGCTGGTGATGGTCGTGCTTTCCGGGTCGGCTTTTGGTCCTCAGCGACGCGACTGTGCTGATTTAACAGGACCTCGACGCGACACAGGCCCGCAGCGCCGAGACTCCCGAGAATAATGATTCTCGGGAGTAGAGTGGCCTCGTGACTCCTGAGAACGCAGCCGGAACGGTAGCGCAGCCCTCGGAATTGACTCCTGAGAACATGGCGCTGCTCGCCGAGTACGCCACTCACCTCGAGCACGCACCGCTGAGCGGCCACACTCCGCGGACTTACCTCGGCGCTGTCCGGGCATACCTCGCGTGGCTCGGGCAGGCCGAGGTCGACGGCGACCCGCTGAACGACACGGCCGCGAAGGACTGGGCGGTGCGCGACTACCGCTCGTACCTCGTGACGGCGGCCAAGCGGGCCACGGCGACCGTCAACAAGCACCTGGCCGCGCTGCAGGACTTCTATGTCTGGCGCGGCCTCGGCCAGCCGCAGGGCGTCAAGCGCCACCAGGTCCCCCGGCACGCGCCCAAGGCGCTCGACCCACGCGCGAAGCTGCGCTACCTGCGCGCCGTGGAAGTTTGCCCGAATGCCCGGGACCGGGCCATCGCGCTGCTGCCGCTGTACGCCGGAACCCGCATCGCCGAGATCGCCGCCCTGGACGTCGCCGACGTCCGGCTGAGCGCCCGCAAGGGCGAGGTCCACCTCGTCGGCAAAGGAGAGAAGTCCCGCACCGTGCCCGTCCACCCCAAGCTGCGCGAGGCCCTGGCCGCGTGGCTCGCCGAGCGCCCGTCGCGCCCCGGCTCCGGGTCGGTGGCGCTATTCACGTCCGGGCGCGGTACCAGGATGACCACCGATGCCCTGGCCGACGTCATCGACCGGATCACTGCGGCGGCCGGCCTCGAGGACAAGGTGACCAGTCACCGCCTACGGCACACGTTCGGGACCGAGCTCACCCGCTCGGGCGTGGACATCGTGACCGTGGCCGAGCTGATGGGCCACGCCTCGCTCGAGACCACGCGGCTCTACACCCGGCCGAGTGCCGACGACATGCAGCGCGCGGTCGACCTGCTCACCGCCGATGAGTAGGTACCGCGTTTGTTCGTAAGTCCTGACCGCGCCCAACGGCTCATTCACCGCTGTCGCTGCTGTCTCTGCCGTGCGGCGGGAACGGTGAGTGCCGGCCCTCTGGCGGTCGGTCCGGCAGGTACGGCGATCCGGTCACGGTCCGGGCGGTGCGGGAGTCCATCGCGGCCGCCGGGGCCAACGCGCACATCGGCGAGGTGTTCAACACCAACGCGCCGCTGGCCGAGGCGCTGCACCACCGGCTTGCCGACACCGACCCGACGCGGGCCCACCGGGGTGCGCATGTTCAGCATCATCACCACCTCCGCCGACGGTATCACCCTGACCCACGGCGGGTGGCGAGGAAGAGGCAGGATCGGCCAGCGCCCTCGTGTGCCAGCCGCCGTCAGGCTGCCGGTTCGTTCGCCCGGATCCGCGGCCGCGTCCCGCGCGTCGGTGAGCTCTTGAGGCCCGGGGCGGACCCGCTGGCCCAGCCGTACCCCGGTCTGCGCGTCGCACATGCTGCCAGGGCCAGACCTGCTCACTTGGGCACCCGATCGCCGGGCGCCCGATACTCATTGGTAACTTCCCTTGATAAACTGGTGAGCAAAGGGCCTCTTGCCAACCCAGGGCTGATTACCAGGCGGCAAGAGGCCCTGCCTGCTACCTAGGGCCGAGAATCAAGAGAATCAGCTTCACGATCGGGCCGGCTATGCCGACCAGGAACGTGATGACTTGCTCCACCGTGCTCCAGTGCAGGCCGCCCTGCTTAGCTGCCATCTGGGCCTCCTTTGCCCTATCCGCCGGGAGATCTTCTTCCCGGTGGCCAGCCGGACGATCCGGCAGGCCGCCGAGAGGGACCGGTCAGCCTGGCGTGCGCTTGGGAGCCCTTCCGGAAGCCGCGCAGTGCGTGCTCTCCGCCATTAATGCTACTTACTAGTAACAGCTTCGGCGATTGCCTGTGTCCCCGTATTCTCAGTAAGTGAGAACGCGACCCTTTTCGCCGCACTTGGAGGCGACGTCGTCCATAGACGGGATGTTGCCGAGGTCGGCTACGGCGTCGCGGCACAGCTGCGCAGCCCGGCGGTCCATCTCCTCGGCCCCCACCCCCCCTTAAGAAACGATCGGCGCGTGCGTTTGACCCGGTTTCCTATGCGGGGATTTCCGGTCCGGGCCGGGGCAGGTGAGGTTGGCTTCGGAGCAGTACCCGGCATCGGCCAGCGCCAGCCCGATGCCGTCCTGCTCCTGGCCGCCGCCGGGGCCGCCGCCGGGGGCGGGGCGGTGCGGCGATCGGGGCGGCTGCCTCCTGGGCTTTGGCGAGCATCGGCTCGAACGACGGGCAGTCGGCTTGCTCGTCGGTGTGCTCGGTGGCGATGAACAGCTCGTCCTCGCTGGGCATGTTCTGGATGTTGTAACCCTGGGTGAACCCGCCGCCGCGGACCGGCATCAGCCGCGAGTCCGGGTCGGTGATGTTGCGGACCGGTCCGGGGCCTTTGCGGTTCGCTTCCGGCCCTGCGGCCTTGCGTTCTGCCCTGTTGCTATACGGGGCAGAAGGCGCCGGGTTATCTCGGCACTGCCGGTTCTGATGGCTGGCTGCAGGTGGCTGCACAAGAAATCCCGCAGGCGGGACCGGTACTCCCCGCGCCATGCGAGACCGGGCCGGCAGAGGTAGCTGCCTGGATCCACGCCCGCCCCGCCGCCCGGATCCTGCTTACCGCGGTTCCCGCCAGTGCCGGAGGCGTGGCAAGCGCGTGTGAGCTGTCGGGCTTCGCTATCGTTCGGTCCATGTACGACGACGATTATCGGGTGACCAGCGTCCCGTACCGGCTCATGCCGCCAAGGAAGCGCGCCGGGCCAGGGCCCCTCGGCGAGGCGCTAGACGCAGCCGGGGCAGGTCGCTCCATCCGCGAGGCGCTCGACGTGGCGAGCGGGACAGCGGCCGAGGCGGACGAGAACGCAGAAGACTTCTCCTGGGCCGGTTCCGGATCCGCGCGTCAGCGGCAATGGCCGCGCCGCCTTGGCCGGGTCCTGGCGCGGGTGGAGGTCTGGATCCTCATCGTGGGGATAGTTACGGCGGTCCTCACGTACCTGCTGCTGGTGAAGCCGAATTAGCTCCCTGGGCACCCAGCCGAGCGATGCTCGCGCTCAAGGAGCTGCTCGACGACCGGGCAGGGTCGGGGTCGGCGATCGCCGCGGCGAGCCGATCGACCACTTCCGGTATCTGCGGTCCCGCTGTATCCAGACGGCCAGCTGTGCCAGCTCGGCGGCTTCGCCCGCGGACTGGCCGGCGTCATGCCTGCCCAGGGCTCAGCGCCAGCGTGTTCCCGCGTCGCCCGGCCCGTGTAGAAACGCCTGGCAGGAGTCAGGTAGCTTGATGGTCACGATTTGCCATTTGCCAGCTTTGGTACAAACTGGGCAGTAGGCAGGTTGGCTTATGGCGTGGCAGGGCCTCCTACCAAGCGGATGCGGTCAGGCGATCCGGTAGGAGGCCCTGTTGTCCTTGCTAGCGACCTCCGCGGAGCTCGATGATCAGCCGGACTACCTCAGCACTGATCCTGAGGGCCAGCCTCACAGCTCGTTCCACGTGCTCCCAGCTCGGACGGTGGCCTTTCGTCGCCATGTCCGCACCCTTCTGCCTGTTCCCGGCGGGAACCGCCGGGGGCCGGGACGGCAATCCGGCCCGGGCGCGGATCACGGTGTCGTCCCTTACGAAGGCTGGCAGGCTTGGCTGTCAGGCCACCTTGAGACAACGGTATAGGCAGCGGGCGGCGACCGGAACCAATGGCGCGGAAGCACACATAACGGCCGCGAAGAAAAGGTAACAAGATGCGCAGAACTGCCGCCAATTAACCGGATATGTAGCAAAAGTTCTCGTCAGCTGTTACGGAATCGTGACCTGCGGGCTCCCGCGATATTCCGGTCACCGTCTAGAAGGGCCGGCCACCATCTGGCCGGGGGCTTCTGCATGTCCGGCCTGGCCTGGTTACGAGCCGGCGCGCCGGCTCACGTGGCCGGCCCGATCGCGGTGGCCGGCGTGACCCGGTGGTCGTGGCCGGCCCGACCGCGGTGGCCGGCGTGACCCGGTGGTCGTGGCCGGCCCGACCGCGGTGGCAGCCGGCCATATGGCCACGCTGGTACCGCGGTGAGCTAGGGCGGTGTCCCGTAGTCGATGCAGGATCGAGCCGGGACCCACTAGCGTCGGCCATGTGCGGCCCTCTGTGCCCTGACAGGACAGCCGGTCGCGGCGCGATAGGGCGGCCGCGGCACAGCTTCTCCCTGACCCGGGCGTCAACTGGGCAGCTCGGGCGCGGTGGTGGAAAGATAACTAACTGTGGTGAAGGGGCGGGCTGGACCGGGTATGGGTACGCGGGCGTCGTGACCGTTATCGAGGTGGCGATCGGGCCCGGCGCCGCGCCCGGGATGTTTAAGGTGGAGGTCGTGGCGTCCCCGGCAGGGGAGGCGGCGGCTGCAGTGGAGTTGGATGCCGATGCGCTGCTGGCGCGGCGCGGGCTGCTACAGCAGGCGGTGCTGGCCTCGGCGGTGCCCAGTCGCCGGGTGCTGCCGGAGACCGAGCAGCTGGTGCGGGAGGTCGGCCAGGTGCTGTTCGCCGGGCTGCTGGGAGCAGGTGAGGTGGCCGGGCGGTACCGGGCCGCCGCGGCGGTGGCCTCCATGCGCGGGGAGGGGCTGCGGGTGGTGCTGCGCATCGATACCCCGGCGCTGGCTGGGCTGCCGTGGGAGGCGATGTATGACCAGGACGCGGGGGCGTACGTGTGCCGTCAGGACCAGCTGGTCCGGCACGTCCCGGTCGCCTCGGTGCCGGCTCCGCTGCGGGTCCGGCCGCCGCTGCGGATCCTCGGCGTGGTCTCCTCCCCTCGCGGGCTGCCTGCCCTGGACGTGGAGAAGGAACAGGACCAGCTGGCCCGCGCGCTGGCCCGGCCGACCAGCAAGGGCATGGCCGAGGTGCACTGGGCTCCTACCGCGACCTGGGCAGACTTGCAGGACCTGCTGCTAGATGAGGAATGGCACGTGCTGCACTTCATCGGGCACGGGGACTTCGACCCTGACCGGGATGAGGGGGTGCTGGCGCTGGTGCGCGAGGACGGGCGCGCGGACCTGGTGGCGGCGCACCGGCTGGTCGACCTGCTGCGGCAGGCCCGCCCGATGCCGCGCCTGGTCGTGCTGAACTCCTGCTCCGGTGCCGCGGCGGGCGTGAGTGACCTGTTTTCCGGTACCGCCGCGGCCCTGGTCCGCGGCGGGGTCAGCGCGGTGGCCGCGATGCAGTATGAGATCTCCGATCCCGCGGCGGTGGCGTTCGCGCGCGGTTTCTACGCCGCGATCGTCCGTGGCCGCGGTGTCGATGACGCCGTCTCCAGCGGGAGGGTGGCGATCCTCGGGCTGAGGAGTCTGTCAGAAATTTTGTGCGGGGGGTGGTAGACAGAAGCGTTTCCGCAGGCCACAGGGGGTGGCCTAGACCTTGGGGAGGTCAAGATGACTACTGTAGAGATTCCGGCGGGCGAAGTCGAGGACCCGGCGGGGGGATTTTCGCCGGGGGGCGGGGACGGCGCTGACGGGGACGGCGGGCTGGTGCTGCCGGAGGAGGTGGTGGCGTCGCTGGCGGGGTTGCTGGCGGAGCGGGCCAGGTCCGGGGAGCCGGTGATGCTGACCGGGCCGGGCGGGCTGCTGACCGGGGTGATCGGGCAGGTGCTGCAGGCGGGGCTGGCGGCCGAGCTCGACGCGCACCTGGGCGGCGGGGACGGTGAGGGGAACCGGCGGAACGGGTCCAGCGCCAAGACGCTGCATACCGAGGTGGGGCCGGTGCGGCTGGCGGTGCCGCGGGACCGGGACGGGAGCTTCAGCCCGGCGCTGGTGCCTAAGCAGGCGACGCGGTCTGACGGGCTGAACGCGGTGATCATCTCGCTGTATGCGAAGGGGATGAGCGTGCGGGATATCGCGCGGCACGTCTGGCAGACCTCGGGGGTGGACCTGTCGGCGGACACGATCTCGCGGGTGACCGACGGGGCGCTGGACGGGATGCGGGAGTGGCAGCACCGGCCGCTGGAGCCGTTCTACCCGGTGGTCTATATCGACGCGCTGGTCGCGAAGGTGCGGGACGGGGCGGCGGTGCGGAACAAGGCGGTGAACATCGCGGTCGGGATCGACGACACCGGGGCCAAGCGGGTGCTGGGGATCTGGGTCGCCGCCGCGGAGGGGGCCAAGGCGTGGGCGCAGGCGCTGGCCCAGCTGCGGAACCGGGGCCTGGAGGAGGTGCTGTTCGTCTGCTGCGACGGGCTGTCCGGGCTGGGTGAGGAGATCACCGGCACCTGGCCGGACACGACGGTCCAGACCTGCACGGTGCACCTGATCCGGCGCAGCCTGAATTACGCGTCCTACGGCGACCGCAAGGCGATGGCCGCCGGCCTGCGGGCGGTTTACACCGCGTGCGACGCGGACGCGGCCTACGCCGCGCTGGCCGATTTCTCCGGCACGCCGCTGGGGAAGAAATACCCGGCGGCGGTCGCGGTCTGGGAACGGGCCTGGGACCGGTTCATCCCGTTCCTGCAATTCGGCCCGGCGCTGCGGAAAGTCCTTTACACCACGAATGCGATCGAGAGCTTCAACCGGGAAATGCGGAAAGTCCTCAAGACGCGGACCCAGTTCCCGAACGACGATTCCGTCGCCAAGACGCTGTGGCTGGCTATCCTCGATGCCGAGGAGAAACGCGCCGAGCAGCGCGCCCGGCAGGCCGGCAAGCCCAGGGCGCACCGGGACGCGGTGCCGCGGCTGATCGAGGGGCACGTCACCCAGGGCTGGCGCGAGGCCTGGGGCGAGGTGGTCGCCGCCTGGCCGGAACGGTTCGCCGACCGGGCCTGAGCAGGACGGGGGTGCACGATGCCGCTACCGGGCAACGGCACGCGCGCGGGCAGCGTCCCGCTGGACGCGATCGACGCCGAGGAGATCGCCGACCTGCTCGGCTGCGCGGCCGCCGCGCTCGGCGCCCTGGCCGGCGACCCGGCCGCCGAGGATGCCTGCGCCGGGCTCGCCGGGGGCTGGCAGGACCTGGAAGGCCTGCACGCCGCCCTCACCCTGGCCGCCGCCGACCTGGACGACGCGATCCAGGCTCACACCGGCATCTTGCACCCCTGACCCACCCCTGACCCCCGGCACCGCCCGGGACGCGGCCCGGCCCGCACGCACCTTGAGAACTGAAAAGAGGAAAGGAACACGCGTGTCGCATCGCCCGGCCGGTTACCTTCTGCTATATTCGGTGACAGACGGGAACGGCCGCCACGCGATCCGAAGAGGATCAGGCAGCAGCCGCCCAGGACAACAGCAAACGCCGGGATAACCGGGACACGCAGCATCCGCCCGCACTAGCAACGGTAAGTCCGATTCCGCGGGACCGCTGAATAAACCGGGCACCGGCACATCAGATAGCGCGAACGAAAGACACCGGATAAACATCCGGTACCGGACAGGAATAAGTCTCGCGCACAAAATATCTGACACTCTCGCCGAGGACCACAGCAGGGGGGCACGGGGCAGCCGGCGCGCGACCGGGGCGAAGCTCACCCCGGCCAGGGCCGCCCCGGCCGACCAGATCGCCGAGTACACGCCGAGCATGGTGTAGGAGAAGTGCAGCTCGGACCGGAGCAGGGCCAGCGCGGGCCCGTACGCGTACAGCCAGTACGCGTAGCCGGCCAGCGCGCCGTAGCACAGCAGCGTCGGCGCGTCCCGGAACTTCCCGGCGTCAGCGTCGCGCGCCACAGCACCCGCTGATGATCAGGACCCCGGCTTACGGCGCTCCGGCGGGTCACCCAGCACCGCGGCGAACCGCTCCCGGACGACTGCGGCGGTCTGGTCGGCCCGAGCAGCCCACACCTCGGCGTTGAAGATCTCCACCTCGACGTAGCCCGAGTAACCCGCCGCCGTCACGGCGTCCGTGATCGGTCCGAAGTCGATCACCCCGTCGCCCAGATGCCCCCGGCCGAGCAGAACATCCGCAGGCAGCGGCAGCACCCAGTCACACACCTGGTAGCTGACGATCCGCCCCGCCGCCCGGGCGATGTCCGCGGCCAGCCGCGCGTCCCACCACACGTGGTACGTGTCCACCACCACGCCCACCACCTCGGCGGGGAACAAGAGCGCCAGGTCCACCGCCTCGCCCAGCGAAGCGATCACGCACCGGTCCGCGCAGAACATCGGGTGCAGCGCCTCGATCCCCAGCCGGATCCCGAGGCGCTGCGCGAAGGGCACGAGGTCGCCGATCGCGTCGGCCACCATGCGCCGGGCCAGCCCCAGATCCCGGCTCCCCGGCACCAGCCCGCCGCACACCAGGACCAGCGCGTCCGCCTCCAACTCGGCAGCCTCCCGCACCGCCGCCCGGTTGTCCGCCCGCGCCGCCGCCCGCCCGTCGGCATCGGCCGCCGTGAAGAACCCGCCCCGGCACAGGCTGGACACGTGCAGACCGGCGCGCTTGACCAAAGCCGCCGCCGAAGCCAGCCCGGCCGCCGCCACCGGGTCCCGCCACAGCCCGATGGCCGCGATGTCGTGCCGCGCGCACAACTCCACCGCGTCGGCCACCCCCAGGTCCTGTACCGTCGCCTGGTTCAGCGACAGCCGCTCCAGGCGAAGACCAGTCACCCGAGCCTGGCCAGCAGCGAGTTCATCCGCTCGACGGCCAGCTCCGGATCGGTCAGCGCCCGCGCCTCGGCGGCCAGCTCGAACACCCGCAGCAGGTGCCCGCCCGGCCGGCGCCGCTGCAGCCCGCCCAGCATCGCGAACCGCGGCTGGAACCCGTTCAGCCAGGCCAGGAAGGCCACCCCGACCTTGTAGTAGTACGTCGGCGGCGAAAAGATCAGCCTGCTGAGCGGCACCGTCGGCAAAATCGCCGCGTCATACCCGGCCAGGTCGCCCCGGTCCAGCGCGGCCAGCGCCGCCGCCGCCGGAGCCGTGATCGCCGCGAACGCCCCGAGCAGCGCATCGCTGTGCCCCTGCCCGTCACCCCGGATCAGCTCCGAGTACCCGAAGTCGTCCCCCGTGTACAGCCGGACCCCCGCGGGCAGTCGGCGCCGCAGCGCCACCTCCCGGCCCGCGTCGAGCACCGACAGCTTGACGCCGTCCACCTTGTCGCCGTACCGATCCGCAAGCTCCAGCACGGTGTCGGCAGCGGTATCGAAATCCGCACCGCCCCAGTACCCGCGCAACGCCGGGTCGAACGCCTCGCCCAGCCAGTGCAGGATCACCGGCCGCTCCGCCTGCCGCAGCAGCTGGCCGTACACATCCAGGTAGTCGCCAGGCCCCCGCGCGCTGGCCGCCAGCGCCCGGCTCGCCATCACGATCACGTCCGCCCTGGCCGCCTGCACGAACGCGATCTGTTCCAAAAACGCGTCCACGATCCGCGGGATCGGGTAACTCTCCCCGTCCGGGAGTTGATCCGTCCCCGCCCCGCAGGCCAGCGCGCCGCGACCAGGAACCGAAGCAGACCGCGCGATCAGCTCCCGCGTCAGCTCCCAGGACAAGCCCATGCCCCGCTGCGCGGTGTCCATTGCCTCGGCCACGCCGAACCCATGCGCCCACAGGTGCTCCCGGAACCGCAGCGTAGCCTCCCAGTCGACCGTCTCGCCGTCGACCGCCGCGACGTGCGCCGCCGCGAACACGCGCCGGGAAGCAGGCGGCGGATACGCAGCAGCCCACCCCGGCGCCGGGACAAAAAGCGGCTCGTCCCGCCCCGGCAGCTGTATCGAAGCACCCACCTCACATCTCCAGCGACGGCACGTCGACCCGCCGGCCATCGGCCGAGGACAAAAACGCCAGCTCCGCCAGCTGCACGCCCCTGGCCCCCTCGGTCAGGTCCCAGGCAAACGGCTCTCCCGAAGCAACGCTACGCAAGAACAGCTCCCACTCGGCCTTGAACCCGTTGTCGAAGCTCGTATTGTCCGGCACGTCGGTCCATTGCGCCTGGTAGTCCAGCGGGTCGGGCAGGTCCGGATTCCACACCGGCATCGGCGTGGACACCCGGTGCTGGATCGCGCAGTGCCGCAGCCCCGCCACCGCGCTGCCGTGCGTCCCGTCCACCTGCAGCTCGAGCAGCTCGCGCCGGTTGACCCGCACCGCCCAGGAGGAGTTCACCGAGGCCACCGCGCCGCTGGCGAACTCGAGCACCGCGTACGCGGCGTCGTCCGCGGTCGCCTGGTAAGGGCGTCCGGATTCGTCCCACCGCTGCGGCACGTGCGTAACGCGCCGCGCGTACAGCGCCGCGACCGGGCCGAACAGGTCGGTCAGCAGGTACTGCCAGTGCGGGAACATGTCCAGCACGATCCCGCCGCCGTCTTCCGCGCGGTAGTTCCACGACGGCCGCTGCGCCGCGACCTGATCGCCCTCGAACACCCAGTACCCGAACTCCAGCCGCACCGACAGCACCCGGCCGAAGAAGCCCGCCTCGACCAGCCGCCGCAACTTGATCACCCCGGGCAGGAACAGCTTGTCGTGCACCACGCCGTGGGTGATCCCCGCCGCCTGCGCGGCCTTAGCCAGCCGCAGCGCCCCGGAAAGCGACGAGGCCGTCGGCTTCTCGGTGTACACGTGCTTGCCGGCCGAAATCGCCCGCAGCAGGCTGGGCTCGCGCAAGCTCGTCACCTGGGTGTCGAAGTAGACCTCGACCTCGGGGTCGGCCAGCACCTCGTCCAGGTCGGTGGTCCAGCGGTCCAGCCCGTGCGTCGAAGCGATCGCCCGCAGCCGCTCCTCGCTCCGCCCGACCAGGACCGGCTCGGGGTACACCAGCGTGCCGTCGGAAAGCCGCACGCCGCCCTGCTCCCGGATGGCGAGCAGCGACCTGACCAGGTGCTGCCGGTACCCCATCCGCCCGGTGACCCCGTTCACGGCGACGTGGACGACCTTGCGCGTCATGGATCCCGCCTTCTCACCCGAACGCCCGGCAAAAGTGCTTCCCAGATTAAGCGCGAATTTCGGGCGCGGTTCGCGGGTTCGCCGAACGCCCACCATGTGGGAGACATGCGGGAGACCAGCGCCGATGGTTGACCATCAGCGTGAGTGCCGGTCATGATCCCTACTAACTCAGCATCACCGAACGGCCCTAAATCAGCCCCTCCAGGGAGTTGAGCAGATGAGCGAAGCGGCACACATCCCGTTCACCGAAACGAAGGCGCCCGAATCCGCCGAGCGCCTGCACCGCGGGGCCCTCGGCCTGGTCGACATCTCCGCGTCGACGATGGCGAACATCGGCCCGGCCTACAGCTTCTACTTCGGCTTCGCGGGGATCGTGATCGCGGCCGACCTCGGCTCGCCGCTGGTCGTGCTCGTCGCCGCCGTCGCCATCGCGCTGCTCGGCAACACGCTGTCGCAGTTCTCCCGGGCACACCCGTCGACCGGCGGGTTCATCACCTTCGTGGGCAAGACGTTCGGCGGTACCAGCGCGGTGACCACCGCGCTGGTGGCCG
>Ga0302326_10023924_pt1 | contig 12430 bp, 10 predicted proteins | sample Palsa_T0_3_FD_202264 | JGI IMG/M metagenome (GOLD analysis project Ga0302326, IMG submission 202264) | Peat permafrost microbial communities from Stordalen Mire near Abisko, Sweden - Palsa_T0_3 | ecosystem: Environmental > Terrestrial > Soil > Palsa > Peat permafrost | place: Sweden: Abisko...
GCTGCTGCTCCTGGATCGCCTTCATCGCCGGGGAGTCAGCGATGCTCGCGATATGCCGCTGCTGCTCTTGGAGAGCCTTGATCGCTGGGGTGTCCACGATGCTCGCGATCCGGCGCTGCTGCTCCTGGATCGCCTTCATCGCCGGGGAGTCAGCGATGCTCGCGATATGCCGCTGCTGCTCTTGGAGAGCCTTGATCGCTGGGGTGTCCACGATGCTCGCGATCCGGCGCTGCTGCTCCTGCATGGCCTTGATCGCCTTGAGAATCGATGCGCCCCCGAGACCGGCAATTTGTTCCGCTGGATCGGCTCGCCGACGCCTAGCCGGCCCATCCTTTTGATCTTTCTGTTCATCATCCATAAGTGCTCTGATTGTATCGGCGCGCTGGACGGGCGAGTGAGACCGAGGTCAGGATCGGAACCGCCCGGCGCACGACCCCGGTGGCTCCGCTCGGACGCACCACGCGCGTCAGATACAGACCCGTCTCGCCCCCAAATAAGCGGGACGAACGGTAACAACCGCCAACGTTGCGGAGCTGGCCTCAGAGCTGTAGAATGCCGGCACAACATAAACCCACGTCACAGGAGATAGCGCCTATGACCTCGATCCGCCCGGATCGTTCCACGTACGCCCTTGAGCGCCGATACGGCCACAAGAAGGGCGGCAAGCCCCTAAAGGGGTTCGCACTCGACATCACCATTCGCTTCAACACGGAAGGTGTGCCGTTTCTGCAAGACCTGAACAGCGACAGGAACGTGATGCCGTTCACGAACGTGGATGACCTCATGGAGTTCCTTGACGAACAGATCAGGTCGAACCACGACGCGCATTACGGCCCGGTGTCTGCTGCCTAGCCTGATGCCCGAGGACCCAATAACGCGCGGCATACCCGAGATCACGGCCGATATCTACCGGCTGGAGGTCAAGGTGGGCAACGTTCGCGCCGGACTGACCGGCGGATACGCGCCGCACTTGGCTGATGAGCTGGCCGAGCATTGGCCGAAGCCGGACCCCGCCGCGTAGTGGCACGTAGCGGCTACCCCTTTGTCAGAGCGGGGTAGCCGCTACCGCTTTCTCACGCGGCCACGGGCGATGTACCCAAGTGCTCGTGCATCCATTCCGCGACGTCTCCGCCGATGTTGAACGAGGCCCACGAATCGGCTGTCATGCTGAACACCACTACGCGATCTGTAGAGCGCATGCGGCTAGCGATCTCGTCTCGTACTTCGGCAACGCTCTTGTTCGTGCGGACGAGCCAGAGTGACTCGTGGATGTGCGCCCACGAGCCTAGGCCCTTGATGTACTCCCCCAAGGAGGCGTAGTCGCCGCCCGGAGTCGTGAGGTAGTAATGGATCTGAACTACTTTCATGTTGATACGTCCGGTGGTTGGTTTAGCCTTCCGTCTCAAAATCGGATCGGCCATCCGTGGCGATCCACCCAGTGCGATGGGTTCTCACATTGGAGCAGGTCATCCGGCGGAAGAAATGGAGGACTTCTGCACTTCGCCGCGACGGCCTCAACTTTGGCTCTGGAATGCACTATTGCGGGCTGCAATGCCATGCACTAGGCGACGTACGGCGCAGCAACGGCCAACCCCGCCCTTATCCCAGGTACGACGCGGCAGCAGACACTGAGCGCATCCTGCGCGCCGCCTCGTGCGCTCGCTGCTCGCGTGCCCTTCGCGGTGGTCAAACAGCCATCGACCGCGACGCGGATATCTGCTCGCCCGCGAGGCTCGATCAAGGCGCCGGCCTCCTCGAGCTGGCCGTGCAGGTCGAAGTAGAGCCCGTCGCGCAGCAGCGGGACAAGCTCGTCGGGAATGATGATGGTCATGGTCGCTCCTCTCGGTCGGGCCGAAGGGAAGCCGCCCAGCGAAGCCATGAATGGACCCCCGCAGCCGGGAGAGCTACGGTGTGGCCCGTGGCATCCGAAGCAGCATCTTCGGTTTCCACAGGCCGGGTGGGTGCGTCAACACTCGCCCGGCCACTCGATTTTCTTGGTGGCGCCAGAGCAGAGCAGAACCCGCGCCGCGCCGCAAGGCGCGTGCTGACCGTCCACCTGCCGGGATCAGGCGGCGAAGGTCGCCGACGCCAGCGCGCGCCGGGCCGCGTCGGCCCTCATCCTTTGTCAGCGCCGTCGAATCCCGACGAGTGGAGTCATGTGGGCAAAGTGTGGGCAAAACGGCGAAAATGTGCCCGATCCGACTCCCGATCCGTCACACTTACCCAAAGAAAAACCCCGCAAATGCAGGGCTTTTCCCCAGTGGGCGATATTGGGCTCGAACCAATGACCTCCGCCTTGTCGAACCGGCCTGGGGCGCAAATAACGCGGCGCTATGTGGTCGAACCCTAGTGTTCATGCGGTTTTCAAGTGGCCAGTCGGTCCTCGATCGCGGGTAGTCCATCGTCGTTTGTGGGCAGAATGTGGGCAGGATTGTGGGATACGGAGCGCATCATGCGAGCCGCCTGGTGCGCCCGCTGCGGCAGCAGGAGGCTAGAAACGGCTTCGGCGCCATGTGGGCCATCCGCAGCGCCGCCTAACTTCGGTCCGTGGCGACGGACGCTCCCAGCACGACCGACCCGGACGGCCGCCTCGTTGTATTCGACGCCGGCACCCGCCAGCACCTTGCGCTTGGCCGCCCCGAGCTCGTGGACGAGGTTGACCTCATCCTCGGCGCCGTCGCTCACCCCGATCATCGCGTCGAGGATGCAATTCCCGGCCGCGAGCACTTCTACCGCCGCGACCTCGATCCGCGACGCTGGCTGCGCGTCGTCGTAGACTTCAACGACGCGCCAGCGTGGGTCGTGACCGCTCTGGTCCAGAACAATCCGCCGCGAGGCTACAAGCAATGACCATCACCATCGCCGGCATCTCCTTCGACCACCACCACTACGACGAACGCGGCGACGTGCTCTACCTCAACGTGGGCGAGCCACGTCCCGCCGCACGCGGCCTAGAGACACCCGACGGCCATGCGATCCACTACGACGAGTCGGGCGCCGTCATCGGCATCACGCTCCTAAACGTCCGCCGCACACTCGAACGGGAGGGACAGCTCACTTTGAGCCTCCCGCCCGAGCATCTGGCGGCAGACGATCTACAGCCGATCCTCGCTGCCGCCTAACCGGCTGGTCCAGGCGTATTGGATGCCGCCGCCCGGCGTGTAAGGCGCGATCACGAATCGAGCGTGGGAGCCGTGCCGGGCGCCGCCGATGCGTCGCCCACCGGCTGCCCCGGTTGGGTTCAGGGCTGTAGCTGTTCCCATCCACCAGGCGGTCGCACCCGCCAAAGATGTCGAGGCATCTCGCCCACCCCATACGCCATCCACACGACGTCAATGCCCTCGGGCAGCGTCGGCGTCGAGGCGGGCGTCCCGAGCGTCGCCATCGCCAGCTCGATTCCCGCCGCAGCCTGCGGAATCCAGATGAACAGGTGCTTCTCGATCCCTTGCGCGGCGCGCAGCTTCTCGACCTTCTTCTTGGCGCAGTCTTCGACCGCTTCGTTAATCGCGGCGGCGCTCCCGCTGATTCCGCCATGCACGGATGCCATGACCAACGGCGCTTCCCCGTCTTCGGCGGCTCCAGCCGCGTCGCTCGGTCGGCCCGAGCGCGAAGATCGCACCCGCTGCCGCCGCCACCTCCGGTGGGGCGCCGGGCGGGAGCTTCGTGCCCGCCGTCGGCCCTCCAACCTGCTCGACGTCGTGCTGCTCGAGAACGGCTAGATGAGGGACGACCTTTCGCATTAGGGTACCCGGACTAATCTGCGGACTCTCGGGCACGCCGAGCCACCAGTGCCGGCCGAGCGACGGCGCCTCCCACGTGTTCCCGAGCAGCCAATCCTCCGGTCACCGAACGACGTGACCTCGACCGGCACTCGGCTCCCATCATCGAGTACCATATCTAGATCATGCGTCGCGTCGGGCGCGCCAGGTACGTCGCGGGCTTCGCAGGTGCCGCCAAGCTGGCCGGCGACGATCTTTCCAGCCGCCTCCTCCTTACGGTCAAGTTCTCCGCGCGGCATCTAGTCTCCGCTTGGGGCGTCTCCGCGATCGGGCTCGTCCCGACCCGCCTCGCCATCCACTTCTGCGGCGGTATGCGCCGGGAACGCGCGCGCAAGGGACATGGCGACAGCCTTGAGCGAGGTCGCCATCTGCTGCTCGGGCGAACTGAACCTCCTGACGCCAGACGCTACCTAAGCGGTTCGCGCTCCTGCTCCCGGACGACAGGCAGCCGCTCTGTCGCGGCACCGCTCTGGCGCCTGCTGGCCGCCGAGAGCGAGAGTGTTCGTCTGCCGGTTACGTCGTCGAACTTCCGAGCCAGCGCACTTATTATCGAAGACCGCCACCTTCAGGCCCTGCCACACCCTCGGGGTTTGCCGCCGGCGCTTGAGTATTCGTCGCAGAGGTATGCGGCTTGACCTTAGAGTCCCCTCGCGACCCGATGCGGGACACAACGACGCCAACGGCGAATAGCACGAACACGAGGTCGAGTAGCTCTTGCACCATCTGGATCGCACGGACACTCTCACTCGTAGCGATCAGATCGCCGGTTCCACCGGTCAGAGTACCCATCGTCACGTAGACCGCATCCAGACGTGTAAGTGGGTGGCTAAACCCTGAACGATGGCTCCAATAAAACTGTGAAAAGAACAACACAAATGCCACAGCCGTATAGGTCATCAACCACACCAGTGCTACAAGCGGCGTATCTCTGTCACTCCTGGCATCCCGAACCAAGGAGACCATGAGTGTGCACAGGACCGCGGCAGCAAACGCGATGTCAAACGCAGACGTACCGAACACGGCGCTCATGTCCACCCCTGCGGCAAAGGCCGTCCAGATGCCCACGAGTACGAGGCTGACCAGCATGAGGGTCACAGGCAGATGTCGAATACCGTTGGCGAGCTTCGCAGCCGGTGACATCTGGGACCGGATCGCCTCATCCTGATTCATCGTGCTCCTTCGGTGGGTTGTTCGGCGAGAGCGCTTCGCGCCAACGCCCGTTCTTGATTCAGCGCCGGAGTCAACTGCGAGGGCACTCAGGGGCACGACTTCTTGGAGCCAACCGTGCGCTTCTATGGAGACAACAGCGAGGGCTTCTGTGCCCTCGCTGTGGCCGTACAGCGCGAACCACGTGTGGCGGAACTTCGCCGTTAGTGGCAACTCAGCCGTGCCGGGGAGCCGCAAGGCCCCCGTTGGGAGCTGACGTTTCGTGCGCCGGCTTATTTGCAAACCTTGCACAACGGGCGTTCGTCTGTGCCCGACCGCAAGTCGGCTTTGCTGATTTCCTTGCCACGCGGACATTCGTTGTCGTTGTGGTAGACGTTGCGCTCACCGCCGGTCTCGGGGCGAGCCGTGTAGTACGGGGCTACTCGTGCCATTGCTTCGGGCTCCGTCCTTCCCTCGGGTCGCCTGCGGACACAGGACACATGAAGCCCTCGGGATCACCCGGAGGATGTCAAGGGTTGCGGACGGATCGGTTGTCAAGGGGTCACGCGCGCCGTCCGGGCGCCTTGACACGATGACGCTGCGCCTTCGGCGTGCTCCAGGCACTACCGGCAAGCCGAGCGGACACTCGGCCTGCAACCGCTACGGGGAGCGCCACGTCCTGTAGTCCGACGTGGCGCTCCCGGCGGTGCCTAAAGCGCGATGCGGTCTGCGGCGGCTCAGACTTGGCCGGGCGGGCGTTGGCGCGCTCGTCCGGCCACTCGGTTTCTTGACTGCGCGCAGAGCACAGCAGAACTCGCGGACGATCTCAAGGGGTGCGCGCCCGGGGCTGCGTCGGCCCTCATCCTTTGTCAGCGCCGTCGAATCCCGACGAGTGGAGCCATGTGGGCAAAGTGTGGGCAAAACGGCGAAAATGTGCCCGATCCGACTCCCGATCCGTCACACTTACCCAAAGAAAAACCCCGCAAATGCGGGGCGTTTCCGCGATGGGCGATACTGGGCTCGAAGTCGCACCCGGACGTTGGCTCAGGTCAGATAGAGCGTGTTAGCTGCTCTCAAGTGCTCTGAGATCACCTCAGGTTCGCTCACTGAAGTACCATGGCCACAGCCGAGCGACGGCGACGCCCTGCCTGGATTCGCCGTGACCCAGCTGGCCGACCTACTAGTGTCGAGGCGAGCGCGTCCCACCCCGAGATCTTCGTATCTCCCCGTTCGAGGCCGCCCACCGCTGTCAGCAACAACCGGAAAGCCGAACACCCGCCCAAATAGCCGAGCCTCTTTGGAACCCCGCAGGATTCACCGATCGGCTCAAAGCAGAACAGGGGCAGACATGTAGGTCCCTGGCCCAGAGGGCCAGCTTTACCTCAAAACCCTCAGCGCGGGATCGCCAGGCGCTCCTGGACTTCCCCGACGAACTTCGGCGTCAGGCCGAGGAGACGGTTGGTGGTCGCCAATCGGGCGCCGACGATCGCAGACGGAGCCGCGGCCAGAACCCACGCGCTGTCGGGAACGACGGCCCTCACCGAACTGCTGAGATCGTCGACGTCGACCGCGATCCCGTCGACGGCGAGCACGGTCGCAAGGCGCCGGCCGAGGTCGGCGACCGTGCCGATGTCGACGTTCGCCTGAGCGGCCAGGACACATGCCCCGACCGGCGTCAGGACGCCTGCCGCGCTCCGTGCCTGGGCGATCGCAGCGGCGATGAACGAGACATCGCTGTAGGTCGGCTCGAGATCCCCGACAAAGCGCTTGAGCGTTTCGAGCCGCTTGGAGACGTCGCGGCCGAGATGCCACGTCAGCCACGGCGCGAGAAGGTCGCAGACATACCCGACGCTGTGGTGGCTCGCGAACGCATGCTCCAGGATGCCGTAGCCCATCGCGGGTCCGGTCAGTCGGCGGGCGAGATGGACGTCGACCGTGCTCGGGAGGAAGTCCCGCAGCTCCTCCGGCAGCGGCGCAACATCCGAGCGGACCCCGAGCGCCACGAGAGCGTCGAGCGCGTCCACGACCGTACCAAGCGTGAGCTTGTTCTCGGCGGCGACCGCCATCACGTGACGGGAGGGGATCGGCATGATTATCGGCTTCGGGCTTTCGTGGTGAGACGGGAAGTGGCTGGCTGCGCTCAGCGACCAGTCGGTACTGGTCAGCAGAGCGGTCTCGAGCTCATCGAACTGATAGTCGGTGATCACCTGTGGGCCGCAGTCCGGCAGCACGACGCCGAGGAACGCGAACTTGCCCAGGCGCTCGAAGACCTCCTCCAGCGTGGCGTGCATCGCCTCCGCCGCCGCCTTCAGCTCCAGCACGCTCCAGGGCCGCCGCACAAGCTGGGTCTGCCCGATGCCGCCGAGACGCTTGTCCGCGTAGCGCGAGGTCTCGCCGATACGGTCGCGAAGCATTTCGATATCGCGGTCATCGATGGTCACCTCACCGACGAGGACCGGCTCCTCGCCGCGCTGCTCATCCGTCAGGCCCGGGAACGCCAAGACGGCATCGACGGCCTCTTGCAGCGGGACGTCGTGGAGAGCTGCGAAGAACAGCGCGTGCCCGAGCAGCTCCTCGTGACTCGATGGCCGGTCGCTGATAAAGCCGCGGCGGAAGACCTCCTCATCGACCCACGGAGCGCGACTGTCGAACTCGGCAGACCAGGCCTGCAGGTGCTCGCGGTCCTCGGCGCGGAAGCGGATTGCTTTCAGGGCCTGCCGGTATTTGCTGAGGCCGAAACCTGCGTACCGGCGAACGACAGCCTTGACCTCGTCCTCGCGCATGTCGGCGCGGTGGCCGGCACGAACCAGCGCCGCGCGTGTTCCGCGCCCGAAGCGCAGCTCGCGGCCGGTGTCGTAGGGTCCGAAGCCGAGGAAGCGGACCTCCCGAGCTGAGGGCACATGGCCCCGGAACACATCGCGCGACCCGCTCGCCCGCGCTGCGGCGACTCCCAGCGCGCGCAGGAGCACGTCGGTTGCGTCAAGGACCTCATCGACCGTCAGGCCGTGCTCCTGACAGAGGGGCACGAGCGAGAGGAGGTCCGCCGCGTTCACTTCCCGCGCGGCTGGCCAGGCTCTACCGAGCGAGGCGACGATCTGGCAGTCCAGCAGGCTCGCCGTGTAGCGCGCGCCATCACGCGAGAGCGAGGGTACGCCGAGCAGCCCGAAACGCGAGAAACGCGACAAACGCCTGACGGCCTCGCCGAGCGTCATCCGGCAGCGGTAGCTGGTGTGCACCAACGCCACGATGTCGATCATCTCAGTGTGGCCGGCCTGCACGTCGAGGATGTCGACGTCCATGATCGAGGGCTGCGAGGCGAGGAGCAGGGCGTCCAGCGGCTTCGGAGGATCCAGCCCCTCAAGGCGCTCGGGCTCCCAGACCGGCGAGGCGTCGTGGCTACCCTGGCGCATCGTCTCTGCGCGAGCCCACGTGAGCCGGCTGGCGTCAGGGTCCCAGCCCTCGAAGAGCTCCGGCAACGCGTGCTGCCAGACGCAGCGCCGCCACGGCCGCAAGCAACCCGGGAAGCGAACCGTCAGGCTATGAAATCGATCGTGATTGCGCATCACCTCGGGGATCTCAATCTCCGTGTACTCGGTCTCCCAGCGGCCGTCATACAACTCGCGCAACAGGTAGCGGTCACCGGGGAAGCATCCGACCACGCGAAGGTCGACGTCCGTCTGCCAGAGCTTGCTCTGACCGAGCGGAACGACGGGTCGAAGCTCACGGACGGCCTCGTAGAGACGCTCGGCGTAGACCGGATAGGCCTCGGCGAAGCTCCAAAGCCAGGCGAGAGAGATCCCATCCCAGCTCGCCAGCGCCGCGGCGCTGCCGGCCGTGTTGTCGAGCACCCACTCGCCATCCCAGTTGACGACCGCGTTGCGATCGACCCGCAGGACGGGCTTTCGCTCCCCGTGCAGATTGACCATCAGGCCGACCACCTCCGTCGGCGTCCTCACACCATCGGCAAGCAGCGGTCCGTGGCCGATCCGCCACCACGCCGAGGAGAGACCAGACACCCAAGCGGGGGACGGGGTTCCACGAACCTCGGGCGAGAACTCACCGCTGGTCCGCGAGGTCGTCTCGTGGCCCTCCTGGATCGTGACGCCGAACGGGCTCCGCAGGATCACCTCGTCGAGGAAGTTCGCCAGCTGCAGGCGACTGGTGCTGCGAAACTCAGGGCGCAGGTGAAGCCGTACGATCGTGCCGCCGTGGGGCAGCTCCGTGGCGGCCTCTGGCCAGGCGGAGATGCGCGCCACCGAGGAACCCGAGTTGACCTGCAGATGAGCGCCGTCGGAGAGCGAGCCGTCGGCCAGCTGGACCCTGGTGAACACGTCGACGACATCGGCGAGCATGAAGTAGCTATAGGCGCCGATCCCGAACGTGCTGTTCGGGTAGAGCCGCAGCTCATCGCTGTAGCTCAGCCAGTTGGCCTGCTCGTCGGCGAATCCAGGGGTCTCGACAAAGCGGGTGCCAGCGCTCAGGAAGCACTCGGCGAGCGTCTCGCCGGTCATGCCAACGCCGTTGTCAGCGCACTCCAGGACTGGGACGTTGCCATGCTCGTCATAGCACGCGCGGAAGGCGATCTCGCCTTCCCACGCCTCGTCTAGCAGGCGGCCGGTCCGGCGCAGGTAGTCGTGGCGCAGGGAGCGATGGCGGCAGGCATCCAAGGCGTTCTGGTAGAGCTCGCGGATCGCAAGGCGCGGCTGGCCGTACAGCTGCTCACCCATCAGCAGTGAGCGGATACGGTCAGTGTTCATAACGAGACGCGTAACCGGGGTTGCGTAACGCGCCAGGTCGCCGTCTCGGCGTGGCGCGAGATCGGTCACCAGGCGCGACTCGAGAATCGGGCTGAGACCCGCGTCGGCGCTGGCGGCCCGCAGCTGCGCGCCGAGGCGTCGCAGCCGCCCGGCGAAGGACTCGAAGGCGACCTCGATCGCGGGGTCTGAGCAGACACCGATCAACGCGAAGTCGCCGGCGGCCGTGAGAACCCACTGAAGCGAGGAGATGTCCTCGTGGAGAGCTTCGACCGTGAAGTCCGCGACCACGCCGACCTGCTCCACGAGCTCGGCGCCGTCGAGGATCGGGTCGAACTCGAGGCTTGCGAGCACCACGGCGAATGGGAGCACCCGCGCCCCGCGTACATGCGCCGGGTCCTCGGTTCCGGAGAGCGCGAGCGCCCAGTTCTCGCGCAGCCGCTCGGTCGTCAGGGCGCCGGTTGCGACCGCGGCGGCGTCGGCGAGCAGGCGAGTCGCGAGCGAGTCGACGTGTGCGGGACGGGACTCCAGGGTGGCGGCAAGGCGCCTGGCTGCCGAGCCCGCATCAGGGGACCTCCAGACCTGAGCGCTACGACCCAAGGCTCGACGTATCAGCCACTCAGCCAGCAGTGCCCGGATGTCGGGCGGCGCGGCTACGTCGACGGCGCGGCTGACGAGTCGCTCGTTGGAGGTCGTCACGTCGGCGACCTCTCGCGCCCACTCGGAGTCATCGAGGAAGTCGGCGATAGACGGGAAGCGCAGGGCGAAGTCGGCGCGGGCACGCACCATCAGCACGAGCGCCCAGACGTAGGCACGCTCGGCGTCGGTCAGCCCGCCCGCGGCCGGGAGAAGGCGCAGGAGCGTGCCATGGTTGCGGACGATGCCCTCGACGGTGGGGAGCGAGCGCCACTGCCGCATGCTCGCGCGGCCCACCAAAGACTCGACAGCGTTCAGCGCGGCGTGCAAGGGCCGGAGGTCGTCTGCCGGCGCGGGCGGGACCAGTGTCGCCGAAGCCGGGGCGGGTGGTGAGGAGGCGGCCCGCTCCGCCCGGTCTCGATCACGGAGCGCGAGCGGTGCGGTCCAGTCCTCGCCCTTGGGCAGGAACCAGGCGCGGCTCCGCTCGGCCTCGAAGGTGACACCGCCCGCGGGACGTCGTGTCGCACGCCGGGGCGCCACCCTGAAGGAGCCCGCCGGGACGTCGATGTCGATCAGCGAGTAGCCGAGCTCGCGGCGAGTCCTGCCGTCGGCGAGGTACTCCTGCCCGAAGTATGAGCGCCCCTGCAGGCGGTGTAGTACGCGCGGGTCCGCGCCGCGGCCGAGCGAGGTGAACTCGGCGACATGGCGGTGGCCGAAGAGGTGCAGGGAGACCGGCACGGCGACCAGCAGGCCATCCGCGAGCAGTGATCGGCTCGACTCATCCAGCCATTCGGGCGGGTGGTGCGTGACGAGGACGTAGACGTCGGAGCCCGGGCCATCCAGCGCGAGGCGTGCGACCTCGTCCACCTGCGCCTCAAGCAGCGCAAGGGTACCCTCCCCCATCGCGTCGCTCAGCTGCAGAGTGCTCGTGTTGAGCGCCAGAACGGTGAGCGAGCGGCCCGCGATGTCGACACGTGCGACACCATCCCCGGGGAGAAGTCCCGCCCGCCAATCGGCCGGCCACCAGGGGAGAGCCGTGGCCCATGCCGTGTAGGCGTCGAAGGCGCCCTCGACGACGACGCGGTAATCGTTGCTGACCTCATGGGTGTAGGCGTGCCCAAGCTGCTCAAGCGTCGATGCCGTCTCGCGAGCGAGCAGCTTGACGACCGGGCCGGCGGGGTCGGGGCGAACCAGGTCGTGGTTGCCGGGCACGGTCAGGATCGGGACGTCACGGGCGAACTCGGCGATCAGGCGCTCCAGGAACTCATGGGCGCGGGTGAACTCCGAGTAGGCACCGGTGTTGGCGATGTCACCAGAGAAGATCACCAGATCGATCGCCGCGCCCCGCGCGATCAGGTGGCCCAGGTCATCGAAGAACTCCCTCTGGGCGCCGAGCGCGTAGCTGGCGCTCCCAGCCTGCCCAAAGTGCGCGTCCGTCAGGTGGAGTACGACCATGACTGTCTCTTCACTCGGACACTCGAGAGGGGCCCACAGATCAACGTACTATCGGTCGTCTTTCGACCTCGAAACCGCAATCCGAAGGTCCGCATGAAGCGAACTACACCGATCCGTACTGCACGATGCGAGCCTGCCCACGACCCGAGAGGTTTCCCTCGCTCGCCCGAACCTCGGACGTGATCGCACCGGATGTCGTCATCGTTCCCGAGCCCACATACCCGAACACTATCGCTCGCCGAGGATCGCTGGCGTGACACCCAAGATGAAGGTCGGCCGGAACATTCGGATCAACCGCGAGCGTCTCGGTCTCACTCAGAAGGCGCCCGCGGATCGTGCGGGATGCAGGGTCGGGCGTGGGCTCCGCGACATGCGGGTGCTGTACCTCGGCAAGTCTGAGTCGAGCCTCGTATTTCCCTCGCCGAGACCCACTTCGCGACGGGGCGGCAACTCCCCGAACGGCCCTCCAGGTGTGGACTCCTCCTGAGTCACGCGCCACGAAAGCCCACCCTCGGCTCTAGCAGGCCCCTTCGCCTCTCGGGTTCGACCGACTTGTAGTACCACGGGGCGATTCTTAAATCACAAAAGCCCTGCAACGCAGGGCTTTTGTGTGATGGGCGATACTGGGCTCGAACCAGTGACCTCCGCCTTGTCGAGGCG
>Ga0302326_10023926_pt1 | contig 12429 bp, 5 predicted proteins | sample Palsa_T0_3_FD_202264 | JGI IMG/M metagenome (GOLD analysis project Ga0302326, IMG submission 202264) | Peat permafrost microbial communities from Stordalen Mire near Abisko, Sweden - Palsa_T0_3 | ecosystem: Environmental > Terrestrial > Soil > Palsa > Peat permafrost | place: Sweden: Abisko...
CGGCAGGCGCCGACATCGCGGAGATCGCCACCAACACAGCTGTAGAAGCAGAACAAGCGACTCGTCGAGGACAGGCATTGACCGACCTCATCGAGAACCTTGGCAAGCCAGTCATCGCCGCGGTCAACGGATTTGCCCTGGGAGGCGGGTGCGAACTGGCGATGGCGTGCGCCGTCAGAATCGCTGCGGAGAGCGCGAAATTCGGCCAACCAGAAGTGAAGCTTGGAGTCATGCCCGGGTATGGAGGCACGCAGCGTCTGCCTCGTCTAGTAGGAAAAGGCCGTGCACTCAAGCTCATCCTCTCGGGCGACATCATCGATGCAGCAGAGGCTTATCGCATCGGCCTGGTAGACGAACTTGTGCCGGACGCGCATGTCATCGAGCGTGCCGAAACTGTATTGAAGAAGATCATTGCGAACGCTCCGCTTAGCGTGAAATACGCGCTTGAGGCGGTCAACAAAGGGCTGGAGACGAGCGTCGCCGAAGGCCTGCTCATCGAAGCCTCGCTGTTCGCAGTCTGCGCCTCGACTGACGACAAGAGAGAAGGTACGTCGGCGTTCCTGGAGAAACGCGCGCCGCAGTTTCAGGGGAAGTAGAAGCCTGCCCCACTTCGAAGTTTCAAATGACTCGCTGCTACAAGTGGCGATGCTGAAGAAGGAGATCAAAATGTCGGAAGGCAACATATTTTCCGGATTGAAGGTCGTGGATTTGTCGAGCTTCATTGCCGGGCCGGGCGCAGCAACCATCTTGTCCGATTTCGGCGCAGACGTCGTCAAAGTCGAGCCGCCTGAGGGAGAGTTGTGGAGAAAAGGGCAGAAGATTCCGCCGCAGCCGCATTCCGAAGAGCCTTATCCGTTTCAATTGTCGAATCGAAACAAGCGTGGGGTCGCGCTCAACCTGAAAGCTGCGAGCGCGCAGCAGGTTCTCGAGCGGTTAGCCAAGTGGGCCGACGTGTTCATCGTCAACACGCCGCATGCGGCGCGTACAAAATTGAAGCTCGAATATGACGATGTCGCGCGTTGGAATCCGCGTCTGATCTATGCCGATCTCACCGGTTTCGGCGAGAAAGGTCCGGACGCTGCTCTTGCGGGATTCGATCTCACGGCCTTCTGGGCGCGAAGCGGCTTGTTATTCATGACGCGCGATGCCGGAGAGCCGCCGACCTGGCCGGTGGCAGGCAGCGGTGACAATGCAACTGCGGTCTGCATTTATAGCGCAATCATGACCGCGCTGTATCGCCGCGAACGCACCGGCAAAGGATCCTACGTCACGACTTCGCTGCTTGCAGCGGGAGTGTGGTCGGCCAGCGTGTTTATTCAGGCTGCTCTGTGCGGTGCGAGTTTCTATGGGCTGCACGATCGAACGCATCCCGCAAACGCAGCTTTAAACACGTATCGCTCCTCCGACGGCACCTGGTTCGTTCTTGTAGCCACTCCAGACAAGGTACCCGCGGTTTTGAAAGCAATGGGTCGCGAGGACATCCTGACGGACCCGCGATTCTCGGATCCTGCCAAGCTGGCGCAGAACCGTCCGCAACTGACGGCCATGCTCGATCAGATCTTCGGTTCGCAGCCCATGTCGCATTGGTATGAGGTCTTCAACGGCGTTCACGTCCCCTTCGGCGCCGTGCGTGAGCCGAAGGAAGTCGTGAATGATCCGCAATTGAAAGCGAACGACATCGTCGTTCCGCTCGAAGGAGCAGGCGAGAAGATGACCTCGACTATCAGCAGCCCTATTCAAGTGCACGGAGTTTCGAAAGTACCCGCGAGGCGCGCCCCCAAAATCGGCGAGCACAACGACGAAGTGCTCAGTGAGCTTGGTTTCACTACTGGCGATATCGAGGGGCTTCGTGTAAGCGGTGCTATTCCACCGGTGCAAGAGAAACCGGTGGCAGCGGACTGAAGAAGATCGAGAAATAAATAGATTGCTCACGGTGCGGGATTGTTCGGTCCGCTTGGCATTTGGAATAAACAACGATTGGAGTGAATCAATGTCCGAGATTGTTACTGAGCTTTCTGGAAGTGTCCTGCGAATTCAACTCAATCGACCGACTAAGAAGAATGCGATGACGTCCGCGATGTACATCAGTATGGCGGATATTCTCAACGGTGCGGCAAAAGATGACGGCGTACGAGCAGTGCTTTGGCACGGAGCAGGAGACTCGTTCTGCGCGGGCAACGACTTGGAAGACTTCTTGAAAAATCCTATGGGACCGGGCGACAGTCCGCAATCGCGTTTGATCGACGCGTTAATCGACTTCGGCAAGCCGATCGTCGCGGCGGTGCACGGCTTCGCCATCGGTGGTGGAACAACCATGTTGACGCACTGCGATTTTGTCTACGCCGGCGAGAGCGCGAAGTTTCGCATGCCGTTCATCAATCTGGCCGTGGTGCCGGAATTCGGAACGAGCTACTCGATTCCCGCGCGCATCGGCTATCTGAGAGCAGCCGAGCTGATTCAGTTGGGACAACCTTTCGATGCCAAGCGCGCGGCGGAGCTCGGACTGGTGACGCAAGTCGTACCTGACCAGGAGCTCCTCGGAACGGCGACGGAGGCTGCTCGAAAGCTGACGGAAAAGCCTCCCGAAGCACTGCAGGCCTGCAAGAGATTGATGAGGCAATCCACTCGCGAGCATTTGCAACAAGCCGCGAGATCGGAGAATGAGGAGTATGCGGTGAGACTTCGCTCTCCCGAGTGCAAGGAAGCAATTACGGCATTCTTCGAGAAACGCGCGCCCGATTTTACCCGAACAAAAGAAACCGTCTCGATCTGATGATCGGAGTTTCTCGTTTAAAAAAGGTCAAGCAGAGTTAAGCAAAAAGGAAAGTGGATCGAGGTAAGCATGTCGCAGCCTAGAGTCATCATCGTGGGCGGGGGCTTCGCGGGATTGGCCGCCGCCAAGGCTCTCAGGAAAACGCCCGCGGAGGTGATCCTAATCGACCGCGCCAACCACCATCTGTTTCAGCCGCTGCTCTACCAGGTGGCAACAGCGGTGCTGACGCCCAGCCAGATCGCAACACCCATACGAACTATTCTTCGCAATCAAAAGAATGTCACGGTGATCATGGGAGAAGTCACCGGAGTGGACAAAGAGCGAAAGCAAATAATAGTTAGCGATGCAGATCGACAAGAAGTACCGCTCGCCTACGATTACCTGATCATCGCCTCGGGCGCCACGCACAGCTACTTCGGTCATAACGAATTTGAGGAGTTCGCGCCGGGCATGAAGAGTGTGGCCGACGCTGTTTCGAGCCGGAACCGGATCCTGCAGGCGTTCGAACAGGCGGAGGCCGAAGAAGATCCAACCCGCCATCGCGACCTTTTGACTTTCGTTCTGATCGGCGCTGGCCCCACAGGCGTGGAGATGGCTGGCGCCCTGGCGGTTCTGATTCGAGGTTCGCTCAAATCGGAATTCCGGCGGATCAATCCCGCCTCCGCAAGAATTGTGCTTGTAGACATGGCGCCGCGAGTTTTGGCTCAGTTTTCGGAGGATCTCTCGGAAGCCGCGAAAAGACGGCTGGAGAAATTGGGCGTCGAGGTACGGCTCGGACATAGCGTGGATCGCGTCGATGCCGATGGCATCGTGGTCGGCGGCGAGCGCATCCCGAGCAAGACCGTCATCTGGACGGCGGGAGTTGCACCATCGCCCGCGGGCAAGTGGCTGAAAGTGGAAACCGACCGCGCCGGCCGCGTGCGTGTTCAGAACGATGTCACTGTGCCCGGACACCCGGAGATCTTTGTGGTTGGGGATACGGCGTCATTCGAAGAAAACGGCAAGCCGCTTCCCGGCGTTGCCCAAGTGGCCATGCAGCAAGGTCGTTATGCAGGAAAAGTTCTTCACGCCCGCATAACCGGCCGCACGCCGCCCGGTCCGTTTAGTTATTTCGACAAAGGCACCATGGCGGTCGTTGGTAAAGGCTTTGCCGTCTTGCAAAGTTACAAGCTCCGAATAAGCGGGTTCGTAGCATGGCTCGCCTGGGCGTTCGTACACCTCCAGTTCCTGGCGACCTCAAGTCTTCGATTGACCGTTTTCCTGCAATGGGTTTGGACATATTTCACCGGCCAAAGGGCTTCTCGACTCATCGTGAATCACCATGCGCCACAACCAGCGAAGGCTGCGGAAGATAGCCCCAGCAAGTCAGCAGTCGCTTAACTAAGGAATGGAGAGAATTCTTATGGCGAGAAAAAAACAGATTCAAAACATAGCAATCGTGGGTACGGGTGTGATTGGCGCGAGTTGGGCGGCCCTGTACCTGGCACGTGGTCTTAACGTTATCGCGACCGACCCAGCGCCGAACGCAGAAGCAAACCTCCGCGGTTTTATTGACGCTGCCTGGAAAGATCTGCAAGTGATCGGGCTCTCTCCTAACGCGTCACGCGATCATCTGCAGTTCACGACTGATATGAAGAAGGCGCTCTCCAACGCCGACCTCGTTCAGGAGAATGGGCCCGAACGGCAGGATTTCAAGATCAAGCTGTTTGCCGACATGGACGCTGCTACTCCGGAAGATTCGATCATCGCGTCCAGTTCATCGGGGCTGACTATGAGCGTGATGCAATCTACGTGCAAGCATCCCGAACGTTGCGTAACCGGCCACCCGTTTAATCCTCCTCACATCATTCCCCTGGTCGAAGTCGTCGCGGGCGCGAAAACATCCGCGGAAACGGTTGAGCGGGCCATCTCCTTCTATGCCTCGATCGGCAAGAAACCGATTCACGTCCAGAAGGAGGTAGTCGGTCACGTCGCGAATCGCCTGCAAGCCGCGCTCTATCGAGAAATCGTGTATCTGGTCGAACAGGGCGTTTTGGATGTCGCTGATTCCGATGCCGCTGTCTGCTGGGGACCTGGACTGCGTTGGGGCCTGATGGGTCCAAATCTCCTGTTCCATATGGGCGGTGGTCCTGGCGGGATTCAACATTTCATGGAACAGTTCACGGGGCCGATGTCGGCATGGTGGAAAGATCTTGGCACGATCACTGAGTTCAGTCCCGAGGTGAAGCAAACCATTGTCAACGGCGTACTGAAGGAAGCGAATGGCCGTTCAATCGCAGAACTCGAAGAGGAGCGTGATTCCATGTTGCTGGAATTGCTCACTACCCGCTCGAAAGCGGAAAAAACTGCACACGCCGGAACAAATACCGCGGCCGACTAGATCTGTTCCCCGAGGGCGTCATGTGGAGGACAGAAAACGAGAACAGAAGATGATCTATGTTCACTCTCTCGGCCGGGCACTGCGATTCTATCCCGGCCGAGCCGCGCTTGTTCGTGACGGCCGGTCCCTGACGTTCCGCGAGCTCCACACTCGTGTCGAAGGCATCGCATCGACGCTCACCAGCCACGGTTTTGGTGTGGGAGACCGCTTGGCATTATTGCTGCCTAACGGGCCCGACTACATTGAACTTGTATATGCGTGCGGCATGCTCGGCATGATCGCCGTTCCGCTAAACACTCGGCTTTCTACTAAAGAAATCGACCGCGTGCTCGAAGATGCGCGGCCTAGTGGGATCGTCCGCCATTCCTCGCTGGCCGTGCCAGAAGTACAGTTGCGCTGGCAGCGTGTGATCGACCAGGAACCCCTTCCAATTAGTAACGACCCTGTTCCGAAGGTCTTTTACGACCCCGAAGCCGTTTTGGGCCTTATCTACACGAGTGGCACGACGGGGCAGCCAAAAGGCGTCATGGTGACGCATAGCAATGTTCTTGCTGACATCCACAACTTCAATTACTGGATGCGTTATACCGAAGGCGGGATCTACCTGCACGCCGCTCCGATTTTCCACATCGCGGACTTTCCCAGCATGTTCGCGGCCCCGGCATTCGGCGCTACTCAGATTACAATTCCGAAATTTAGCCCGCTGACTTTCTGCGAGACAGTGGAACAAGAGCACGTAACTCACACTGTGCTCGTGCCCACGATGATCAATTTGCTCACACAATTTCCGGACGCGAAGAAGCATAACTTAAGTAGCGTGCTGGTGCTGGCGTATGGCGGCTCGCCCATGGCGCCGGAGCTGGTCCATCGGACGCGGGATTTGCTGCCGAATGTCAAATTGATTCAGGTTTATGGATTGAGCGAAACAGGTTTCCTCACCGGCTTGAAAGACCACGAGCACACTGAAGACAAGCTCATGTCCTGCGGACGGCCCTGTCCCGGGGTCGATCTTCAGGTGACAGACACTTCAGGGAAACAGGTCGAACCGGGGCAGACAGGCGAACTGATCGTACGAGGCGCCAACGTCATGTGTGGCTATTGGAACAATCCCGAAGAAAGCGCTCAAGCGTTTCGCGACGGATTCTTTCGTACTGGAGATATCGGGCGGCAAGACAGTGCGGGATATTTTTACATTCTCGACCGGCTCAAAGACATGATAGTTACCGGCGGTGAGAATGTTTATTCGGGAGAGGTGGAGGCGGTGATCTATGGACATCCTGCCGTTCGCGAAGTAGCGATCTTTGGCGTTCCCGATCCGCAATGGGGCGAAATTGTAATGGCTTGCGTAGTTCTGAAGACGGGCGAAACTCTTACCGTCGACGATCTGATAGCTTTCTGCCGGCGAAGTCTTGCGAGCTATAAGCTTCCCAGACGCGTTGAGTTTTCAGAAACGGATCTGCCCAAGAGCAGTTCCGGCAAGGTGTTGAAAAAGACGCTGCGCGAGCGTTTCTGGATGCATCAGCAGCGCGCCGTGAGCTGACTCAGATCTGGATTATTATGCCAACGCGAAAACCAAAACCCAGAACGATGCAGAGCAGAAATGAGCAAAGCGTCCACTCGGCTATTAGCGACTTAGGCAGAGTCGTCGAACTACTGGTAGAAAGCCGGATCAGAATTGATGCAATGGAGCAAATCTTGGTGAAAACGAATCCAGTCGCCTGTGAGCTTTACTTCGGAATGATTAAGAATCTGCAAGCCCGAAAAAGTGCGGAAGTGAACCGATTGCTGACCCAAACGCTCAAATCAAAACCTACCGAACGCTAGAAGCTTTTGGGGACCACTGCTATCATCGGTCCTTCGATCTTCTCATGTTGAGGATAGAAATATCAGAAGACCAAAGGGTACCTCAGGCAACCAAGGGCGATGACTGCGTGACCTGGATCGGAAGGGTGAAATGAAAGGTTGCACCCCGCCCGCCGTTAGCGGCGGCCCATAGGCGGCCACCGTGCGACTCCACAATGGAACGGCTGATGGCCAACCCCATGCCGCTCCCGTGCGGCTTGGTTGTAAAAAACGCAGAAAAGATCTGATCTATTTTCTCCACCGGCAACCCCACGCCCGTGTCACTGACAGAGAACTGAAGTTGACCGTCTTGTATTTCCGATATCACTGTAAGGTCCCCGCCCTCGCCCCGCATGGCTTCGATGGCATTGAGCATGAGGTTCATGAATACCTGCTGTAGCTGTACACGGTCTGCCACGATTTTGGGAATCTCGGCGGCCAGTTTCGCGCGCATAACAACCGAGTATCGATCGGCCTCACCTTTTAGCAGCGTGAGCATTTCCTGGACAATTCCGTTTACGTCGACGAGTTCACGTCGTGGAGGAGATTTCCTGTAGAACGAACGTATACGATCAATGATCTCAGCCGCACGATTCCCATACTTGTCGATTCTGGCTGCTGACGCACGAGCCCGGTCAAGATTGGGCGGTTCGTGTGCCAGCCATTCAATGCAGCTGTTGGCACTGGTGATGGCCGCCGCGATGGGCTGCTTGATTTCGTGTGCCAGCGACGCGGCCATTTCACCCAACGTACTCACACGATTGGTGTGTGCCAGATCGGCTTCTAGTTGCCGCAGCCTTTCACGCTCTTGCTCGGCAGATTTGAGCTCGGTAATGTCGGTCGAGCTGCCCGCGAATTGCTCCAAATCGCCGGCGCCGGAAAGGAGGGGATGGCCAACAGTGTGGATCCGCTTTACCGTTCCATTCGGTAACAAAATGCGGAACTCCAGATCGTAGTCTGCTTTTTCCACGATTGCCTGTTCGATTGTGTTCTTCAGCTTCAGGCGATCCTCCGGGTGGACGCGTTCGAAATATTCTTCCCAAGTCGGCGCTCCCGCAACTGGATCAAAGCCGTAAATCCGGTACCACTCCTCGGAGAGGTGCACAGCCTTCCGATCCGCCAAACGCCAAGCCCAGCTGCCCGTATGGGTCAACTTTTGCGCTTCGGCAAGATGGCTTTCACTCCGGCGCAGGGAATCCTCGATTCGTTTCCGTTCGGTTACATCCATGGTTGTGCCGATGAGTTCAACGATTCTGCCCGAGGCATCCCTCACCGGGTGCGCGATCGTATGAAGGTGCTTTATCCTCCCGTCCGGAAGAACGATTCGAAGATCAGCCTCCGAGTCAGTCCACCCCGTTTGTGTGAACTCCATTTTCTTTCGCTGATCAAGGCTTGCTCGATCCTCGGGGTGCACTCTATCGCGAATGAGGAACCAAGCGGGCTTTAGTTTCGGGTCGAACTCATAAATGCGAAAGATCTCTTCCGACCAGAAGTGCTCGTCGGTGCGGACGTCAATCGTCCAACTGCCCGTGTGGGTGAGCCTCTGCGCTTCGGCAAGGTGTGCTTGTTGTCGCTCCGACTCCTGAGTTAGAAGTTCCTGCTCGGTGATATCCATCGCGGTGCCAAGGAACCCCTTGAGGACTTCGCCTTCAACAACGGGAATTCCGACGCAGCGAATGTAACGTAGCTCGCCGTCCGGGTGAACAATTCTCTTTTTCACATCGCAGCCACTGCGTTCTGCACACATTCTCTCTATGGTATTAGCCATAGAGCCGCGGTCTTGTGGGTGAAGGGTCGCTAAATACTGTTCGAGCGTCGGGGCTCCGTTCTGCGGATTCAGGCCGTAAATTTTGAACAACTCCTCAGACCAGTACTCAAAATAACCCGAAGGGTTGTAAGCCCAACTGCCCATGTGGGCGAGGCGCTGCCCTTCGCTAAGATAGTTCTCGCTCAGGCGCAGCTCCTCCACTAGTTGCTCTTGATCGGTAACATCCATCCCGGTCCCAAGGAAGCCCTGAAAAATCTCGCCTTCCGTGACCGGAACACCCACACAACGTACGTGACGAGTCTCCCCGTCAGGCCGCAAAACTCGTTTTGTGAAGTCGAATGCAAGATGGTCATCCAACATTTTCGCAATGGCTTGTTTCATGAACGCGCGATCTTCCCGGTGTACAAGAGCCAAGTATTCTTCTATGGTCGGCGGCTTGCCACTTGGATCAAGACCATAGATCTGAAACAACTCGGAGGACCAGTAACTGAATCCGGTTGCGTCGAATGCCCAGCTGCCCATGTGGGCGACGCGCTGCCCCTCGCTGATGTAAAACTGGCTTCGCTCAAGGGCTTCTTCGGCGCGTTTGCGGTCAGTAATGTCCTGGACTGTACCGAACATCTTATAGGGTCGGCCCGACGCGTCTTTCTTCACATCCCCCTGACTATGCACCGTACGCAGTTCGCCACTGGGACGGATGATTCGGTGTACTTCGTCTGTGCGCAATCCTCCGCGTACGGACTCCTCGGCCACTCGGAACACAGATTCTAAATCCTCGGGGTGGATCATTTTTCCCACAACAGCTATGTCAATGGGATACTCCTGGGGCCGCAGTCCGTAGATCCGGTAGGTTTCGTCTGACCAGGTCACGCCATTCGTTATGAGGTCCCATTCCCAGTAGCCGACGTGGGCGACGCGTTGGGCCTCTTCGAGCTTGGCTTTGCTGTCTTGCAAGTCGCTAGAAACGAACTGGAGGGTTTCCTCGGCGCGTTTGTGATCTTCGATGTCGGTCGTGACGCCATACCACCGGACGATGTTTCCATCTTTATCGCGGAGCGGCACTCCGCGGTCCAAGTGCCAGAGGTGTTGCCCATCCGAGCGGCGGTAACGCGACTCATTTTCGTGAGGCTTGCCGGTGGCAACCGATTCCATCCATTTCTCTACATGTCGCTCAAGATCATCAGGATGAATCGCACCATGCCAGCCCGATCCAGACGTCTGCCCCGCCGATAACCCCAAGTAGTCTACAAATCGCTGGTTAGCGTAAGTATTGGAGCCGTCGGGCAGAGCACTCCACACCATTGCCGGAATCGTGTCGATCACGTCGCGAAGCTCTTTTTCACTCTTGCGAAGCGCATCTCGCTGACGCTCCAAATGGCGGACTCGAAGGCGAAAAAGGCCGGCAAGAAGTGCCAAGAAGAGAAAAACACCTAGAGAGCGAAACCATAGGGTCTGGTAGAAGGCTGGAGCAATCACGAAGTCCAGTATCGCGCTCTGCTGGTTCCACACCGCGCCGTTATTGGACGCGATTACACGAAACCGATATTTCCCGGGGCCCAGGTCCGTATAAAAAGCTTCGCGACGAGTGCCCGCGTCCTGCCAATCGCGATCATGCCCGTCAAGTCGGTAGCGAAACTTCACCTTTTGGGGAATGAGAAAACTTGGCGATGTGTAACCGATTTGGAGATCACGAATCAAAGGCGGAAGTTGAAGACCTTCTTGTGGTTTGTATTGCTTTCGGTCGGCAACAACGGACTCGACGTAGACCGGCGAAACAGTCCCGTCACCAGAGAGATGTGACGGGTCGATCATCTGAAGAACCACACCGTTTACAAACCACAAGCGCCCGTCGGGAGACTTCGCGGCCGGATTGAAAGACACCCGACCTGGCCGGGTTCCGTCCAGCGTGCCGAACAGTCGTGCCTGAACGATGGTGTCTGGATGAGTCCACCATCGTCGGACGTCCGAGGCTGCAACCTCTATAAATCCACAGGGCGCACCGAGCCATAGGTTTCTGTTGTTGTCCACAGCGAAGCCATTGACCCCGTCGCAAGGAAGTCCGTTTTCTTTGCCCAGGCGCTGAACTTTCCCAGCGCGGAGCATCACAAGTCCGTCATCAGATGCGGTCAGCACTGACCCATCGGGATCAACCGCAATCTGATAGGCCCACGATCCGCGCTTCAGCTTCAAGGGAGACGTGCGCGCAATACCGTCGCGGAAAAACGTCAATTCACCTGTGACTGCGCCCAGCCAAATTCCGCCCGTCGGGTCGGCTGCAATGGCCTTGGCCTTCGGAACTTGAGGCTGGGTGAACTGCTCGCGCACCTTGAAATCGCGGATACGGATGAGCCTCCTTCCTTGAGCGTCTTTGCATTCCGCCCAAACATTGCCGTCGCGGTCCTCTGTGAGACCGAGTACCAAACCCAGTGGGCGATGATCAGGTTCCGGGATACGCCGAAAGCGACCATCTTTGTAGATGAAGAGCCCGTCGTCAACGCCAACCCAAATGTTGCCCAGATGGTCTTCGAGCAATGAACTCACTTGCTGCCCAGGCACGCGAACTGAGGAACGAACTCCGTTTCGAACAAAATCGAGAGTGCCGAGAGTTGCGACCCAGACCGTCCCGTCTTTACTGGCCATGACAGAAGCGGTGCCCGTTGATCCACGCCCCGTGGTGGTCGAAAAGGTAGTGACTGGAAGATCGCGAAAATTGTCAATTCCATCGGACGTGGCCGCCCAGACTACACCGTCGTCGCCTTCGTACAGATCAAACACCGTGTCGCTGGATAAGCCGTCTGCCCGTCCAAAATGGTCGACGGTTTGGCCGTGAATGAGGTAGATACCATTCCCAACCGTTGCAATCCAGAGGTTCTTGTCGGAATCCTCCATGAGTTTGTAGATAACGAACTTGCTTCCGTCGAAGTTTCGCAGAACTATCGGCGTTAGAACACCATCGCGGAACTTTTCAAGCCCAAGTCCCGGTCCCGCCGACACAATTCCGACCAATAAGGAACCGTCGGAGTCTTCGACAAGACTGCGGATGCCGATTTGCCCCACGTTTGATTGAAGCTGCTTAAAGCTGTAGATCTCGGGGGCTGCACCCATTTTCCAATGAAGCAATGACGTGTCGCCTCCGATCCAAAATCCCCCTTTCCCATCAGGGATGAATGAAGAAGGCATGCCAATCTTTATGCCCTGTGCCTTCCCGAAGCAGCGGATTTCCGCATCCGTTGCCTGACATAGAACTCGGTCCGAATCCTGCTGGGAAAGAGTCCACACAGATCCGTCAGAATCTTTGTAGATCCTAATTATCGGAACATCGTAATGGGAAATCACGACGTTGTCCCTAATGTGAGCGAACTCGTTTCGAGTGGCAATCCAAAATTCTCCCGCTCGCACACTGACCGGGTGGAAAATTGGTGTAGAAGCGATCGGAGCCGACCAGGGACTAAAACGGACGCCGTCAAAACGTAATGCGCCGCTGTTGCCGCCCACCCAGAGATATCCGTCTTTTGTTTGTGAAATCCAAGAGGGAGTGTTCGGAAAGAATCCGTCTTGTATTCGCCATGCGGTATGCGCGTATTGGGTAAGGCTTTTGTTCGGATCCAATGCGTGAGCCGCGGTTAAGGTGAGCCACAGCGATAACACGCAAACCAGAAACGATCG
>Ga0302326_10023932_pt1 | contig 12428 bp, 9 predicted proteins | sample Palsa_T0_3_FD_202264 | JGI IMG/M metagenome (GOLD analysis project Ga0302326, IMG submission 202264) | Peat permafrost microbial communities from Stordalen Mire near Abisko, Sweden - Palsa_T0_3 | ecosystem: Environmental > Terrestrial > Soil > Palsa > Peat permafrost | place: Sweden: Abisko...
CGTCGACGATCTCGGTGCTCGTGTTCGGGATGTTGTTGGTGTTTCGATCGAGGAGGTACAGGAATTGGCCCGTCTTGACGTTGCCCACGCCGGGCAGCTGAAGGATGGCGGCGTGGCCCCATCCGTCGTCGTCCTGCGAGTCGTTGGCGAGCGGGTACGACGTGTTGGCGTTGGTGCCGGTGATCGCCGCGGGGCAGCCGTTGCCCGCGTCCGGCCACTGATTGTTGCCGCCGCTCACGGGGTTCGTGAAGTCGGGGTTCAGCTCCAGCACGTTTTGCATGAAGTACCAGGTCCGGCCGTTGTCGTCGGATTCGGCCGCAAGCACCGACTCGTCCAGATCCTTGGGCCGCCAGTCGAAGAGGCCCACGATGGGCGGCTTGCCGCCGAACGCGTTCCCCGTCGTTGTATTGGTCGTGTAGTACACGAGCGGAAAGTACGCGGGCGTCAGCGGGACCATCGGGTCCGTCTCGCTCGTCTCGAACTTGGCGCCCGTGACGTGGGTGATACGCGTCGAGACGCCGCCGTCGTACACGCACAGCGCCGAGGCGGGATCCATCACGTCGCCCGTCGCGAGGAATGGCGGTCCGCCGTCGCTCGACGCGATGGTCTGCGTGTTGTTCGGATCGGCTGCCAGGTCCGTGAGCATCGGCGGCGTCCCGCCGTTTTGAGCGCCCTCGCCGATGGCTGTCCCGAGGTTGATGAGCGCCACCACCGGGCCCGCGTCGGGCGCGAGCGTCGTGAACAGGGCCTGCGGCGCGACCGCGGCGTCGCTCGCGTCGGACTCCGAGCCGCCGTCCGGCTCGACGGTCGCGTCGAAGCCCACCGTGGCATCGAAGGATCCATCCACGCCGACGGGAGCGTCCGAGCCGGCGTCGAGCGCACCGCCGCTGTCGGTCGCGGAGCCGTCAGAGCCCTCCGGGCCCGTCGCTCCGGCCTCGGCCGCAGGGCCCTGCGGTCCAGTGGCGCCTGTCGCACCCGTGGCCCCCGTCGCACCGGTGGCGCCCGTCGCGCCCGTGGCCCCGGTCGCGCCAGTGGCGCCCGCCTCGCCGTTCTGGCCGGCTGGCCCCGCCGGCCCGGCCTGGCTCGAGCACCCGGCGACGAGGACAAGAGCTCCAATCCCGAGACCGACTCCGACGCGACTCCTCATTGCAACACCTCCGAGAAAAATCTTGGCCCCCTCTCCCGCGCAGCCTTCTAAGGCCGCGCTCCATGAACTCACGCAAAGCGTGAGCAAATTGTTGATGGCGTTTCAGCGACAGGACCCGAAACGCGCAGTGCACCGGGGTTCACCCTTGGCTAAGGTCACCGCCCGTGCGCGCCGCGACCGGAGCCATCGGGGTCCTTGTCGTGGGCTGCTGGTCGGTCGATGCGAGCGCGTACAGGCCGTTCGACGGAACCGACGCCGACGTGGCCGACCTGCACGAAGTCGAGATCGAGCTCGGACCCGCCGGCTACTACGGCGTCGCCGGTGGGCCCCACGACTTCGTCGCCGGGGGAGTCCTCAACTACGGCCTCTTGCCCCGCGTCGAGCTGGTGCTTCAGGGCTTTGACTTCGCGCCCCTCGACGGGCAATCCGGACCCAACAAGCTCACCGAGACGGGCCTCTTCGTGAAGGCGGTGTGGCGCCCCGGCTGTCTGCAGGGGCGCGACGGCGCGAGCTTCGCCACCGAGGTCGGGCCGCTGCTTCCGACGATCCACGACGGCAACGGCTTCGGCGCCTACGCCGGGAGCATTCTCTCGACGTGCTTTGGCGACTCGCTCGTCGTGCACTGGAACATCGAAGCGCAGCTGCTCCCCGGGACGTACGACCTCGACCTCTTCGGCGGCGCCATCCTCGAGCCGCCGTCGTCCCGGTACACGGTGCGCCCCGTCGCGGAGGTCTTCGTGGAGCACGCCTTCGGCGGGGCGCAGACGTACTCGGGCCTGGTCGGCGGCATCTGGCAAGTCAGCGCCAAGCTCGCCCTCGACGCGGCCCTTCGCGAGGCGCTCGTCGGAGGCCAGAGCGTGAGCGAAGTGCGAGCGGGATTTTCTTGGGCGATCCCATAGCTCGCGTTGGTATCGAACGTGCTCTAGCGAGGCTGTGCCCTCGGCCGGCCCCCTCCCGCGCGATGTGCCGCCGCTCGGCGCCCACTGGGATCCCGGCGGAGTCACCTTCCGCGCGCACGCTGCTCACGCAGCCGAGGTGCTCGCGGACATCGTCGATCGTAGAGGCAAAATCCTTCGCACGATCGCACTTGCCCCACACGAGGGGGCAGTATTCGAGCAGCGGGTGCCCGACTTGCGGCCGGGTACGCTTTACACCTTCCGCGTCGACGGTCGGCGCCTGCCCGACCCGTATGCCCGGTGGATGCCCGAGGGCGTCCACGGCCCAGCCGCCGTGGTCGACGCGACCTACGAGTGGCGTCATCCGCTGCGGCCGCGGTCGCTGCGCGAGACGGTTTTCTACGAGCTCCACGTGGGCACCTTCACGCCCGAGGGCACGTACGCCGCGGCGCGGAGTCACCTTGCAGAGCTCGCGGCCCTGGGTGTGACGACGATCGAGCTCCTGCCGATCGCCGCCTTTCCGGGGCGTCGCGGCTGGGGCTACGACGGCGTGGCCCCCTTCGCTCCCTTTGCTCCGTACGGCACCCCGAGCGACCTGCGGGCGTTCGTGGACGAAGCGCACGGCGTCGGTCTCAGCGTCGCGCTCGACGTCGTCTACAACCATTTTGGTCCGGACGGGAACTACCTTCCCGCCTACAGCGCCGAATACTTCTCCGCCGACGTGCCCACGCCCTGGGGCGCCGCGCCCAACTTCGCGAACCCCTTCATGCGCACGCTCGTCCGCGACAGCGCGCGCTCGTGGCTCGTCGACTACCGCTTCGATGCCCTGCGCCTCGACGCGACGCACGCCATCGTCGATCGGAGCGAGAAGCACATCCTGCGGACCCTCGCCGACGATGTGGCGGCGCTGTCGCCACGACGGCTGCTCATCGCCGAGGACGAGCGCAATCTTCCCTCGGTCGTGCGCGATCTCGGGATGGACGGCGTCTGGGCGGACGACTTTCATCACGGGGTGCACGTCCTCGCCACGGGCGAACGCGACGGCTACTACGCAGGCTTCACGCCGCGCGTGGACGAGCTCGCGCGCACGATCCAGCAGGGCTGGCTGTACGAGGGGAAACGCTGGCCGCTGACGGGGCAACCGCGCGGCGCGCCCGCCGCGGGGCTGGCCGCTTCGAACTTCGTCTACTCGCTACAGAACCATGACCAGGTGGGCAACCGGGCCCTTGGTGATCGCATCCTCTCGAGCGCATCGAGCGCATCGAGCGCGCGAGCCGAGCGTCTCGCCGCGCTGTCGATGCTGCTGCTGTTCCTGCCGGCCACTCCCCTTCTCTTCATGGGTCAGGAGTGGGGCTCGTCGACGCCCTTTCTCTACTTCAGCGATCACGAGCCGGCGCTCGGCGCGAAGGTGACCCAGGGGCGCCGCGCCGAGTTCGCGCACTTCGCGTCATTCAAGGGCGACGGCGCGCTCGCCGAGGTGCCCGATCCGCAAGCCGAGGACACCTTTCTGCGATCGAAGCTCGCGTGGACGGAGCGACGAACGCCGGCGGGTCGCGCGCTGCTCGCCCTCGTCGGCCGGATGCTGGAGCTGCGACGGACCGACCCGGTCTTCATCGCGCACGGCCGCGACCTTCTGCACGCCGTTGCACACGGAGACGTCCTGTTCGTGACGCGCGACGGGCGACGCGACGATCCAGGCTCGCGGAGCCCGGAGCGACGCGTACTGGCCGTCAACTTCGGCGCAGCGGCGGCTCCAGTGCCGGCGCCGACGATCCCTCACGACGCCGAACGACTCGTCAGCAGTCACGACGGTGCCTGGCGCGACGGGATCCTGGGCCCCTACGCGGCCGCCTTGTTCGCCCTCCGCGGCGCGGCCCTCGGGCTCGAAGCGTCGTGAGACCGCCGCCCTCGACGTATCGGATCCAGCTCCACTCCGCATTCACCCTGCTCGACGCCCTCGGAATCGCCGACTACCTCGACGACCTCGGCGTCGGAGCGGTCTATCTCTCGCCGGTCTTGCAGGCGCAGCGCGGCAGCACCCACGGCTACGATCTCGTCGACCCATCGCGGATCGACGCGGCGCGCGGCGGCGAAGGGGCCTTCGTCGCCTGGGCCGACGAGGTCGGACGGCGAGGGATGGGACGGCTCGTCGACTTCGTACCCAACCACATGGGTGTCGGCTCGGACGAGAACGCGTGGTGGAACGACGTGCTGCAGGACGGACCTCAGTCGCCCTACGCCGACTTCTTCGACGTCGATTGGAGTCCTCCCCAGGACTCCCTGCTCGACACGGTGCTGCTGCCGGTGCTCGGCGCACCCTACGGCCAGACGCTCGAGCAAGGCGAGCTGCAGCTCGCGCGCACTGGAGGTGCTTTCTGGGTGCGGTACTTCGACCATCGCTGGCCCGTGGGACCCCCGAGCGCCGCCCGGGTGCTGCGCGCGGCGGCGGCGACGCTCCCACCGGGTGATCCCTGCGCGGACGGCCTGACGGGCATCGCGGAGGCCTTCGCCCGCTTGCCGGACTGCCGGGGTGCGCCGCGCGAGCGTCGGCGAGAGCGCGCCGGCGAGCGAGACGCGATCAAGCGCCGGCTCGAGTCTCTCCTCCACTCGGAGCCGCAGGCCGCCGCGGTCGTCGATGCCGCCGTCCTCCGCCTGAACGGAGCCCCCGGCGTACCGCGCGCGTTCGACGACCTCGACGCCCTGCTTCTCGAGCAGAGCTACCGCCTCGCCGACTGGCACGTCGCGGCCGACGAGATCAACTACCGCCGGTTCTTCGACGTCTCCGGGCTCGCGGCGGTGCGAATGGAGGACCCCGATGTCTTCGCGGCGACGCACGCCCTCGTCCTTCGCCTGGTGGGACAGCGGCGGATCGACGGCATTCGACTCGATCACACGGATGGTCTCTGCGACCCTGCCGGTTACTTCCGGCACCTGCAGGACGCGGCGAGCGCGGCCCTCGGCGGCGCTGACCCGGGCATTTATCTGGTGGCCGAGAAGATCCTCGAGCCGGGCGAGGCCCTGCCGCGCGCCTGGAGCATCGACGGGACGACAGGGTACGACTTCCTGGCGGACGTCAACGGGCTCTGGGTCGATCCCGGGGGCGAAGGGGCCATCACGCGTGCCTACCGGGAGGTGACGGGCGACACGGACGGCTACGAGGCGATCGCCGCCGACGCCAAACGCGCTGTCCTCGGGTCGGACCTGGCGAGCGAGGTCAACCTGCTGGGTCAAGCCGTCGAGCGACTCGCGAGCGCGCGCCGCCGGTCACGCGACTTCACGCTGCGGAGCGTGACGGCGGCGGTTCTGGAAACGCTGGCCGCGTTCCCCGTTTACCGCACCTTCGTCCGGCCCGACGGCGCCCCGGATGCGCGCGACGAGCGGCACGTCAAGGCAGCCATCGCGAGCGCCAAACGCCGCAGACCCGCAGAGGAAGGGGCGGTGTTCGATTTTCTGGAGGACATGCTCCTGCTTCGTACGCGCGAGCCCGTGAGCGACGATGCGCGCGCCGCCCAGGTCGCGTTTTGCATGCGGTTTCAGCAGGTCAGCGGCCCCGTGATGGCCAAGGGTATCGAAGACACCGCCTACTACCGGTACCCTCGCCTGCTCTCTCTCAACGAGGTCGGCGGCTACCCGGGCGTCTTCGGCACCTCGATCGCCCGGTTTCACGAGGCCAGCGCCGAACGCCGCGAGCGCTGGAAGGGCTCGATGCTCGCCACCTCGACGCACGACACGAAACGCGGAGAGGACGCGCGCGCGCGCCTTGCGGTGTTGAGCGAGGTCCCCGACCGGTGGCGATCCAGGGTGGCCGCGTGGGAAGCGATCGCCCGCTCCCGGCGATCCCCCGCCTCGGAGGTCACCGCACCCGACCGGTACTACTTCTACCAGGCCGTCGTCGCTGGACTGCCGTTCGGGCTCGCGCACGGTGGTCCGCTGCCCGACGATTTCGTCGTTCGTGCCTGCGCGCACATGGCCAAGGCCACGAAGGAAGAGAAGCGCGAGACCGGCTGGACCCACGCCAGCGAGGCCTACGACGAGGCCGTGCAGCGCTTCACCCGCGAGATGCTCTGCGAGCCTCGCTTCTCCGACGACTTGGTCGCTTTCGTCGCGTCGATCGCGCGCGCCGGGGCGACGAACTCGCTCGGGCAGACCGCGCTGAAGCTCACCTCGCCGGGCGTGCCCGACGTCTACCAGGGCACGGAGCTCTGGTGCCTCGACTTCTGCGATCCCGACAACCGGCGGCCCGTCGACTACCCGCAACGGCGCGCGTATCTCCGGGACCTTCGGAGCTCGGACGATCGACGCCGCGACGCCGCGACTGCGCTCGAGCACTTCGAGGACGGCCGGATCAAGATGCTCGTCAGTCACGCTCTTCTTCGCATGCGGCGCGACATGCCGGCGCTCTTTCTCGACGGGTCGTACGAGAAGCTCGAGGCGAACGCTCCTTTCGAGGAGCACGTCGTGGCCTTTTCGCGCGAGGGCAGCGGACGCCGCGTCGTGACCGCGGTCACGCGCGGAAGCCTCGCGCTCGTCGAAGACACCGAGCGCTGGAGCGTCGGCGGCGTCTGGGGCGACGCGATCCTCGCCCTTCCCGCGGGGCGCTACGCCGACGTGCTCACCGGCCAGACCCTCACGTCCCACGGCTCGGTGGCCCTGCGCGATCTCTTCGGCGTGCTGCCCGTCGCGGTGCTGGCCCTGCTGCCCGGCGGCACGCCGTAGACGCCCCGGCCGTCACGGCCCCCGAGACCGGGGCGGCTCTGCCTCGCACGCGCTGCGGCCGTAGAGGCGCAGCGACCGGCCGACCAGCGTGGCCTTCTCGCCCCCTTGGCCGCCGGCCTCGTCGTCCGCCGTGTCGAGAAGGAGCCTCCACGGCCCGCCGCCCGATCCGATGTTCGGGAGCACGAAGTCGAGCGGCTCGTGGCCCCCGTGCACGAGCAAGAGCATGTCGTCGTCCTCCACGGGCTGACCGCGCTCGTCCGTCGTGTCGAGGCCCCTGCCGGCGAAGAAGACCGCCAGACTCTTGGCCCACGGCGTGTTCCAGTCTCCGTCGTTCATCTCGCGGCCATCGAAGTTGAACCACATGACGTCGCGAACCGTCTCGCCCCAGATGGCGCGGCCTTTGAAGAACTTGGCGCGGTGCAGCGCTGGATGAGCGGCGCGCAGGCCAATGACCTTGCGCGTGAACGCGAACATCGCGCGGCGGTCCGGATCGAGCGACCAATCGAACCAGCTCACGTCGCTGTCCTGGCAATACGCGTTGTTGTTGCCACCTTGGCTGCGGCCGATCTCGTCGCCACCCGAGATCATCGGCGTGCCCTGCGAGAGCAGCAACGTGGCCATCAGGTTGCGCGCCTGGCGTCGCCGCAGCGCCTGCACGCCCCGGTCGTCCGTCGGCCCCTCGGCGCCGCAGTTCCACGACGCGTTGTCATCGGCGCCGTCGCGGTTGTCTTCGCCGTTGGCCTCGTTGTGCTTGTGGTCGTAGGAGACGAGGTCGCGCAGCGTGAAGCCATCGTGCGCGGTGACGAAGTTGACGCTCGAGTACGGGCGGCGGCCATCGTTCTCGTAAAGATCGCTGCTCCCCGTGAGCCGGTACCCGAGCTCGCCCATGCCCCCCGAGCTACCCTGCCAGAACGTGCGGATGGCATCGCGGTACTTGCCATTCCACTCCGCCCAGCGCACCGGAAAGTTGCCCACCTGGTAGCCGCCCTCGCCGACGTCCCACGGCTCGGCGATGAGCTTCACCTGGCTGATCACCGGGTCCTGGTGGATGATGGTGAAGAAGCTCGAGAGCTGATCGACCTCGTGGAGCGAGCGCGCCAGCGTCGACGCGAGATCGAAGCGAAAGCCGTCCACGTGCATCTCGAGCACCCAGTAGCGCAGCGAGTCCATGATGATCTGCAGCGTCTGCGGGTGCCGCACGTTGAGGCTGTTGCCCGTGCCCGTGTAATCGAAATACGATTTGGGATCGCCCGGAGCGAGCCGGTAGTACGTGGGGTTGTCGATCCCCTTGTACGAGAGCGTGGGCCCGAGGTGATTGCCCTCGGCCGTATGATTGTAGACGACGTCGAGGATCACCTCGAGCCCGGCGCGGTGCAGCGTCTTGACCATCGACTTGAACTCGCGCACTCCGCTGCCCGGAAAGTCCCTCGTGCGGTAGCGCGACTCGGGCGAAAAGTACGATAGCGTGCTGTAGCCCCAGTAGTTGCGGAGGCCCCGATCGAGCAGCATCTTGTCGTCGACGAAGGCGTGCACGGGCAGCAGCTCCACGGCCGTGACGCCCAGCTCGTGAAAGTGCCGGAGCATCGGCGGGCTCGCCAGACCAGCGAACTTGCCGCGGATCGCCTCCGGCACCTCGGGATGTTTCATGGTCGCGCCGCGCACGTGGACTTCGTAGATCACGGACCGATGAAACGGCGTCGCGGGCGGGCGGTCGCCTTCCCAGTCGAACGCCGGATCGACCACGACGCCTAGCGGCGCGCCGCGCGCGTCGGTCGTCGCCTTCTTTCGATCGCCGTCCGGGTGGCCCAGCTCGTACGCGAAGAGACCGTCTTCCCAGCTCTCGTGGCCGTCGAGCGCCTTGGCGTAGGGATCGACGAGGAGGTTGTTGGCGTTGAACCGCAGGCCCCGGTCGGGCTCGTAGGCACCGTGAACGCGATATCCATAGAGCTGACGCGGCCCGAGGCCGGGCAGGTAGCCGTGCCAGACGAACGCGGTTCGCTCTCGCAGGCGGACGCGCTCTTCGCGGCCGTCCGAGTCGACGAGGCAAAGATCGACCGCCTCGGCGTTCTCGGAGTAGATCGCGAAGTTGACGCCCTTCCCGTCCCAGGTTGCGCCGAGCGGATACGGGGATCCGGGCAGGATGGCTGGCATGGCGGGGCGATCACGAACGCGAGGCGGCCGTGCTCTTCTTCGCGCGGCGGCGCGGCGCGGCCTTCTTCGCGGGCGCGGGCACTTTGGCGCCTTCGCGGCGCGCTTCCGACAGGCCGATGGCGATCGCTTGCTTGCGGCTCGAGACGCGATTGCGCGACCGTCCGGAGCGAAGCGTGCCCCTCTTCATCTCGTGCATCGCGCGCGCGACCTTCTTGGCGGCCTTGGGTCCGTACTTGCGAGTCTTTTTGGTAGCCATGCCCGCTTCCAAGCAACAACCGGGCTAGCCCGCCGCGAGCATGGCCCGGTCGGTGCATCGCTTCAGGTTCCCTGGAGGGACTCATGAAGAATAGATTTCGTCGTGTGGGCATCGCGAGCGCAATCGTCGCGCTCGGCACCGCCGCGCCGGCTTTTGCACAAGACGCCTCGCGCGCGGACTATCGCGGGGAATTTGCCAGTTATCCCATCGAGATCGAGCCGCACTTCACCTTCGGGCCCGACAACGTCTACGGCGCGTCCGGCTTCGGCGCCGGACTCCGCCTCTCGATTCCGGTCATCGGTGGCTACCTGGGCAGCGTTCCGGACAACCTCGCCATCAGCTTCGGCGGCGACGTTCTGCACTACGACAACTGCTATTCCGATGCGTGCGGCGCGACGTACCTCCTCTTGCCGATCGCCGCGCAGTGGAACATCTTCGTCGTTCGGCGCGTGAGCCTGTTCGTCGAGGGCGGGTTGTACTTCTACAAGGGCTTCGCCGACGGATGCGGCCCTGGCGACGGACCGTGCTCATCGCCCTCGGACTTCGGCATCCTGCCCACGATTGCCCTGGGCGCCCGCATCCACTTCAGCCCCAACGCGGCGCTGACGGCCCGCCTCGGGTACCCGACGACCACCATCGGCTTCTCGTTTCTCTGAGACTGTCTGGAGTTGATCGCCAAGGCGCCAGTGAATCTGCCTGGGAGTCTCGGCCCCAATCACCTGGCGCCTTGGCTGCCTTGGCGCCTTGGCGATCAATTCCGTTTTTCCGCAACCTGCTAGATCCTGTGGCGCCACGCGTCGGCGCTCAGGGGGCCCGCGCCGAAGTAGGCGACGATGAGCGAGCCGCCAACGAGCGCGATGTTCTTGAGAAACTCGATCTGCTGCATCTGCACGGTGGCCGGGTTCGACTCGGACCAGAACGCGTGCATGAACAGCGTGACCGGCAAGAGAAAGACGACCAGCAGCCAGGCGCCGACGCGGGCGTGAAACCCGAGGGCGACGCTCAGGCCGCCGACCAGGGCGAGGATCCCTGCGAGCGGTACGGCGAGCGAGGCCAGCGGTACGCCGTGGTGCTGCGCCTGTGCCGTGGCCGCACCGGAGATGAGATGCGGCGCGGAGAGGATGAAGATGAGGGCGAGGAGCATCCTGCCGAGCGGAACGACGAACCGCTCGGCGGACGAGTAGCCACGCGTCAATCCGAATCGATCGCGCGTCGCAAACGCGGGCATATGAATGGCCATGAGCTGCCTCCTTGCTGAACGCAGCGAGGGGCGTGCAAGACGTGCACCCGTGGCAGCGGCCTCAGGGGTGCATGAATGCGCCCACGAACAAGAACGCCCCGGCCAGGCCGATGAGCAGGCTGAGCCACCACATCGCCTGGCGCCGCACGAGCGCGGCGATGGCGCTGAGCGCGATCGCCACCTGGAAGATCGTCACGCTCTTGGCGAACTGATGGTGCAGGTGAAGGGCGTGCTCGGCGGCCGCGTCGTCGTGCTCGACCGCGCCTTCTTGCCGCTCGGCGTCGGCACGCACGTCCTTCTGCTCGTTCTTCTCGCGATCGGCCTCGCCCTTGAACTTGCGCGCCGTGTCGGCGTTCGCCACCGATTCGGCCTGCGTCGCGTAGATGACGGCCTTGACGCTCATCGCCTGGTAGTGGGCCCATGCGTCGTCGGCCTTGGACTGGTGAAGAACGGCGTCGTTCTTGGCGAGGATCGCGTCGTTGGCGCACGCGCCCGACTTGAGCGACGCGACGGCCGCGAGCACCGCCAGCAGGGCCGTGGAGAGCGATAGCCAGAGCGTCCAGCGCGAAGAACGGCCTTCCCCTCCCTCACCCAGCTCTTCGAGCCTTTCTTTGATTTCCTGCGTTTCGAGGGCTTCTTCGGGCATGGCTGGTCGGCCACGGTAACACGCCGGATGACGGTCCGGACGGCGCCGGGTACAACGATTCGCGCCGCTATCGCATCGGACGCATCTATCGGAGGCTCGCCATGGCAAAGACCATCGTCGTCGTAGGGTTCGGACCCGGCATTTCCACCGCCGTCGCAGAAAAGTTCGGCTCGGCGGGCTTCTCGGTCGCGCTCGTGGCGCGTAACGCAGAACGTCTCGCCGCGGGCGTGAAGGCGCTCAAGGCCAAGGGCATCGAGGCGGCGGCCTTTCCCGCCGACGCCGGCGACCCGGTCGCCATCCGCGACGCCGTGGCCAAAGCGCGCGCGCTCGGACCCATCACCGTCCTTCAGTGGAACGCCTACGGCGGCGCGGCGGCTGGCGATCTGGCCGTGGCCGACCCGGCCCAGGTCCGCGACATCTTCGCAGTCGCCATCGTCGGCTTGATCGCCGCCGTGCAGGAAGCGCTCGTCGATCTCAAGAAGGCGAACGACGGAGCGGTGCTGGTCACCAACGGGGCGTTCGGCGAGGTCAACCCTCAGATGGACGGCTTCGCCGTCAGCGCCAAGGCCATGGGCCTCGCGGTGGCGAACGCGGCCAAGCACAAGCTCGTGGGGCTGCTCGGTCAGCGGCTCAAGGACGACGGCATCTTCGTCGGCGAGGTGATGGTGGCCGGAACTGTCAAGGGCACCGCGTGGGATCGGGGGGAGGCCAGCATCGACCCGCGCACGGTCGCGAACAAGTTCTGGGAGCTCTACACGGGCCGCGGAGAAGCCCGCGCGCGAATCACCTGAGTCGCCCCCCTGGCGACATGTTCCCCTTCGACAATTCCTACTCGCGCTTGCCCGACCGCTTCTTCGCCCGGGTGAGGCCTACGCCCGTCCGCGAACCGCGACTCGTGAAGCTCAACGCGGCGCTCGCTGCCGAGCTCGGGCTCGACGCGCCCGCGCTGTCGACGCCCGACGGAGCGGAGATCTTCGCGGGCAACCGCATCCCCGAGGGCGGCGAGCCGCTGGCGCTGGGCTACGCGGGGCACCAGTTCGGTTCGTTCGTGCCGCAGCTCGGCGACGGGCGCGCCGTGCTCCTCGGCGAGGTCGTGAACAAGGCCGGCCTGCGGCGCGACATCCAGCTCAAGGGAGCGGGACGCACGCCGTATTCGCGCGGCGGCGACGGGCGCGCCGCGCTCGGGCCAGTCCTGCGCGAGTACGTCTTGAGCGAAGCGATGGCGGCCCTCGGTATTCCCACGACCCGCGCGCTGGCGGCTGTGACCACCGGCGAGCCCGTCGCTCGCGACGGCCCGTTGCCCGGCGCGGTCTTCACGCGCGTCGCGGCGAGCCACATCCGCATCGGGACCTTCCAGCTCCTCGCCGCGCGACGCG